>Ga0209638_1000099_pt1 | contig 54072 bp, 48 predicted proteins | sample BarGraNGADG00211_FD_184490 | JGI IMG/M metagenome (GOLD analysis project Ga0209638, IMG submission 184490) | Arctic peat soil microbial communities from Barrow, Alaska - Barrow Graham LP Ref core NGADG0002-211 (SPAdes) (version 2) | ecosystem: Environmental > Terrestrial > Soil > Wetlands > Peat... | reverse complement strand
CTTGGCGCTCCTGGGGCTGTAGCCAGGACGTGGAACCCAAGAATGCCGCTATCCTCTAGCGGATACGAGAGATGTCATCGAAACAAAACGGAACTTCGGGCTAGCTGAGCCACCAGATCCCGAAGGCGAGCGTGACGACAGTCACGGGCAGTCCGACGCGCAGGTAGTCCACGAAGCCGACCTGGATCCCGTGGCGCTTCGCCCCTTCGACGACGATCAGGTTGGCGATGGAGCCGAGGATGGTGAGGTTCCCCGCCAGCGTGCTCGACATGGCCAGCGTCAGCCACGCCCGATGCGGATCCGGCAGGTGCGGAACGAGGCGGGTGAAGAGCATCACCGCCGGCACGTTGCTCGCCAGGTTCGACAGCACGGTGGCCACCACGCTCAGCCCCCACACGGTCTCGACGCCAATCGGACGGAGCAGCACGAAGAGCTGCCCGTCGATCCCCGCGCGTTCCAAGCCGCGCACCACGACGAACAGCCCCATGAACAGGGCCAGCAGGCCGCCGTCCACCTGCTGATAGATCTTGTCGGGCTTCACGCGCCTGGTGAGCAGCACGGCCGCCGCGGCGCAGGCCGACACCAGCGCCGTATCGAGGCCCGAGACGAAGCCCGCGAGAACGCCGGCTGCGATGAGGCCGCCCTTCAACATCATCGCCCGATGCACCGGGCGGACGGGCTCTGGCGCAATGGGCGCCGGCGCGCCGGCCAGATCACGCCGGAACAGCCACGCGATGATGGCCGTGTCGGCAGCAAGGCCGAACAACGCGACCGGAACGAGCGCAGCCGAGAACTCCAAGGTACCCGATGCCCGACAAGCTCCCGATCAGCATGTTGCCCGCCACGATCGTCACGACGGCGGCAATGTTCAGGTCCAGGTGCGGCACGCCATTCGCCTCGGCCACCTTCCTGCCAGCGTCACAGAGGACCGGGTGGACAAATTCGCGCCTGTTCGCCAACTCGACATGTGTGACTCCGAGTAAGACGGGTGTGACGGACGACAGAACGACTCGGCTGAAATCAGGTTTCTCCCCACAGATTCTGTGGAGGACTCCTTCGGCCGGACCCGCGCATTACTTCAGCAGACGCGTCACCATGTCGAGGCCGGACTGCTCGGATGGCGGTCCCAGCGCCACCGCGATCGCCGCGCCCGACCGAGCCGCCACAACCAACCCGTAGTAGCTGTCCTGTGCGACGAAGCCGCCCTTGACTGGCGCGGAGAGAGCCTTGGTGACGCGGCCGTTCGACAACAGGAACTCGCGGTAGCGAGTGAGCGCCGCTGTCGCCTTCTCGGCCCCTTCGAACGGGATCAGCGTCAGCCTCCACGCCGCTTTGCCCGTGCCGTACTCGGCCTCGAAGCCTCCGGTCAGGAAGCTCTGGCCGAGCACGTCCTTGGGCACCACCTTGAACGAGTGCGCGACGAGCCCGACGGTCGGGAATCGATCGAACTGCACGGGGCGCTTCGCGTCCGCGCCGATGCGCGTGCCGATGTCGGCCGCCAGCGCCCGCAGCGCGGCGGCCAGGCTCGGGTGGTCCTTGCCTGATGTGAGTTTCGCGTAGCAGGAACCTGCCCACAAGTTGAGCGCCGTCCCGTTCAGATAGCCCTCCGCGCCGACGGCCAGGAACTCCGCGGCCGGGTTGGTCTCCTGCGCATAGATGCCGAAGGCGCCGACAGCGTCGCTCATCCGGTAGAGATCGACGGTGACCTGCAGTCCTGTGGCCGCATTGGTGTAGTCAACCGTCACCAGTTCCTCGAACCCGAACCCCAGGTACGTCTCCGCCGCGCCGTCGATGTGCTCCCAGAGGGTGCCGGGCCCGAAATGGCGCGGCTGCCCGGCGCGCAACCAGCCCGGGACGCCATTGTCGGCGGGCAGCCACCCGAGCAGTGATCTCGCGCTGTCCGGGAGAGCGGCGGCCAGAGGGGGGGCCTGCGCCTGCTGCGACGCTGGCGGCTGCCCCGCAGACCGGTTGCAACCGGCGAGCACGCCACACAGAACAACGACAGCCAGGACACGATTTCTTTTTCCCGACGTCGAAGAGTTCGCGCATAAGGGACTGACGCATTCGAACGACACCATACGAATCCTCACGGTTGATGAATTTGGCGTCATGGCATCGTGAGCCGATGGTGCGCCACGACGAGCCTGCCTTGGATGGACACGCACATGCCCACGCTTGATCGTACTTTCAGAAGCCAGTGGACGAGACGTCAGCCCTGGACGATGTTCAAAGCCATCCAACGGCGATACTCCTCCATGGTATTCAGATTACAGTACCAACTCGGCTGTTCGCCACGCACGATGCGCACCCGGAGATGGGCGAACAGATCCACGACTCGCCGGCCGCCACCCCGCAGGACCGCCTCCGCGACGGGGACAACCGTCTTCCGGTAGACGGCGAGAAGCGGCTCCACCCGGTCATCGGCAAACTGCGGTATGACGATGTCGTAGTCATCCGCCTGTGACAGAAGGTGCAGGATGAACTGGGGGTCGAGCATCGGGGTGTCGCAACCCGTGACAAAGCAGACGTCGTAGGCGGCCCGGTCCACACAAGAGAGGATACCCATCAGCGGACCCTGGCCGGATTGTCTGTCTGGAACCACCGGAATCTGCAAGAAGGCATACCTGGCCTGGTCGTTCGAGCCGACCAGGCGTTCGGGGAAGAAGGCGAGCTGTTCCGCGATGTGGCCGATCAGGGGCTTGTGGCCAACCTCCAACAGGCTCTTGTCCCGGCCCATGCGTCGGCTGTCACCGCCAGCCAGGATGACCGCCGTGGCGTCTGGCCGCAGCACCCAACGGTTGCCGGCTGCCGCGACCTGGGCAGGCTGGAAATCCCAGCTGCTGCCGTCGAACTCCACCACCCGATCGGCATGACTGAGCGCGGCGCCGCAGGATAGTTCTTCCGAGGTCGAACCCGATTCGCGCACGACGAGAAATACGCCTGGCTCCAGCACGGCACGGGCGGAACTAGATTCACACACCACCAATGCGTTGGCGGGAATCCGCGCCAGCAGATCCCTTACGCCTGCCTCGAGGTGCTCTCGGACCGCCCGCAACCACCAGACCCGTCGCGCGCCGGCACAAAGCATGCGGGTGGTGTCCTTCTCGTTGTCGGCGAAGCTCTCTTCGGTAATGCAGTAGTTCTCGTTCAGCGAGGTGCAGGCGCCACATTCCTGTCCGCCACGCGGATAGGAATCGTCTCGCTCGTGGACCGTGGTGACCTTGATGCCGAAGATCGGAAACGTCGCCGCGTGGCGCCGGATCAGCTCGCAGGCAAACTCGGTCTTGCCGACATGGCGGCTGGCCCCGCCGATGATCAGGAGGTGTGGACAGGCGAGCATCTGACCTCTGGGACCCTGGCTGCGAGCTGCTAAGACAGATTCCATGGACCCCACAGAAACTTGCTTCAACCGTGACGATTTCAGCCCTGGAAGATGTCTAGTAGTCCGCGCTCCCCGGCGTCCGCGGGAACGGGATGACGTCGCGGATGTTCGCCATGCCGGTGGCATAGACGACCGCGCGGTCGAACCCCAGGCCGAACCCGGCGTGCGGCACGGTCCCATACCGGCGCAGATCTCGGTACCACCAGTACACCGCGGGGTCGAGCCCCATCTCGGCGATGCGGCGGTCGAGGACATCGAGCCGCTCCTCGCGTTGGCTGCCACCGATGATCTCTCCGATGCCCGGAGCGAGCACATCCATGGCGGCCACGGTGCGGTCGTCGTCGTTCAGGCGCATGTAGAACGCCTTGATCTCCTTTGGGTAGTTGAGCACGACCACCGGTCGCCTGGCGTGCTCCTCGCACAGGTACCGTTCGTGCTCGGCCTGCAGCGCGACACCCCACTCCACCGGGAACTCGAAGGAACGACCGCTGCGCCGGAGGATCGCGACCGCCTCGGTGTATTCCATCCGCACGAAGCTGGAGCGCACGAAGTCCTCGAGGCGACGCACCACATCCTTGTCGATCCGATCGGCGAAGAAGGCCATGTCGTCGGCCCGCTCCGCCAGCACGGCGCTGAAGATGTACCGGAGGAACTCCTCGGCCAGGTCGGCGTTGGCCGTGAGGTCGGCAAACGCCAGCTCGGGCTCGACCATCCAGAACTCGGAGAGGTGCCGGCTGGTGTTGGAGTTTTCCGCGCGAAAGGTGGGGCCGAAGGTGTAGACGCGCGAGAGCGCCAGGCAATAGCTCTCGACATTGAGCTGCCCGGAGACGGTGAGATGGGTGGGCCGCCCGAAGAAATCCTGCGCGAAGTCGATCCGCCCATCCGGCGTGTGCGGGAGATTCGCCAGGTCGAGCGTCGAGACGCGGAACATCTCCCCGGCGCCCTCGGCGTCACTGGCGGTGATGATGGGTGTATGCACCCAGTAGTAGCCGTGCTCGTGAAGGTAGCGGTGCATCGCCATGGCGAGGCAGTGCCGCACCCGCGCCACCGCTCCGAAGGTGTTGGTTCGGACGCGGAGGTGCGCCACTTCACGGAGATACTCGAAGGAGTGGCGCTTCGGCGTGATCGGGTAGCTCTCCGGGTCGTCGACCCAACCCACCACGGTGACCGACTCGGCGAGCAGTTCGACCGCCTGTCCCTTCCCCTGGGACGGCGCCAGGGTTCCCGTGGCGGAGACGGCGCAGCCCGCGGACAGGCGCAGGACCTCGTCCTGGTAGTTGGCCAGCGCGGCGGGTGCCACCACCTGCAACGGATCGTGGCATGACCCATCGTGGACATGGAGGAAGGAGAGCCCCACCTTGGAGTCGCGGCGGGTGCGGATCCAGCCCTGAACGGTGACGGGCAATCCCGCAGCCACCCGGCCCCCAAGGATGTCGGCAATGCGATACGTCGGTGCGGCCACAGGGCTCTCCTCTGATCGTGCCGGGTGGACAGGCGTCCCGGCGAATGTCGTTGCAAGGGTCGGCCTGGCCCCCAGGGAACCGTGTGGCGCCCCGCTGCGCCTGATCGCCACCAACCGGGTTTCACGTCCGACCAGGCAATCCGCTCCGATTGTACTGGGAAATGGGGTTGTCGATCGACGCCAGCTCGCTGCTCTCGCGCGACGTGTTTTTGATTCGCACGTAAGCGAAGACCGGGGACGACCGGCTCGGCGACCTCCTGATGCCAGCCCGGTCCATGTAGAATAGAGTGGCACCCCGTTCACACGGCTTCCCGTACGTTCGGACATTGCTATCCGCCATGGAGGAACTCCCGTGACCGTCGTCTTGTACCTCGTGATCGCGGCGGCTGTGCTCGCCTTTGTCGTGGCCAGCCTCGAGCGTGCGGTGCGCTACGCCCGCGCGCCTTTGCACCTTCGCTGGGAGCTGTATCCGGTCCCCCACGAGAAACCCGCGCGGGTGGCTTACGGCGGCTCCTACTTCGAGACGAGCGAGTGGTGGAAGGTTCCACGCCACTTCAGCCTGATTGGTGAGCTGCGGTTCATGGTGCCTGAAATCCTGTTCCTGAAGGCGCTCCGCGAGAACAACCGCCCGCTCTGGTTCCGTTCGTTTCCCTTTCACTTCGGCCTATACCTGCTGACCGGCTCGTGCGGCCTGATCCTGCTGACCGCGGGGCTCTCGGTGCTGCAGGGCCGACCGATCTCCGGAGTCGTCGGCACCGGGCTTCGCGAGACCTACACGCTCGGTGGTGTTTCGGGGCTCGTCCTTGCGCTGGTGGGTGCCGCCGCGCTGCTGCACCGACGGCTCACGGCGCCCGACCTCCGGTCCTACACCACGCCCGGGGACATCCTCAACCTACTGTTCTTCCTCGTGGCGTTCGGCCTCCTGGGCGTGGGGTACCTGTTGCGGCCGGAAGGGTCGGCAGGCGTGCTGACGATCGTGACGGGAATCCTGCGCTGGGATCCCACGCCGCAGGTGGCTCCCGTCTTCGCGGCAGGCCTCGTGGTCACATCGGTGCTCACCGCCTACATCCCGCTCACGCACATGTCGCACTTCGTCGCGAAGTACTTCACCTATCACTCCGTCCGCTGGGACGATGCGCCGCTTCGCGACAACCGGCGGATCGCCGCGGCGTTTGCCGAGTATCTGACCTACCGGCCGACCTGGTCCGCCCCGCACATGAAGGCCGGCGGCGCGACGACCTGGGCCGAGGTGGCCGCCACCAATCCCAAAGTCGGAGGGGAGAAACGGTCGTGAAGGACAAGACCCGGCTGTCGGATCTCTCGCGGCCATCGGGCGAACAACTGCTGCACCTCGACCCCGAGGACCTCCAGCCGCTGCCGATGTCCCGCGATGACGGTTCGTCCGGTCATGCCTGGGCGCCGCTCTCACAGCAGGTGCGCGACAGGTACGAGTGTGATCTCGACGACACCTGCGCCCTCAGCCTGCCCAGGCCGAAGACGCCCGAACAAGAACGCGAGCTGGTGGGCCAGTTCCTCGCGGGCCTCGAGAAGCTCTTCACACGCGAGAACAACTGGACGTTCCTGCAACCGCTCCTCCTGACGGTCGAGCACTGCGCGCGCTGCCAGACCTGCTCGGACGCCTGTCACGTCTACGAGTCGAGCGGCCGCGCCGAGATCTACCGGCCCACGTACCGCTCGGAGGTCTTCCGCCGCCTGTACTACAAGCACGTGAAGGGCGGCGGTCTCCTCTCGGCCTGGCAGCACGGCGCGATCGATCTGACCTGGCCGATGGTTGCGCGCCTGGCGGAACTGGCGTATCGCTGCAACCTCTGCCGGCGCTGCGCACAAACCTGCCCGATCGGCGCCGACAACGGCCTTGTGACCCACGAGATCCGGAAGCTCTTCAGTCAGGAGATGGGGATCGCGCCGAAGGAACTGCACGAGTCGGGATCGATGCTCCAGTTGAAGTCGGGCTCGAGCACGGGCATGAACGCCCGCGCGGTGAGGGACAACGTCCAGTTCATCGACGAGGAGATGAGCGAGAAGACCGGCCTCGCGGTGGAGACGCCCTGGGACGTCGAAGGGGCCGACATCCTGTTGATCCACAACGCAGGGGAAGTGCTCGCGTGGCCGGAGAACCCCGGAGCCTTTGCGGTCCTCCTCAACGCCGCAGGCGTGTCGTGGACGCTCTCCTCGGAGTTGGCGGCCTACGACGCGGTGAACTACGGCGTGTGGTACGACGACGCGCAACTCGCCCGCGTGGCGCTCATGCACGCTCAGGTGGCGAAGAAACTGAAGGTCGGCAAGATCGTCATGGGCGAGTGCGGCCACGCCCACAAGGCCCTCTTCGTCATCGCCGACCGCATCCTGACCGGCGATCTCAACATTCCCCGCGAGAGCTGCCTCACGCTCCTGCGCGACATCGTCGTCGGCGGCAGGGTGAAGCTCGACCCGTCGCGCAACGATTTCCCGGTCACGCTGCACGATCCCTGCAACATGGTCCGGCTGATGGGCATCGTCGAACCGCAGCGGGAGATCCTGCGGCGCATCTGCCCGCAGTTCCGCGAGATGCACCCGCACGGGGTGGACAACTACTGCTGCGGTGGCGGGAGCGGCTTTGCCATCATGAGCGGCCACAATTTCCAGGACTGGCGCGCGCAGGTGAGCGGCCGGAAGAAGATCGAGCAGATCCTGAACGCCTTTGCCGAGTGCCTGGACCCGTCGCGGCCGAAGTACGTGTGTGCACCGTGCAGCAACTGCAAGGGGCAAATCCGCGACGCGCTCAACTACCACGATCTCTGGGAGAAGCACCGCATCCTGTACGGCGGGCTCGTGGAGTTGATCGTCAACGCCATGGAAGACGTGACGCCGGGCTTCATCGAGTGGGAGTGGCGGTAGGCCCAGAGCGCTGCGCCGTCATCTCGAACCTGACGCAGGCCCATATGTCCCGCTCTCAGCGGGTTGGGGCGGCGACAGGAACAGGTGCTGCGCTGTCGCTATTCCGCCATCGCGTAACGCGCCGCCGCTTCCGCGTGGATCGTGGCCGTGTCGAAGAGCGGCACTGGCGCGTCCTCGGCACGCAGCAGCAGGCCGATCTCCGTGCAACCGAGGATGACGCCTTGTGCCTGGCGTTCGACCAGGTCGGTGACAACCTGCTGGAATCCCCGCCGCGACGGGTCGAGCACGTGGCCGAGGCACAGTTCGCCGTAGATGACGCGGTGCACCAGCTCGCGTTGGTCGGTCGGCGGCGTCAGCACGTCGAGGCCGTGCTGCTCTTCAAGGCGGCCGCGGTAGAAATCCTCTTCCATCGTGAACTTCGTGCCCAGCAAACCGATGCGCGTCAGCCCGGCCGCCTTCACGCGCTCGGCAGTCGCGTCGGCGATGTGCAGCAGCGGGACGTCCACCGCTGCCTCGATCTGCGCCGCCACCTTGTGCATGGTGTTCGTGCAGAGGACGATGAAGTCGGCGCCTCCGCGGCGCACCGCGCGCGCAGCTTCGGCCAGGATGTCGCCCGACTCGGCCCACCGGCCCTCGTGTTGCAACACTTCGATCTCGTGGAAGTCCACGCTGTAGAGCGCGACTTTCGCCGAGTGAAGTCCACCCAGCCGCTCGCCGACCACCCGGTTGATCGTCCGGTAGTAGGGCACCGTCGACTCCCAACTCATGCCCCCGATCAGTCCGATGGTCTTCACGCGTGGCCTCCACTCGCAGGATAGCTCATCCCCGGATCGCGGCGGGCCCCAACTTCATGGCCGACGCACTGCACCGGCGACGAGGCGCTTGCCCCCCGTCTCCGGGGGGAACTGGAGTTGGCCGAGCAGGTGGCGGCGCACGTCGATGGTCTCCCCGTGGTCCTGAACGGGTATGATCATTTGAGCGACGTAGAAAGCCGCGAGGCGGCAGCTTCGCCAGTCGAATCAACGGAGGCCGCGACGGTCGCAGGTGCGAGTGCGGCGCCGTCTTGCCGGGTCGCCTGGCGCTGGTGATGGCCTGGCAGAACGGTCTTGCGGGATCTTGTGGTCATCTCAACACGACGGGCCGGTAGCCCGGGGAGTCTTCAGCATGAGTGCGATTGCGCAGGTTCGGGCACGAGAAATCCTCGACTCGCGTGGAAACCCCACGGTTGAAGTGGATGTCCACCTGAAAGACGGCGCCTGGGGTCGGGCCGCGGTCCCGTCGGGTGCCTCGACTGGCGCGCGTGAAGCCCTCGAGTTGCGTGACGGCGACAAGCACCGCTTTGGCGGCCTGGGCGTCACCCTCGCCGTGAATCACGTCAACACCGAGATCGCGAAGGCGCTCGAGGGTGCCGATTGTCGGGACCAGGCTGGAATCGACCGCCGGCTCATCGAGCTCGACGGTACGCCAGAGAAAACGCGGCTCGGCGCGAATGCGCTGCTCGGTGTCTCGATGGCCGTCGCGCGTGCCGCGGCTGATGACGCCAAGCTGCCTCTCTACCGCTACCTCGCCGGCAGCCGAAGCGTCTCCCGCCTTCCGGTGCCGATGATCAATGTCGTGAACGGCGGCGTCCATGCCGCGAACACGCTCGACTTCCAGGAGTTCATGCTGGTGCCGGTCGGGGCGCCGACCTTCAAGGAGGCCATTCGCTGGAGCGCCGAAGTCTTCCACGCCCTGAAGGCGCTGCTGAAAGAGAACGGCCATCCCACCTCGGTGGGTGACGAGGGTGGCTACGCGCCGAACTTCCACAAGACGGAAGAAGCGCTGGACGCGATGGTCCTCGCCATCAAGCGCGCCGGCTACACGCCCGGCGCTGACATCAGCCTGGCGTTGGATCCGGCCGCCAGCGAGATGTGGGAAGACGGCGGCTACGTCTTTCGGAAGGCCGGCGGCGGCCGCCTGACGCCCGCGCAGATGGTGGATCTCTACGCCGCCCTGGTGGGGCACTACCCCATCGTCTCGATTGAAGACGGCCTGGCCGAGAACGACTGGGACGGCTGGAAGGCGCTCACCGATCGCCTGGGAGCCTCGACGATGCTGGTGGGCGACGACATCTTCGTGACCAATCCGGCCATCATCGCGAAGGGCATCGCCGCAGGGGTCGCGAACGCCACGCTCATCAAGTTGAATCAGATCGGGACGGTGACCGAGACGCTCCAGGCGATCGAGACGTCGCGAACGGCGGGCTATCGGGTTGTGATCTCGCATCGTTCCGGAGAAACCGAGGACCCCTTCATCGCGGACTTCTCGGTGGCGGTCGGCGCCGATTACATCAAGACCGGTTCGGTCGCCCGCTCGGAGCGCGTGGCGAAGTACAACCAACTGATGCGGATCGAGGAGGAGCTGGGCGCGGCGGCCCGGTACGGTCGCACGCTCGCGGGCTAGCGGAAGGCCTTCGAGTTCCTTCGCGCCGGAGTTCGCGGAGGCGTATAGTTGAGGTTGCCCATCGGAGGCGATGACGTCTCCGTGGAGCCTGATGGAGGGAGATAAGCTATGCGTGTCAGTGTCAGATTTTTGGGGCTGGCCTTGGGCCTCGCCCTCGTGGTTGCCGGATGCGGGGCGCCGCCCGCGGCAGACATGAACGCGGCCAAGACCGCCGTCGACAAGTCTGTGACGGCGGGCGCTGGTGATTACGCCGCCGATTCGCTGAAGACTGCCCAGGATGCCCAGGCAGCGCTCGATGCCGAGGTGAAGGCCCAGGACGGCAAGTGGTTCAAATCGTACGACAAGGCGAAGGAACTCGCGGCCGCCGTAAAGACGGCAGCCGACAAGGCTGCGGCCGATGCCATCACCGGTAAGGAAAAGGCCAAGGGCGAGGCGACCGCTGCCATCGGCGAGGCCAAGACCCTGCTCGACGAGGCCAAGGCTCTCCTGGACAAGGCGCCGAAAGGGAAAGGCTCGGCTGCCGACATTGAGGCCATGAAGGCCGACCTGACGGCCGCGGCCACCGCGATCACGGAAGCCGAAGGCGCGCTGAGCAGCGAGCGCTTCCTCGACGCCAAGGCCAAAGCGTCAGCCGCCAAGAACACCGCCTCGAGCGTCAAGACCGCCGTTGAGACGGCCATGGCGGCCAAGAAGCGGTAGCGATTCCCGGGCGAACCCCTGCGGGATGGCGCCATCCGGCGCCTCCCACGGGGTTCGCGTGTGGCGGCACCCTGGCCCTCAGGATTCTCTCCATTGGAGAACAGTACACCGCAAGGCGCGAACGGTTGGGCGCGGAGCAGATGGTACGCCCTCGCCGCCGGCATCGCGTTGCTGGCGATCGCGTACGGCATCGTGAGCGTCATCGGATCGCATCGCGAGACCGCGATCCGAACCGCGTCCGACGCTGCCAGCGTGGCCGTTCGGGAGGCACGTACCGCAGAGGCCATGACGTGGGCCCCTGATGAATTGACGGTCGCCGAACGCGCCTCGCGCGACGCGCTGACCGCGCAGCGCATCGAGGAGACGGGATTCTGGCCCGTCCCCGACGCCGCGCGCGTCGTCCGAGCATATGCTGGAGCCGAACGTGCGGCGCGAGAGGCGCTCACACTTGCGCGCACGCGCCGCGCAGAGGCGGAAGGTGGGGCGACCTCCCAGATCGAGGAAGCCGGCGCGGCCGTCTCGTCCAGCGAGACGCTGGCCTTGACGATCCACGTCGGCGCCGAGCGCCGCCGCCTGCTGGCCCAGGCGCGATCGGCCCTGGAGGAAGCGCGCGCCTACCAGCGCGAACGCGATTTCAAGAGCGCAGCCGTGCGTGCGCGCCAGGCCACGGAACTGGCCGTGGGCCTGCGCGACGATGCGGCTGCGGTGGCCGCCCGCTACGCCGATGCCGAGACGGTCGCGCGGTGGCAGCGCTGGAAGGAAGAAACCATCGCCTGGTCCCGGCGCGAGGGCCGGGCGGCAATCGTCGTGATCAAGGAAGCGCACCTGCTGACGCTCTTCATGCGCGGCGAGCCAGTGAAGACCTACCAGGTCGACCTGAGCGTCAATTGGATCGCCGACAAGTCGCACGAAGGCGACCGCGCAACGCCCGAGGGCCGATACCGGGTGGCCAGTCGGATGGCGAATCTGTCGTCGGTCTATTACAAGGCCCTGCTCCTCGACTACCCCAATGCCGAAGACCGCGCCAGGTTCAGCCGCGCGCGCCGCAGCGGTGAGGTACCGCCTTCGGCCAGAATCGGCGGCCTCATCGAGATCCATGGCGGGGGCGGCCGTCGCCAGGATTGGACGACCGGCTGCGTCGCCCTGGCGAATACCGACATGGACGATGTGTTTGGTCGCGTGGGCGTCGGCACGCCCGTCACCATTGTGGGGAACGACGACTATGGAGCCATTGCCGAGTTTGCCGTCAAGCAACGGCACGCCAGAGCCGGCCGCCGGCCCTGAGCCCGACTCGCCATCGACATCTGCGCCGACCAACCCGTCTGCCATAGGTCCGCGCGGCTTTGGCCTGCTTCCGCTCGACCGGCGAACCCGGAGTCTCGTGACGGCGCTGGTCACCCTGCTGCTCGCCATCGCGTGGGCGGGCACCGGTTATCGCTACGAGCCGTACGTGGAAGCGCTCCCCAAACTGTCAGGCGACGTCCCGGCCAACGATCGCAGCCTGAAGCCGTTGGCATCGCGCCTGACCAGGCGCGCACGCGACCTCAACGCTCGCTTGAAAGCGACAGCCCCGCGCGGGATGTACATTGTCATCGATCAGACTCAGAATCGACTGTACCTGAAACGCAACGATGAGACGCTGCTCCAGGCCGTGTGCTCGGCAGGCTCGGGCATGGTGCTCAAGGAGAGCGGCGGCAAGAAGCGCGAGTGGGTGTTCGACTCCCCGCGCGGACGATTCGAAGTGTTGTCGATGCTGCGCAATCCCGTGTGGAGGAAACCCGATTGGGCCTTCGTGGAAGAGTCGCAGCCGATTCCGAAAAACCCGACCGAACGCCTCGACTACGGCTCGTTGGGCGAGTATGCGCTGTATTTCGGCAACGGCTACATGATCCACGGAACCCTGTACGAACGGCTGCTCGGACGAGCCGTCTCGCATGGGTGCATCCGCGTGGGGCGCGACGATTTGCGCGAGGTCTGGGCACATGCGAATGTCGGCACGCCGATCTTCATCTACTGACATGCCACGATATCTGTTCCCCAACGTCGAGGACTTCTCACATCAGGGACGAAGGTGTGGCACGTCATGACGAGACGCCGCGCACGGTGCGGCTGGGGTCTGGCGATGGTCGCGGTCGGCGTCCTGGCCGCCGCATGCACGAGAGCCCCGGCGACGCAGAAGTCCACCGATCTTCGGACGGAGGTGGCCCGGCTCCAGCGGACCAGCGCGCTCCTTCAGCGCCAGATCGAGCTGGCCTCCGAGAAGGAGTTTTACCTGGTGATCGATCCAGCCGCGTCCGCGGTGTCGCTGATGCTGCGTGGCGCCGAACTACAACGCTATCCCGTCCTCGGTCTGCAGATCGGACACTCCCGGGTCTCATGGGTCGGCCGGCACGATCCGCGGCCATGGCAGGGTACGATCTGGTCGAATGGCGAGCTGAATCCGCCTCGCCAGATCGACCGGCTTGTCATCCAGGCCGCCCCGCCGGGCAAGGACGTGGCCGAGCCCGAGCCGGCGGAAATCCCGCCCACGGCCGAGGAGCTCTACCCCGTGCCGATGCGGTACCATATTCGCTTCGCCGGTGGCCTCTCGCTGGAGATCCGCCCGCGTGAAGCGGACGCGAATGCGGGGCGCTGGGCACGTCTGTGGGCTTCCTGGAGCGCCAAGTGGCGCGATGTCGCGGCCGCGATTCTTACCAGGGACCGCGACGTGGTCAGGCTGCGCATGGCCATGAACCCGAAGGACGCCGAATCGCTCTACCGCTCCCTGCCGCCCGCCGTCCGGCTCATCGTCCTTGCCGGCGGCGCAGACGCGAACGCGGATTCCAAGTAGCCCTCGCGTCACCCCGGTACGGCTCGTCCACCGTCACGAACATCCTGCTTTTCGAGGGTTCCGACAAGACCAACACGTTCGGCGTCAATGCCAATTTCGTGCTGGTGCCAGAGAAGTGGGTGGTCGAGCTGAATGCGCGTCATCAGAAACTGGACGGGCTCATGAGTATCGCTCGTGATCCGGCCGGCTCGTTTGCCCTCGCGAGGGTGGCCTACGGCGAGTATAGAGCCTTCTTCGCGAAGTCGCCGGCCTGCATCAGCAGCCACGTGTTCGGATCGAGCACGACGTCGAGAGGTTCCTTGTCGAGCGAGATGGTGAACGTCTGGTCACGTTGAACGAGCTGCACCACCTCGACCTTCGGCGCGGCGCCGCGATCGGTCACGATGCCGATGTCGAGGGCCGTCGTGTAAACCGTGTCGGTCGCCTGCGCCTGGTGGAGTTCCACGGTCAACACGCCGGCGGCGTAGGTCCAGCTCCCCTTGATGACGGGCTGCCCCGGCGTGTAGACCCACTGCCTGAAGAACGCCCGCAGGGGCTTGCCAGACACTTCTTCCATCACCCGCTGGAAATCTTCGGTCAGCGCGTTGCCGTTGCGGTGCCGCATGTAGAAGGTCGAGATCCCCTTCCAAAAGACCTCGTCGCCGACCAGCCGGCGCAGCATATGGAGGAACCAGCCGCCTTTCTGATAGCTGTTCGTGCTCAGGATGTTGTCGAGTTTCTCCGTCGCGGGCGTGACGATGGCCGACTTCGGATTCCGGTCGTAGTACCGAATCACGCTCTCGCGGTCGCGCCGCAGACCGCGAACCATGGTATCGCGACCGAAGGTGTACTCGTTGTAGACGTGCGTGAGATAGGTCGCAAATCCCTCGCTCAGCCAGGTGTGGTCCCAATCGGACTCGGTGACGGAATCGCCGAACCACTGGTGGGCGATCTCGTGGGCGAACAGCCCCTCGTTGGTGCCCTTGCCGGTCACGACACCCTCGCGGTAGAAGATCGTGCTGGCGTTCTCCATGCCCCCGTAGCGGGTCTTGGACTGGACGTTGGCCAGCTTCTCGTAGGCGTAGGGGCCAATCCGCCAGCTGAAGAGTTCCATCGGCTTGAGGGCGATCCGGAAGTCGGCAAAGCCAGGATCCCGCTCCGACGGGTAGACCCAGCTCTGGATGGGCGCGCCGTGCACGTAGCCGATCGTCTCAACCGCGAACCGGCCGACACCGATGACCATGCAGTAGGTGGTGATCGGCACCGCCTCCCTGTAGCGGGTCAGGCGCCGGTTCTCGGCCAGGCTGGTGGTCTCGACCAGGGCGCCGGGAGCCACGACCTGGTAAGCCTCGGGCGCGGTGATCACGAACTCGCAGGCGGACTTGTCGTACGGATGGTCAATCGTCGGCAGCCAGTAGCGAGCCCGATCCGGGAAGTTGTCCCCGAAGAAGACCGGCTCTCCGTGCTTGTTCGGGCCGATGAGCAGACCGTCGGCCGGCACACCGGAATACTGGACGGTGACGCGGCGCCGGTCGCCAGCCTTGGCGGCCGGCCCCAACTGAATGCGGACCCGGTTGTGCTCGTGCGTGAAGGCCAGCGTCTGGGCGCCGCTGGTCACCGCGCTCACCGTCATGCCGGTCTTGCCGTCGGCTGACGCGCCAATCAGATCGAGGAGCAGTTCGGCGACGCCGTCTGTCTTGAACACGAGGTCGATGTCGGCCTGGCCCGAGATGGCGCGGGTCCCGTCCTTCAGCTCGATCCTGAAGATGTACTGCTGGACGTCGATGCCTGGCTGTCTTGTGTAGGTGTCCGCCGCGGCCGGCGCGCCGAGCGCCATGAGCATGACGGCGGCAATGCCGACACCTCCAACGAACCGACCGATGAGCCGTCGGAACATGAATTCGCTCCGTGTGATGGCCGCGGATTCGTCTGTCACCGCCCGGCGTGACCGGATGGCCGACAACCGGTGGCCGCGATCAGTGCTGACAAGGCGAGGGCCCGGACCCGCCATTCCTGGCGAGCCAGGGCCCTCGTGACGATCCTGCCTTCGGCCGAGCAGGGCCGTTACGGCGTCTCGACCTTCTTCTCGTCCTTCTTCTCGACCTTCGGTGGGGCTGAGGGAGCCGTCGGCAGCTTCGTGCCAATCGGGCCCTGTTTCTGGAGCCACTCGGCCGGGATGGTCCGCTTCTCCTGGGTGGTGCGCGATCCGCCGTCCTGGTAGTCGGTGACCAGTTTGTCCGCCAGCTCCCACCACTTCATGAAGTTCTCTTGCGCGACGCGGTTCGAGTAGTCGCTGATGAACGTGCGTGCGCGGTCGGGATCCGTCTGGTAAATCTCGAGGGCCATCTTCTCGACGACCGGCTGATCGGCGAACAGCTTGTTCTCGACCTCGGCCTGTTTCGCGCGAATGTCCTGCATCATGCCGCGCCAGTTCAGGTTCGACCAGTTGCCGATGAAGTTCGACGCCCAGTAGGCGGAGTTGCGATCGAAGCGGTCGCGGCGACCGATCTCGAACGAGGCCGGCACCTTGAAGTTGCCCGCGTAGAACGGCGTGAACACGGAGGTCTTCGCGTCATCCGGCGCGAACCACGCGAGGCTGCCGATCCACGCCGGCATATCGGCACGCGCCTGGAGCACCGTCACGTACGAGCACTGGTGCACGGCCACCATGCGCTCCACCGGCGAGTAGCCCTCGACAGGCTTGTAGTCCCGCGGCATCGACCAGCGGTTCGGCGTGCCAAACGGGCCGGCCAGCGGGTTCTTGGTCTGGTCGAACTCCGTCCCCTCGTAGACGTCGCGGTGAATGGCCATCAGGTCGCGGACAGTGACCTTCTTGTCGGGCTTCACCGAGAACGGCTGTTCCGGCGCCCACGGGTCGAGTTTCAGCGACGGCGCCAGGATGCTGAGCACGCGCCATTCACGGCGGTTGGGTGTGAGCGGGCCCGACATCCCGAAGGTCCGGTTGAAGAGGAACGGTTCGCCCTTCTTCCACCAGCCCATCTTCTCGGCCACGTCGTACACGTTCTTCGAGTACATCGTCTGATTCGGGTCGTCGGTCAGAGTGGTGATCCTCGACCGGTTGGCGGACACACCCACTTCGCCGGGAGGAATCCGCTTGGCCGCCCAGACCGCCCCGATCTCGGCGGGGCCCGGTCCGAAGATCTCGAACTGCCAGATTTCCTTGGCGTCACCGATCGTCAGGCACTCGCCGCCGTCGCCGTAGCCGTGCTTCTCGGCAAACTCGCCCATGATCCGGATGGCTTCACGGGCGGTGGACGCGCGCTCGAGGGCCAGACGTTCGAGCTCCATGATGTCGAACATCCCTTCGTCGCTGTAGAGCTCACGGCGACCGCCGATCGTCGTCTCGCCGATGATGACGCCCTTCTCGTTCATGAAGGGGTAGGACGCGTCGTAGCGGGTGAAGGTCTGCTCCACCTCCGCGATCTCGCCGACCTTGTGTTCCTGCCCGTTGGGCGGCTTCTCCTCACCCAGGCCGCCGCCCTTCATGACGACGCGCTTGGCGTCGGCAGGGTGCTTCCCGCCCGGCACCACCTTGATCCGGATTTCGTATCCGCCGTCGCATGAGTGGCTGGTCAGCGTGCCGGCTGCTGACGTCTCCGGGCTCGTCGGAACGGACGTGCACGCCTCGCACGCGTTTTCCCACACCTCGTTCGGCACGCCCTCCGGCCTGGGCCACCCGCAAATCTTCTTGCCGTACAACTCCGGCTGAATGGTCTGCGCGGCAGTCTGTTGTTTGGCATCCTGAGGACCGGCCACGCCCACGAGGCCGGCCAGCAGCACGATCAGTCCTGTACAAAACAATCTCGTCATCCTCACGGGCATTCTCCTTGGTGACCGGCCACGCCGGCCTGAGCAGGGCGAGGGTATCACGAAGAAGGCGCCAGGAGATCACGAGGGCCGAGAATCACGAGGGCCGGATTGGCCGCCGGCGCCGGGAAGACGTGTGCTAGGATTCGGTCCGGACCTCGCCGCTCCCTTGGGCTGATATGGCACGAACCGTCGTTCGCGTTACTGCCGTAATAGTCCTGCTCAACCGGCCGGCGGAAGAGCCGGCCGGCCCGCCGCCGTTCGGATCAAACGCAGAACTCCTGGCCCCGAACGGTGACCTTCTCCAGCCTTTCCGGCACCACCTGGACGCCAATCCCTGGCCCCGTCGGCACCGCCATCGTGCCGTCACGCGCCACCTCGAAGGCGGGTTCGACGATGTCCTGGCGGTAGTACCGCTTGCTGGCCGAGATGTCACCAGGCAGCGTGAAGTTCGGCAGCGAGGCGAGCGCCACGTTGCCCGCCCGCCCGATGCCCGACTCCAGCATGCCGCCGTGCCAGACCGGGATGTGCTGCGACGCGCACAGATCGTGGATCAGCCGCGACTCGGTGAAGCCGCCCACGCGCCCCGGCTTGATGTTGATCACGCGGCAACTCTTCAGCTCGAGAGCCGCCCGCGCGTCCGCGACCGAGTGGATGCTCTCGTCCAGGCAGATCGGCGTCTTCAGCTCGCGCTGCAGCTTCGAGTGGTCGTAGATGTCGTCGTGCGAGAGTGGCTGCTCGATGAGCAGCAGGCCGTACCCGTCCATGGCGCGGAAGATCTCCACGTCGCCCAGCTCGTACGCCGAGTTCGCGTCCACCTGGAACAGGATGTCCGGGTACTCGCGGCGAACCGCCCTGACGTACTCGAGGTCGCTCCCCGGCGCGATCTTGATCTTGATCCGCCGGTACCCTTCCTCGAGGTACCCGGTCACCTTCTTCACGAGGTCCGCGGGGGACGGCTGAATGCCGATGCTCACGCCGACGTCGATCCGCTCGCGGGTGCCGCCGAGCAGGCGCGACAGCGACACGCCCTGCGCCTTGGCGAACGCGTCCCAGAGCGCCGATTCCAGGCCGGCCTTCGCCATCATGTGCCCGCGCACGCGCGCCCCGAGAGCGATCGCATCGGCCACGCTGGAGATCTCCTTGCCGAGAACGGCGGGAATCAGGAAGTCGCGCAGGATGTGCCAGGCGGTCTCTGTCGTCTCGTAGGAGTAGAACGGTGTGCCCTCGACGACCGACTCGCCCCACCCCGTCACGCCGTCCGCGTCCACCCGGACGATGATGTGCTCCTCGTCGGTCTCGACGCCCATCGAGGTGACGAACGGCGCCACCAGGACGAGCTTCACGTGCCTCAGTTCGATTCGCTCGATACGCATACGTGCTCCTGTCGAGGCCCTCGCGGCCTCATTCCCACTGGAAGAAGAGGACGGGCGGAATCAGCAGCAGGAAGCTCAACACCACCAGGATGAGCATCAGCGGGAAGAACCACCGCGCCCAGCGATCCCACGGGATCTTCGCGGCGCCGAGCACGCCCATCGTGACGGCGCTGGTGGGGAGGATCGGGTTGATGAACTCGCACAGCTGGTAGGAGTACACCGCGGTCTGTCGCGTGATGCCCGTCAGGTCCGCCAGCGGCGCCATGACCGGCATCGTCAGCGCCGCCTGCGCCGTACCGGAGTGGATGAAGAAGTTGATGACGCACTGGATGAGGAACATCAGCTGGGCGATGACACCCCGCGGCAGCGCGGAGAGCAGGCGCGACGTCCCGTAGAGGATGGTGTCCATGATCTTCGCGTCCTGCGCGATGACCAGCAGGGCCCGCGCGCAGGCGACGATGAACACCACGCCGACCATGTCCTTGGCCCCGGTCACGAAGGTCTTCGCGACGCGGCTCGGCCCCATCCCGCCGGCGAACCCCAGCACGATGCCCATGCCGAAGAAGAGCATCGCGATCTGGTCGATGTACCACTGCCACTTCAGGACGCCCACGACGAGCAGCACCATCGAGACGACGAACAGCGTCAGCGTGGCCACGTGCCGCGCGTCCCAGCCGACGTCGCCGCCGGAGTGGGGCTGCACCGCCCCGCGCTCGCGGTCGATGTCCAGGACCAGGCTGATCTCGGGGTTGCGCTTCACCTTCCGGGCGTAGCGCATCACGTAGGCGATGATGACCGCCGTGCCGACGACCCAGGTGATGAGACGGTAGACGAGACCCGAGTAGAGCGGCACGCCCGAGATGCTCTGCGCAATGCCGACCGTGAACGGGTTGAAGAACGCCGCCGCGAAGCCCGCCGCCGCGCCGAGGAAGGGGATCGACGCGCCGACAATCGAGTCGTACCCGAGGCTCCTCGCCAGCGGAATGAAGATGATCACGAAGGGGATGGTCTCCTCGGCCATCCCGAAGACCGACCCGCCGAGCGAGAAGACCACCATCAGGGCCGGAATGATCATCCCCTCCAGGTACGGCCGCCGCGTGATCGACGCGGTCAGCCGCCTGATGCCGAACTCCACGGCCCCCGTCTCCTGGAAGATGGCGAAGCTGCCGCCGATCATCAGCAGGAAGCAGATCAGGAGGGCGCCGTCGAGGAACCCCTTGATCGGCGCCATCAGCACCATCTGCGGGCCCAGGTACACCTTCGGCACCTGCTGGTAGGTCCCCGCCACGGTCACGCTGCGGACACCCGCGCTCGTCTGAACGTTCATCCGCTGGTACTGCCCGGACGGGACAACCCACGAGAGGGCCAGCACCAGGATGACGAGGGCGAACACCACCACGAGGGTGTGGGGCATGTGCAACCGCTTCAGCCACGAGTGCCTCTCGGGCGGGACGACGGTCGCAGATCCAGTGCGATTCATGCGTGCGATCCTCGGACGTGGGTTCGGCCTATTCGAAGGTGCCCCTGGCGAGCGCGGCGCCCGCCTTCATCAGCCAGCGGCCCCGGGCGACGACGCTGTGGATCTCGAGATCCCCCGGCGTCAGCAGTACCAGGTCGGCGTCGTGACCGGCCGCCAGCTGGCCCTTTCCCCGCAGCTTGAGGATGCGCGCGGGATTGGCAGTGATGACCGGCAGCGCGACGTCCAGCGGCACCCGCTCCTGGAGCACGGCGTCGCGCACTTCCGGGAAGAGGCTGGTGACACGGCCCACGCCGACGCCGACCGTCCGACCCTGCTCGTCGAAGGTCGGCAGGCTCCCCTGCCCGTCCGACGTGAAGGTGATCTGCGTCCCCGCCACGCCCGCCTCGAGCATGCGGCGCAGCCCCTCGCTGCACTTCACCTCGCCCTCCGCGATGTAGGCCGGGATCGAAGACGTCGTGAAGTCCACGAACCCCCCGCCTTTCGCGTGCGCGATCCCCTCCTCGAACAGGCCCGGGTTCCGATTGATGTGGGTGGGCAGGAACTGCGTGGCCGGAATCTCGGTCTCGGCGATGACCCGGCGCAGCAGATCCAGCCCCCGGCGGCCATCCCCCAGGTGAATGTTGACGATGCCCGCCTTGCCCGAGAGGATGCCGCCGCGCCGCGACTCGGCCGCAAGGCGGACGAACTCGTCGAAGGTCGGTTGCGTCGAGCGGTGATCGGAGATGGCGACCTCGCCCACGCCAATGATCTTGTCCACGAACAGCAGGTCGCGTTCGATGCTGCCGGTGAGCGTCTGCAGCGGGACGGCGTAGTGGCCGGTGAGCACGAACGTGCTGATGCCCTCCTCGTCGAGGCCGCGGGCCTTCGCCAAAAGACCGGCGAGGCTGCGCGTGACGCCGTCGGTCCCGAGGCAGCCGACCACGGTCGTCACGCCACCGCGAATCGCGTCGGACAGCGCCAGCTCTGGCGTTCGCGTGGCGTACCCGCCCTCTCCGCCGCCCCCGAGGATGTGAACGTGGGCGTCCACGAAGCCGGGCACGGCGACGAGCCCGGCGGCGTCGAACACCTCGCAGTACTCGGCCGGCATGCGAATCTCCGGCTCCACGCGCAGGATCCGGCCGCCAGCCATCAGCACATCCACTCGGCCGGCGCGAGCGGGCGTGTACACCTCGGCGTTCTTGATCAACAGCATCGACAGCTCCCGGACCGGCTCAGCCTCCGCCTACAGCGCGACCTCCGCGTACCAGCCCTTGACGGTGATCACCCGGCCAACCAGACTGGCACCCAGCAGACCTTCAGCAGACCCCCGCCCGTTTGCGCTCATGATCATGCCGCCTCGGCCCTTCTCCAAGCGGGGTGGATCTTACCAGCGTCGCGTCGGTTCAGGCGGGATCTTTTCCGGCGAGAGCCTACTCCTTCCTGGGCAACTCCGGCTTCGCGAAGTCCGGCAGCGGGTCACCGAAGATGTAGTGGTTGAACCACCCCAGGTTGTGCTCCATCACGGCGCGCATCGCCTTCGGCTTGGTGATGCCGTGGCCGAAGCCCTTGTAGACGACCATCTCGGCCTTCACACCCCGATCCTCCAGCCCCTGGCGGAGCTCGTACGCGTTGGCGATCGGCACACGACGATCCAGCTCTCCGTGCTGGATCAGGGTGGGGGTCCTGGCCAGCTTGATGTACGTCATCGGCGACGTCTTCGCATAGATCTCCGGGTCGGTCGCCGGGTCGGCGCCAAGGTACTGGACGGTGAAGGGGGTGATGTCGGTGTTGTAGTAGTAGGTGGCCCAGTCGGAGATGCCAGCGCCGACCGAGATCGCAGCGAACGTGTCACTCGAGGTCGTCAGGAACGCCGAGATGTACCCGCCCTGGCTCCAGCCCATGCACCCCACGCGCTTGGGGTCCACCCATCCGAGCTTGACCAGGTGGTCCACGCCGGACAGCACGTCCCAGGCGTCACCCACGCCGAGATTGCGCACGTTGAGCTGCCGGAACTTCTCCCCGTATCCGGCGCTGCCGCGGTAGTTGACCTTCAGGATCAGCGCGCCCCTCCCCACCCAGATGTCCGACGGATAGGTGCGCGTGTCGATCATCGTCGGCCGATCCACCCCGGTCGGACCGCCATGGATGATGCAGAGGAGCGGGTACTTCCTGGCCGCGTCGAAGTCGGCGGGCTTGATCAGCACCCCTTCGATCTCCGTCCCGTCCTTGCTCTTCCACGAGATGACCTCGCGACGACCCAGTCGGTAGCCGTTCACCTGGTCGGTCATCGTCGTCAGACGACGCGGCGCAAACGGCTGGACCGACGACACGTAGATCTCGCTGAGCGTCGTGGGCGAAGCAGCCGTAAAGGCCACCGACCTGCCGTCCCTGGTGACGCTGGCCCCTCCGAGCATCAATGTATCCGGCTGGCTGAGACGCGTCGTCTTGCCGGTCGTCGGATCCACCCGGAACAGGTGGGACGCCGTCTTCTGTGACGCCCCGAAGTAGATCCCGTCGGCGTACCAGTCGATCAGCCCCGGCTGCTCGTCGAACCCGTCGGTGATCGAGCGCGGCACGCCCCCTTCGACTGGCACGACCGCGAGCCGACTATTGGCGTGGAAGGACTTCGGGTTCCCCATCGCCGACGAGAACACCAGCATCCGGCCGTCGGGCGACCACCGGGGGCCGTTGTCCGGCCCCGCGAGGTCCACGACCTTCCGAACCGCGTTCGTGGACAGGTCCAGGAGGTAGATATCGGCGGTGCCGTTTTGCACGAGGTCAGGGTTGACCGTGGCGCTGAACGCGATGCGCCGGTTATCTGGAGACCACGAGAACGAGGACACGGTGTAGTCCTTGCCCTTGGTGCGCTCCGTGCCTGCGACGGGCGCCGCGAGCGCCCCTGCCACGTCGAACGTCCGCAGATGCTGGTGCGCGTACTCGCGGCGCACAACCTCGAAATCGCCCAGGTGATCCCTGCGCGCCTTGACGTCCTTCTCGTTGACATCGCTCGTGGTGAAGGCGATCTGCCGGCCGTCGCCGGACCAGGCGTAGCCGCCCACGCCGTTCTCGGCGTTGGTCATCTGCACCGCCTCGCCACCGTCGGGACGGATGACGAAGATCTGGCTCTTGTCACCCACGCGAGAACTGGTGAACGCCAGCCAGGCTCCGTCGGGCGACCACCCTGGACTGACGCAGGACTTGTCACCGCGCGTCACCTGGAAGTTCCGGCCGGAGGCCACGTGCACCAGCCAGATCTGGGTGACGAACGCGTCCTGCTTCCAGTCGGTCGAGCTGACTGTGTAGGCCACCCAGGTGCCGTCAGGCGACACCTGCGGGCTGCCGAGGGTCTTCAGGTTGAGGAGGTCATCGATCGCTGGAACCCGCGTGGCGCCCGTCTGGGCGACGGCGGACCACGGCAGTGCCGCGAGAGCCAGGAAGAGCAAGGCCAGCAGGCGCTTCTTCGTCATTGTCATTGTCGTCTCCGAACGGGGTCGGGTGGAATCAGCCCAATTGGGCTGCCTGGCAAGACGGAATTGTAATCCAGCTGATTAGTACCAGAGCCCACTTTCGTGTTCACCGCGCCCCCGAATCCACTTCACGAACGGCGAGGGCACGCCGTGCATCCCGCCCCCGGTGTCAGACGTGCGCGCCACACCAGAAGTTCGCCTTCCCGGCGCCTGCCCAGCACTCCTGCCCAGCGCTTCGGCCGCACAACGAATCGTGATATCCTCGTCGCCGATATGACCAAGACCATGCGCGCTCTCGTCAAGGCCGAGCGCGGCCCCGGACTCGTCATGCAGGAAGTGCCGGTTCCGGAGATCGGCCCGAACGACGTGTTGATCCGCATCCACAAGAGCGCGATCTGCGGCACGGACGTCCACATCTGGAAGTGGGACGCGTGGGCGCAGAAGACGATCCCGGTGCCGATGCACGTGGGCCACGAATACGTGGGCATCATCGAGCAGGTCGGCAGCGCCGTCGTCGGCTACCAGCCGGGCGACCGGGTGTCTGGTGAAGGGCACATCGTGTGCGGCCACTGCCGCAACTGCCGCGCCGGCAAACGCCACCTGTGTCCGAATACCGTCGGCGTCGGGGTGAACCGGCCGGGCAGCTTCGCCGAGTACCTCTGCCTGCCCGCGTTCAACCTGTTCAAGGTCCCCAAGGAAATCCCCGACGATATCGCCTCGATCTTCGACCCGCTCGGCAACGCGGTCCACACCGCGTTGTCCTACAACCTGGTGGGCGAGGACGTCCTCATCACCGGCGCGGGCCCGATTGGCATCATGGCCGTGGCCATCTGCAAGAAGGCCGGCGCCCGTCACGTCGTCATCACCGATGTGAACGACTATCGCCTCTGCCTGGCCCAGAAACTGGGCGCGACGAGGGCGGTGGATCCCACGAAGACCGATCTCCGGTCCGTGATGAAGGATCTCGGGATGACAGAGGGCTTCGACGTCGGCCTCGAGATGAGCGGTGTGGGCGTCGCGTTCCAGTCGATGATCGACACGATGACCAACGGCGGCCGGGTCGCGCTCCTCGGGATTTTCGGGGAGCAGGTGGCGATTGACTGGGGCAAGGTCATCTTCAAGGGGCTGTTCCTGAAGGGCATCTACGGACGCGAGATGTTCGAGACCTGGTACAAGATGGCCTCGATGGTGCAGTCGGGCCTCGATGTGAGCCCGGTCATCACCCACCGCTACCCGATTGAGCGGTTCGCTGAGGGCTTCGAGGCGATGATCAGCGGTCAGTCGGGCAAGGTGGTCCTGGACTGGGGGGTCTAGCGCAGTTTACTTCGAGCCAAGCAGAGAGGCCTGTGAGCCCTTCTCCGCGGCGCAGTTGGTGCGACAGCGGTGTCTTGCCGACGTGGGGTAATACTGAGGCGATCGAGGCCGAGCGTCGTCGTGAGGATCTGTTGCGTGAGCGACTGTTTCGTCAGAACGGTGGCCGTGCGACACGGGTCTTTTTCGCCTTGGGGTTGCGGTTCGCTTCATTCGGGATGACCTCCTCACGGCGGGGCTTGCACCCGCAAGACAGCGCCCATGCTGGGCGCACAAAAGAAAGGGCCGGCGCGCGATGCGTCGGCCCTTCGTGTGTCCACCGCCGGTGGTCAGCTAGAAGCGATAGCTGAGGGACACGCGGACGATGTTGGCGTTGTAGTTCGGCACGCCAGCGTTCAGGAACATGGCCCGGTTTGCGCTTGCATCCAACGTCGGGTAGATGTTGGTCACCGCGCCCGGGGTGGTCGCATAGAGAGCCGAGCCCGCCAGCATGTACGGCGCCAGCATGTCGTAGGCGTAGTCCGCCTGATCGAACTTCTGGTGCCAATACAGCAGGCTCACGGTGAGGTTCTTCTCCACGTGGTAGTTGAACGAGGTCTTCCAGATGGTGGTGGCGTTGAAGACCTGGGGCATGCTGAGGTACTGGCCCTGCGTGAAGTTGACCGTCGTCGTGTTCGTCGGAAAGTACATGTCGCCGCCGGCCTGGCCGCCGGGCACGATGGTGAAGCCCGAGTCACTCCGGCCCTTCGAGTAGCTGTAGTCCGACCGGATGTCGAAACGCCCTGGGATGATGTCGAGGCGGACGCCGGCGTCGACCGTGTCAACCTTGTCGTCGATGGCGTTCCAGTACTTGTCGGTCGTGTTGGTCGCGATCGGGTTGCTCACGGTACCGTTCGCGCCGTACCAGAGATTGCTGTCCATGTGATACGTCTCGTAGACGTAGCCGGCGTTCACGCCCACCTTCTCGTTGAACGCGTAGACGAAGTCGAAGCCGTAGTTCTTCACCGTGCTCTTCTTGAGTCCGATGGAGACGTCCGGGAAATCGCTGTTCATCCCCTGCACCGAAAAGGTGAACGCGGCCTTGTCGAGAGGCGTGAGGGTCAGGGCGACGTTGTACAGCTTGCCGTCCATCTTGGCCACGTCCTTCATGTCCGCGTTGATGTCGAGCGGACCGCCGGTCGTGCCTTCGGCCGGTTCATCGGGATCGATGGCGCCGGGCTGGCGGCTCACGTTGGAGAAGCTGCCATGGAGCATGGCCCACCGGACGGTCGCGTCCGCGGTGACGCCGACCGTGGTCTCCTTGGTGTCGACGTACATCCGGTCTTCGTAGGTCGACTTCAGCTGGCCCGCATTGACGCCGACCCGGAAGCCCTTGACCACGTTGAAGTGGCCTTCAGCCTTGAACTGGCCGGTGCTGTAGCCGCCCATGTCCTCGGTGGACGTGGTGCCCGCGGCGCTGTAGCTGGCGCCGCCGTCGCTGTTGACGGTGCTGTGGAACGTATAGGCGGGTTTCTTGTTCGCCACGTCGAAGACGCGATAGTACGCGCTGTAGCCGAGCTTCGGGCTCGGATCGCCGGAGAAGTTCACCTGGAACAGCGTCTGTTTGAGCTTGGCATTGATGGCGCTGTACTCGGGGACCAGCGTGAACTTCCCATAGTCCGCCGAGGTCGTCGCCAGGTTGAGGTTCGGGTTCAGCGCCTGCGCGACGAGCGTCCGGTCCATCGTCATGCTGGTGTACGACGTCGTGAATGTCACCTTGTGACGCATGGGCAGCTTCAGCGCCGCCGTGAGGTCGAAGCTGTTGGCCGTGTTGTCCGGGGCGTTCCAGAGCCGCGCCTCGGAGGTCGTGCTGGTGGCAATCACCGGCTTCGCGGTCCAGAAGTAGTCGGTGTCCATCAGCCGGACCGGGTTGTCGATGACGCTGTAGGGCACGCCGTTGGTGAAGCGGCTGTTCGAGAACGCGGCGTTCACCAGGAAGTTCTTCTTGATGTATTCCGCCTCGCCCCTGGTGTCCTGGGTCGTGTACTGAATCGGGTTGGCGATTTCGTCGATGCCGGGACCGGCCGTGAACGCGACAGGCTGCGTCCCGTTCCGTGTCTCCTTCTGGTAGGACAACTTGAAGGTCCAGTCCTTGATCGCGGTCAAGTCGAACGCCACGCCACCGGTCTTGCGGACGTACTTCAAGTCGACCGGCTGCGCGCCGTTCTGGTAGTCGCGCAGCGACCAGAAACGCGCGTCGTTGGAGTTCGCAGGCGCCGCCGTCTCTCCCGTCGCCGGATACCAGATCTTCTGGAGGCTCGACCGCATGCCGTCGGGCAGCGTGAACACGCCCGGCGCGGACTGGTTGTAGAGCGTCGCCGCGGTGTTCGAGAACCACCGGGGGTTCTGGTTCAACGCCGCCGTGATCGCCCACGCGCCCTTCTTGCCGGTCTCGAACGCGGCGTACTGGTCGTCGAGGCCGAGCTTGGTGCCTTCGAACGTCATGAAGTAGCTGGCGGCGTTCTTCCAGCCGAAGTCCACGTCGAACAGGGTCACGCCCTTCGGAACGGTTTCGTACTGCTGGAGCTTCGAGGAATCGTTGATCCCCGTGCCGGTCTGGGCACCGACGGTCGCGCCGCCGGTGATCTGGGGTTCCTTGCCGTCCTGAGCGAGGACGGGAAGGGCCACCAGGCTGAAGACAATCGCGAGGGCAAGAAGATGGGTTCTCTTGTTGGTATTCATGTGCGTCTCCTTTGCCCCTACCGCTTGAAACGGTTGCCCTGAGGATGGGTGGAGCCGTGAATCGTCGGATGACAATTCATGCAGCTCTGGTTCAACGTGTAGCGGTCGCGAGCCGGGTGCGCGTTGCCCATACCGCCGCTGGCGAACCCATTGTGGCACTGGATGCAGAGAATCGGCTGCTTGGCCTTGAGCAGGTAGTCGTTGACGGTTCCGTGCGCATCGTGGCAGTTCAGGCAGTTCTCACGAACCGGCGCGTGCTCCCAGAGGAACGGACCCCGCTTCTCCGCGTGGCAGGAGTAGCAATTCTGGTTCACCGACACCTGCAGCAGCTGCTTCGGATACGGCGTGCCATGCGGATTGTGGCAGCTGGTGCACGCCATCTTGCCTTCGCGCATCGGCATGTGGCTCGAGCGCATCAACGCGGCCTTCTTCTGCAGGTGGCACGTGGTGCACAGCTCGAACTGCGGCTTGGTGAGCAGCGCCTTGGGCGCCGCGCCCTTCGGGTGCGGGTTGTGGCAGCTGATGCACGACACATTGCGGGTATCGTGGACCGAGCTGGCCCAATGCTTCTGGCCGCCCTTGTTGTGGCAGGTCAGGCAGACCGCCGACGCGTCGGACGCGCTGATGGCCTTGAAGTTCCGCATCGTGCCCTTGCCGCCGCCGGCCGCGACATGAGCCTTGCCGTCACCGTGGCAGGCTTCGCAGGCCTGGGGGTTCGCCGCATGCGGCGTCACCTTGAATGCGTTCACGGTGTCCGTGTGGCAGGCCACGCACTCGGCACCGGCCTGAGGCACTGCCGGGGCCTGGCCCGCCGACAACGGGCACACTCCCATGAACAGGACCAGCCCGATCGATGAGGCCAGTATTAAGATCGTCTTCTTACCCATTCCGTCCCTCCATACATGAGGAGCCTTGCTGACGCGACCGCGTCTTGACGAACTGCGATGAAGTTCGCTGCAATCAAATGACAGGCTGAGGTCCAGCGCGCTCCGCAGAGAGGCAGGTCTCGCTGGCTCAGCGTTCCCGAGACCCACGATAACCACGTGTCGAGGATGATGACGGCGGACCCCTGCTCTTCAGCCGTCAGAGAATCACTCGGGGCGACAAGGTCTCAGCCGAGGGAATCGCCTTGCGTCGAAAAATCCTACAGTCGCACGGCGCTTCTGTCAAGCGGCGAGTCCGCAAATGTGATTTATTTCACCAATCCGAAGAACTCCACACTCCAGCAGGCCCTCCTCGCCGACCGCCGGGACCGAATCGTCGCAGTTTTCGTCTGGTCTCGAGGACCGATATTCGGCCCATCGAAGAACTGTTCTAAGTCCACGTCCACCGCCCACCGGCGTCCGTCCTGCATGTTCCGCTGCGCTTCTATTCGCGTCGCGCACTCGGTCTCTTGGCCGGAACCCATGGCTGTGCGGCGAGAAGTCCGGGGCGTCTAGAACACGACGACCTTCGTGACCTTTCCCTGGCGGAACGTAATCACCTCCGCATCGACCCGGTCGGGAGAGAGCTGCGCGAGCAGCCGCTTCTGCTCTGGCGTCGCGGGCACATCGATCCGCTCAGGCACCGGCGCGGCGAGTTTGCGCGTGAGCGCTCGACGTAGCGTGCTCCGGGATCGAGGCCAAGCGCTGCCGTGTTCTCAGCCGCAAGCGGGCCGAGAACGTTCAGTGTAGAGACGCTCTCCGGGTGGCTTTTCAGACCTTCCGGGGTATAATTCGAGGGGGGAAACCAATGAAGAGCCCGTTGCACTCCGGAGTCAAGCGCGCCCGGCAGGCAACCGTGTGCGCCTTGATCGTTGCCTGCCTGCTGCCGTGGCCGACGAGCGCCCGAGCGCAGAGCGCCGACGAAGGTACTCTCATCCTGGCACCCGGCGTCCTGTTCAACGCGATCGAGCCAGCCGGGGTGCTTGGGAGCACTTGCGGCGGCGACACCTCCGCTGGCGGGTTCTGGGTCGGGCATCAGGCGGCAGAGCAGTCGAACGGTCCGGCGACGAGCCACATCCGTCGTTCGGTGGCAAACCTGGACCTCCGAGCGATCACGATGGCCGACCGGAAGCTCACGCCCGACGCGCAGGGGTCGTACCGGGGGCGGCGCGGGCGCCGGAATTCTGGCGACCGCGCGGTGTTGGGCCTGGTGCTCGGTGCGATCGGTGGCCTGGTCGTCGGCGGTGTCATCGGCGCACAAATCTCAGCCAACTCTTGCCACTGCGACAATCCAGAGCTCCACGGCTTCCTTATCGGAGCGCCGATCGGGGCAGTAGTGGGCGGGTTCCTGGGCTATGCCATCGCCGCGCGCTAGCAGCCCGTCGCGAGAGCGCGCAGCGCGTACACGAGATTGGGGTCAGGATGGCGCTGGGCGCAACGGCGGGTCAGGTCATCCGAATGATCCTCGCGCAGACCCGTTGACTGGGCTGCGGTTGCCACCCCTACCGGGATGTGGGGCGACCTCGGCGGGCCGGCGGCACGACCTGCATCCAACTGTGGGGGCGCCGGCCGGGTCCGATATGGCGTTCCGCTGCCCACCCGCACGCGGCTACGGGCACCGAGCCGAGCGGCCCTATTCCATGGGCTCGGCCGACACGCCGCTACCGGCTATCCACATTTCGCGGCGCAGATAGGCGTCCAGCGGCGGTGTTGGCCTGGTCAACCCGACACAACAGCCGGCGCCCTCGGAGGTGCCGCGCCTGCCCAGGCACAGCCCGTTTCGGCGCCTCGAGCCGGCGACCCGAGGGGGCCGAGCCGAACTGGCAGCGTGACGGTGTCCGGGCGGTGTCCGATCAGGGGCTCCGGCGACGCAAGTAAGCCGAGGCATGAGAAGCCTGTGCCGGATGGGTGCAGGTTGATGTACAGTGAGGAGCTTCTCGAGAGGATCTGCACCGATGGACAACCTCAGAACACGCGGATTTCAACTGCTGATCATCGTCGTCCTGGTCGCAATCCCCATGGCCGTCACGGCGTGGGGGATCGAGCGGGATCGTCGTCCGGACGAGCAAGGTCAGCGCTCTCGGCGGCCCACCGAATGGGCCACGAGAACCTACAGCCGGGCCGAAGCGGAAGTGGTGGCCGCCGGACTCTACCGTGCCGTGCTCGGGCGTGAAGGGGATCCGGGTGGCCTGAGGTCTGCGGCAGCACAGATTGAGCGGGGCAACCTCGATTCGCAGGTTGACTCGATGCTGCAGAGCCGCGAGTTCCGGCGGCGGCGGACGGAGCCCGAAGCCAGGCAGTTGCTCGACCAGTTCTACCAGGGCCTGCTGGGCCGCAAACCCGACGGCACGGGCGCGAGAGCCTACATTCCGCTGTTGCGTGACGGCCAGCACGCCGATGTGCTGGTCGCCCTCATCAACTCCGCGGAGTTCCGGCAGGTGCTGGAGAGGACTCGACGCGGGTCGCGCCGCGATCGGTGACAGTGCGGCCGCGCCTCGAGGCCTGAGAGCCTACGAAGCCTTGGCATAGGTCGGATCCACTTCGATGGTCACGAGCAACGTCGGGTTCTCGCGCAGCCCGAAGGCCGCAGGATCCTCGCCGTCAAGATGGAGTGCGACAGCCTCGCGCAGGTTTTCGATGGTGTCGTCCAGCGTCGGCCCCTGGGTCACCACCGCAATCTCCAGGCACTCGGCCACGAAGCCCGATGCATCGCCCGGGCGGACGGTCGCGGTGATGTTCTGGCGCAAGTGAGTCATGCCTTCCCCCGACTCCATTGTAGTCCGCTCTGGCTGTGCCGGCACGGCCCTCGGTAGCGACCACGGGTGCGCGCCCACGCAGGAGCCGACCGAAGCACGATGCTCGCCGGCGGAACGGAGTGAACCGCCTTTCGGTTTCACTCCTATTGCACCCCCGAGACACCGACGCCCGGATGCAATGCCGGGCGGTTTCTCTAATTACTTGATTTTATTGGCTTTATTTGGTGGACGGCAGGAGGCTCGAACTCCCGACCTCCGCGTTGCGAACGCGGCGCTCTCCCAACTGAGCTAGCCGCCCACTCCAAGGCACCAGCCCGTCGTCCCGGCTGGAGCTTTTGATTTTAGCACGGCCGGGCAAACCGCCACAATGCACCCTCGAGATCGTCGGTTGACGCAAGTTTCCGTGAGGCCCCTGGAATCTGTCTCAGGCGGACCTCCGCTGGCGTCCCCGTGATTGACTTGACACCCCGCACAACCCGCAGGGAAAATACGGCATGCCTGTTCCTCGCATCACCAAGGACGATCTGAAGCAGCGGCTCAAGAGTCCTGACACCTCAGCCCGCCCGACGATCATCGATGTCCGGCTGAAATACCCGTACGAGCACAGCACGGTACGCCTGGCCGGCGCGGTCCGGATGATGCCGAACGCCCTCAACGTGTCGCAACTGGCCCGCGATCGTGACATCGTGGTCTACGACTCCGACCCCGACGAAGTGACCGGCTCCACCGTTGCCGTGGATCTGATCAGGCAGGGCTTCCGGGTCTCGGTGTTGAAGGGCGGGATTGCCGAATGGGCGGGCGCCAACTTCCCCGTCGAGACCAAGAGCGCACCGAAACCCACACCGCCGCCCGCGAAGGGCTGACGCGCACAGGAATCTAACGTGCACGTGCTGCGATTACGTCTGCTGGCCGCCGGGATCCTGGCGGCCATCGCCTTCTTGCTCTACTCTTCGACGCTCCTCCCTGGACAGGATCTTGGCGACACCGCCTCGTTCCAGGCGATTGCCGGTGAGCGCCTGCTCACGCCGCGCCAGGGCTATCCGCTCTACTTCGCCGTCATTGGGTTGTTCGTGCACGCGCTGCCGGTCGAGGCTGCGCGCGCGACCAACCTTGCGTCCGCCGTGGCAGCCGCGGTGGCCGTCGGTCTCGTGGTGCTGGTCGGCGCCGAGCTTGGCGGCACGCTGGTCGCGGGACTCGTGGCCGGCCTGCTGCTGGCCGGCTCGTACACCTTCTGGTCGCAGGCGATCATTGCCGAGGTCTACGCGCTCCACCTGCTCATCGTCGGCGCCTGCCTGCTGGCGTTGATCAGCTGGTACCGGCGCCCATCGATGTGGCGCCTCGGCCTGTTCTTCGCCGTCTACGCACTGGGCTTCGGCAACCACCTGTCGATGGTCCTGCTGTTCCCTGGATTTGCGCTGTTCCTGCTGATCGCGGCCCCCGGCGGCCCCCGCGAGATGGTGCGGCCGCGCGTGGTGCTCCTCGCGCTGGGGCTGGCGTCGCTCTTCACGCTCCAGTACGCCTGGAACTTCTCGTCGCTGCTCGACGAACCCGGTCATCGAGGCTACGGCGAACTGCTCCGGAACTTCTGGTTCGACGTCACGAAGTCGGACTGGCGCGCCAACATGGTGTACGGGATCCCGGAGTCCACGCTCTCGGACCGATTCGCCATGTACTGGTTCGATCTGCGTCAGCAGTTTGGCGTGCCGGGCGCACTCGCCGCGCTCGTGGGTGCCGTTTGGCTGTTGTGGAGAAGATGGCGCGTGGGGGTGATGCTGCTGGCCCTCTGGCTGGCGAGTTGGTTGTTCGCGTTCACTTACAACGTGGGCGACACGCACGTCTTCTACCTGTCGTCCCACCTGGTCGTCGCGCTGGCCGCCGGGTGCGGTGCTGGATGGGTCGTGCTGGCGATGCGGGACACGGCCGCGTCCCGCCGGCTCGTCGCCTGGCAGAAGGTGTTGTCAGCTGGCACAGTCTGGCTGGCGATCGCGGTCGTCGTCGCCTATCCCGCATGGCGTGCGTTCGACACGTACCCCGCGATGGACCGCAGCGGCGACCGTGAGCCCACCCGGTTCCTGGACCAGCTCACGGCTGGGATGGACGGGGGACGTGAGATCCTTGGCGCCGACATGAACTGGCAGTTGCACAACGGCCTCGACTACTACGCCAAGTACACGCGACCCGATCTCGTCGTGTTCAACCTGCCAGACACGCTGCTCTACTTCCCATTCCTCGTGGCAACCAACGCGGCGCTTGGCCGGCAGATTGTCCTCACCAAAGGGGCGGCGACGATGGTCAGGGACTTGTACGGCCACCTCTTCAGCCTCGATCGGGATCCACGCCTGCCCGTTGAATCGCTGTCGGAGCGCGTGGCCACGCTGCCCCCGGGGACCCGCTATGTGCTGGCGGTCATCGAGGCGTATCCCGAGTCGCCAATCGACCCGACCGCGCTCTCAGCGGCCACCCGCCAGTTGGGCCTGCGCCCGGACGATCTGCCGACCGGTCGCTACGCCGCGGTGGTCGGGCGCGTGGGTGAACGGCCGGTCGCGCGGTTATCCGGCGCCACGCCGTTCCGGGCGCGGACCGACCTGGCGGGGCAACTGGTGGACGTGCGGATCGAATGCTGGCTCCCCGCCGACACCATCCGCCGGGCCGGCTTCGGCCATGTCATCGTCAAAGGTCGTCACGTGCTGACGCTCGACCGCGGCGTGTCATTCGTGGCGCTGGGCCCGGACGGCGCCGCCACGCTCCGGGCGTGGGACCCGGGTCTATACGCCCCCCAGCCGAGGTTCATCGTTCGGCCGGGACACGGGCAGTAACACGGATGGGGAGCGCCTCCGTGATATGGTTGTCTCAGGGTTCAGCCGGGTGCATGCCGTGATCTATCTGCTGCTCGTCATTCTGTCGTCGCTGGCCGTGAACGCCGCGCCCCAACCAGCGAGGTCGGCGGCCGACGTGGCTCGTAACCTGCAGCGGAAGTACGAGCAGGTCCGCGATTTCTCCGCCGATTTCGAGCACGCCTACGTGGGTGGGATCCTGAAGAAGAAAGTCACCGAGCGGGGCACGCTGCTTGTCAAGAAGCCCGGCATGATGCGGTGGACCTACACGAACCCGGAGAAGAAGGAGTTCGTGTCGGACGGCCGGAAGCTGTATTCCTACGTGCCGGAGGACAAGCAGGTAATCGTCAGCACCGTCCCGTCGGCCGACGAGGCCAGCAGCCCGGCCCTGTTCCTGGCGGGCAAGGGCGACATCCTGCGCGATTTCACCCCCTCGCTGACGACCGTCCCGGACCTGTCGGCGTCGGACGTCGCCCTGAAACTGGTCCCCACCAAACCGCAACGGGAGTACGACTGGATCGTGCTGGTGCTCGATCGAGACAGCCTTCAGATCCGGCGGCTCGTCACCACCGACTCGCAGGGCGGCACGTCTACGTTCGTCTTCACGCGCCTGCGCGAGAATGTCGGGTTGCCTGACAAGGCATTCGCTTTTACAATCCCGCGCGGAGTCGATGTCATCACCGATGGAAGCCGCAGCCGCTGAGCACGCCGCCCCGCTGACCGGATCATGGACTCGCCCGGTGGTTGCCCCGGCCGCCCGCCGGGCACGGCGTCGGTCATGTGGCTGGCGGCTCCTCCTCCTGCTGTTGCTGTGTCCCGCGCTCCTCTCCGGCTGCGCCACCACGTCGTCGATGCGCAGGGCGCGCGAGGCCGAGCACGCCCAGGACTACGACCGCGCGGTCGCACACTACACGCAGGTGCTTCGCCAGAAGCCCGAGAATACCGAGGCCCGTCTGGCGCTGGAGCGCTCGAAGCTGCGCGCGTCCGAGTCGCACTTCAACCGCGGCCGCCGCCTGGCCGCCGCGGGCAAGCTGGAAGAGGCGGTGGTCGAGCTGCAGGTCGCAGCCGAACTGAACCCGGCCAGCAGCGATGTGGACAAGGACCTGCGGGTGGCCCGCAACCAGCTGCGGGCGAAGGTGTCCGTGATTCGCGAGGGGAAGACCGACCTCGAGACGCTGATCGACCGCACCCGGGACCTCCCGCCCCAGGGCCTCGACCTGCCCAAGGGGATCAAGCTGCCGGCCTCGCTCGTGTTCCGCGAGGCGAGCAGCCGCGACGTCTACACGGCGATCGCGCGCTTCGCGGACGTCAACATTCTGTTCGATCCCGCGTTCCGCGACGTGCCGATCACGGTCGACCTCCACAACAGCACGTTCGAAGACGCGGTGAACGCCGTGTCGGGCACCACGCACAGCTTCTACCGGGTGACCGCGCCCCGGGCGCTCACGATCATCCCGGATACACCGGCCAAGCGGCGCGAATACGAAGAGGAGATCGTCCGGACGTTCTACCTGAGCAACGTCGACCTGAAGGAGACAATCGACCTGCTCCGGATGGTGGTGGACATGCGGAGGCTCGCGCCGATCACCGCGACCAACGCCGTGTCGGTCAGGGACACGCCGGAGCGGGTACAGGCGGCCGGCCGGATCATCGCCGCCATCGACAAGGCCCGCCCCGAGGTGGTGGTGGACGTTGAACTGCTCGAGGTGAATCGCACGCGCATGCTCGAGTACGGCCTGCAGGTGGCAACCGCCGGCAGCGTCGGCATCAGCGGCGCGGTGGACATCAACCAGACCGGCATGACGCTGCTCGACCTGCGTCATCTCACGCAAGCGGGCGTCTTTCTGTCGGGGTTGCCGTCGCTCTACTACCGTCTGATGAAGAGCGACACGAACACGCGGGTGCTCGCCAACCCGCAGCTTCGCACGTCGGACGGCATCGCCGCCCAGGCGCGGTTCGGCGACCGCGTGCCGGTGCCGACGACGACGTTCGCGCCCATTGCCACGGGCGGCGTGGCGCAGCAGCCGATCACGGCGTTCAACTACGAGAACATCGGCGTGAACATCGACCTGACGCCGCGAACGCATCACGACGATGACGTGTCGCTGCAGCTGAAGGTCGAGGTGAGCAGCATCTCGGGGACGGGATATGGCGGTCTCCCGACATTCGGCAACCGATCCGTCACCACCGTGATTCGCCTGAAAGACGGCGAAACGAGCATCCTCGGCGGGCTGATCCGCGACGACGAGCGGACGGTTCTGGAAGGGCTCCCGGGCATCTCAGACATCCCCGTCATCGGCCGGCTCTTCGCGCGCAACCACCGCGAGCGCCAGGAAACAGACATCATCCTGACGCTCACGCCGCACATCGTCCGCGTCCTCGACCTGTCGGAGACCGACCTGCGGCCGTTCCGCATCGGCCGCGACAGCGGCGGCAACTTCCTGGAACTCCCGCCCGACATGCCGCCCCGGGACGTGCCAAAGCCGATCAAGGACTAGCGGCGTCAGGGCTCCTTGGTCACCTGCGCGCCGAGCGCCTGGAGGCGGCCCGTCAGGTCGGCGTAGCCGCGCTCCACGGTCTCGAGCGGTCCCAGGCGGCTCTGCCCGTCGGCGGCCAGCGCCGCAGCGGCCAGCGCCATGCCCGACCGCAGGTCCCGCGTGTCGAGCGTGCGCCCGCGCAGGCGCCGCGGGCCGGTGACGATGATGCGGTGCGGATCGCACAGGAACAGATCCGCGCCCATCCCACTCAACTGATCGAGCGCGAACAGGCGCAGTTCATACATCCAGTCGTGCAGTAGCGTGCGCCCGGTCGCCTGCGTCGCCAGCACGGTGATGAGGCTGATGAGATCGCTCGGAACGCCTGGCCACAGCCCGGTGGTGATCCGCGCCCCACCGACCGGGGTGGACGGTTCGACGCGCAAGCGGGTGTCTTCGAGCTCGCACCGGACCTGCATCCGCTGCAGCACCGACGCGACGACTTCCATGTCGGCGGCGCGTGCGCCCTCGACGTCGATCGCCCCGCCCGTCACGGCGGCGACCACGGCCCAACTGCCAGCCTCGATGTAGTCGCCGCCGAGCCGGTGGTTGGCGCCCTTCAGCCGCGCCGCACCTTCGACACGAATCGTGTGCGTGCCCTCGCCCGTCACGTCCGCCCCCATCTTCCGCAGGAACTGACACAACTCGACGACGTGCGGTTCACAGGCCGCGTGGCGGATCTCGGTGACCCCCCGGGCGGCGGCTGCGGCCAGCAGCGCGGTCTCGGTGCCTGTCACCGATGCCTCCTCGAGGTACATCGACGCCCCGTTGAGGCCGTTCGGAGCTTCCAGTACGTGCCCCTCGCCTGAGAGTTCGCATGCGCCCATCGCGCGCAGCGCGGCCAGGTGAATGGCGATCGTCCGGCGCGCCGGGAAGTCCCCGCCCGGAGGGGCGAGACGCGCGCGGCCGCGACGGGCCAGCATCGGCCCGAGCAGAAGGACCGACCCACGAAGGCGGCCGACCATGCTGCTCTGGGGTTCGTCGCGCACGACCTCTGCGCACCGGATGCGAAGGGTATTCGTCCCGATTCCCTCGACGCTCGCGCCCAGGTCGGCCAGCATGCGGGCCATCACCTCGACGTCGGAGATTCGCGGGATGTTCGTCAGCACGCACTCTTGGTCGGTCAGCAGGCACGCGGCAATCAGAGGCAGCGCGGCGTTCTTGTTGCCTCCGACGACCACTCGGCCTGAAAGTGGCCTGCCGCCTTCAATCAACAATGTCGACACAGTCACCCCACAGGCGATCTTGCAATCTTGCGATCTTGCGATCCAGGTATCTTGTGATCTCCCGCGAACCTATGCACCCAGGTACCTGATCTCTTCGCGCAGTGTTACCCCGAAGCGGGCGCGGACTTCGGCGCGGCAGAGATCGATCAGCGCGCGGATGTCCGACGCGCTCGCTCCCCCGTCGTTGATGATGAAGTTCGCGTGCGCGGTGGATACGCGGGCGCCGCCGATGGCGTGCCCCTTGAGGCCGGCGCGGTCGATCAGCGCGCCGGCCGACACGGGAATGCCGTCGGGCACGCGATCGCGCACCGGGTCCGGATTCTGAAAGATGCAGCCTGCGCTCGGGGTGTCGAGGGGTTGGGTCCGTTTCCGGTGCGCCAGCGAGGCGCGCGCATCCTCCCGAAGGGTCCCCGGGTCGGACGAGGGTGCCAGCGCGAACAGGACCGACAGCGCCACCTCTCCGGTCCGCTGAAGTCGGCTGCGGTCGGATCCAAACTCCATGTCGCTCGCGGAGACCTCCACAACCTCGTGGTCCCTGGTCACGAGGCGGACGGACGTGATCAGCTCGGCGATTGAACGGCCGCCGTAGTGCGCGTTGCCGAACACCGCGCCGCCCACTGAGCCGGGCGTCCCAGCCCAGGCCGCGAACCCGGCCAGGCCGCGGCCAATCGTCCATCCCACCAGGCTGTTCACGCTGACGCCCGCATCCGCGCGGACACCAGACGTCCCCTCCGCTGCCGTCGCGCCGCCGCGGGTGCGGATCACCAGCCCGCGAACGCCCGCGTCACTCACGAGTACGTTCGATCCTCCCCCGAGAACGGTGACGGGGACGTTCGCTCCCCAGGCAATCCGCAGCGCCCGTTCCAGCTCATGGGCATCCTGCACCTCGACGAGCCAGTCCGCAGCACCGCCGACTTTGAACGTGGTCAGCGGCGCCAGCCTCGCGCCCCGGCGCACGCGATCGCCGCCAAACGCGGCCACGAGCTGGTCGAACAGGTTGGTCGACATGGACAGTTGCCACTACTCAGGCGGCCGCCCGCAGCGCGTCGAGCAGCTTCCCGTGAATGCCGCCAAACCCGCCGTTCGACATCAGCACCACCTGGTCGCCGTCGCTCCGCTCGCGGACCAGGATGTTGACGATCTCCTCGACGGTCGGCACGTAGCGGGCGCGTGTGCCCGAGGCCTCGATGTCGGCCACGAGCTGCTCGACCGACAGCCGTTCCGCCTCCGGCAGGTTCGATCTGAACACCGCGGCAATGATGACATCGTCGGCCGCGCGGAACGAGTCCGCGAACGCCTGCTGAAAGATCTTGCGGCAGGATGAGGCCGAGCGCGGCTCGAACACCGCGCGGACGCGGCCATCTGGGTGCGCCGCACGAAGCGCCGTCAGCGTTTCGGCAATCGCCGTCGGATGGTGGGCGAAGTCGTCGTACACCGTCACGCCAGCCACGGTACCCAACGCCTCGAGGCGCCGTTTCACCCCCTTGAATCGCGCGAGGCCGTCGATCATCGCCTGCGCGCCCAGCCCGACGGCACTGCCAACCGCGATGGCCGCCAGCGCATTGCGCACGTTGTGGGCGCCCAGGAGCGTCACGTCGAAACGGCCGAACGTCCTGCCATCGACGCGGACGCCAAACGACGTCCCGCTGCTCGTGACGCGCAGGTCGTACCCGTACCAGTCGGCCTCCTCGGTGAGGCCGAACGTCTGGACCGGCGAGCGGGCATGGGCCCGCATGGCCGCAGCCTCAGGACTGTCGCTGCCCAGCAGCAGCAGGCCCCGGCCGGGCACCAGGTTGACGAGCCCGCGGAACGCCAGGCGGATCTGGTCGAGGTCCGCGTAGATATCCGCGTGATCGAACTCGATGTTCCCGATGACGGCAATGTCGGGAAGGTACTTGAGGAACTTCGCGGTCTTGTCGAAGAAGGCGCTGTCGTACTCATCACCCTCGATGACGAACTCGCGGCCCTGGCCGATCCGGTAGCTCGACCCCTCGTCGCCGAAGTTCGCCGCAATCCCGCCCACCAGCATGCTCGGGTCGCGGCCGGCCGAGGTCAGCAGCCACGCGGCCATCGCCGTGGTCGTCGTCTTGCCGTGGGTGCCCGCGATCACGACCGAGCGCGCGGCCCACAGGAAGTGCTCGCGGACCGCCTCGGGAAGCGAGCAGTGCCGGATCTTCCGGTCGAGCACTTCCTCGACTTCGGGATTGCCGCGCGACACGGCATTGCCGACCACCACCAGGTCGAGGTCCGACGTGATGTGATCCGCGCGGTACCCGGCCAGCGTTTCGATCCGCTCCTCGGCCAGGAACGTGCTCATCGGCGGGTAGACGTTGAGGTCGGAACCGCGGACGTCGTAGCCCTTCCGCTTCAACAGCGCGGCGAGCGTCGCCATCGCCGTCCCGCCGATGCCAATCAGGTGGATTTTCTTCATGAGTGGGACACTGCGGATTCCTCGATGATCAACGCGGGGCGAGGCGCCGTGACGACGCGGGCGCCGACGCCGAGCGGCAGCGTGACCGCCGGACCCGGCGTGTGCCCGGCCGGAAACCCGAACAGCACCGGTCCCGGGAACTCGCGCGAGAGGTCGGCGAGCGTGTCGTGTCCTCGCACCTGGTCGTTCGGCTCGTCGCACCTGGGAAAACCGCCGAGGACGATCGCCGACGCGCGCGCGAGGATGCCCGCCAGACGCAACTGCGTCCAGAGGCGGTCGAGGCGATACGGCCGCTCGTTGACGTCCTCGAGAAACAACACGCAGCCCACCGGCGGCTCGAAGGCGAACGGGGTCCCCAGCGACGCGGCGAGCTGCGTCAGGTTTCCGCCGAACAGCAACCCGCTCGCCTCTCCCGGTCGCAGCACCTCCAGGCCCGGGAACGTCAGTTCGCCGAGCGGGGACGCTTGCATCAGCGCACCGAGGAAGGACGATTCGTCGTATCCCGCTGGGCCGCGGCCGAGGCCGCCGGCCACGGTCGGACCGTGGAAGCCCACCATCCCGCAGTTGCAGCACACGTAGGTCAGCAGCGACGTCAGGTCGCTGTAGCCGACCACCGGCTTGCGTGCGCGGCGGACGGCCTCAGGGTCGAGCAACGGCAGCACCTGCACGCTTCCGTAGCCGCCGCGAACGGCGATGATCGCGCCAACCGACTCGTCGTCGAGCGCGCGTCGGATGGCGTACGCGCGTGTCTCGGCCGTCCCCGCGACGTAGGCGCGCCGCTCGAACACCGAGGGGTCGTAGATGGGCTCGAACCCCAGGCGCCGCAGTTCGCAGAGCCCCGCCTCGAACTCCTCCTCGCGAAACGGGCTGGCCGGCGCCACCACCGCCACTCGATCCCCGGGTCTAAGCGCCCGAGGCTTGACCATCGTCGAGATCACAACCACCTCTCTCGCGTGCCCGAAGGCCCGCGCTACGCGTAGCGCCTCATCTCCTCGGCGACCGCCTGGTGTTCCGGGCAGCCGACGAGCGCGCGCAGACGGCGTGGAGGCATCGGCCGCCACTCGCGGCTCAGCGGAGACACGCCGGGGAGGCCCGCTGGCCCGGCGACCGATTTGCTGGCCGCAAACCGCTCCTTGGCTCCGCGCTGGCGGGCCAGCGCGTTGTCGACGCGGGTCCACGGAATCTCTTCCTGCTCGACGGCTCGAATCAGCGCTTCGAGCGCCAACGCGTGCGCCCCGACATCGACGCCGCACAGCAGCACCACGTCGCACCCCGCGTCGATGGCCGACACCACGGCACGCTCGCGCGTCGTCCGGAGGGAGATCGCCTTCATGTCGAGGTCGTCCGTGAAGACAAGGCCGTCGAAACCAAGCTCGTCGCGCAGCAGCCCCTGGACGATGCGCCGCGAGAGCGTGGCCGGGTGTCTGTCGTCGAGCGATGGCACCAGCAGGTGCCCCGTCATGATCGCGGCGACGCCAGCCTCGATGGCCGCCCTGAACGGGACGAACTCCACTGCGCGCAGGCGGTCGGGCGGGTGCTCGACAAGCGGCAGGTCCAGGTGCGAATCGACACTGGTATCGCCGTGCCCGGGAAAGTGCTTGCCACACGCCGCCAGGCCGCTCTCCTGGAGCGTCCGCACGATGACCGCGCCAAGGCGGGCCACCGACTCGGCGCGGTCGCCCAGCGCCCGGTCGCCAATCGCCGGGTTCTTCGGATTGGTGAGGACGTCGAGCACCGGGGCGAAATCGATCGAGATGCCGACGGCCAGCAACTCGCGGGCAAGAGCGGCCGCGAACCGGCCGGCCAACGCCCCGTCGTCGGCCCGGCCCAGCGTCTGCATCGGCGGCCACTCGGTCAGCGGGTGGCGCAGGCGCGCGACGCGTCCACCCTCCTGGTCGATGCCCACCCACAGCGGCAGGTCTTGCGCCAACTGCTGCGCCTCATGGGCGATCTCGGCCACCTGCTCCGGCGATTCCACGTTCCTGGCAAACAGGATCACGCCACCCAGATCGAATTCGCGGGCCAGCGCGCGGATGTCGGCCGGCAGTGACGTCCCCTCGAAGCCGACGACGGCGAGCTGGCCAATCTGGCGGTGAAGAGCGACAGGCATCCTGCCATTATAATGAGTCGTGCACATCGAATCTTCCGCTCCGACCCGCATCGACCTCGCCGGCGGCACCATTGACATCTGGCCGCTCTACCTGTTCCACGACGGCGCGCAGACGCTGAACATCGCGATCAGCCTGCTGGCCCGCGCCGAGATCGACTCGCGCGACGATGGCCGTATCCGGATCCGCTCTATCGACACCGGGCGAGAGATCGAGGTCGCGGACTGGCGCGACCTGGCGCTCGAGGGGAACCTCAGCCTGCTCCGCTGGCTGCTCCATTTCTTCAAGGCACGCGGCCTCACGCTGACGACCAAGGCCGAGTCGCCGGCGGGCGCCGGCATCGCCGGATCGTCGGCGCTCAACATTGCCGTCTGCGGCGCGATGTCCCGCTGGACCGGCGCGAACTACGACGCCGAGACGCTGCTGCGGATCGCGATGAACGTAGAGGCGCAAGCGATCGGGGTGCCGACGGGCGTGCAGGACTATCGTCCCGCGCTGTACGGCGGGATCTCGGCGGTAGAATTGGCCGTGGACGGCATTACCCGTGTCGCCCTCGACGTGGACCCGCGGGAACTCGAGCGCCGCATCGTCCTCGCCTATACCGGAGTGCCGCGCAACTCGGGGACGAACAACTGGGAGATGACCAAGCGGCACATCGACGGCAATCGCGAGGTCTTCGACTGCTTCGAGAGGATCCGCGACACGGCCATCGCGATGCGGCAGGCCCTCGCCCGCGGGGACTGGGACGAGGTGGGGCGGCAGATTGCGGCGGAATGGGAGAACCGCAAGCAACTCGCGCCCGGCGTGACCACGCCGGTCATCGAGGACCTGATCGCGAAGGCCCGCAGAGCCGGCGCCATGGCGGCCAAGGTGTGCGGCGCCGGTGGAGGCGGCTGCGTCTTCTTCTACGCGAAGCCGTCCGACACCGAGGCGGTCCGACAAACGGTCGCGGGGATGGGCGCCCGCCTGCTCGACTATCACATCGAGACCGAGGGGCTGCGGGTTGGATCTGATCTCAGCGACCGGATCCATCACTGCCTCCGCGCGGCTCCACTGGTGTAGATCTTCCTGGCGGCCAGCCGCACCGGCTCAGGCACATTGCGGTCCGTGGACAGCATCTTGATATCCCGCTCGGTGAGGCGATGGACCAGCATCATGGCCACCGCGATCGGGGTCTTGGAGTTGCGGGTCAGCGCGGCGACCACCGCGTAGCTCTTGATCCACACCCTGTTGGTCCCCAGCAGTCGCAGGACTTCATCGGAGACGTTGGACATGCGCGCGATCGCCACGACTTCGCTTTCCGTCAGCTTCGGGCTGCTGAGGACGGCGGACGACACCAGCCGGTTCGGGTCGCGCACGAGAATCGACCGCTCCTCGCGCGAGCCCTGCATCGCCACCTTCACCCGCTCGGCGACCGACAACATGGCCAGGCGCTGGGCGGCGCCGCGGCGGTCCGGATCGGCCTCGATATCGGCGAGCGTGTTCCCTGGGGGTGCGGACGCATCGCTGGCAGCCTCGGACAGGGGGGGACCGGCCACACCGAGGGAAGCCTCGACGGTCTCCTCGTGGGATGCCTCAACGGTCTCCTCGCCGGGCCACCGAGCCTCCACGGCGGCGTCCGCAGTTCGGGCTGGCGGCTCGTGGGTGGCGAAGAACTCGCGCACCTCGGCGGGAACGTCGGGGCCGACCAGGAATGCCGCCAGCGCCTCCGCGGGCAGTCGCGCAATCGTCTCCGCCGCCGCCGACGCCACCTCGCGGTCAGCATCCGAGACGAGAAGCATGAGCAGCGACAGCTGTTCCTCCGGTCGGAGCGAGAGGCCGCCCCGGGCGGCCATCAGCCTCACGTCCGTGGGGGCGTCCCCACGCCGGAAGCACTCGACGAGTGGTGTGCGAAATGCGTCCACGAGCGTCACTGACGGGATTCGAGGAACGTCTTGAGGTTCTGGGCGTTCATCAGGGCCGTCACGACCTGGCCATCGGCCCCGAGCGGGCGCGTGCGCTGGCCGTTGATCTCGACCGTCATCGCTCCCGCGTTGCCCAGCGTGAGGCTGACGTTGCCGTCGAGCACGAGGTCCCGCAGGTCGCCAGGCGCCATCGTGCCCGTGAAGACCATCTTCCCGTTGCTGCGCACCGTCACCCAGCACCTGGCGCTCGGCGCAAGCCTCAATCGGAACTGGCCCTCCGCGAGCGCGGCCCGAACGACCGCCTCACCCGCCTGTGTCGGCTGTCCCGCCTGAGCGGGCTGACCCGCAATCGGCAGCGCGGTGCCGCTGCCGGCGCTCGCGGGGGCGGTCGCCGGAGGTTCCGAGCCCGGCAGCGGGGCGGGCGCTATCAGCACCGGGTCGGTGGAAGCGGGCGGGCCCTGCTCCACCGGATGTCCGGCCTTCGACGCGGACGGCTGGACCTGCTCGCGCCACCAGCTCAATCGCCCTCCGAACCCGAAATACACGATGACCAGCACGAGCGGCAGGCTCCACCCGACCACCCGCCACAGCCTGCCCGTCGTCGGTTTCTCGTCAACGACGATCTTCTCCGGGTTGGCCTCGTAGGGCGTCGGGCTTTCCTCTGTGGACGCGTCGGGAAATCGGGCCACGAAGCGCCGCACCGCGTCTTCCGGATCGAGGCCGACCTCTCTGGCGTAGGCGCGCACGAACGACCGGATGAAGATGCCGCCCGGCAGGCGCGCCACGTCGTTGCGCTCGAGCGCTTCGAGCGTGGGCACCGAGATCTTCGTGTTGTTCGCGATCACCCGCAGGGAGACGCCCATGCGCTCACGCCCATCCCGCAGAAAGGCGCCAAAATCACGGGTCAGATCTTCAGGCATCGATCGTCAACGGTCGTGGGAGTGAAGCCGGACCGGAGGGCCGAACTGAGTCTTCATGTTAGGGAATCGCGGAGGGCCTGTCAAACGGCCGCGACCGGGTCAGCGGCGACCCGACGAAAAGACGGCCCACAGCTCGGAGAGGCCCGCCACCATGTTGATAAGGCCCAGGCCAGAGACCGCGCCGCGCACGAAGTAGTTCCTCACAAACCATCCGATCGACGGCAGCAGGTCGGCGAAGTAGTTTCGCTCCCAGAAGGTGGACCACGGCGCGAACGCGAGCAACAGGCCCACCTCGAGGAAGTAGGCGACGAGCAGAAGTCGCGTCAGCAGAAAGACTCCTCACGCCTTCTGCGACAGACGGCCGACCAGAAGGGTCACGTCGCGGTAGTCGGGAGAATCGGACTGCAGCTCAAGGAAGACCGCGAGCGCCCGCTCGGTTTCTCCCGTGTCGTTGAGGAGCAGGCCAAGCTCGTAGAGCAAGTCCCGGCTCTCGTCGGTCGCGGCCGACGCCGACTCGGCCGCCCGCTCGAACCACTCGATCGACTCGTGCGCCTGCCCGAGGTCGCGGTGAATTCTCGCCAGTTCGGCGGCGGCCTTGAAGCGATACCGGGGGGTTCGTACGACCTGTTCGAGCATCCGGATCGCGCCTCCCGTATCCCCCGCTTCCCGCAAGGTCAGCGCATGCCGGTACTGCTTCGCCGCGCCCTGCGCGCCGTGACGAACCGCCTCGTCCCGAAACCCTTCGAACACGCGCTCGAGACCGGCCAGCGCCGCCGGGACGGCCGCGTCAGGGTCCGTCTGGCGCTCCTCGCCGTCGCCCAGATCACCGAACGTCTCGTTCAAATCGATTTCGATCGTGTCGTTGCCCCCACCGTCGGCAGCCCTGGCCTCGTCGCCCAGAATCCCCAAGAGATCGATGGAGGCCGGGCCCGCTCGATACACCGCGTCTCCCGACGTCCCTGTCGCCGGGCCGGATTCCATCGACTGGTCGTGCGTCTCGGGCATCTTGGCCAGTTCGTTGAAGCTGAAATCGAGCGTCAGATCGGTGCTCGTGAACGGCGAGTTGCCGCTCAGGCGGTCGGCGATCACCGAGTCGGGATCAGGTTCGCCCGCCAGCACGAGCGCGCTCCGGAAGCGCTCGATATTGGCCGGTTCCCACGGCTCGCGCGCCACCAGGTCTTCCGCGATGACCCGCGCTTCGTTCGCGCGGCCCGCCTTGAGATAGGCATCGGCGAGCTTCGCCTGCGCGGAGTACATCGTCGCTTCGAGGCCGCCGTCCACGCAGACCTCGACGAGCTTCATCAACGCGGGAATGTGCCCGGGCACCCGGGTGACATACTCGTGCAGCGCCGACGCCGCGACCGGCCAGTCGTTGTCCGCCACCGCGGCATCCGTGGCGACGTCGATGCACTGGAAGGCGCCCTCAGCGTCGTAGTCGCACAACCGGCAGCCGAGCAGCACGAGTTCTTCGCGCCGGGAGGGATCGCGGATGATCACCCGCGAGGCCAGTTCGCGGCCTTCGTCGTGGTGACCGGTCCGAACTTGGATCTCAACCAGGCTGAGGAGCAGGTCCGAATCGCTAATGTCGCCGGACAGGAGTGCGCGGGCGCGCTCCAGTTCCTCCCGCCCGATGTAGCTCCGGACCAGTTGGCGCCGGGTTTCGTAGTCCTCCGGGTCCTGCTCGAGCGCCCACTCGAGCACCTGCAGCGCCTCCTCGCCTCTACCCCTGGCGTAGTAATCCGCTGCGATCGCCTTGAATTCGCGCGACGAGGTCGCATAGCCCGTCGCACGCTCCAGGTCCCCCGACTCCATGAACCGTGCGACGAGGTCCGCCTTGACCTCGCGGTTGTCCGGGTCGATCCTGACGGCCTCGTCGAGCGCCTGCAGGCTTTCCGAAACCTTGCCCTTGCGGTGGCACTCTGCGGCCAGATCCACCAATCGCCGAACCGCGCCGGTGACGTCCCCGAGCTCGGCGGCAGCCTTGGCGGCGGAGACGCCGGCACTCAGGTCCGCCGGGTCCAGCGAGCCCAGCTTCAGATGGATTTCCGCCGCGCCGCGCCTGTCGCCACGCCGCAGCCGGCGGTCGGCCACCTGGGCCAGCGCCATCTTCGCGTCGGCCAGGAGCCCCTGGCGCTCGGAGATCTCCGCCCCTCGCAGGGCGGCGTGTTCTTCGTCAGGCTTGAGCTTGAGGATCTTCTTGTAGACCGCCGCAGCCCGCGGGAGGAAGCCTTCGTCGAAGAAATGATCGGCAAGCCGGGTGAAATACTCGATCCCGCTCTCCAGTTGCGCCGCGCGGACAAGGAGATCGCCTACGGCATTGACGGTGCTCCAATCCCGAGGCTGTTCCTGGATGACCTTTCCGTATTCGGCAATCGCCTGGTCAAGACGACCCTGCCGCAGGAACTTCTCGGCTTTCCGAAGCGTGGCGTCGCGGTCGATGGCCACCGTGCCTCTCAACTGATCAAGGAAAAGGACGAACGAGACAGCAGACTCTGCCTGAACTATCGGCCGAACGACGGGTCTTCCGCAGATCCCGGCGCACATATGATCGTATCAAAGAGCGACGCCGGGCGGAACGATCGACGATGGACGGGGGAATACCCGAATCTCGACACCGCCTTCAGGTGATCCCGGGTCGCATACCCCTTGTGCCGGTCGAACCCGTAGCGGGGATCCATCGCGTGAAGCTGGCGCATGTGCGTGTCCCGCACCACCTTGGCGACGATGGAGGCGGCGGCAATGGCCGCGCACCGGACGTCGCCGTGGATGATGCCCCGCTGGGCCATCATCAGATCCGGGATCCGGAAGGCATCGACCAGGACGAGGTCCGGCAGGGGAATGAGCGCCATGACGGCCCCGCGCATGGCCTGGAGCGACGCCCGGTGAATGTTGAGCCGGTCGATTTCATCGGGTTCCACCGCGGCCACCGACCATCCGAGGCTGTGGCGCTTGATCTGGTCGCAGAGCCGCTCACGCTCAGGTGCGGTCAGGAGCTTGGAGTCGCACAGACCCGGGATGTGAACGTCCGGGTCGAGGACGACCGCGCCGGCCATCACCGGGCCGGCCAGACAGCCTCGCCCCACTTCGTCCGAGCCGGCGATGCGGACGAACCCCATCCGTCGCAGGGCGTTCTCGATGGTACGGGTGGCTGTCGGACGCGGCATGGGGCCCCCCGCCATTCCACATGCTCAATTCTCAATTCTGCCTTCGGTGAAACCGTCTACGCCGTGCGCTTGGTTTCCTTCATGCGCGCGGCCTTGCCCTTCAGTTCGCGCAGGTAATAGAGCTTCGCACGCCGGACCCGGGCCGACCGGACGATGTCCACGTGGTCGATGATCGGCGAGTGCAGCGGGAAGATGCGCTCCACGCCCTGCCCGAACGACACCTTGCGAACCGTGAAGGTGGCGCGTGCACCGCCGCGGTGCATACCGATCACGATCCCCTCGAACACCTGGATCCGTTCCTTATCGCCTTCACGGACCTTCACGTGCACGCGGACCGTGTCGCCAGACTTCATCTGGGACCGTTCCTTCAACTGCCCGCCCTCAATCGCTTCAATCGCCCGCATTGTCGTTCTCCTCCCGTCGCATTCAGGCGACCGGCCGGTCGCCCCTTCGATCCTGCATCAGCTCGCGCAGAATGGCGCGCTCTTCGTCATCCAACTCGGCGGTGGCCAGCAGTTCCGGCCGCCTCGCCAGAGTTCGCGCCACCGCCTGCCGCTTTCTCCAGCGCCCGACCTGCGCGTGATGCCCCGAGAGCAACACGTCCGGCACCTTGAAGCCGCGGAACTCGGCTGGCCGCGTGTAGTGCGGGTAGTCGAGCAACCCACGCGTGAACGAATCCCACTCGACCGACTGCTCGTCACCCACGGCGCCAGGCAGCAACCTGACGACCGCGTCGAGCATCACCAGCGCCGGCAGCTCGCCGCCGGTGAGGACGTAGTCGCCGATCGATATTTCCTCGGTCGCCACCTGGTCGCGGACCCGCTCGTCCACGCCCTCGTACCGGCCGCAGAGGACCACGACATGGCCCGCGCGACTCAGTCGAACCGCGTCCGCCTGGGAAAACGGCTTTCCCTGCGGCGACGTGAGCACGACCGCCGCCGGCTCCCCACGCGTCTCGCGCACGTGATCGACCGCGCGGAACAGCGGCGCCGGCTTGAACACCATCCCGGGGCCGCCGCCATAGGCCACGTCGTCCACCGTCCGGTGCCGGTCGTCGGTGAAGTCCCGGAGGTCGAAGACCTTCAGGTCCACCAATCCCCGTTCGATAGCCCGCCCCAGAATGCCCTCCCGGGTCGGGCTGTCGAACATCCGGGGAAAGATCGTGACAATGTCGAACTTCACGTCCGGCGATTCACTTCAAGCAGCCCCTCGGGCGGATCGACCACGATCCGCCGGACCGCGATATCGATGACTACGCAGATGGCCTGAACCAGCGGGATCAGCACTTCCCCACCCGGCCCCTTCACGACCAGCCGGCTCGCGCCAAGTTCGCCTTCGACGAGCGCCACCTCGCCGACCCACTCGCCACTCATCATCTCCACGCGACACCCGACGAGATCGTGACGATAGAAGGTGCCGGCCGGCAGCGGTTCGAGCTCCGACACCGGCACGCGCAACTCGACGCCCGCCAGCGCCTCTGCGTCGTTCATCGTGTCCACGCCATCGAGTGCGATGACCGGCCGCCCGAGGTGGACACGCATGGCGGTGACCCGCACCCGCTCCAGGCGGTCGGAGCGCTTGGCGCACAACTCGGCGCCAACCCGGAACCGTTCCTCGACAAAGTCGGTTTCCGGGTTGACGATGACCTGCCCGCGGTTCCCGTGAGCCCGCGCGACCCGGCCCACGACCGCGTAGTCGTCCCAGTCGGTGTCAGCCATGACGAGGCCTAGACCGGTGGCTCCCGGATCTCGAGTGTCGCGTCGAAGTCGTGATACTCCGAGGTAACCCCCACCAGCGTCCGCAGGGCGGACGCCGTCCGTCCCAGGCGGCCGATCACCCGCCCGAGATCGTCGGGCGCCACGAACAACTCGATCACGGCCACGCCGCGCTGCTCGGTCTCCGTCACCTGCACCACCTCAGGTTCGTCCACGAGGGCGCGGGCGATGACCTCGACAACGTCGCGAGCCTGGCTCACTGCGCGGTCGCCTGCGGCGCCTCGGCGGCCACAGCCTCCGGCTGTTTGGTTACGTGGTTCGCCAGCAGCGTGCGGACGGTCTGCGAGGGACGCGCACCGGTCTTCAGCCAGTGAGCGATCCGCTCGCGGTTCACGGTCACCGTCGCCGGGACCGTGCGCGGGTTGTAGTGCCCCACGATTTCCACGAATCTCCCGTCGGTCGCCTGCTTGCTCTCGCACACCACAAGACGGTAGTGCGCCTGCTTCTTCGAACCGATCCTGCTCAGACGAATCACCAGCATCGAACTCCCTTTCGCTTTCGCCAGTAACGGCGACCCACTCAGTGGAACTTGCCCATCCTCCGGAGCCGCTTCAGCGCGCCCTTCCCGCCCCCCGCCATCCCGCCCAGACTCTTCAGCATCTTCCGCATCTGCTGGAACTGGCGCAGGAGGCGGTTGATCTCCACGACCGACGTTCCGCTGCCCCGCGCGATGCGCTTGCGGCGGGAACCGTCGATCAGACGATGGTCGGAGCGCTCGCCGGGCGTCATCGAATTGATGATCGCCTCGACGCGCACCAACTGCTTCTCGTCCGGCTTGTTCTCGGCCAGTTGCTTGAGGCTGCCCATCCCCGGGATCATCCCGATGATGCTCTCGAGCGGCCCCATCTTCCTGATGGTGCGCAACTGGTCGCGAAAATCCTCGAGCGTGAAGTCGTCGTGCCGGATCTTCTCTTCGAGCCGTTGCGCGTCGTTCTGGTCGATGGCCTGCTCGGCCTTCTCGATCAGCGACAGCACGTCGCCCATGCCGAGCAGCCGCGACACCAGGCGGTCGGCGTGGAACGGCTCGATGTCCTCGAGCCGTTCGCCGCTGCCCACGAAGGCGATCGGGACGCCGACGACGGCCACGACCGAGAGCGCCGCGCCGCCGCGCGCGTCGCCATCGAGCTTGCTCAGCATCACGCCGGTCACGCCCACCCGACGGTTGAACTCGCCAGCGCTCTTGATCGCATCCTGGCCCGTCATCGCGTCCGCGACGTAGATCAGGTCCGACGGCGAGACCGCAGCCTTGATCGCCTGCAACTCGTTCATCAGGTCGTCGTCGATGTGCAGGCGGCCCGCCGTATCGACGATCACCACGTCGAAGCCGAGGTTTCGCGCTTCGGTCATGGCGTCGCCCGCACGCCGCACCGGGTCCATCTGCCCGGGCGGGTCGTACACGCGCAGCGACGCCTTCTGTCCCAGCACGTTCAACTGCTGGATGGCCGCCGGTCGACGAACGTCGGTGGACACCAGGATCGGATGGCGTCCCTGCTTCGCGAGCCACGCCCCCAGCTTGCCGGCCGTCGTCGTCTTGCCCGAGCCCTGGAGGCCGACGAGCAGGATGACCCGCGGCGACGTCGAGGACGGCTGCAGCCCGCCGCCCGCGTCGCCAAAGAGCGCGATCATCTCGTCGCGGACAATGCGGACCACTTGCTGCGCCGGCGTGAGGCTGCGCAGGACGTCCTGGCCCATGGCCCGGTCGCGGACGCGATCCACGAAGGCCTTGACGACCTTGAAGTTGACGTCCGCCTCGAGCAACGCCATGCGGATCTCGCGGAGCGCCGTCTCGACCGTCGCTTCCGTGAGGCGCGCCTCTCCCCTGAGAGAGCGAAACACCTCCTGCAAACGGTTACTGAGGGTATCGAACATGACGCCGACCGCGAAGACACACGTGCCCTAACCCCATGTCTGGCAAACCCTTATCGTAGCCCGGCTCTACCTGCCCTGTCAATCGAAAGCCCGCGCCTGGGCGCACGTCATGAAAGTGAGGCAATGGATCCGCGCTAAGAATCTGATGCTTGAATTACAGGTGAGGACGCTGTAATATACAAGACATGAAACATTCCTCGGCGCCCGCCTCCGCGATTCGTGCCCGCTTGACGTCCCAGCTCGCCGATCCGATCCCGATGCGCCGCGGGTCCCTCACGGAGCGCTTCGTGAAGTGCTCGCGACCGGGCTGCCCCTGTGCGTACGACCCCGACGCGCGCCACGGGCCCTACGTGAGCCTCACCCGGTCCGTGGCCGGGACCACGCGCACTCGACTCATCTCCCCCGAGTTGGCCGACACCGTGCGCCGGCAGATCGAGGCCGGCCGTCAGTTCCGGGATGCGACGGAGCTGTACTGGGTCGCCTGCGAGCGCCTCGCGGAGGCCGAGATCGAGACGCTCGCCGAGTCCTCCGCCCACCCGGGCGAAAAAGGGGGCTCTGTGCGACGCTCCAGGCGGAGGTTGCGCGGGAAATCACGGACCTCATAGGCCCCGGCGCGGTCGAGGGGTGGGACTTCGAGGCGATCGAGACGGCGGCGCGGCGCCAGGCGCTCGCCGTGGCCGCGCGCGCGGTCGCCCAACGGCTCAACGCCGACACGTCGGATCACGTCGGCCCCACCGTGCCGTGCCCGCAGTGCGACCAGCCCGCGCGCTACGCGGGCCGCCACCGCAAGACGGTCGAGAGCGTCCTGGGGTCCCTGTCGCTCCACCGCGCGTACTACCACTGCGCCCGGTGTGACACGGGCTTCTGTCCACGCGACGCGGCGCTCGGCCTAGACGGGACGTCGCTGTCGCCGGCCGTCACGCGCATGGTCGGCGCCGTCGGCGCGATGGTCAGTTTCGTCGAGGGGCACGCGCTGCTGCGCGAGTTGGCCGGGGTCGAGGTCGAGCCCAAACAGGTCGAACGGACGGCCGAAGCGCTCGGCCGCGCGATCGCCGCCGACGAGCAGCGCGTGGTGGCGCCAGACCCGCCGGCCGCGCCGACGATGTACCTGGGCGTGGACGGCACCGGCGTGCCGATGCGGGCCAGCGCCCTCGCGGGCCGGGCGGGCAAGCAGCCCGACGGGTCGGCCAAGACCCGCGAGGTCAAACTGGTTACCGTTTGGACCGCCGAAGGGCGCGACCCCGACGGCATTCCGGTCCGGGACCGCGGCTCGGTCACCTACTCGGCCGCCCTCGAGAGCGCCGCCAGCCCCAACGCCGTCGACGCGCTCTCGGCGTTCGCGCAGCGCGCGGATCGCGAGGCGCAGCGCCGCGGCTTCGACCGCGCGGCGCGCCGCGTCGTCCTCGGCGACGGCGCCGCGTGGATCTGGAACCTGGCCGACGATCTCTTCCCCGCCGCCCGCCAGATCGTCGACCTCTTCCACGCCAAGCAGCATCTGTCCGACGTCGGGAAGGCAATCTACGGCGCGGGCACCGACCTCGCCCGGCAGTGGGCCCGCCTCCGCCACGACGAGCTCGACGCGGGGCACCTGCGCGCCCTGTGCCACGCGCTGCGCGCGCACGCGCCCACGCACCCCGACGCGCGCCGGTGCTGGGACTACGTGACCCACCACCGCGCCCGCATGCGCTATCCGGCCTTCCGCGCCCAGGGCCTCTGCGTCTCCTCCGGGGTCGTCGAAGCGGGCTGCAAGGTCGCCATCGGCACCCGACTCAAA
>Ga0209638_1000098_pt1 | contig 55072 bp, 57 predicted proteins | sample BarGraNGADG00211_FD_184490 | JGI IMG/M metagenome (GOLD analysis project Ga0209638, IMG submission 184490) | Arctic peat soil microbial communities from Barrow, Alaska - Barrow Graham LP Ref core NGADG0002-211 (SPAdes) (version 2) | ecosystem: Environmental > Terrestrial > Soil > Wetlands > Peat... | reverse complement strand
ATAACAATCGATCGAGAAAGGCCCGCTGATGGAGCTACAGATCCGCCGGCTTCGACCCGAGGCCGTGATTCCCGAGCGCGCCTACCGTGGCGACGCCGGGCTCGATCTCGCCAGCTGCGAACGGGTCGAGCTGGCGCCCGGCGAGCGTGCCACTATCGGAACCGGGCTGGCGGTTGCAATTCCCGCCGGTCATGCGGGCTTCGTCCAGCCCCGCTCGGGCCTGGCCGCGCGCCACGGCATCGCGCTCGTCAACTCGCCCGGCCTGATCGACTCCGGTTACCGCGGCGAGCTGCGCGTCGTCGTCCTGAACACCGACAGAGACGCGGCCTTCGCGATCGAGCCGGGGATGAGAATCGCCCAGCTCGTGATCATGCAGCTTCCGGAAATCGACCTGGTCGAGGTCGACCAGCTACCGGAGTCGGACCGCGGCGTGCGCGGCTTCGGATCCTCGCGGGTGTAGAAGAGATGAAAGAGCCCCGGATCCGCGTTTCGGCATTGCTCGCATGGCGTGGCCGCATCCTGCTCTGCCGCCAGGAGAAGCCGGGCAAGGAGTACTGGCTGCTGCCGGGCGGCGGCGTCAACAGCGGTGAGACGCTGCTGGAGGCGCTGCAGCGCGAGTTGGCGGAAGAGACCGGCATCGACTACGAGTTCCCGCTCGAAGGCCCGATCGCGCTCGCCGATTCGATCGCGCCCGGCCGCCCGGTAGTCAAGCACGTCGTGCACATCATCTTCGCCAGCGACCTCAGCGAGCACTCGCTGGAAGAAGTCTCCTCGATCGACGACGCGGTTCGCGGTCACCGCCTGTTCGCGCCCGACGAGCTGGCCGACGTGGTCATCCACCCGCCGATCCAGCACTTCCTGCGCAACTGGCAGCCGGGCGACCCGACCGTTTACCTCGGTTCGCTCTGGGTTCCTTGACCCGAGTTGCCGCCAAAGCGGACGCTAGGGCTGATCGCGTTGGTCGTATCGTCTATCGCCCCGACAGGTGACCTCGCCGCTAGAGAGCAGGGCGCAGCTGCGGGAACCGCCCTCGTAGCCGGCGCTGATTCCTTTGACCTTCGCCAGGCCCTTGAACGAAAAGGGGCTACGGGTTGTAGATCTCGTCTTGGCTTAGGTTCGGGAAGACGCGTATTCGATCCAGGCCAATGGGGCACGCAGCCGCTTTGAAGAGGTCAACGCTAAAGGCCGCATCGCGACCGGGGAAGACGGTGTCCAAAGCAGTGAATCCGCCCGAGACCAATCGTCCACTGACGAAACCCGCGGCATTCAGCTTCAGGTCGTTCCTCTTCTTCGTGAAGCGATTGGAGACAACACCACTGATCGTGCACTTTTGCACACCGGAGCCCGTCGATCGGCTGTAGCGAAGCTGCGAGAAGCTGACCGGCGATTGAGCAGCACGGCCGGGGTGATACGACTCGATCCCCACGTCGACCCGGTTTTTCAGACTGGTAGGAACGCCAAAGGCCGGATAGACGAGAAGGCTTTCGCTGTGGGGCAGGATCGTGGCGATCGGATTGAGGACGATTCCGGACGTCCCGTTGTTGCCCCTGGGCCGGGTGGCTAACTCGGGTATGACGGCAACGGCTGTCTTGCTCGACCGGTTCTTCAAGAGAACGATGACGTCATAGAAGGATTGGCCTGACTGCGTGAACTCATGGATCAACTTGCTTTGTTCGAAAACGATCGGGTCTGCTTGCCATTCTGTTATTACGCCACCGGGGATAGTCCGAACTCGAGGGAAAGCCCGTGATTTCCCGCGCCGTGCTTGGGCGGTCTTCGGCGGGATCTTCGTCGCTTTGGTCTCGCTGTAAACGAAACCGACATCTCGCCCGTTATCTCTTTCCGTGCCGATGATTCGGCCCTCGCTGTCGTAGGCGAGGAGTAGGACTGGGTACTCTGTGCGCGGCACCATGTAAGAGAAAGCATTGTCTTTGACCGGCACAGGGACCCGTTTGCCGCTCACGAAGAGGAGCAGCATTCGACTGACATGGTCATCCACCAAGCCGGCGTTCGTGACGTACTGATCACCTTCCGTCAGCATCACCGACTCGCGCCAGAGGAAATGCGCCGTGCTCACATCACCCCAGCCTCCCGAGTTGAGCATCGTCTCGTTCAGGCACCCTCCTCCGTCCGCCGCCCCAGACGTCGGGGACATGATGCTCATGCAGATATCGTCGTTCCGATGGAGACTCACCATTACTCGCAGAGGTCCGGGCTCGGGAGCGAGCAAGCGCTGGAAGGTAGTACCTGATTCCATATCCGGGAAGTTCCGCGGAACGGCTGTTCCGCGCTTTTCATGCCGCGCGAGCCAGCCGATCTTCACCCCGTTGATCTGTCGCTTGGCCATCCGGAAGGCGGCGCCCGCCGGTGGCTTGCCCAGGGCGCCGTTGTCGAATACGATCGATTTCGGCGGTCCGGCTAGCGGAATCGCGATCATGTCGCCGGCGGCGTCGCGCGCCGAGATCGAGCGAACGCGATGTCCGGTTTTGGTACCCGGATTGATGATCAAAAAGCTGTCCGAGGCGACGACGCCGAACAGGGCTCCCGCGCGCGTACGTCCTCGCACGGAGGTAACCCCGTCACTGACGATCCCGAAGGTCACTGACGATTTCTTTACCGGCACCGACCAGCCGTCGGTCTTCTTCTGGGCGACTACAGGCGCATCTACGTAGAGCGGCAGGACCGGCTCTCTCTTAGAGATCAAATCCGATTCGGGCGCGCAGCTCGTCTGCGTCAGCAATGCGGGCAAGGTCGTGAGTCGCAGGCAGAACACGTCGCCGGCTCGGTAGCCGTACAGCCGGTATTCGATGCCTTCGCGCGAGAGCGTGATCAGACGCCTTAGTTTCGCGCCCCTCGGAAAGAGCTCCCATGAGAGCGGCGCATTACGCTCAACGGCTCGCCGCTCGCTCTTCGATACAGGGGTGCCAGTCCTTCCACCCAGCCAGCCCGAAAAGTCACCGAAGCCGTGTGCAATCGCGGCGCCGAGCGGCGTAGCGGCAACAACTACCGCCGCCAAGGTGGCAAAGGCGAGAGAGAAGAGCATTCGGCGCGTATGAGCCGACCTCGTCGAGGCCTCCGCGCGAGCGAGCACGTTATCCCAGTCGCACCCGGCGCCGGTCGGAAGCGGCGCCGTCTTAACGAGAACACTTTGGATCCTGGAATCGAAGTCGGTCACTTTGACACCTCCATGGGCGTCGAAATCGAAAGGCGAAGCGCGGCGTGGGCGGCATTCAGCGTCGCGGAGACAGTTCCGGTCTTGATTCCGAGCGCGGTCGCGATCGCTCCGTAGTCGAGATCGGCGTAGTAACGAAGAAAGACCACCAGGCGTTGCCGCTCTGGCAGGGCCGCGATCCAGGCGCGGATCTCCTTGTCCTCGGCCGGTTGTCCGTTCGCTGCCGCTTCGGGCACGGTCTCGAATGGATCGAACACCGTTTTCCGCCGCCGCACGCTCTTGGCCGCGTTCACCACCGCGCGCCAGAGCCAGGCTTCAAGCGGCCCGTCGCCGCGAAACGAACGCCTCTCTCGGATCGCGTGCGAGAACCCGTCCTGAACGACATCGTGCGCCGTCGCGTCGTCGCCGACGACCGCTCGAGCGACCTGCACGAAGTATGGATAGCGCTCCTTGTAGAGCTGTTCCAGATCTTCGAGTTGCGCGCCTTTCGACATCACTATCCGATTGACGCGACGACTCGCCGCTTTTGTTTAGCGGGGCTCACGTACGCCGCAGTTAGCGGAACTTCCCGCCGCGCTCTCGCGCCCGGTGTAGCGCGACCGCATGAGCCTGGTACTCGAGATCGTCATCCAGCGCCTCCAGCTCGGGCGGCTCGCCGAGCGTCCGCGCCAGCGCTTGCCCGAGCAGCCAGTCGGCCAGCCAGGGGTTGCGCGGGAGCAGGGGACCGTGCAGGTAGGTGCCGATCGCCTTGCCCAGACGGCAGCCTTCGAAGCCGCTATCGCCGTCGTTTCCGAAGCCGTGTACGACGCGACCGAACGGGACGGCGCCCGGGTCGAGCAGCGTGCGGCCGCCGTGGTTCTCGAAGCCGACCACCGTGAGCAGCTCGCCGGGATCGAGCTCGCACTCGATCGATACGTCGCCGATCAAGCGCCTTTCGCCGGCCACCGTCTCGAGCGGAAGCACCCCGGCGCCGGGCATCTCGAAGTCGAAGCGGTCGCGGTAGCCGCGCCCGAGCAGCTGGTAGCCGCCGCAGACCGCGAGCAGCGCCGCTCCGTCCTCGAGCGCCCTCGAGATCTCGCCGCCGCGCCGGGCCAGATCGGGCGCGATCAGCGCCTGCTCGCGATCCTGCCCGCCACCCAGGTAGATCAGGTCGCACTCGGGCGCGAGCGCCTCGCCGACCCCGACGCCGACTACCTCCAGCTCGTAGCCGCGCCGCTCGGCCCGGCTGCGGAAGACGGCGATGTTGCCACGGTCGGCGTAGATGTTCAGCTGGTCGGGATAGAGGTGGCAGAGCCGGATTCGGGTCGTCATCTCGGATGCCTCGGTAGTCCGGACTCTTTGCGGGCGCGGGCGGCTCGCTGCCAGTACAAGTCGGCGTGTCCGCGCTCGGCCAACACCTTCTGCAGCTCGAGCATCGCGGTGTAGGTCGGGCAGACGACGAGCTCTCCACCTGCCTCTGTCAGCTCCAGCCCGCGATCGAGCGCCTCGGCCGGCGAGGGCACGAGCTCGATCCGGCTTTCCGGGAAGCCCGCGTACTTGAAACGAAGCGCCAGCTCGGCGGCCCGGCCGCCGCTCGCGATCAGGCGCTCCAGCCCGCCCAGCAGCGGCTCGAAGTCGACGTCCCAGATCCAAGAGACGTCCTGCCCGTCGGCAATGCCGTCGTTGAGCGCGATCACCAGCGTCTGCGGCGTGCCGTCGGCGACGATCGTCCGCACGACCTCGTTGGCGCCGGTCGGATTCTTGATCAGCAGCAGAAGCAGCCTTTTCTCTCCGATCTCGATCCGTTCCGAGCGGCCGAACGCCGCTTCGGTGCTCTCCAGGCCGCTCGCGATCTCGCTCGCCGAGGCGCCGAGCGCGTGAGCGAGCGCGGCGGCGGCGAGAGCGTTGTAGACGTTGTAAAGGCCGGGAAGAGCGAGGCCGACGTAAACGGGGTCGGGTCTTGCGTGCAACAGCTCGCCGGTAACGTTGTTGCGTGCAAGACCTGACCCCAGGTGGAGGCGGAAGCGGGAGCCCCTGAGCCCGTCCAGCTCGATCTCCTCCGCCCAGATATCCGGCTTCAAGCGCTCGAATCCGCAGCCGGGGCAGGAGTACTCGCCGAGGTGTCCGACGTAGGCCAGCCGGTAGTCGTAGGCAGCGCCGCAGTTCGAGCAGTAGCGGGCGTCGGCGGCATGGGGGAGCGGGCCGCCGTGACGAGCGTCCTGGATACCGAAGCGGATAACGCCCTCGCGCCCGCGCGCGAGCTGCGCGAGCTGGGGGTCGTCCTCGTTCACGATCAGCGTGCTCTCCGCCGCGAGCCCCGCGACCACGCCGCGCCAGCGTTCCGCCAGCATCTCCAGCTCGCCGTAGCGGTCGAGCTGGTCGCGGAAGAGGTTGCCGAGACAGAGCGCCCGCGGCCGAAGCGTGGCGGCCACGCGCGGCAGAGCCGCCTCGTCCACCTCGAACAGGCCCAGATCGGCGCCGCGCGCGTGCAATAGCGCGGTTGCGACGCCCGAAGAGAGATTCGCACCGGCGGGATTCCCGGCCAGCCGGAAGCGAGAAGAGAGTATCGCCGCGGCCATCGCGGCGCTCGTCGTCTTGCCGTTCGTCGCCGAGATCACCGCCGAGCCCTGCGCGAGCTTCTTCGCCAGGCGCGCGCCCGCGCCGGGGTCGAGCGTGTTCAGCACGCGGCCGGGCAGAGTCGTGCCCCCGCCCCTGCCGCTGAGGCGCGAGACAACACCGACGGAGCGGGCGACTAGAGTGCTTATTACGAGCGGAATTCGCACCTTGATAACGAGCCTACAGTACGTCTTTCCGTCCGATGCTTAAGCTATCCGTCTACTACCTGGATGGGTGATGCCATCTCTCTCCTCTCACCGATAGCGTGGTGTGCTAGTAACAGTCGTGCCTTGCCTGTGCTCCCCGATATTCCCAGCGCTCTTCGCCAGGACGGCGAGCCTCCGCTCTCGAAGGCCTCGCTGACGTGAGCGTCGCTGTAAACGAGACCGATCGCAGCGAAGGCCTCAAGCCGAAACCGGCGCTTCGCCGCCGCAATCTAGGCACTCGAATCTTCACGATGTTGCTCATCTTGGGCGCGATCGGCCTCGATGCCGCTCTGTTCGTTCACCTTCGTTCCGGTACAAGCGGCTGGAAAGCCTTCGCTTGCTTCGCCGCGGCGGCCGCAATTACGCAGTTGCTTGTGACGCGCAGCTCGTCGTCGCGTCACGCTCAGGTGTCTCTCGCCGTCTTCATCGTGGCGGCCGCTCTCGTGCTGCCGCCCGAGCTGGTGGTTTTGGTTCCGATCGCACAACACGTGCCGGAGTGGCTCAAACAGCGCTATGCATGGACGGTGCAGGCGACCACTGTCTCCTGCGCCACGTTGGCGGCGTTCGCCGCCTGGGGATCCGCCGATCTCGTTCTCGGGGGTCGCGAGCTAACCGCCAACCCGACCAACCGGATCGCACTGGCCGGCCTGCTGGCGGCGGCTGCCTTCGTGCTCGTCGATCACGGTCTCGTTGCGGTCGTCAAGCATCAGCTGGGCGGCGCTTTGGACGGCTGGCGTTCGGTGGCTCGGCTGTCCTCGCTTGGCTACAACCTCGCCCTGGCGGCGCTGGGCGTCGTGATCGCCCTCATCTGGGCCTACGACTCGTGGCTCGCGCTGTTCGCGATCGCTCCATTGGCGCTCGCGCAACGCTCGCTCACGGTGCCGCGCCTGCAGGAGGAGGCGCGGGTCGACCCCAAGACCGGCCTCTACAACGCGCGCCACTTCGGCCGCGTGTTCGGCGACGAGTTGGCGCGCTCGATTCGCTACGGCCACCCGCTTTCGGTGCTGATGGTCGACCTCGATCTGCTGCGTGAGATCAACAACACCTACGGCCACCTGGCCGGCGACGCCGTTCTCTGCGGCGTCGCCGATGTCTTCCGCTCGCAGCTGCGTCATTACGACGTCGCGGCGCGCTTCGGCGGCGAGGAGTTCAGCATCTTGCTGCCGGAGACGCCGGTCGAAAAGGCGCTCGAGATCGCCGAGAGGATCCGGCGCGCCGTCGCCGAGCGCTCTGTCGACGTCTCGACCTCGAGCGAGCCGATCCACGTCACCGTCTCGATCGGAGTCGCCTCCTTCCCAAGCGACGGAGCCGACCAGAACGCTCTCATCCACCAAGCCGACCTGGCCGTCTACCGGGCCAAGCTGCAAGGTCGCAACCGGGTACAGGCCGCGAGCGCCGAGGCGGCCGTGCTCGCACCCTCTCTCGCCGGTCACCTCGAGGTCGCGGCCCAGATCGCCGAGCACGAGGAACAAACCGCTCCCGCCTCCGAACGGGGTCCGCGGCCTCGCGCCGCCCAGAACCCGTACTTCCTCTCGCTCTCTTTCCGCCTGGCCGCACTCGTCGCTGTGATCAGCACAGCCGGCATCACGCTCGGCGTTGCGGCCGCGGTGTTCTCGCACGGTCATATCGACTGGGGCGGGATCGTTGCCGTCACAGCCTTGGTCGGAGTGGGGCAGGCGCTCGCCATCCAGGTGGATGACGGCTCAATCTCGGTCAGCGCGGTTGGCACGATCGCCGGCGTCGCTCTTTTCGACATCCGCGTCGCGCTGCTGCTCGCACTGACGACGAGCGTGGTGGAGTGGAGCGCACGCCGCTCGGCGTTGCACCAGGTGCTGTTCAACATCGGCGGTCTGAGCCTCGCCGGACTGGCCGCCGGCGGCGTCTTCGCGCTGGGCCGCGAGATCAGTACGCGTCAGCTCGCCTTCGACCTGGCCGGAATCACCGCCGGTGGCGTCTTCTTCCTCGTCAACACCGGCCTGCTGGCTATCGCGTTGGCCTTTGAGGGCAACGAGGACTGGCTAGCCGCCTGGCGTGAGCGCTTCACCTGGCTGGTGCCGTACTACCTCGTCTACGGCCTCGTGGGAGCTCTGATCGCGGTCGCCTACCACGCCATCGGCAGCGAGGCGCTGCTCGTCTTCGCCCTGCCGCTCCTGATCATGCGCAAGACGCAAGAGGACTACCTGGGCCACGCTCAGAAGAGCGCGCACAAGCTGCGCCAGGCGGCAGAGACGATCCAGAAGCAGAACCTCTCGCTCGAGCAGGCCAACCGGCTGCTTCGCGAGCGCTCGACCGCCGCCATGGAGAGCCTCTCTGCGACCGTGGATGCCCGCGACTCCTATACCGCCGGCCACTCGCGCCGCGTCCAGCAGCTCGCGCTCGCGATCGGGCGCGAGATCGGGTTTTCGCAGGCGGAGCTGAACATCCTCGGTCAGGCCGCTCTCTTTCACGACATCGGCAAGCTGGCCGTTCCCGATTCTGTGCTGCTCAAGCCCGCGGAGCTGAACGACTACGAGTGGGAGCTGATGCGGCGCCACGCCGACGAGGGCGCCCGCATCATCGAGCGCCTCGGTTTCCTGGCCGACGCGGTTCCGGCCATCCGTCACCACCACGAGCACTTCGACGGATCCGGCTACCCCGACGGCCTCGCCGGGGAGGAGATTCCGCTTGGCGCTCGCATCATCCATGTAGCCGATGCACTCGACTCGATGCTCACGACGCGCACCTACCGCTCGGCGCGCCAGGTCAAGCAGGCGCTCGTCGAGCTGCGCGACAACGCCGGCGAGCAATTCTGCCCGCGCTGCGTCTCGGCGCTCGAGAGCATCCTTCCGGTCGAGGCGCTCGGGTCAGGGGACGACGACGCGCCCGAGGGCGAGTCGCCTGACAGCGCGCTCGAGCTCACTCGCTGACTCTCTCCGAAGCCGGTCCACCTGTCTCCCCTGTGCGGACGGATAACCCCGCGCCCGAGCGCGGAAAGAGGGCTTCTCACGCCAAGATCGAAAGAGTTTGCAATTCGCGCATAATGCTCTAGACTCTTTGCGATGGCCTCAAAGCCGCCTCTTCGCGCCGTGACGACAATCGATCCGCAGGCTCTGGCCAGCTTCCAGGCGAGCATCCGCAAGCGCTACTCGAACGAGCGCATTCTGAGCGAGCTGCGTGACTGCGCCAAGCGCCTGGGACGCTCCCCGACGATGCGCGAGTTCGCAAGCGACGAGCTCTCGACGATCCACCCGCAGACCGTGATCGAGCATTTCGGAAGCTGGAACGCGGCCAAGCGCGAGGCGGGCCTGGTGCCCAGGCGCTTCGCCACGCGCGACGAGCTGCTCCGCGTCCTGCGCGAGCTGGGGGAGGAGCTCGACCGCACGCCTACGGCGCGCGATCTCGACGCGCGAAAGGGACAGGTTCCGTCGAAGTCCCTCTACTGGCACACCTTTGGCTCGCTGCGCGAAGCTCTGCGCCAAGCCGGGTACGACTTGCCGGTCGGCGAAGAGCGCCTCGAGCGCGCAATCGAGCAGGGCGCCGAGCTCGCCCAGGAGCTTGGCCATCTACCGCGTTTCGCCGATTGGGCCCGTAGGCATGCGAGGGACTCGAGAATCATGAGCGAGTGGCAGGTCTACCGCCTGTTCGAGGCCCGGCGCGGCGCCTGGTCGACCTTTCAGTTCCTCATTCGCGAGCGCCTTCGCGAGGAGGGTGTCGAGGTTCAGGCAGGCGGGATGCTCGCGCTGCCCGCCGAGCCGAACGGCAGCAAACTGAGCGATTGATCAGAGCTCGGCGCGCGTGCCTCCCCCTTAAGGGTGTAATCGACCATGAAAAGGGGGGAGTTGCGTAAAGGCGCCCTCGCCGAGGGCCGATACAGTCAACGTGGCACAGCCGATCCGCCCGCATCCACTTCCGGCAACGAGGCCTTCGCCGCCCAAGCTGGAGCTCGTTCACGGCGACGCCGAGCCCGAGGATCTGAAGCTCGCCGCGGTCGACGAAGAAGTCGAGCCGGCCGAGCTTCAGGAGGAAGAGGCGGAGGACGAAAGCGCCGCCGCATACGCCACTCAGACGTCCGATCCGCTCAAGCTCTACGTCCGGCAGATAGGTGACGGCCCGCTCCTCACGGTCAACGAGGAGCGCGAGCTGGCCCGGCGCAAAGACGAGGGCGACGAGGCTGCCAAGCGCAAGCTGATCGAGTCGAATCTGCGCCTGGTGATGTCGATCACCCGCCACTACACGAAGGCCGGCGTACCGCTGCTCGATCTGATTCAGGAGGGCAACCTCGGGCTGATCCGCGCGGTCGAGAAGTTCGACTATCGCATGGGCTACAAGCTTTCCACCTACGCGACCTGGTGGATCCGTCAGGCGGTCACCCGGGCACTCGCCGATCAGGGCCGCACGATCCGCCTTCCCGTGCACGTGGCCGAGCAGGTCCGCCGGCTGATGCGCACCCGGCGCGTGCTGGCGCAGAAGATCAACCGCGACCCGACCATCGAGGAGCTGGCAAAAGAGAGCGGCTTCCCGGTCGAGCGCGTGATCCAACTGCTCGACCTGGTCGAGGATCCGGTCAGCCTGGAGACCCCGGTCGGAGACGGCGAGAGCCTCTACGGCGACCTGATCGAGGACACGAAGACGGAGTCGCCCGACGGCGCGACCTCCGATCGGCTTCGCTCGGCCGAGCTGAGAGTCGCGCTCGACAAGCTGAACCCGCGCATGCGCCACGTCCTAAGCGCCCGCTTCGGCCTCGACGGGCAAGCGGCGCGAACGCTCGAAGAGGTCGGCGCCGAGCTGGGTATCACGCGCGAGCGCGTCCGGCAGCTCGAGTCCCGTGCCCTGCGCGAGCTGCGCATGGTCGCTCCCGACCTCGAGCACTACCTCAGAACCTGAGCCACCGAAAGTCTCACGGCTTCGATCCGGCGCACTCGCTCGCGGGCATCGAGCGCCGAAACCGCGACGATGCTCGCGAATACCGCCGCGGCCGACATGCGCGGCCGCGGCTCACGAACGCCTGTCCCCAACACGACTCGAACCCCCCAAAGCAGCCCGGACGATTCCGCCCCGCCGGTAGGAGCAGCAAGTCACAGCGCCGAAGGCGCGATGACTTCACCAACGGTCACGCCGGGAAAAGTCGTAAGACTTTTACCGGGATACCGACTGCATCTCGCGCAGGCGAGAGAGCTGGCGCAGCGCCTCGACCTCGATCTGGCGCACGCGCTCGCGCGTCAGGCTGAGGCAGCGGCCGATCTCCTCGAGTGTCCTCGGCTCGTTGCCCTCGATGCCGTAGCGCATCAGGAGCACCGTCCGCTCGCGGTCGGGCAGCACATGCAGAGCCTGGGAGAGAGCCTGGCTGCGCAGAGACACCTCAACCTGCTCCTCGGGCAGCGGCCCTTCGCCGGGCACGAAGTCGCCGAAGACGGCGTCCTCCTCGTCACCGACCGGCTGATCGAGGCTGGTCGAGGCGCGGGCGGCGGCCTTTACTTCGTAGGCCTGCTGAGCGGGAAGACCAGCCTCCTCGGCCACCTCCTCGAGCGTCGGCTCGCGCCCCAGCTGCGTCCAGAGCGTGCGCTCGGCGCGATTCATCTTCTGCAGGCGCTCGACGATGTGCACGGGCATGCGGATGGTTCGCGCCTTGTCGGCCAGCGCACGGGCCACCGCCTGACGGATCCACCAGGTGGCATAGGTCGAGAACTTGAAGCCTCGGCGCCAGTCGAACTTCTCGACGGCGCGGATCAGCCCCAGCGTTCCTTCCTGAATCAAGTCGAGGAAGGGGAGACCCTGGTTGCGGTAGTTCTTGGCGATCGAGACGACCAGACGCAGGTTGGACTGGATCATCCGCTGCTTGGACCGCCCGTCGCCGCGCTCGATCCCCTTGGCCAGCTCGACCTCCTGGGCCGCGGTGAGCAGCGGATGTCGCCCGGCCTCGCGCAGAAACAGTTGGAGTGCATCGGTCGTGGTCTCGTAGGAAACAGCCGCTGCGGTATTGACCGGGGCTACGACCTCGGGCTCATCCTCGGCGACCTCGATCCCGCGCTGCTCCAGCTCGCGGTAGAGACCGTCGATGTCGTAGGCATCAAGGTCGTAGAGCTCGATCAGGTCGAGTACCGCGCCCGCCTGAAGCGAGCCGGCGTGCTCGCCGACCTCAAGAAGGTGTCGTACCTCCTCACTCTCCAGGAAAGTGTCGATATCGATCGTCATGGTTATTAGGCGCGGCCCGCGCGGCTGTCCTGCCCTTATGGAAGCAAACACCATCTACGCCGGAAATCAATACTTCTTGAGGTGTTTAGGCCGAGAAAGTGGGGTATTGACTACCGGCAAGTCCCGATCGGCGACTCTCGCGCCCGGATTGACGACGTCGAAACGCGGCCAGAACGAGTGTATGAGCGCATACACCGTGAAAAACCTGAAGCAGGTCGAAGACAGCGCCTTGAAGTTCGGTCTGGCGCCCGGGCTCGAGGCTCGCTTCGCCTCGGTCTCGCTCGAGCTCGAGCGGGCGGGCCTCAGCTACCAGCACCTGGCGCCGAACTTCCGCACGCCCTTCGGTCACCGCCACAAAAAGCAAGAGGAGATCTACGTCCTCGTCGAAGGAAGCGGGCGAATGAAGCTCGGCGACGAGGTCGTCGAGCTGCGGCGCTGGGACGCTGTCCGAGTCGCCCGCGACACGGCCAGAGCCTTCGAAGCCGGACCCGAGTGCGCGATGCTGATCGCCTTCGGCGCGCCCGGCCCGAACTCGGCCGACGCCGAGCCGATTCCGGACTGGTGGAGCGCCGCTTAGGCGACGCTGGGCCAGCTAGCGCTTTTCGCCGCTCGTAGAGATCGGCGTGACATCGAGCGAGCCATCCGCCCGCCGCTCTATTCGAAGCGGCCAGTGGCCGTCCCCGACCACGACCTCTAATGCGGCTGAGCCCCGTTCGGGCGATGTGCCTAGATTGCGCCTGCTGTCCAACCACTCGCGATGCCGGGCGAAGGCGGTCTCCAGCGCGGCCAGCAGATCCTGCTCGCGAAACGGCTTGACCACGTACGCGAAAACGCCCGCGCGTACCGCCTCGGCCACGGTGCCCGAATCGGCGTAGGCGGTCAGCATGATGATCGGGATCGGCTTCTCGGCAAGAATCCGGCGGGCCACCTCGATCCCCGTCATCCCCGGCATGCGAACGTCGAGCACAGCCGCCTCCGGCTCGGTCTCCTTAGCCAGGCGCAGGGCATCCACACCGTTCGCGGCCGCGGCACAGACCTCGTAGCCCGCCTGCACGAGGATCTCGCGCAGATCGGGACGGATGATCGACTCGTCCTCGGCGATCAGAATTCGCATCCGCGACTTCGTTCCTTTGCCCATGCTCTCGACTCCTTCCGCACAAAAGCCCCAGCACGCCGCAGCGTTCCGGGGCGGCTCGGCCCTCGTTATCGTCCCGATCGTCGGGACCAACAAAAAAGCCCCGGTACGCCGAAGCGTCCCGAGGCAGCTCTGCCTTCCGCCCATCGTCAGCGACGAGCACATTGACGGTAGCAGGAGCCGCCGAAGCCAGTCAAATCCGGCGCCCGATTGCGCGCTAGATTGATCGCGCGATGAGCGGACCGCCCACACGACGCACGCTGCGGCTTCTGCTGCGCGCCCCGGAGCCCGCCGACGCCGAGGCGCTCTTCGCCATCCAGGGCAATCCGGAGGCGATGCGGCACACGTACTGCGCGCCCAGCCTCGAGGCAACTGCCGCGCATCTGGAGTCCTACGCCGCCCGCTACGCCGCGGACGGCTTCGCTCCCTGGACGGCCGCGCTGACCGCCGAAGACCGGATTGTCGGCTGGGGCGGCCTAAACACAGATCCGAACGCGCCCGAGTGGGGAGTGGAGGTCGCCTACTACATCGACCGGGCGTACTGGGGTCGTGGCCTGGCCACAGAGCTCGTACGCGAGTCGCTAACGCACGCTTTCGGTGATCTCGGCCTGGACCTCGTCGGCGCCTTCGCCACGCCGGAGAACGCCGCCTCGGTTCGCGTGCTCCTCAAGGCCGGGTTCACGCGCGTTCGTTTCGTGCCCGAGTTGGAGCGGGACGAGTACCAAATCTCGATTGATTCCTGGCCGCGGCGTTAACGATGGGCGTGCACGATAACCCGTGTTATGTCAAGTAGCTGAATTTCCGCACTGATGAGCGCGCGCGCGACTACCTCCCACCTCGCAGCGAACGGAAAACTGCCGGTGCGCGCAACGAGTTAGAAGGTCGAGCCACGGACTCCCGAGACGATCAGGATCAACACCGCGAGCGCCGCGAGCAACCTGTAGACGACGAAGAGCGAGTAGTCGTGGCGGCGCAGGTAGCCGAGCAGAGCCCAGATCGCGAACAGTCCGCTACCGGCGGCGGCCAGGATGCCGACGACGAAGGGCCCGGCCCAGCCGGCGGGAAGCCCCGGCCCAAGCAAGATGTCCTTGACGGCCTTGAGCAAGGCAGCGCCGAAGACAACCGGCACGAGCATCAAAAACGAGAATCGCGCCGCGGAGTCGCGGTCGAGCTTGAACAACCTCGCTCCGGTGATCGTGATTCCCGAGCGTGATACACCGGGTACGAGCGCGAGCATCTGAGCGAAACCCAGCGCTAGCGCGTCGCGATAGCGAAGCGCTGTCATCGGCTTTCTTTCGGGAAGTCGATCGACGAGCCAGAGCGCTACCGCGAACACCGCCAGTGCGATGGCGATCTGCCAGGGCTGGCCAAGGCGTTTCTCGATGAAGCTCTCCCCCGCCGCTCCTCCGAGTGCAGCCGGAATCGTTGCGATCAGCAGCAACCAGGCGAGGCGCTCGTCCTGGTTGGCAATGCTTCGGCGTCGAACGCTTCCGAACCAGGCGCGCAGGATGGTCACGATATCCGCCCAGAAGTAAGCGACGACCGCGACAAGCGTGCCCGTGTGCAGCGCCACGTCGAAGGTCTTGTTGAAGGCCGCGTGGTTCTCGAGAAAGTGCCAGTTCCCCAGCCAGGGCACCAGAATCAGGTGTCCCGACGACGAGATAGGCAGAAGCTCGGTCAGCCCCTGCGTGACGCCGAGAATCAGAGCCTGCCAGTCGGGGAAGGCGCCGCTTCTCTCCCCCACGCCTATTGCGGCCAGCGCGCCCGCCGCTACGAGAGCGATGCCGGCCAGAACAAGAAGAAGCCGCCTGGAGAAAAACGACGGCTTTTTTGATTCAGGATCCGATATATCCACAGACGTATCCACAGCACCACCTTTTTTATGTGGAAAGTGTTGAAAACATTATGCCGCAATTTGCGACTTTTTATTCGTTTTTAAGCCTTGAATTACGCGGTTGCATAGTCTAGATTTCCACTTGCGTTGAGCACGGGGCGTGAGTAGAGCGAAGCCCCGCCGGAAGGAACTAGGCGGCAGCCGAACACCGGAAGGCAGGGCAGACGAAAGCGTCAACGGCTTAGCGAAGGGAGCCGAGTAGGGAGCGAGAGTAGGTTGACGTCGCCCCCGTAGGTCGAACCGCTTCGGCGGGACGTTCAACGGGAGCGGCTGACGAAATCGCCGCCCGCTCGGCTCCTCTTTTTGTATGCCTGCAGACGGTGCGGAGGCCATCGGCAAGAAGAGTAGCCGTACAGCCGGTGCCACGGCGCCTTCGTCGTTAAGGGTTGATCTCTACGCCGCTGGGCCGGCCGCTGCAGTGCGGCTCGGTGTCTCGCTCTCACTAGCGAGGGCGCGCAGGAGTAGACGCGAGAGATCCTGTCCCAGCGCTCGCTGCAGGCGAACGCGCGCAGGCTCTCTCTGCCGCAGATTCATCTCGTCAAACGCAGCGAAATGCTCGAACAAAAGCGCGGCTCCGCGATTTGGATTGCGTGGTGACATCTCGGCGTTCATTTCATCTTGACTATCGGCTCGACATGGCTGTCCGCTCCATCCCTATTCCGAGTAAATTAGTGTCACTCTTTGAATGAGAGGCATCATGCGGTATCGCGGTCGTCTACCGGTTTAGGGCGCTAGTCGGATGAAGGCGCAAGCCGATGCGGACCAGAGCGATGTGCGAGGCGCCTAAAGCTTGATCAGAGAGTGCACGTCGTGATCGGCGAGGCGCCGGCGCCCGTTGAGCAGCTGAAGCTCGACCACGAAGGCGATTCCGACGACCTCGCCCCCGAGCCGCTCGACCAACTCGACCTTCGCCTGCGCTGTGGCGCCGGTGGCGAGCAGGTCATCGTGAACCAACACGCGCGACCCCGAAGGAATCAATCCAGCTGACAGATCGAGCGAGGCGGCATCTCCTTCCATATCCCAATCGGTGCGGACTGCCTCTCCCTGGGGCAGATCCGGGCGACGCGCGGCTACGAAGCCCGTTCCCAGCACATAGGCGAGCGTACCGCCGAGAACGAAGCCGCCGGCCTCCGCGCCCAGCACGATCTCGGGCTTTTTCGGTCGCGCCCAGTCGGCCAGGAGGTCAACCGCGGTCCGGAAACAATCGGGATCGGCGAGCAGAAGCGACAGATCCTGGAAGCTGAGGCCCGCCTCCGGAAAATCCGACACCTCGAGAATCTTCGCGCGTAGATCGTCGAGCGATGCGCTCATTGCCCCACCCCACTTCCCGAGTCACACCCGGCTAGCAAGGCGCTCGCTCGAGGTCTCTCGCGGTCTGCGATCTCGAGCGTCTCCGAGGGTCGCAGTGGCTCGGGCATCAGGTCAGAAAAGTAAGCCGGTATTTCCCGATCTGCACTTCGTCACCGTCGGCGAGCTCGGCAGATTCGATCCTGTGGCGATTGAGAAAGGTGCCGTTGAGGCTTCCCTGATCTTGGAGCAGAAAGCGGGACTCGTCGTGGACGAGAGTTGCGTGCCGCCTCGACACGGTGACGTCATCGAGAAAGACGTCGCAATCCGGTGAGCGCCCGATCGTCGTGCGCTCGCCGACCGCCGAGAACACCTCCCCCGCCAGCCCGCCGCCCGAGCGAACGACCAGCGCCGGGCCTTTGATTCCCAACTCGCCGAGATCGATCCGCGCCTCTTCGACCTCATCGGGAGTCAGGGCCAGAGTCGTCTCGACGCCGGCCTCTTCGTGCACGAGCAGCGCGCCGCACTTGGCGCAGAATTTCGCGGCTTCTGGATTCTGGAAACCGCACTGAGGACAGTAGGAGTGGCTCACTCGAATTTGTCGGGTGGTGGGGCTTTGCCTGCAAGAATCTCGGTCAGCTTGTCGATGTCGGTACTGAGAGTGCCCTCGCCTCCCCCTTCAACCGACTTCTGCAGCCGAGCTACGAGCTCAGCGCGCAGGATGTCGATCTTCCCGTGCAAGAGACGACGCTTGTAGGAGATCTCGTCTTCTTCCTTTTTCAAGTCCGCGATCAGGCTGCGGAGCTCGTCGTCAGAGAGGGTGGTGAGGTCAGCAAGTGGTTCCACGGCTTAAGCCTTTCTTCTGGTATCCCGCTCTGCCCAGTAAAGCAGGCGGTCTTGCGGGGGTCAATCGGCGCCGTCGGGCGACTCCGCACTCGTCTCGTTATCGGAACCGAGGATTTCTTCGACCATGATGCGCATCTCGCTTTCCAACTCGTTCGAGAGCTCGGAGTCGGTACCTTCCGCGTAGATGTGCACCACGGGCTCGTCGGAGTCGGCTATGACCTGCGCCCAGCCGCGCGAGTCGCCGACCTTGACACCATCGGTCAGGTCGAGCTTGCGATCCTTCATCTGCTCGACGAGGAGACGCATTACGAGTCCCTTCTTTGCCCACGGGCAGTGAAGGCGGCGATGCACCAGCGTGCTCGGCGGGAGCTTCGAGATGAGCTCCGAAATGGGTTGCTGCACCGGCGCTAGCAGCTCGAGCAGCTTGCAGAGACTCGCCACCGCATCGTAAGCAGGGAGGAAGTCCGGGAAGACGTAGCCCCCGCCCACGGCGCCCGCGAAAATGACGTTTTCGCCGGAAGCTTCGCGCGTTAAATCGACCAGCGAGGCGCGCGTTCGAATCACCTCCAGCCCAGACTTCTTGGCGAGCTTCTCGACCTGGCTCGTAACCGTGATCGGGAAGGCGACCTTGCCCTTGCGACCGCTCGCGCCGAGCAAGCTGAGGAAGAGCAGCAAGACCTTCTCGACCGGAATCTCTTCTCCCTGCTCATCGATCAGGTGGAGGCGTTCGCCGGCCCGGTCGAAGACCGCGCCCAGATCGGCGTTGGCCGCCGTGACGAGCTTCTTCGCCTGTATCAGCGACTCGGCGCCCGGCAGGGGCTGGTTCAACCGCTCAACGATGAATCCGTGCGCCGAGACGACCTCGATTCCGAGCGGCGCGAGCAGAAGCGGCAGCACGTAGGAGGCGGCCGAGTAGCCGTAGTCGATGACCAGCCTGAACTTGCGCCCGCGCACCAGCTCGGCGTCGATCGAATTGAGCAGATCCTGGGCATAGCTCTCGCGTGCGCGAGCCGGATAACCGATCCCGCCCACCTCGTCGGCGGCGGTTCGGCGCAGCTCCATACGCGAGTAGTGCTTGGCGATCTCCTTCTGTAGGCGCTCGCCCAGCTGGATGCCCGGCGGCTCGAAGAAGCGGATCTGAATGACCTCGGGATCGCTCGCGCTGCAACCGACGTGAATCCCCAGCTCGTAGCTCTCGGCCTTGAGCAGGTGGCGGTTTATCGCGGCCGGCAAGATGCGTAGGTCGGCAACGTCCACGCCGGTCGAGTTGAGCCCCGAGATCAGCGCCCGCTTGATCATCCGGCAGGCGGTGGGCGCCTCGCGGCTGGTGATGATGCGGGCTCCCTGTTTCAGCGCGGTGCCCGTCGCCGCAGCCAGCCGCACGGCCATCTCGGGCGTCAGATCGACGTTGACCAGGCCGATCACGCCGTCCTGCCCGAAAAGACGCGTGGTCGCTCGCGACTCCCAGATCAGGTTCTCGTGTATCTGCGCGCCGGATTCGACTTCCTTGTAGGGATAGATGTGCACGCCCGGCCAGATGACGCCTTCGGCGCCGATTGCCACCTCGTCGCCGATTGCCACGCCCTCGTGGATGCGCACGTGCGAGCGAATGTCGCAGGAACGGCCGATTACCGCTCCCTCGATCAGCGTGTTCCGTCCGACATGCGTCGCCGAGTCGAGCACCGAGTGCGATACCCGCGCCCGTTCGCGCAGCGTGACGCTCGCGCCGAGCACCGAGTAGGCGCCCAGACTCGCGTCCTTGGTCAAGCGGGAGTAGTTGCCGATGAAGGCCGGCCCCTCGATCGCCTCGAGGTCGTCGATCTCGACGCCCTCTCCGATCCAGATGTCGCCGCGCAGACGGATGCCCGGAATCTTCAGCTGAACCTTTCCGTCGAGGGCATCGAAGTTCGCCTGCCGGTACTGCTCGAGATTGCCGATGTCTTGCCAGTAGCCGTCGAGGATGCAGCCGTAGATCGGCCTGCCCATCTCGAGCAGGAGCGGGAAGAGATCTGCCGAGAAGTCGAACGAGCGCCCGGCGGGAACGTGGCGCAGGACCTCGGGGTCGAGCACGTAGATGCCGGTGTTGATCGTGTCCGAGAACACCTGCCCCCAGGAGGGCTTCTCGAGGAAGCGCTCGACTCGCCCGTCGTCGTCGGTGACGACGATGCCGAACTCGAGCGGATTCTCCACCGACTTGAGCCCGATCGTGACAGCGGCGTTGTGCTCCTGGTGGTACTTGACGAGGGCGTTCAGATCTACGTCGCAGAGCGCGTCGCCGGAGATGACGAGAAAGGGCTCTTCGGTGCTTCGGGCGGCGAGCTTGACCGATCCTGCGGTGCCCAGTGGCTCCTCCTCGACCGAGTACTCGATCGACATCCCGAGCGCCTCTCCGTCGCCGAAGTAGGTGCGTACGGCCTGAGGCATGAAGGCGAGCGTGATCGTCGCCTCCTCGATGCCCTGGGCGTGCAGGAGCTCGAGGATGTGCTCCATGCACGGCTTGCCGACGATCGGCACCATCGGCTTGGGTTGGTTCGAGGTGAGCGGGCGGAGACGTGTCCCCTCTCCCCCGGCCATGACTATCGCCTTCATCGCGCCAATACCACCTTGAGCGCGCGAGCGGCGTAGAGCAGGCCGGCCGTGAGCGCCAGCGCCAGCCCCGACCAGAAGACGTACAGCGGCCAGTTGGTGCCGTGCTTGGTGAGGAGGATGAAGGCAAGACCCGCGTAGAGCAGCCAGGTGCCGGCCTTCCCGATCTGGTTCACCTTGAAGTCGTAGCCACGCTCCATGACGAACTTGTACCCACCGAGGAGCAAAAGGTCCCTACCGAGGATGATCAGGAGCGCGATCACGGGCAGCCTGCCGGCGTGCCAGAGCAGAATCACGGCCGAATCGATCATCAGACGATCGGCAAGCGGATCGGCGAGCTGCCCGAACCGGGACTCCACATGCCAGCGCCGGGCCAGCCAGCCGTCGACCTGATCGGTCGCTCCCGCAACGCCGAAGATGATTGCGCCGGCGACCGTCCAGCCCTGGTTCGAGCGAAGCACCAGCACAACGAAAACCGGAATCAGCAGGATCCTGAACACGGTCAGAGCATTCGGAATCTGGGCCCGGGAACGGCGGATCGCTTGCTCGGTCATGCCGGAAGAATACTTTCCGCTGCTCGCGGCGGCATTTTCCGCCGGAAATCGATGGTTATCGGGCGCGCGCGCGTGTTCCTACGGAGCGATCTGCGCGGCTGCGCTGTTGAGACTTTGAACGCAGCTCGCGCAAGAGGTCGCGAGCTGACCCGCGGTTTCCGCGAGCTTCTGCTTCGCTTCAGCGGCGCCCAGCAACGTCTCCGAGCTTTGCACCTCGCTGATGTAGTCCTGGGTGAGCTGGGGCAGCGAGCCCGGGTTCGAGGTCAGGGCAATGGTCATGTTGGCGTTGATCGCGGTCAGCCTGGCCTCGGCAGTCAGACGGTTGCCGTTCGAGACGGGGTTGTTGCTCGCGTTGCCGCAACCCCCCAACGCGACCACGGCGACGATCGCAACCAACACTCCTGCCCGATGGAAAGCTCTGTATCTCACGCTTAGGAATTCGACCGCGAGGAGCGATACCTTTAGCCGACCACGACGAGGAGAGGACGTGCCGATGGCTACGAAGGAGTACAAGTAAGGCCGCGGCCGAGAAATCGTCAGATTTCTCGGCTCCTCATCGGGACGGGGAGATTTGAACTCCCGACCTCTTGTCCGTTTAGAGCGTTGGCGGGTCGTGGAGAGCGTTGGCGGGAAGTGGCTCAGGGACTCGGTTTCCGGGCCGCCGGCCTACTCGAAGCGGCTCGGCTGCGTTCGCACTTTCGCGGACGTTTGGGGACTTTGCGGGGACTGAGAGCCGATTCTAGTGCCGCGTGAGAACGCCGAGGCGAAGGGCAGGCGCTACCTCGCCGAGGGTCGTCTACTTGTCGAGCACGTCGACGCTCGCACGATCCGAGCGCGGTGCCGAGGGAACGGCAAGGTGTACCGGCTCGGATACGACGCCGAGCGCTGGTACTGCGACTGTCAAGCGCTCGGGCTCTGCTCGCATCTCGTCGCGCTCCAGCTCGTCACCGTAGAGGCGAAAGCGTGAGCGAAGCCGTAGGAGCCGTTCTAAGCTCTCGGCCTAACGAGTCTGCGCCCGAGCCGCTCGCCGACGCTCAGCGGGCAGCGGAGCGGGTTGCAACCGGCGGAAGCGCAACGCTCGCCGTGGCCGAACTCGCAGCGAGGCTTCGCCGACGAGGGATCAGAGTCGAGCGGGCGACACTGGCGAACTGGCTTCTCGACTGGCAGCGCCGAGGGATCGCCGAGCAGGTCGAGCCCGGGCGCTGGCGGCTCACGCCTGAAGGCGCCCGCCGCTTCGCCGGGTTCTCGATCATCGGGCGGGGTTAGCGCCGACGCGCCTACTCTCGTGCCGACCCGGTACTCCAGTTCCGAAGCAGTGCTCGAAGAACGTCGCACTTTTCCCATTCGCTCTCCTCTAACGGCTGAAACTCGAGCACTCCAGGAGGGGGGATTCTCGGGTGAGAGAACGTGAAGGATTTCGAAAGGTGGATCCCTTCCCGCGTATAAGTCTCCGCATAGACGCTGCTGGTTAACTCGCCCAGGTGTGTGACGGCTCCAGGAGAGGGGATTCTCGGGTGAGCGTACGTGAAGGATTTCGAAAGGTGGATCCCTTCCGGCGTATGAGTCTCCGCATAGACGCCGCCGGTTAACTCGCCCAGGTGTGTGACGGAAATGCTCTCTTGCTCCGCGCCGATTTCAATGAGGGACGCTCCAGAATCGCCGGCCAGAAGCAGGACGGCTAGTTCCTTGCCGTGTTGTACGACGCCCCAGGTGCCTTCCGGAACCCCGTCGAGCAAGGGCTCGACGACCCGCGCGAACCAACCCTCTAACTCTAGAGGGAAGTCGTCCCGCGTTTCCGGGTCCGAATGCTTCAGTAATCGGTTAATGACGTCATCTACGCTCGGCACGTTGCCTCCCTTTGTGACTTCAGTCGAATCTCCCCAGCTAATTCTCACTCGGACAGGACTCGATTACCAGCCTGCCTTCGCCATGTTTGTCCGGCACGCGGCCTAGAGTCTCCCTTTGACTCGTCTCTGCCGACTAGTCGAGCTCTCAGCCCCGCGGATCCGGACCGCTGGGGCCGGGGGCGGAACAGAGGCCGGGGCGGGATACAACGAAAGGCAGAGACGTGGACAAGAAAACGGAAGCACCGGGATACAGCCGCACGAGGTCGGAGTCTGGCGAAACCGGCTCCCGGCAAAATCCGCGTACGGCGTCCACAAGGCGCTGAGGCAAGTTCTCCACTACGCCGTTCGCGCTCACCTGCTCGACGAGAATCCGGCGGCGCTTACGCCGAACCCGGAGCCGAAACGATCCGAGGTCCAGACGTTCACGCTTGCCGAGCTCGAGTTGGTCGCTACCGAGGTATCGCCGCGCTTCCGGGCGCTGCCGATCTTCGCCGCGCTGACCGGCCTTCGGCCTTGCGAGTGGATCGCGCTAGAGCGGCGAGACGTCGATCTCTCAGAGCGCATCGTCTACGTCCGCCGCGAGCACGTCGACGGCGAGACGAAGCCTTACGGCAAGACCTCCCGCTCGCTGCGATCCGTCCCGCTGCCGGCGCGAGCGGCTGAGGCGCTTGCAGCGCATCCGGCCCGGATTGACAGTCGCCTACTCTTTCCGGCTACTCGCGGCGCTCACATCGACCTACAGAACTGGCGCTGGCGAGAATGGACGCCCGCTCTCAAGGCCGCGGGAATCGCTCCACGGACGCCGTACGCGACGCGGCACACCTTCGCCAGTCTCAGCATCGCGGCCGGCGTCTCGCTGTTCGAGCTGAGCCGGTTCATGGGCACGTCGCCGGCGATGCTCGACAAGACCTACGGCCACCTACTCCCGGACGCGCTCGACCGTGGCCGCGCTGCGCTCGATGCCTTCCTCGGAGAAACACGGCAGGCGTTCGGGGACTGAATGGGTACTCTGACTCCCCCACTTCGATCCGCGATCCTGCGATTAGCAGGGTTTTCTATCGGGACGGGGAGATTTGAACTCCCGACCTCTTGACCCCCAGTCAAGCGCGCTAACCAGGCTGCGCCACGTCCCGTGACGCCTACCTTAGCGTGCCGTACCCCGGTTCGCTGGAACGACGCTGGACTGCAGGATGCGGCGTCCGCGTCGCTTGTCCGTACGTCTAGTACTGCCCTGCGCGCCGCGGCCGCCACCTCCTTTGCTAGCCCCGCCCCATCGAACCGAGTCGCCTTTTCCGAGGTCATGCCCTGAGAGAGGGCGTCACTCAGTTTTCTTCGTTCGCGAGGCGCTTGTAGAGGCGATCGACCAGATCGGGCAGGCGCTCGAGCCGCTCGGTGATGACGCGGATGCGGTACTCGCGGAAGTGCTCGGGCTCGACGCCGAGGGCCTTGGCGATGCTTGCGATGACATCGTTGGTGGGAACCGGGCGAGCGCCGTGAACGATGTGGTTGATGTATCCGGCCGAAAGCTTCGTCTTCTCGGCCAGCTTGCGGTAGCTGACGCCCGACTCGCTCATCAATTGCTGGAGGGTCGGGCCGAAGGCCTCGTCGCTGAAGCGGTGGCGGCGGCTCGGGCGCCCGCTCACGCGAGCAGCTCCGCCGCCTGCGCGGCGGCTTCGGCGGCCGGGACGCGGGAATCCTCGCCGCTTGCGAGCACACGCAGATCGACGGCGCCGTCCTCGAGTGTCTTCTTGCCGACGGTGATTCGAAGCGGCGCCCCGACCAGATCGGCGTCGGCGAACTTCTCGCCCGGACGGGCTTCGCGGTCGTCGAGCAAGACCTCGAGGCCGGCGTCCGACAGCTCGGCGCCGATCTCCTCGGCGATTGCCAGCAGGTTCTCTCCCGCTGCTTGCAGGGCGACGATCTCGACGTCGTAGGGCGCCAGCGCGCGCGGCCAGACGATCTTGTTGCCGTCGTGGTTCTGCTCGATTGCGGCGGCGACGACGCGACCGGGGCCGATTCCGTAGGAGCCCATCACGATCGGCTGCTCCTTGCCGTTCTCGTCCAAATAGTTGGCGCCGAGTGGGTCGGAGTAACGCGTCCCGAGTTGGAAGATGTTGCCGATCTCGATCGCCGGCTCGACGCCGATTCGTCCGCCGCAGTGGATGCAGGCGTCTCCGTCCACCACCTCGCGGATGTCGGCGAACTCGCACTCGAAGTCGCGTCCGGTCTCAACGCCGCGCAGGTGGAAGCCGTCGCGATTGGCGCCGGCGACGAACTGGCCTTCGCGCAGCGCCTCGTCGGCGATGACGCGCAGCTTCACTCCGATCGGCCCGAGCGAGCCGCCGGAGGCGCCGAAAGCTTCCTCGATCTCTTCGGGGTGCGCGGGGCGGAACTCCCCGCCGAGCACAGCGGCCAGCTCCAGCTCGTGCAGACGGTGGTCGCCACGGATGAGTCCCAGCACCAGCTTGCCGTCCGGGCCGACGACGGGCATCGCCTTGGCCGTCGCGCGCGGATCGACGTGCAGGAACTCGGCCACCTCTTCGATCGTGCCGATACCCGGCGTCTCGACCTCGCTCGGCGCGTCCAGGCGCTCGGGAAACTCCGGCGCCGAGGGAACGCTCTTCGCGGCCTCGACGTTGGCGGCGTAGTCGCCGTTCTCACAGAGTGCGATCTCGTTCTCGCCGGCCGGGCAGGGCGCCAGGTACTCGTGTGCGGCCTTGCCGCCCATCTGGCCCACGTCGCCCTCGCACTCGTAGAAGCGCAGGCCGCAGCGCTCGAACATCTTGCGGTAGGCGCCGGCGTGCTTCCAGTAGCTCGCGTCGAGGCCCTCTTCATCGCGATCGAAGGAGTAGGAATCCTTCATCACGAACTCGCGCACGCGCAGCAGCCCGGCGCGCGGACGAACCTCGTCGCGTCCCTTGACCTGGAAGTGGTACCAGAGCTGCGGCAGCTGCCTATAGGAGCCGAGCTCGCGCGCATGGAAGGTCATCGTCTCCTCGTGCGTCATCGAGAGCACGAAATCGCGGCCGTGGCGATCGGTCAGCCGGAACACCTCGGGAATCTCGTAGCGCCCGCTCTCCTGCCACAGTTCGGCCGGCGCGAGCACGGGCGCCAGCATCTCCTGGGCGCCTACCCGGTTCATCTCCTCGCGGATGATCTGGACGACCTTCTGATGCACCCTCCAGCCCAGCGGCAGGAAGGAGAACAGGCCGGCGCCGACCTGGCGCACGTAACCGCCGCGCACCAGCAGGCGATGGCTCGGCGCCTCGGCGTCGGCAGGGTCGTTGCGGAGCGTCGGGATGTGCAGCTGCGAGAAGCGATCCATGTGAGTCAGAACTTACCGCCTGCGCGCCGCCGCCAGTAGAAAGAAGCGCTAGCGAGGCTCGACGGACGCCGCGGCGGCCTCGGCCATCGCCTCGGCGGCGGACTTGATGTTCCGTGGCCTGCGCGGTCGAACCATCCCCGCCTCGATCCAGTTATCCAGCTCACTGAACAGCTCTCCGATCAGGCTCTCGGTCGGAACCTTGCGCAGCACCTCGCCGTGGGCGTAGATGAAGCCGACGTCGCGGCCGCCCGCGATGCCGAAGTCCGCCTCGCCCGCCTCGCCCGGGCCGTTGACGGCGCAGCCCATCACGGCGACCTGGAAGGTCTGGGGGTATTCGCGCAGCCTCTGCTCCACCTTCTCGGCCAGCGCCTGGGCGCCGACGTTGTCGCGGCCGCAGGTGGGGCACGAGATCATCACCGGGCCGCGCTCGCGCAGCCCCAGCGCCTTGAGGATGCTCCAGGCGACGTCCATCTCCTCGACCGGCTCGGCCGTGAGCGAAACGCGGATCGTGTCGCCGATCCCTTCCGCGAGCAGCGTGCCGATTCCGACCGCGCTCTTGATCGTGCCGCCGAACACCGTCCCGGCCTCGGTCACGCCGAGGTGCAGCGGGTAGGGAACCTTCTCGGCCAGGATGCGGTAAGCGCGGATCGTGTCGGGTACCGAGGTCGACTTGACCGAAATCTTGAAGTCGTGGAAATCGAGCTTCTCGAGCAGCACAACCTCCTCCAGCGCCGCGTCGACGAGCGCACGCGCCTGATCGTCGTGCGCCAGGGCGCGCAGGTGCTCGGGCAGCGAGCCCGAGTTGGCACCGATCCGGAGCGGCGTTCCGGCCCGCTTGGCGGCGCCCACCACTTCTGCGACCTTGTCGGGCCCGCCGATGTTGCCGGGATTGATGCGCACGGCCGCCACCCCGGCCTCGATCGCCTTGACGGCGAGCGAGGAGTTGAAGTGGATGTCGGCGACGACGGGTAACGGCGAGCGGCGCACGATCTCGGCCAGCGCTTCGGCATCGGGAAGCTTGGGAACCGCGCAGCGGACGATCTCACAGCCCGCGGCAGCCAGTGCCTCGATCTGAACCATCGTGGCCTCGATTTCCGAGGGACGGGTGTTGGTCATCGACTGGACGACGACCGGGGCGCCCCCACCGATCTTGACGCCGCCGACGGAGATCTGACGGGAGCTACTCACGAGATCGATTCTAAAGATGCGAGTGCATGCCGGGCTTACGCCTAGCCAATTCGCCCGATGTCGTTGGTCAGCCCGAGCACGAACAGAAGCGCGACCAGCGCGATCCCCACGACCGAGACGCGTTCGTAGATCTCGCGCGAGACCGACCGTCCGCGCGCTCCCTCGATCAGCGAGAAGGCAATGTGGCCGCCGTCGAGCGGAAGCAGCGGCAACAGGTTGAGCACGCCGAGCGAGAGACTGATCAGTCCGATCACGAACAGGTAGTCCGAGACGCCTTGCCTGTAAGCGTCGGACGAGCTCTGGACGATACCGATCGGCCCGGAGACCTGGCTGCCGCCCTTGCCGACGAACAGGCGCCCGATTCCCTTGACCACTATCTGATCGATGATCCGGCCGGTCAAGCGAACCGAGCTGACGACGGCGGTCGGTAGCGATTCGGCCTCGTTCATCGGCTTCACCGCCCGAAGCTGCAGGATCTTCCCGCTGCGTCGGACGGTGAGCGTTATCGGATGCCCGCCGGAGCCGCCGATTCGCTTCGTCAGGGTCGAGCCGCTGACCTTCTGCCCGTTCACGGCCAGGACGACGTCGCCCGGCCTGAGCCCCGAGCGCTTGGCCGCCGAGTTCGCCAGGACTTTCTCGACGTGCGTCGTGGTGGCGCCGCTCTTCGTGGCCGCGACCTGGAAACCGAGCCGGTAGAGATTGAGCGTGTAGAGCAAGGCGAAGATCACGATCGCCACGAGAATGTTGGTGACGGGCCCGGCTCCGATCACGACGAGGCGCTTCCAGGTGGGCTGGCGCCAGTAGGCATCGGGCGCGAGGGCATCGTCGAGCTCCTCGAGACCGCGCCCGGCGAAACGAGCCGCCGACGGCGAGAGACTGGCGCTCGCGAGACTCTCGCGCAAAGGCTCGAGATCCTTCTTGGCCCGTTCGAGATCGCCCTGTTCCAGCGCGTTCCCGAGCGCGTCAACCGGTTCTTTCAGGCTCTCGTCCTCCTCCGCCGCGGCGCGGAAAAACGTTTCCGGGTCGCGCTTGCCCGGCCGGAACATGCCGGGAATCTTCACGTAGCCGCCGAGTGGGATTGCGCCGATGCCGTACTCGATTCCCTTGCGCTTCATCTTCACCAGCGCCGGCGGAAAGCCCACGTAGAAGCGCCTCGGCCGCATGCGGGTGGCGAGCGCCACGAAGAAGTGCCCGGTCTCGTGCGCAAGCACGAGCACGGCGAGCCCGATGATGGCCAGGGCAAAGCTCACGACTGCGAGGAGACCTTCCCCGATTCGTCCGTCGCTATCTCTCTCGCCGCTCGATCGGCCTCGACCAGCTGCTCGAGATCGTGCACCGGCGAGGTGTCCGCGCGCTCGAGCGTGCGCGCGACGACATCCGCGATCGCGAGGAACGGGAGCCGACCTTCGAGGAAGGCCGCGACCGCGATCTCGTTGGCCGCGCTGAAGGCGCAGGGCGCCGTTCCTCCGCTCTCACCCGCCTGCCGCGCCAGCGACACGAACGGGAACGTCTCCTCGTCGAGCGCCTCGAACTCGAGCGTCATGCCGGCCAGGTCGAGCGGCGCTACGGTAGTTGCCGAGCGCTCGGGATAGCTGAGCGCGAAGGAGATCGGTACGCGCATGTCTGGATAGCCGAGGTGGGCGAGCAGGGCGCCGTCCCGGAAGCGGACGAGCGAGTGCACGGTGGAAGTCGGGTGCACGATCACCTCGATGCGCTCGTAGGGGAGCCCGAACAGGAAGTGTGCTTCGATCACCTCCAGCCCCTTGTTGGCGAGCGTGGCCGAGTCGATCGTGATCTTCGGGCCCATCTGCCAGGTCGGGTGCGCCAGCGCCTGCTCTGGCGTGACGTGCCCCAGCTCGGCACGCGAGCGGCCGCGGAAAGGCCCGCCCGAGGCGGTCACGACGATCGAGGCAACCTGCTCGGGCGCGCGCCCCTCCAGGCACTGGAAGACGGCCGAGTGCTCGCTGTCCACCGGCAGCAGCAACCCCCCACCCCGCTTCTGCGCGGCCAGCGCCAGCTCACCGGCGGCGACCAGGCTCTCCTTGTTGGCGAGAGCGAGGGTCAACCCGTTCTCGAGCGCAAAGAGCGTCGCTGCGCAGCCGGCAAAGCCGACAACGGCGTTCAGGACAAGATCGGGCTCCGCTGCCGCGAGGAGTTGCGTCAGATCCCCCCTGCACTGGAAGAGCTCGACGCCCCGCGCCGTGGCCAGCGCCTCGATCTCCGGCTCACCGGCGGCCAGCGCGCACAGCTCGAGCTCTGGGTCGGCGTCGATGATCTCCAGCGCCTGGCGCCCGATCGAGCCCGTGGCGCCGAGGAGGGCGATTCTCTTCATGCCGGGAGTCTACGGACGCCGAGCCGGCGCGCGGCTCCGAACGCGCTAGACGACGCCGAAGGCAACCAGGGCGAAGAACGCGGCAGCCCCGGCGAAGAGCAGCGAGTCGATCCGGTCGAGGATCCCGCCATGCCCGCCGAGCAGGCGGCCGGTGTCCTTGACGTGCATGTCGCGCTTGAGCGACGACTCGAACAGGTCGCCCAGCGCCTCGGCGACCGCGATGATCGCGCCAAAGAGAAGCGCCTGCCAGATCGCGAGAAAGACGTCGTGATCGTTGTAGAGGGCGAAGAACGAGACGGCGATCGCCGCGATCACACCGGCGAAAAACCCCTCCCAGGTCTTCCCCGGCGAAAGCACCGGCGAGAGCTTGTGGCGTCCAAGCAGCCGGCCCATGCCGTAGGCGGCGGAGTCCGCGGCGAAGACTGCGAGCAGAACCGTGAACGCCGCCAGCTGGCCGAGATGATGACCGCCGCCCGGAATCGCACGGATCAGCTCGAGCGTCGCCAGGCCGCCGCCGATCCAGACCACCGCGAGCAGGGTCGTACCGACCGCGATCGTTGCCGGCTGGCGCGTCGTCGAGATGCCGTACTGGGCGAAGGCGATCGGGATCGTCGCGAACAGGCCGGCGACCGCCCAGGGCAGCCCGCCCAGCTCGGCGCCCAGCAGCGTCAGGACGATGCCCGCGTAGCCGGCCAGAACCAGCGGGTGCAGAGAGCGGATCAGCAGGCAGTACTCATGCAGCCCGATCAGGGCGGCCAGCACGAGCAGAGTGAAAAGCCACCAGCCCCCGCCCCAGACGAGCGCAAGCACGATCGGCAGACCAATCGCCGAGACCAGGAGCCGCGAGCCTAGCGGGGTCAACTAGCGCCCCACCGTTACCGCCACGCGCCGCACTAGCGCCCCCCGTATCGACGACGGCGGCGCGTATAGGCCTGTAGCGCCGCGCGCAGGTCCGCGGGACCGAACTCCGGCCAGAGCTTCTCGACGAAGGCGAGCTCGGTGTAGGCGATCTGCCAGAGCAGGAAGTTGGAGATGCGCGACTCGCCGGAGGTGCGGATGAGCAGATCGGGGTCGGGCATCTCCGGCGCGCAGAGGAAGGATGTGAAGACTTCCTCGTCGAGCTTTGCCGGGTCGACGCCGGCCTCGAGCATGTTCCGCGCGGCGTCGATCAGCTCGGAGCGACCGCCGTAGTCGAAGGCGATCCAAAGATCGAGGCGCTTCTTGTCCGCCGTGGCGCTCTCGATCTTCTCCATCGCCTGGCGCAGATCGCTGCCGACGCGGTCGCGCCTACCGACGAAACGGGTGCGCACGCCCTGCTCGGCGAGATCCGGAAGCTCCTTCTCGATCGTCTCGGCGAGGATCGTCATCAGCGCGTCGATCTCGTCCTTGGGTCGCGACCAGTTCTCGGTGGAAAAGGCGAAGACCGCGAGCGAGCGCACGTCGAGCTCGATACAGGTCTCGACCGTGCGACGCAGCGCGCGGGTGCCCGCCCGGTGACCGGAGGCGACCGGCAAGCCGTGGCGTCTGGCCCAGCGACCGTTCCCGTCCATGATGATCGCGAGCGAGCGAGCCGTCGTCGGCAGCTCCTGCTCGCGAGCCAGGGACAGCGTGCGCAGCGCGCGCAGTCTTGTGCGAAGTCCGAGCATGATGACAACCCTTCGCCGGGTCAGACCTCCATGATCTCGGCTTCTTTGACCTTGAGCAGCTCGTCGATGATCTTGATGTGCTCGTCGGTCATCTTCTGGGCCTGCTCCTCAGCGCGGCGCTCGTCGTCGCTGCCAATCTCTTTCGAGCTGGAAAGCTCCTTGAGATGATGATTGAGATCGCGGCGGACGTTCCGCACCGCGACTCGCCCTTCCTCGGCCATGTGCCGAGTCAGCTTGACCAGTTCCTTGCGCCGCTCTTCGGTGAGTTGCGGGATGGGAAGCCGTATCAGGCGCCCATCGTTGGAGGGCGTCAATCCGAGGTCCGATTCCATGATCGCCTTTTCGATTGCCTTCAGCGAGGTGGGATCGAAGGGCTGCACCGTCAGCAGCCGCGGCTCGGGCGCCGAGATGGTGGCCAACTGCTGCAACGGCGTGCGCTGACCGTAGTACTCGACCGCGATGCGATCGAGCAGCCCGGTCGAGGCGCGGCCGGTGCGCACCGTGTTGAATTCCGTGTGGATCGTCTCGACCGACTTGTCCATGCGGTGAGCGGCTTTCAAGAGCAAATCGTCTACTGGCATCAGGCCTCCTTGTTGGAGATGATCGTGCCAACTCGCTCGCCGGAGGCAACGCGCTTGATGTTGCCCTCCACAAGCTCGAAGACGTAGATAGGCAGGCGGTTGTCCATGCAGAGCGAGAGAGCCGTCGTGTCCATCACCTTCAGGCCCTTCTCGATCGCCTCGAGGTGCGTCAGGCGAGGCAGGAAGCGGGCATCCGGATTGCTCTTGGGATCGCCGTCGTAGACGCCCTCGACGCCGTTTTTCGCCATCAGGATCGCCTCGGCGCCGATCTCGAGCGAGCGCAGGGCCGCCGCCGTGTCGGTGGTGAAGAACGGGTTGCCGGTGCCGGCGGCGAAGATCACGACGCGCCCTTTCTCGAGGTGGCGAATCGCGCGACGGCGGATATAGGGCTCCGCCACCTCCGAGGCCGCGATCGCGGACATCAGCCTGGTCTGACCGCCCGCCCGCTCGAGCGCTTCCTGCAAGGCCATCGAGTTGAGTAGCGTGGCGAGCATGCCCATGTAGTCGCCGGTGGCCCGGTCCATGCCCTCGGCCGCCGCGGCCATACCGCGGTAGATGTTTCCGGCACCGATCACCACGGCCAGCTCAAGCCCGTTCTCCTGGACGCCGAGGATCTCGTGCGCTACGCGATCGACCGTAGGCAGGTCGATGCCGTAGCTGCGCTCGCCCATCAGCGCCTCGCCGGAGAGCTTGAGCAAGACGCGGCTGAAGGCCAGGTCGCCCGCCTTTTGCCCGCTCTTACTATCCTCGCTGGCGCCGCTCACGCCCTCACTCTGACAGGGCGAAGCGACGGATTGCAACGACCTTCGCTCCCTGCTCGGCCAGCACCTGCTCGACAGACTTGGCCGCATCGTGAATCCAGGCCTGGTCGACGAGCACCTGCTCGGCGAAAAAGCGCTTCTTGAGCATGCCCTCGACGATCTTCTCGCGCACGTGCTCGGGCTTGGAGACGACGTCCGGCAGTTTCATATAGACGTCTCGTTCCTCGGCCACCAGCTCGGCGGGCACCTCGTCGCGCGCCAGGAAGCGAGGATTGGCGAACGAGATGTGCATCGCCAGCAGACGGCCCAGCTCGGCGTCTCCCCCGGCGAGCTTGACGAGCACGCCGATCTTGTTCGCCGGCGGATGAACGTAGCCGGCGAGCAGTTCGCCGCTTGCGGCCTCGAAGCGCTCGGCTCCGCGCACCACGATGTTCTCGCCGACCTTGGCGACGATCTCGACTCGGGCGCCCTCGAGCGACTCCACCGCTTCGGGCCCATCGGCCGCGACGCTCTCCAGCACGCTGCGGGCGAACTGCTTGAAGTCCTCGTTGACCGAGACCGGCTCGCTCTCGCAACCGACGGCGACCATCGCGGCGATATCGCCCTTGATGCTCTGCAGGACGACGCCCTCGTTGGTGGCGCGCGTCGAACGCTTACCGGCCTGCGCCATGCCCTTCTCGCGCAGGAGCTTGCGCGCCGCCTTGAGGTCTCCCCCGGTTTCCTGCAACGCCCGCTTGCAGTCCATCATCCCTGCGCCTGTCTGATCGCGCAGATCCTTTACCAGGCTGGCCGTAATCTCAGTCACTGTGCCGACTCCTTCTCTTCACTCGCAGCCTGCGGCGCCGGCTCTTCGGCGCCAGAAGGCATGCTCTCTTCGACTACCACCGGCGCCGGTGTCGCGGGCGCCTCGGGCGCAGCGACCGGCTCCGGCGTCACGGGTACCTCGGGCGCGGCGATCGGCTCGGGCGCCTCGACCGGCTGCGGCGCTACGGGAGCCTCAACGGCAGCCGGGGCTTCCTCCGCGGTCTTCCCTTCCATCTCCTCCACGGTCGTCCGGCTCTTGCCGGCCATGATCCCGTCGGCGATCACGCGCACGATCAGGTTGCAGGCGCGGATGGCGTCATCGTTTCCGGGAACGACGTAGTCGGCTTCCTCGGGATCGCAGTTGGTGTCAACCAGCGCGATCACGGGCATTCCGAGCCTTTGCGCCTCGCGCACTGCGAGTTGTTCCTTGCGCAGGTCGACGATGAAGATCGCATCGGGCTGGCGCTTCAGATCGGCCACACCGCCGAGGTTCGACTCCAGCTTCTCGAGCTCGGCCAGCATTGCCAGCCGCTCTTTCGCAGGCAGCAGCTCCAGCTGGCTGTCCTGCTTGAGGCGGCGCAATTCGTGCAGCCGCTCGATGCGAGTGGAGATCGTGCGCCAGTTGGTCAAGAGGCCGCCGAGCCAGCGGTTGCTCACGTACGGCATGCCGACTCTCGTGGCTTGCTCGACGACGGCGTCTTGGGCCTGCTTCTTGGTGCCGACGAAGAGCACCGTCCCATTCCGCTCGGCGATGTTGCGCACGAACGAGTAGGCCTCCTCCAGCAACTCGAGCGTCTGCTCGAGATCGATGATGTAGATGCCGCCCCGCTCGGTGAAGATGTAGCGGCGCATCTTCGGGTTCCAGCGTCGAGTCTGGTGTCCGAAGTGGACGCCGGACTCGAGCAGTTCCCGCATGGAGACAACTGACACGGGATGTACTCCCTTCTGGTTGGTTTCTCTTTACAGCCGATGGAGACGGATGGAACCGATCTCAATAGACCGGCACCACCATCCGCCCGACCCATCGGGTCGTGGGGTTGGATAGAGCTTGCGCATTCTAGCGCTCGCCGGCACGAGCTCGCGCGAGCGCCTGCTCGAGATCGGCCGGGAGCGGAGAAGAAAGCTCGATCTTCTCTCCCGTCACGGGGTGCCGGAAGGCGAGGCGGCAGGCGTGCAGGAACTGGCGCTCCAGACCGAGATCGCGGGCAACTCCGTAAACCGGATCGCCCGCCACGGGAAGGTCGATCGCCGCCAGATGCACGCGAATCTGGTGCGTCCGGCCGGTCTCGAGCCGAACGCCGAGCAGAGCGTGACGGCTCAAGAGTTCGCGCAGCTCGAAATGCGTGACCGCTTCGTGTGGCTTGTCGGTCTCGAGCGAGCGTCTGGTCGGGCGCCGGCGATCGCGTCCGATCGGCGCCTCGATCGTTCCCTTGCGCGAACGCGGCCGACCGCACACCAGCGCCAGATACTCGCGCTCGATCTCGCGCCGGCGCACGAGCCGGCGCAGCCCGAGAAAGGCCGCCTCGCTGCGGGCGACGACCATCAGCCCCGAGGTGTCGCGGTCGAGCCGGTGGACGATGCCGGGCCGCTCGGGTGCCTCTCCCCCGCGCGCTCCGTATGCGACCAGAGCGTTCGCCAGCGTCCCGCTCGATCGGCCGGCGCCCGGATGAACCGAGATGCCGGCCGGCTTGTCCACCACCAGCAGGTGCTCGTCCTCGAAGACGAGAGCGAGCGGTCGCTCCTCGCGCGCTAGCGGCGCCTCAGCAGGCGGCGGCTCGTACTCGATCGTCTCGCCGCCGCGCAGACGCTCGCTCTTGCGCGCCGAGCGTCCGTCCACGAGCACGTCGCCCTCGGCGAGCATTCGCACGGCCAGCGCGCGCGAGCCGATCTCGGGCACGGTCGCCAGCACGCGATCGAGCCGCTCGCCCGCCAGCTCGCTAGCGACCAGGAGCTTGGCGCGGGTCACTGGAGCGCGGTAGATAGCGATCGGGAGCGATCAGGAAGAAGACGAGGGTGGCCACGCCCAGAACGATGAAAGAGTCGGCGAGGTTGAACGACGGCCAGAAGCCGAAATCGATGAAATCGGTCACGTACCCATGCACGACGCGATCGAACAGGTTCGAGACGCTGCCGCCGACGACGAGGCCCAGAGCCGCGGGCAACAGCGGGTGCCTGGCGCCGGAATTAGCGAAGAAGAAAACCATCCAGAGCACCACGGCGGTGGTCAGGACAATCACCAGCGAGGTCGCCTGCGAAAAGAATCCGAAGGCGATCCCGGAGTTCTGCACGTGGCTTATCTGAAGCGGGCCGGCGATCGACACGCTCGAGCCAAGCGCCAACCGGCCCGTGACTAGCCACTTGGTCAGCTGATCGGCGCCGAACGCGGAAACGACGACCAGGGCGAAAGAGAGCCACTGCCAGAGTCCGGCGCCGAGCTGTTTCTCGGCTACCGAGATCGGCGTCAAGGCGTCTGGAGAGGAGCCCACCCGCACTTCCGGTAGCTGGCGCGTCTGTTCGCTCAACTGCGCTCCTCGTGACGCTTGCAATCGATACAGAGACTCGCCCACGGTAGCGCAGCGAGGCGTTCCGCGGCGATCGGCCCGCCGCAGGACTCGCAGCGACCGAAGCTTCCCTGCTCGATTCTTTCCAGCGCCCCTGCAATCGCCGTAAGGCCTTGCTGCGCGACCTCCTCTAGCGAGTAGTCGATCTCCCTGTCGAGCGTAACCGACCCGACCTCTGCGAGATGCTCTTGGAGGCTGGCGAGCTCTAGTGCGTCCTCTTCCTCCACTCCGGGGTTTTCGGTGTGAAGGTATTCGAGCGCGGCGCTCAGACGCTCCTTCTCGTCCAGAAGCGACTTCTGATAACCGTCAAGCTCGTTCGCTTTCATTTGCCTCGCCTTCTCCGGCCGAGACGCTGAGCAAGCGCTCGCTCTCCTCGGCGTCGATTCCTCTCACTTCCACAATCTTGTCACGAGCGCTCACTCCGGAAACGACGCGGAGTTGTGAGCGAGCCACCCCGAGCGTCTTCCCTAAAAGCTCGATCAACGCTTCGTTGGCCCGCCCGGATTCCGCCGGAGCGGCCACCCTGATTTTCCATCTCTCCCCGTAGCGGCCGACGACGGCGCTCTTTCGGGCGCCGGGCGCGACGCGTAGGGAGAGCCGCGTCTGCGACCCCGACATATCTCTCAGTATAGGAATTCCGCCGTTGCCCAAGCCGTGCCCGAGGCCTCGAGACGGGCAACTAAGCACCGCGGTTTACCAGGGAAGAACGAGGCGCTGGCCGGTAGTCAGCAGCGCGCTTTGGCCGAGATCGTTGCGCTGCTCGAGATCCCATACGCCCCGGCGCAGATCACCGCCGTAGTAGCGATGAGCGATCGACCAGAGCGTGTCGCCGGACTTGACCGTGTATGCGCGGCTGTGACCGGACGCGCCGGAGGCGTGAGCCAGGCCGCCCCAGAGCGCGAGTAGCAGGAGAACTACTATGGCGATACGAGGGAACATGTGTTCTCCATGCTACAGCGAACAGGTGTTCGTGTCAAGACGTGGCAAGTGGCCAATCTCTGTAGAGGATTTAGGCGAAGTCTCTACAGAGAATGGCCAGTTGCCCAAGACGTGATGAGCGCCGGCTCGATCGCCTGGTCGCTCGAGATCGTGAGCTCGAGCATCGTTGCGCCGAGAGTCGAGCGCGGAACGGTGGGGCTGCCCGGGTTGAGGATCAGGCGGCGGCCGAGGCGCTGGATCTCGGGCACGTGGGTGTGTCCGTAGACGATGGCATCGCAGTCCACGAACGCCTGCGCCAGGCGCGCGACACGCCCCGGCGCGGGACCTGGAATGTGCAGAACTCCGATCTTCACGCCCCCGATCTCGGCGACGTCGCGGGTCGGCAGCCTCTCCTTGAGCGCCGCCGCGTCCATGTTCCCGCGCACCGCGGCGACCGGCGCGAGCCGCTTCAGTCGCTCGAGCACAGACGGCGCTACGAGATCGCCGGCGTGCACGATCAGATCGGCGCCTTCCAGGCGGCGAAGGCACCAGGCCGGAAGCTCACGCCCCTGGCGAAGGTGGGTGTCCGAGAGGCAGACGACTCTGAGCGCGCTCATCCAGGGCATCGTCGCACGATCGGGTGCGCGCTAGCGGCGATCGAGCAACACGACCGGGACCGCCCCCCAGAAGAGTTACGCCGCGTACTCTCTTTCATGGACACAGCGGACGCGCTTTCGGGAATGGCGTTTTCTGGAGTTTTACCCAGACTGCGACCGATGGCCGCAATCGAGTTCCCCCGAGCGCGGACACAGCCGCAACCCAGCCGTGACCGTGACCGCAGACGCCTGAACGCTCAGGTGACGCGGATGGTGAACGAGTTACTCTTGCTCGTCGGAAACTCGCGCGAGTTCATTCCGCTTCGCTGCGAGTGCGGCGTGCTCGGATGTCAGGTGCCGGTTGTGATTCCGCGTTCGCGACTGGCGTCGATCCGCGACGAGCCCGGCTTTTTCGTGGTCGCTCCGGGGCACTTCGTCGATCCGGAAGGCGAGCTCTTGGCCTCCGATCTCACCTATGCCCTGGTGAGTTACCGCGACACCGAGCCGATCCTCGCCACGGAGGCCGAGCTGGCCGACCTGGTCTACTCCTCGCTGCCGCGAAACGGGCATACGAAAGCCTGTTCAGACGCGCCGCTGGCCGCCGCGTCCTGACGGGCGCATTCCTTCACCTCGGTCGCTCGATATGAGAGGGTTGCAGCATGCCGTCTCGTGCTTGCTCGCTGCTCGTCATATCGGCGCTCGCGCTGCTGCTCAGCGCCTGCGGCGACTCGAAAGCGACCGTCGCAACCCCGAAGACGACCCCGGTGATGCCCGCCGAGACGGTTCTGGTGAGCGCCTACTTCATCAGCGGCGGGAAACTCGCGGCGACCGGACGCAAAACCGTTCACACGCTCGCCGTCGGGCAAGCCTCGATCGGAGCCCTGCTCAACGGCCCAAGCTCGGCCGAGAAGAAGCTCGGTTTTTCGACGGCCCTACCCGCGAACACCGAGCTGAGGAAGATCACCAAGAACGGCGGGCGTTTGACCGTCGCACTCTCGACGAGCCTCGGCAAGGCCGCCAGAGCGCAGGTCGTGACCACGTTGACCCAATTCACCAGCGTCCGTGAGGTTGTCATCGGCACTCCATCCGGCCGCACCCGGCCACTCAACCGAGCGAACTTCGAAGCCCTCATGCCCGCAGTCCTGATCGAGAGCCCGCTGCCGCTCGCACGGGTGAAGAGCCCGCTTAGGGTCGCGGGCAGCTCCAACACATTCGAGGCGACGTCTCAACTCGAGCTGCTCGATGCGCACGGAAAACTCCTCGCCGCCAAGACCGTCAGCGCAAGCTCCGGCAGCGGAACCCGGGGCACTTTCTCGGTCAGCCTTCGCTTCCGGGCTCGCGCCGGGCTCGCAACGCTCGTCTCGTTCGAGAATTCGGCCAAAGACGGATCGCGGATCAGCACCGTCCGGATCCCGGTTCGGATCTCGGGCTAGCTACTCAGTAGACCAGAACGTAGGCGAGGCCGACCGCCAGGCCGCCGACGGTCCCCATCGCCAAGATCGGAAACGACACGGACGATCTCGCGCCCGAAGCATCCTGCAGTCCAGCGTCGTTCCAGCGATCCGAGAACGCGCCCGGCAGGAATCGAACCTGCGACCTCGCGCTCCGGAGGCGCGCGCTCTATCCCCTGAGCTACGGGCGCTTGGGGCTCAGTCTAGTTATCCAACTTGCGAGTGGCTTGCTTCGAGCCGCAATGACCGGCGTCAAGAAGCGGGATCAACCGCACTCGGGGGATAGATTAATCTATATCTTTCTGGCAACATCCCTTCTGAGACGATCCCCGTACGGAAGGGATCGCCCCGAAAGTTTCCGGCGCAACTCTTGAGCGGCGACGGCGGCACGTCCCCCAAGGTAGGGAAGCGAAGCAGGCGGCGCTTCGCTTCCCTTTTTCTTTGCCTGGTTACAAGCCTGATTTTTGGCAACTTCCGCCGACCGGTTGCTATCGCGGCCGAGCAGTGCTAGTGATTGTCTGTGTCTCTTCTGCGGCGAGGGCATAAAAACGATTTGAAGCCTCTGAACGAGGCCGAGGCTTACGCACGCTGCCACGGCACTCGCGGCGACGAGGTGCGCATCATCAAGGTCGAACCGAGGCGCGCCCGCTACGAGACGGGCGTCTCGGGCGAGCGTCTTCGCGAGGCCTTCGAGAGCCGCCTCGATACGCGCGAGCCCGACGAAGAGACCGAGCCCACCGTGGACGAAACGTGACGGCGGTCGCGCCCGCTTTGATACAAGAGCCGTTATGACCGATCCGCTTTGGGCACCCTGGCGACTCGAATACGTCTCGAGCGCAAACGAGCAAACCGGCTGCGTCTTCTGCCGGGCCGTCGCCGCGCCACCGGGCGATGCGGACTCGCTGGTCGTTCATCGCGGTGAGGCGGTGTTCGTCATGCTCAACCGCTTCCCCTATTCGTCCGGTCATTTGATGGTCGCGCCCATTCGCCACGTCGGCAGCCTGGGCGAGCTGAGCGCGCAAGAGGCCGCCGAGATTCACTCGCTCAGTACCCGCGCCGTCGAGGTGCTCGGCACCCTGTTCGAGCCGGACGGGTTCAATATCGGCTGGAACCTCGGGCGCAGCGCCGGAGCCGGAGTCGTCGATCACGTGCACGAGCACGTCGTTCCGCGCTGGCAGGGCGACACGAACTTCATGCCCGTCCTGGCCGACGTGAGAGTTATTCCGGAGCACCTCCAGGCCACCCACGCCCGGGTCGAGGCCGCCTGGAACCAGTAGCTCTCGCGCGCCCACGGCCCCGAACTTCAGCGAATGCCGTAGCATTCGTACCGAGAAGAATTGCTTCGATTCCTATCGAGGGATTACTTCCTCTCTTGCTCGAAAACAGCGTTGATGAGGGCAGGCTGAGCAAGTACTCGCTTCGGAACAAGATGCCTACGGGCGTTGCAGCAAGCGCCCCATTGGGTATCTGATTCTGACTCGAGCTGGAAGGACTGGCGTGCGGAGAGAAGACGTACCGGCGGCTGCGGTTTGCGCCGCCTGCAGGATTACGGCAAGGCACTCGCTGCGCGGGTCTATCCGCTCTGCTCTCCACACTAACCAGGTCACGTGGCCGTCGTCTCGAGACGGGTGAAGCCGAATGGCTCGTAAGCCTCCCCATAGCGTTCACGCCGCACCCCGACCTGCCGATCAATCTGGAGTGAAAGCGGCAGCTGCGACGCGTGATTCGAAAGGCCGCCCCGGACGGCGCTCGAAGAGCGGCCGCGGAGCCTCCAAGCTCGCGCTCGCAGACGGCTCGGCGCTTGCGCTCGGCCGTCGTTTCGAGGCCGCCGCGTTCGACTGGGACGGCACCGCGGTCACCGATCGCAAGGCCGACGCAAGCGAGCTGCGCGAGCTTTTCGGCGCGCTCGTCGAGGCCGGCTTCGACCTGGCGGTCATCACCGGCACGAACATCGGCAACGTGGACGGGCAGCTCCAGCTGCGTCCGAACGGCCCGGGGAGAATCATCGTGGGCTGCAATCGCGGCTCGGAGGTGTACGAGCTGACCTCGGTCGGCCCCGTCCCGCTCGAGCGCCGCGTGGCCAGTGCCGAGGAGGACGAGATGCTCGATCGAGCCGCCGCGCTCGCCCGCGAGCGGCTGGGCGCGAAGGGGCTCACGGTGTCGATCATCTCCGACCGCCTGAACCGGCGCAAGATCGATCTGATCCCGCTTCCGGAATGGTCCGATCCTCCGAAGGCCGAGCTGCCCAAGCTGCTCGCGGCGGTCGAGGCGCGGCTCACCGATGCGGGAATCGCCGGGCTGCCCGAGGCCGTCGAGCTGGTGCGCGTCTGCGGGCTGGAGGTTGGGCTGCCGGATCCGCGCGTCACCTCCGACGCCAAGTACGCCGAGATCGGCCTCACCGACAAGACCGATTCGGCCCGTTACGCGATCTCGTGGCTCTCTCGCCGCGGTGTCAGGCCCGAGCAGGTTCTGATCGGCGGCGACGAGTTCGGCCCGCTCGGCAACGTTCCGGGCTCCGACTCCCTGATGCTCGTACCGGAGGCGGCCGGAGCCGTCTGCTTCTCGGTAGGGCCGGAGCCGGAGGGAACTCCGCAGGGCGTACTCGATCTCGGCGGTGGGCCCGAGCTGTTCGCCGACATCCTCACCGACCAGCTCCGCCGCCGCCGCGAGGGCGAGCTGCCCCTTCCCGTCGAGGAGGCGGGCTGGCAGGTCGTCATCGACGAGCAGGGCGGAAGCGATGAGATGGTGCGCGAGACGGTGCTCTCCCTGGCCGACGGCCGCATCGGTACGCGCGGCACGCTGCTCACGGGATCGTCCAACGGGCCGGCTGTGCTCGCCGGCGGGCGCTACGCGGGACGAGGCTCCGAGGAGGAGTTGCTGGCGGCGCCGATCTGGAACAGGATCGAAGGCGCCGCGGCCGAGCGCGTTCGCCGCGTCCTCGACCTCCGCACCGGAACGCTCCGGCACGAGCTCGTGCGTGACGACGACTCGCGCTTGAGCGCGCTTCTCTTCCACTCTCTCGCCCGCCCGGGAACCGCCTGCCTGCGCGCTCGGGGGCCCGAGAAGATGCTTTCATCCCCCACCCCGCTCGCCGCCCCCGTGCAAGCCGGAACCGAGACGAGCTTCCACCGCATGGGCGATGTCACGATCGCCGAGTCGGTCAACGTCGAGCGCGTCGTCGCGGCGGCCAGCGAGAAACGCGAGAAGAGCCTGCTCGAGCGCGTCGTCTCCTATGGCGGCGGTGAGCTGGAATCACTGACGTCGCTCCAGGCGGCCAACCAGGCCGGACTCGAGCGTCTCTATGCCGAGCACCGCGCACGCTGGGGCGAGCGCTGGCTCGATGCTGACATCGTTATCGAAGGCGATCCCGAGCTGCAGCTCGCCGTGCGCTATTCGCTCTTCCAGTTGATCGCGGCCGCCGCCGACAGCGGCGAAGCGGCCGTCGGAGCCGGCGCGCTCTCGGGCTCCAGATACCGCGGTCACATCTTCTGGGACACCGATGTCTTTTCGCTCCCGTTCTTCGCGGCCACTCACCCGGCCTCGGCGCGCGCGATCCTTCGCTACCGGCTCAACCGGCTCGAGCCGGCGCGGGCTGCGGCCCAGGCCAGCGGGCGCGCCGGAGCGCGCTTCCCCTGGGAGTCGACTCGCTCCGGGCTCGACGTCACGCCGCGTTCCGGCCGTCTACCCAACGGAGAGATCATCGCCGTCCGCACCGGCCGCATCGAGGAGCACATCACCGCCGACGTAGCCTGGGCCGCCGACTGCTACCTGGCCTGGTCGGGCGACGAGGCCTTCGCCGGCGACGCGCAGACGATCTTCGTCGAGGCCGCCCGCTACTGGGCCTCCCGAATCCGCACCGACTCGAGTGGAGCCGGGCACATCTACACCGTAATCGGGCCCGACGAGTACCACGAGCCGGTGGACGACTCCAGCTTCACGAACGTGATGGCTCGCTGGACGATGCGCCGCGCCGCGCGCTCGCTGCGAGAAAGGCCCCGCGCCGGCGTCGAGGAGCGCGAGATCGAGCGCTGGCTCAACCTCGCCGGTCGCCTGACCGACGGCTACAACCCTAAGACCGGGATCTACGAGGAGTTCGCGGGCTTCAACAAGCTCGAGCCGATCATCGCCGCCGAGTTGAGTAAGCGCCCCTTCGCCGGCGAAGCGATCCTGCCGCTGGCGCGGCTTCGTAACTCTCAGCTAGTCAAGCAGGCCGACGTCGTCTTGCTCCATCACCTCGTTCCCGACGAGGTTGCCGAAAACTCGCTCGCGCCGAACCTCGACTACTACGAGCCGCGCACGTCGCACGGCAGCTCGCTTTCTCCGGCCGCCTACTCGCTACTGATGGCCCGAAACGGCCAGCTCAAGGAGGCCGAGGAGTACCTTCGCATGGCCGCGAACTTCGATCTCGAGGACCGGAATCGCACCAGCCACTGCGGCTTGCACACGGCCACGATGGGCGGCATGTGGCAGGCGCTCGTCTACGGTTTCTGCGGGTTGCGCCCGCGCGGCGACGTGCTCACGGTCGATCCGCATATTCCGGAGCACTGGAAAGCGCTCGAGCTGACGGTGCGCTTCCGTGGCGTTCGGGTGCGCGTTCGGGCCGAGCGCGAGCGAACGCTGGTCTGGGCCGACCGGCCGGTGCGGATCGCTGCCGGAGCGAACGGCTCGCTTATCGAGGCGGGCCCAGAAAGCGTCGAGTTGAAGCACGATGGAAGCACCTACACTGGAGCCCCAGCTCCAGCCGCCGCCTAGACCCTAGACGCGCACCTACCGAGCTCCTCGTTGCGTCTAGCCGAAAGCCGCGGCGCAAAATACGCAGTCTCGGCTTTCCCGGAGAGCTGTCCTAGACGCTCAGCGCGGCCCGCGGAGCGAAGGACTCAGTCTCCTCCGCCGGCTCGAAGCGGGCCCGGAACTCATCGAGCGAAGTGAACGGGCGCCAGGGCGGCCGGTCCCATTCGCTGCCTTGGCACATAGGACAAACAGGGGGCGGAGCGGCAAGGGCAACGCCGTAGCCACACCCGGCACAGATGTAGTCGACCTTGTAATCAGATGTGGTGTCCACCAGCGGCATAGAGGACTCCCCCGACTAAAAATTAAGGTTTCTTTCAGTATTCTAGCTCTCGCGCTAGCCGCTACGCATCGCCCAAATCCCACGATTAAGTCGCATTTTCCGGGGTTTCTCGGTCGCGGCCGGCCCCCTATAGCGGACACGCTATTAAGTCGCGCTCGCACGAGTCTTGCTAATCCGTTTCGATCGAGCGGCTCTCCGGCACCCGTTATTCACATCCACGGCGGCGCCGGAGAACGTCGCATCGCCCGCAGCGATTTAGAGCGAGTCAAGCGAATAGCGCCGGGCCAAAGCGCCGCGTCACGATCGGCGAGCCGTCCTGAAACGTGTCCGCGCAATTCCGGCGGCCCTGCTTCTAACGCGAAAAGCCCCGACTTGCGGGGCTTTTCTTTTAGCGGACGACGGGGATCGAACCCGCGACCTCCGGCTTGGGAAGCCGATGCTCTGCCAGCTGAGCTACGTCCGCACAAGCTCTGACAGAGCCGAAAAACACGATCTCCGCTCCATCAGCTATCAGACAGCATCTTACCGAGTCTCGCTGCGAACTCCCCTACGCCAAACGCCGCTACTCGCTGATCGAGATGCTCTCGATCAGGATCGGCTCGAGCGGCGCATCGCGACCATCGGTCGCGCCGCCCTCGATCTTGTCCACCGTGTCCATTCCGGAGGTGACTTCACCGAACACGGTGTGCTTGCCGTCGAGCCACGCCGCGGCGGGGATCGTGACGATGAAGAACTGCGAGCCGTTGGTGTTCGGGCCGGCGTTGGCCATCGCCAATGCTCCGCGGACGATCTTGTGCTGGTTGAACTCGTCCTCAAACGTGTAGCCCGGACCGCCCGTGCCGGTGCCGTTCGGGCAGCCGCCCTGGATCATGAATTCCTTGATCACGCGGTGGAAGGTGAGCCCATCGTAGAACCCGTCCTTGGCGAGCTTGTGGAAGTTCGCGACGGTCTTCGGCGCGTCGGCATCGAAGAACTCGATCTCGATGGCGCCCTCTGATGTGTTCATGGTTGCTTTTGACATGGCGAAAACGATAGCTAGTCGTCGATCGCACCGACCAGCGTGGGCGCTTGATCGCCACCCTGAGGCAGTCCCGCCACCTCGCCGACCGCGCTCTCTGCCGGCTCGGCCAGGATCACGATCAGTCCTGCGGCGAGCACCAGCGCTCCTCCGACCGCGACCGCGGGCCCGAGCTTCTGACCCAGTATCAACCAGGCCAGCAGCGAAGCCGAGACGGGCTCCAGGTAGGAGAGAAAGCCCATCGCCTGCGCCGTCACGTGGCGCAGGAGGGTCAGCCAGATCAGACCGGAGACGGCCGTGAAGATCACGCCCAGTATCGCCAAGTACCCGAGCTCGCTCGCACTCGGAAGCACGCGACCGGCAAAGGGGAGCACTGCCGCGAGCGAGACCAGCGCAAAGACGTCGATCCAGAAGGAGAGCCCGATCGGGTTGACCTCCCGCACGATGTGCTTCTGGATGATCACGAGAAACGCCAGCACCACGGCGCCCCCGACGCCGACCATTATCGCGAGCGGTCTGACATGAGCGCCGCCTTCGCTGCCGAAAGCGATCAGGGTAATGCCGCCGAGAGCGATCGGCAGAAAGATCATGACCGCGCGGCTAAGCCGCTCGGGCAGGAAGAGCGGCGCCAAGAGCGCCAAGAAGATCGGCGAGGTGTAGGCGGTGAGAACGCCCACTGCAACCGAGGAGAGCTTCATCGTCTCGAAGTTGCAGAACCAGATCAGCGCCAGCCCGGGCCCGAGCAGCAGCGTCCAGCGTCCCGTCTTGCCCAGACGGAGCAGATCGCGTCTCCCGCTTACCACGGCGCCGATCCCGAGAGCCAGCGCGCCCAGCCCGATGCGCCAGAAGACGAGCGAGATCGCGCCGAGGCTGAGATGGTCGGCGATGATCCAGATGAAGCCCCAGGAACTGGCGAGGCCCGCGACGCCTAGGTTCCAGCGCATGGCTCGATGCTAGCGGCGCTTGCCGCCCGCGGCGCGGGCGCCGGCTCAGACCCGACGGATCAGGCGTCCGAGACGAGGTCGTCGGGCTCGCTCATCGCCTCGATTGCCTCGAGCGCGTCTTCCATCCGACCCTCGGGCACGAGCACCTTTTGCGGGGCGTCCTCGTTGGTGCTGGGATCGGTCTCGACCGCACACTCGAGCTCATACTCGATACCGGCCGCCTGCAGGATCGACTCGATCTCCTCCGCCTCGGCCGTATTTGCGGCAACGGCCACCTGAACCAATCTAGTCATTCGCTCTTCTCCTCAACCCCGGCAGCGCGAACGGCCGGCTCGGCCCCAGTTTCGCTCCCGTTCTCGGGACGTGCTCCACCCTTGATCAATCGAGGCTCTCCCCGTTCCTGGAAGGGCAACTCGATGATATCGAAGTCCCTCGGCACGACCGTTGCCGCGAACAGCTCGCGAGCTTCGCGCAGCACCTCGGGCCCGAAGTAGCGTGTCGAGATGTGAGTGAGCGCGAGCATCTTTACGCGAGCGGCAAGCGCTATCTGCGCCGCCTGCGCGGCCGTCGAGTGGCGGGTTTCCTCGGCGCGTTCGCTCTCGTCCTCGCAGAAAGTGGCTTCGTGGATGAGCAGGTCGGCATCGCGCGCCGCCCCGACCACGCTGCGGGAGGGTGCGGAATCTCCCGAGATCACCAGCTTCCGTCCGGGCCGAGCCGGCCCCAGCACTTGCTCCGGCCGAACTTCGCTCCCGTCCGCGAGCGAGATCGCCTCGCCTCGCTGTAGGGCGCCGCGCTCGGGGCCGGGCGAAACGCCCAACCGATCGGCAGTCTGGACATCGAAACGGCCGGGTCTGGGCAGCTCCACCAGCGCGTAGCCCAGCGACGAGACGGCGTGCTCGACGGGGAAAGTCTCGAGCCGATACCCGTCTCGCTCGAGCCCGTCACCGGGCTGTAGTTCCACCAGATCGAGAGCGAAAGTAAGGCGGCCGAAGATCCTGCTCAGGCTGGCGAAGAGGCCGTTCAGGCCGGGCGGGCCGAAAACCGTGAGCGGCAGCTCGCGCCCGCGCAGGGAAAACGTCTTGAGCATTCCCGGCAAGCCCAGGTAGTGATCGGCGTGATAGTGCGTCAGGAAGATCTCGCTCAGATCGACCAGCCCGAGCGTCGAGCGCAAGAACTGGCGCTGGCTGCCCTCACCGCAATCGAAGAGCAGGCGCTCGCCGCCGCGACGCACCACAAGCGCGGTCGGGGAACGCCTGGCGGTGGGCATCGAGCCCGCGGTGCCGAGGAAGACGACGTCGAGATCCATGGCCGGATCTTAGAGCCCATTTCGATAGGCCCGCACGCTCGCAGCCGAGGCGTACCTCGGGCGACGTCCGCCGTCGTGGACGGTTCCCGCTGGACTCGGGCTGTTCGATTGCTTAGCCTGTAGCGCTTTTTTTGGCAAGAAACTGCGGCTTCACGTACTCGGCAGCATGGCGACCTCAAGCACACGCTTTCGCATGCGCGATCGCTCGATCGCGTCGATGCACCTATTCCTGCTCCTGAGCGGAGTCGTACTGATTGCCTCCGCGATCACGCTCTCGCTTCTCCTGAGCACCGTCGTGCGCAGGCAAGCCAGCTCGGACGTCCGCGACGATCTGAGTCATGCCACGAGCGTCGTGCTGGCCTCCGGCCAGGTCGGCGACCTACTCACGAGGCCGACCGCCGCTAGGACGATCACGAGCCAACTGCTGCACAACCCCAATGTCGCACAGGTCGAGCTCGTTCGCGGCGAAGGGAAGTCCTCGCTGGCTCCCGGCAGCGATCAGGTCGTCTACCGGAAGTCGCTACGCGCCTCCAACGGCCTGCAGGGACAGCTGCTCGTTCTCTCCCGCCCGATCGTCGCAAGCTCACGCGCAAGCTCGCATGTGCGCTACATCTGGCTCTCGGTAGCGCTTGTCTTTCTCGCCCTGTTCGGGGTGCTGACGCTGCTTGTGCGCAACGCTTCTCGAGTATTACGAGGGCGCAGCGAGTGCTCGAGCAGCAGTCCGAGGCGCTGCTCGACGCCTACCGGCGCCTGGAGCGAAGCTCGTTCGAGGCGATCGAGAGCCTGAACGCCGCGGTCGACGCCAAGGACCCCTCGACGGCCGGCCATTCGCAGCGCGTCGAAGAGATAGCGGTGCGCATCGGCCGCGAGCTGCAGTTCGATCCGGCGCGGCTCGAGCTGCTTCGGCTCGGCGCGCTATTTCACGACATCGGCAAGCTGGCCGTTCCCGATGCCATTCTGCTCAAGCCGGCGCGCCTCACTCGCCAGGAGTTCGAGGTGATCAAGCGCCACTGCAACGACGGAGCTCGCATCGTCGATCGCTTCGGGCCGCTGCGTCCCGTGGTCTCGATCATCCGCCACCACCACGAGCACTGGAGCGGCGCGGGCTACCCGGCCGGCCTCGAGGGCGAGACGATTCCGATCGAAGCCTCGATCGTCGACGTGGCCGATTCCTGGGACGCGATGACGACGAACCGCCCGTACAAGGCGATGCTCAGCGTCGAAGAGGCGCGCGAAGAGGTCATAAGATGCAGCGGGACGCAGTTCCGGCCGGACGTAGTCGACGCTCTGCTCAGCGCCATGGAGCGCGATCCGGACGGGTTCGCGCCGCTAGATGCGCAACTTGACGCCGCCGCCTACGAGAGCCGGGTTCCGCAGCTGTACGTCGCTGGTGAGACCGGCGCTATCGGTCTCGCCGAGGCTTAGGACGCCTTAGCGCGGCCGAGCCCCTACCTCGGGACGGGCCAACCGATTTCGTCCGCGGCGACCGCGGCCATCGCCTGTCCGCCGCCGCTGGGCTCGGCCGGCTTCGCTGCCGAGCGCGGTACCGGCGGCTGGGCCGTCGGAGCCTGTGGAGGCGCGGGCGCTGCGGACTGAGCAGGTGGAGCGGGAGGCGCCGCCTGCGGCGGAGCCGGAGTCGCTTGAACGGGAGCCACGGCCGGCGGCGGTGTCTCCAGCGTCGACTCCTTCGAGTTGGGCTCACTGCCGGGCGCCTCGCCGCCGATCGTCGTCAGCACGGCGGCAAGCTGAGCCCGAATCCGGTTGATCTCGGCGTTCAGGCGCTCGCGCTCGATGATTGCGTCACGCAAGATATCCCGCGCCTCCGCGCGGGCTTCGCTCAACACCGACTCGGTCTCGCGTCGCGCCTGGTCGGTCATCTGCTGCGAGGCTCGCTCGGCCGAGATCAGCGTCGTGCGCAGGAGCTGCTCGAGCTCGCGATAGCGAACCAGCTCACCTCCCAGCTGCTCGATCTTGTCGGCCAGGTCGGCGCGATCGCGCCAGACGTCCTCGAAACTGTCGACTATGTCGGCGAGCAGCTCGTCGGTTTGCCGGATCTGGTAACCGAAAAACGCCTTGCGGAGGCGGATGTGCCTTATCTCTACGGGCGTCAAAGCCATTGGAATGCCTCCTTGTCAGAGCTGCGAAAGCACTTCGAAGATCAACCGGTCAGCCAGCCAGAGCACCAGCACGGCGACGATTGGAGATAGATCGATTCCCCCAAGGGACGGCAGCACACGCCGAAACAGACGGAGATAAGGATCACAAGCATCGGAGAGAAAGCGGCGGATTCGATTGAGAGTCGTGTTGTAGGGCAGCGGGATCCAGGAGCTGAGGACATACACGAAGATGATCAGCGAGTAGACCGAGACGAAGACGTTCACCAGCGTCATCACCTGGCCGGTGACCGAACAGAGCATCGTCAAACTGGCCTCATTGCCCACACTGCGTCAATTCGTGCCGCTCGCGCTCGTTCCTACGCCCCACTACCCGATTCACCTAATGCAGCTCAGGCCTGGTTGAAGAAGCCGCGCTCGATCATGCGGGCGCGTTCCTCGGCCGAGACCTCGACGTGCTGCGGCGTGAGCAGGAACACCTTGTCGGCGACGCGTTGCATTCCGCCGTCGAGCGCATAGGTCAGCCCGCTGGCGAAGTCGACCAACCGCTTGGAGAGCTCGCTGTCGACGCCCTGCAGATTGAGGATCACAGGGATGCCCTGCTTGAAATGATCGGCGATCTGCTGCGCGTCGTTGAAACCGCGCGGGATGACGAGGTGAACACGCGCCGGCGAGATTCCGTCGTCGGAAACGCCCATCGGCGCCGCCTCGACCCCGCGCAGGCGGGTGGCAGGGCGCAACGCCACGGCGGCGCGCTGACGCGGGCTCTCACGCGGGCTCTCGGGCTCGCTCCAATCATCGGGCTCGGCCGCGCGGCGACGCGGCGTCAGCCGGCGCACATTCGGCCGCTCGCTGTACGTGCGCTCAGCCTCTTCGGTGACGTAACCGTCCTCGTCCCAGTCTTCCTCTTCGGCTATGCCGAAATAGACGAGCGTCCGGTTCCAGACGTCCGCGAACCCCATATGCCCCGATTGTAACCCGCGCTGCGGTTGACATCGCGGAAGGGGTGGTCGAAGGGAAGTTGACTTTATGGCAACACTGTGAGAAAGTTCCCCGCTGTCAAGTTCGAGATGAGCCGCCGCGATCCCGAAACGAACGGACGGAATAGGCCGCCGCACTCCGCCCACTACAGCGTCTTTGACGAATGAGCTCAGAGCGCTGGAAGCTGAGACGAGGGCCTACTCACGCCCTGCTTTCCCCCGAACAGCTTCGGGCTGCTCACCTGTTGCACGAGCGCGCTCGGCTGAGCATCCCGGAGATAGCGCGGCGGGGTTACCAGCAGTGGGGCTATTCGAGCGCTCACTCGGCCACCGTGGCGCTGTACCGGCTCTTCCAGCGCTACGACTACCAACCGAGGTCGAGAGCCGCGGCGAACAGGCTGCTCGCCGCGAACAAGGCCAGACGCTGCCAGGGCGAGACGATCTACGGGCGTCCTTGCCGGCGCTCGGCCATGATCGGATCGCGCTTCTGCCCGTACCACGGCGCCGAAGAAGCCGAGCCGGTAGCGCGCTAGACTCGCCGCGATGATCGACGTCCAGGCACGCTGGGAACGCGCTCTTGCCTGCACACGCCCCCAGCTTGCGCTCGAAATCGCGTCCTCGCTCGCCTTGCTGGCGCTGGGGACCGTCCTGCGGCCACACGCTTCGACCGCTCTGGTCGCGGCCGCCGGTCTTGCCGAAGGGGTCGTGCTCTACGTTTGCGGCCGCCTAGTCCTTGCTCAACCACCCTTCGTGCGCCGAGTCGACTGGGAAAGTGACCCAGTCTCGCCCCCGTCCGATCGAAGCTCTACAGCCGGTTTGCTGGTTGTCGCCGCGACCGCGCTCTCGATCGCCGTGGTGTATCTGTTGACGGGCAAGAGGTTGGAGACCCTGCCGGCCTTCGTCGGTGGCGTCTTCGCGGCCTACGCGCTGATTGCCTCCGCTCAGCGGTTCTACCTCGAGCGAGATTTCGAGCGCCGATTTGCCGCCCGGCGCTAGCTCCAGAGGACGCTGCCAACGCGAACGTAGGTGGCGCCTTCCTCGGCGGCGACGAGATAATCCTGGCTGGTGCCCATCGAGAGCTGAGTGAGCGAGAAGCGCCCGGCCAGCTCGCGCAGGCGCCGGAAGAAAGGGCGCGAGTCTTCGGCATCGTCGGTGAGCGGCGGCATGGTCATCAGGCCGCGAACATCGACACCGACCTGAGCGCAGGAGGCGAGGAAGTCCTCGAGCCTTTCGGGAGCGATGCCGGATTTCGTCTCTTCGCCGGCGAGATTGACCTCTACCAGCGCCGGAATGCTCAGCTGCCGGGCCGCCGACTCGCTCGCCAGCGAATGGCAGAGCTCACACAGCTCGCTCACCAGCGGAGCCTTGCGGCTTTGCAGGTGGCCGATGAAGTGCCAGCGGAAGGCTGCCCCGTATTGCGCCTGCTTGGCCGCCAGCGCCTGGGCACGGTTTTCGCCAGCCACCTCGATGCCCGCCTCCGCCAGAGCGCCCATCTCCTCGAGCGAGACGTACTTGGTCGCGGCGACTACCGTGACGCCCGCTCCGACACGCTCGCAGATGCGCTCATAACGCTCGCGAATCTCCTCAGTCGATCGCACCGATGACCCCCTGGCGTCCCGTCTGACCCTGGTCGCGCCGGTGCGAGAAGAAGAGCTCCGGATGGCAGGAGGTGCAAAGCTCGATTCGCTCGGCGCCGCTGCAACCGGCGGCGGCCAGCGCTCTCTCGGCTGCGAGCCAGAGGTTGACCTTGCGCCCGCTGGCCACCTGGCGCCCGAAGCGCCGGCGAAAGCTCGCCGCCACCTCGTCGGAGACCTCGAAACAGCAGGGCCCGATCGCCGGCCCGAGCACGGCCTTCGTCCGGCCCGAACCGAGAGCTCGCGAGACCGACTCGATCACGCCCCCGAGCAGTCCGCGCCAGCCGGCATGCACCAGGGCCAGGGCCGGCCGTTCGCCCTCGGCGCGAGCGATCGCGATCGGTAGGCAGTCGGCCGTGACGAGCATCATCCCCAGGCCGGGCTGCTCGCTCCAGAGGGCGTCGCACTCGGGGAAGTCGGCGTGCGGCGAGGCCAGGCCGACCGCCTCAGCGCGCCGGGCAACCGCGCCGTGACGCTGCTGGGCCATGGTCGCCTGGGACGGGTCGATCTCCAGCGAACGGCAGAGGCGGGCTCGGTTTTCCTGCACCCTCTCGGACTCGTCGCCGCCCTGATCGCTCAGGTTGAGCGAGCTGAAGACGCCCTCGCTGACGCCGCCGACGCGGGTGGAAAAGGCAACCCGATACGGGCCGGGAGCCTGCCACCGGTAGAAGGACTCCGTCACGTTCGGGCGGCCTCGTCGATCAGATCTTTCGCAGCGGCGAGCTCGGCCTGGCGCCCGGCCAGCGCCCCATTCAGCTTGCGCCGGCGCAGCTCGGCCAGGATCTCCCCCACTCGCGGCGACTGCTCCAGTCCGAGCGCAACCAGATCGCCGCCGCTGATCTCGATCTCGATCTCGCGCAGGCGCTCGAAGTACTCCTCGAGGGCCGGAAGCTCGTGCATGGCCAGGGCGATGAGGGGCGCGTCGGGAGCCACCGGCTCGACCAGCGCGACTATCTCGGCGGGGCTGATCTCGCGCTGCAGGCGTTCGACCAGGCGGGGCGCGAAGACGACCGCGGCCACGATCTTCTCGACGTCGCGGCGGCGCAGGCGCAGGCGCCCGAGCCAGGAGTAGAGCTCGTAGGTCGCCAGATTGCGAGCGAGCACGGCCAGCCCAGGTCGCCAGCGGGGCAGCTCGGGGGCGTAGCGGTCGCGCAGGGGACCCAGGCGCTCGACCAGTGCCGCCGCCTCCTCGTCGGCCGTCAGATGCGGATGCACGGCGGCGGCTACGCCCAGCTCGGCGAGGCGCAGTATCGAGCGCGGCGCGTCCGGCTCGTCGAGGATGGCAACCAGTTCGTCGCGCAGCCGCGCCGAGGAGAGATCGTCGAACAGCCCCATCTCCACACAGCTGCGCGCCAGCTGAGCGGCGTGCTCGTCCATGCGAAAGCCGAGCCGGCTCTCGTAGCGAACGGCGCGGAAGATGCGCGTCGGGTCGTCGACGAAGGAGAGGTTGTGCAGCACGCGCAGGCGCCGCTCTGCGATGTCACGCCGGCCGCCGAAGGGATCGACCAGCCGCCCGAAGTCCTCTGCCTTGAGCGACACCGCCATCGCATTGACCGTGAAGTCGCGCCGGAACAGATCCTCGCGGATGCCGGCGTGCTCGACCGAGGGCAGCGCCGCCGGCGCGTCGTAGAACTCGGTGCGTGTGGTCACGACGTCCACGCGAGCCTCGTCGCCGTAGAGCACGACCGCCGTGCCGAACTTCTCGTGCACGCGAACCCGCCCGCGAAGCAGTCTCCCGAGCTCTTTTGCCAGACCGATCGCGTCGCCTTCCACGGCGATGTCGACGTCGAAGCCCTTGGCTTCGAGCAGGACGTCGCGCACAGATCCGCCCACGAGGTAGATGCCCTCATAGGCGCCTCCGAGCGTCGCGATCGCCTCGCGCAGAGGAATGAGGGCCTTCAGCTGCTCCAGCTCATGCTCGAGGTTGGGCCCGCGCGCGGGCGGCGGCTCTTCGCGCAGGCCGAAGGCCGCGAGCAGATCGTCGCGTGTGACCACGCCGATGACCTCGTCGCGCTCGACCACGGCGATCCGCCCGGCCGCCGAGTCGAGCAGCATCCGCCGCAGCTCGGGGAGCGTGGTGTCGGGGGCGCAGACGGCGACCTCCAGCGCCATGATCGCCTTGACCGGCGCCTGATCGAGGCCGTGGCCAAGAGCCTTGTCCAGGTCCTCGCGATGGACGACGCCGCGCAGGTGACCCTGCTCGAGCACGAGGACGCCCGATTGGCGGTAGCGCTGGCAGGTGGCCATGGCCTCGGCGACTTTCGTCGCGGGCTCGACGAAGCGCGGCGGCTTCGACATCACCTCGCGCGCCAAAGGAGGCTGCTCGAGCGCGGAGGCGAGCCCCTCTTCGATCGCCCGACAGGCCTGCTCGAGCGAGAGACGGGCCGAGGCCGAAGCGGCACCGTGATGTCCGCCGCCACCGAGCACGGCGGCCAGCCGGGCGGCGTCGAGCTCGGGCACGCGGCTGCGCAGCACGGCAAACACGCGGCCCTCCATCTCGACCAGGCAGGCGAGCGCTTCGCAATCGGTCAGATCGACCAGTTTGTGCGCCAGCAAGGCGATGTCCTCGAGATAGTGCGGCCAGCTGGCGCTTGCGATCAGAAGCTCGACACCGGCGGCCCGCACGGCACGAGTCGACTTCATCAGCTTGCGCAGGAGCTCTCGTTCCTCCTCGCCCAGAGCGGGGCGAAGGAAATGGGCGAGCTCGCCCAGGCGCGCGCCGTGGCGCAGGCACCAGGCGATCGCCTCGGCGTCTCGCTGAGTTGTCGAGGCGAAGCTGAGCGAGCCGGTGTCCTCGTGAATCCCCAGCGCGAAGGCGGTGGCCTCGAGTGGGCTGACACTGAGCTCGCGCTCGGCGAGGATGCCGACCAGCGAGGTCGTCAGAGCTCCCTCCCCGGTCAGGTAGAGGTTCTCGGGCTTCACCCATTCGGGCTGGACACGCTCGTGGTGATCGAAGACGATCTTCTCGACCGCGTCGTCGCGGGTCAGCGGCTCGAGCTCGCCGAGGCGCGAGGCGTGCACCGTCTCGACCGCGACCAGTCGGTGTACCTGCGAGAGATCGACAGCGCCGACCTCGACCAGCTCGAGCTCGTCGGCATAGAGGCGCACAAACTCGCGCACGTTGCGGGCCAGCGTCGGTTGCAGGGCCACCCGCGAGCCCGGGTAGAGCCGCCGCGCGGCCAGCATCGAGGCGAGCGCGTCGAAATCCGTGTTGGTGTGCGTTGCGATGATCGTCGTGGGCTCCACACAGTCATTGTGACCGCGAAACGACTCCGAGGAGGAGCTCAGGCGCGATCGCGCGTGCGCACGAAGACGAGCGCCACGAGCGAGACGAGCATCCAGAAGCCCAGATAGGCGAATGCGGCACGCGGCGAGACGAGCGTCCAGAGAGCGCCCGCAATGACACTGGCCGCGAAGTTGCCGAAGCTCTGCACGGCGGCCAGAAGACCGAAGGCCGAGCCGACGACCTCAGTCGAAGCGAGCCCGGCGACCGCCGCTTGCTCGGCCGTCTCGGCGAAGCCGATGCCGGCTCCGGCCAGCGAGAAGAAG
>Ga0209638_1000097_pt1 | contig 55177 bp, 49 predicted proteins | sample BarGraNGADG00211_FD_184490 | JGI IMG/M metagenome (GOLD analysis project Ga0209638, IMG submission 184490) | Arctic peat soil microbial communities from Barrow, Alaska - Barrow Graham LP Ref core NGADG0002-211 (SPAdes) (version 2) | ecosystem: Environmental > Terrestrial > Soil > Wetlands > Peat... | reverse complement strand
GCACACTCAGTGGACGATTCGAGGACTTCTGGGAGCGGCGGTCAACCAGGATCAGTGCGGAGGCCGCCTGAGCTCATCTCACAAATCTGACGTGCACCCATGACCACTGACCACTTGTCCAGGCGGGCCCGCTGCTCAGGGTGGTTGGCGTGACCGGGATCTTGTTCAACGGCCTGCTACTACGGCGGTTTGGAACAGGGTCGCGAGGGCGCGGTGTGAGGAGTATCCTGGTTCACGGCTGAACGCTCCCGCCCACCGCCGCACGGAAGGAAATCGGCGAGACCATCCTGGAAGGCCTGGCGAACTACCTGGCGGAGTTCATCGATGAGTTTCGGCAGGTCAAACTGGCGCCGATCGGATCGGTCGGCCCGCTGGCGGCATTGGCCGGGCCAAAGGCCGGCCTGACTCCAGACCTCCTGACATACCCGACTGAAAAACTGTCCGCTTTGTCATGACGGAGACTGAGCGACAGCGAACCAGAGACGCAGGTTGCTGCCGGAAACGGGGTCGCTGTCTTGTTCAAGTCCTCGCAGAGCCGACGAAGGGCGGCCGATCGATGCGGCGAGCTGAGCGGAGCCAACGTGATCCGAAGCTCGTGGGCGGCCGGTTCGATGGCGCCGCAGCCACGAAGGGTGGTCTGAACCAACGTGCGGCCTTCGTCATCGGCCCTCGGGTAGTACGGCCGGATCTGCTCAACCAAGGTGCTCTCGATTTGGTAGGCGACCATCTTGAGGACGTTCGTCAGGTGCTTCCGCTCGGTCGACAGCTGGACCGCCTCGGCGCCGTGAGGGGTGTCGCGAAGTGGGACGCGGGCCGGCAAGGTCTTCTGGCGTGCGATCAGGTGGACGATGCGTGCCCGCACCTTCTCCAGCTTGTGGTGGAGAGGCTCCTCCGCCTCGATGAAGGCTTTCCTGGTCGGCGTGCGGCCATCCAGGTACTCGAGCGCCTCGGCCCCATAGAATTCGCGGAGGCGCGCGAGCTCGCGGCGCGCCTGGCGAAGCTCCTGGTCCACGGCCTTCCGGGCGGGGTTGGGCACGGAGCGCTCGGGATCGTCCGGTTCCACCGCGTAATCGGTGAGCGCGTCGATCAGGTATTCCTGGCGCATGTACTTGAAGAAGTTCTCCTGGCGCCCGCGTTCGAACATCCGGGAGGCGATGACGACATCGCGCAGGTCCCACCGACTCGTCACGATCGGCGTCTGATGCCCGGTCTCGGGGGTGAGCCGGGTGACTTGGCGCAAGCGGAGCTTGCCCTTGAGGAACCGCACCGCTTGGTCATGCATCAGGTAGGTGACGCGGCGGCCCTCCAGGCGCGCGCGCCGCTCCACGAAGCGTGTCGGCGCCACCTGGCGGACCCGCCCCTTCCGGTAGGTGAGGAGATCGAGGCCCCTGTCCACGATCTGCTGAAACAACGTCGGACTCCAGCCGCCGCGATCGAAGACCACCGTCAAACGGCGCCTGCCCGCAAACAGGGGGCGGAGCTCCTCGAGGATGGGCACCAGCATGCGCGTCATCGCCGCGTTGGCGTCGGCGGTCACGACGAAAAGGGGGTCGCCCCGCTTGTCGTTAATCCAATAGTCGGTCGTGGCCGGCCCCGTGATGCGCGCGCGAGTGAGGTACGCCTTGGCGATCCGTCGTTGGCCATGGTACGCACGGACGTGTCCGTCGACGTAGAGAAAACCCAGCGTCCGGCCTCGGTTTACGATGCGGCGCCGGGCCATCTCGCGCCCGAACGCCTGCGCCCGCCCCTTGGCCGCAAGCTGGGCCAGCTTGCGGCGCAAGGTCTTCACTTCCGGCATCCGGTCCAGGCCGACGATCCGGCCCAGGTCGGTCGGCGCGTGCTCCTTGAGCATCTCCGGACGGGCGATGCGCAGGAGCGCCAACAGAAGGTAGGCGACCACCGTCGTCCGCAGGCCGTAAAAGGCTGGTGCCAGACTGGTGTAGACCTGCTGGGCGGCACTGAGCACACCACTGGCGACCAACGCCGGCACGGCCAACAAGACGCCGGCGCCCGGCAGATGGTCGGTCCGGGCAAACAGCGGCAGGGCATCGTCGAGCAGCCCCATCGCCGCGAGTAGCCGGTCTATCGACCGGTCGCGCGGATCCCCATCCAGGGTCGGGAGGGACGGGGCAGGAGGAGGCGCGGGGCGATCGGCGATCGGCCGCGGGGCCGGCGGTGGCGGCCCCCCACGCCTGGTGATCGGGAGCGGAGCGTTCGGCTCGTCGAAGAGGGACGGCGGCTCGACGACGGCCGCTCTCCAGTGCAACCGGCGGAGCCGCTTCCGGATCGCATGCTCCACCACCCCCAAGCGCTGGGCGATGGCGCGGTTGCTCAGCCCGTGCGCTTTCAGCCGAAGGATCGTGCGATCGCGCGGACTCGGCCGGTTGGGGGCGACGGCCGACGGGCGTCCCCGCGGCCGACCCAGCGCCCGCACCCCGCCAACGGCCAACCGCTCTTGATAGCGGCGCAGGCTCCGGCAGGAATAGCCGAACGCCCGGGCGACGTCGCGCTGGTCGGCGTAGCCCGATTCCACCAGCGTCACCATCGCGTACGCCTCGGCTGCGCGATCCGAGAGGTCATAGTGCGCGGCAACGACCCCGTGCACCGACACGACGCGATGCGTGCCGTCGGTTCTGAAGCTGACCCGGTCATTGACCGTGACGATACCGTTGGGGTCATGCACGTCATCGTCAAAGAGCTCATCCTGGCGCGGCATGGTCGAGCAGCATGCCCGACCGACCGGCGATCAGAAAAGCGGACAGTTATCGGTGCGCAGGGGCAAGCCGACTTCTGGCTCGTCCGCGGCCAGACGGTGCCGTCCCTGATCACTGGTCTTCCTCGCTGTTTCTGCGGTGACATCGGCCGTCGCCCGTCGCCCCGACACGAAAAAACGGACAGTTCTTGGTGCGCACCCATGTCCGAGTTTCGCGCCGTCTTCCTATGATTCACGCGACCATGTCAGGAGGTCTGGACTCAGTTGTGAGCGCTCGAACCGGGCTTCCTGGTATCGACGGAAATCACCGGCAGGCCCGCCGCGTGTCGGGATCGATGAACCGATCCAGGACGGCCAACAACTGCGGGGGCCCTTCGACGAACCTGTTCCTTACATTCCCGGATTCTGCAACACCCTGAAACGGTATAAGCTGTGCCAGAACTGGCCACAGACAGGCGACGACCAGGAGACATTATGATGCGTTTCGGCACGTTCAAACGGGCATTGTCCAAGGTAGACCACGCGGCATTGTTGTTGATCGTCCTGCTCTGCGCAGGCTGCAGCAAGCAGGCGCCCGTCGCCGCCGGACCCCGGTTGACCGGCGACTGGGATTACTACCGTATGCTGGGGGCCGCGCCGAACGGCGGGTTCGAGGCGCGCCGCCGGTTCGGCTTCGCGCATTTCGAGGGACCGTCCGCGCAAGGCGCTTGGCTGCGGCGCCGGAGCGGCGACTCGCTCGAGGCGATCCAGGGCCTCCAGTTGACCGGTGACAAGCTGGTCCTCACACTCAGCCGCGATCACGTCATGAAGGCGACCATCACAGGCGACACCATTGCCGGCCAGATCTTTCGGGGGGACAAGCCGCTCGACCGGGTCTGGCTCATGCGGCGCAGCAGCCCGATTGCCTGGGAGCCGAACTACGCGCTCTGGCCGGGTCCGGTGTCCGAGCCGACCTTCGCGGTCAAGGTCGATTCCGCCGTGCCCATGAAGGCGCGTGACGGCACAACGCTCATGAACTACGTGGCCAGGCCCGTCGGCGACGGCCCGTTCGGCGTCGTCCTGGAACGGACGCCCTACCTGCGCACCGACAAGACGAATGGCGAGTTCTGGGCGTCGCGCGGCTACATCTACGTGAAGCAGGACGTGCGCGGACGCGGCGGCTCCGACGGCGTCCTGGACATGAACGCCATGCAGGAGCAGGACGGGTACGACGCCGTGGAGTGGGCGGCGGCTCTGCCGGGAAGCAACGGAAAGGTCGGGATGATCGGCCGCTCGAACCCCGGGCTCTACTGCTGGTACGCGGCCATCGCCCAGCCTCCTCACCTGGCCACGATCGCACCCGCCGTTGCCACAGCCGATCCGTTGCGCCTCGTGCCGTACATCGACATGGTGTTCTCGCCGACCATCATCCCGTGGCTGTGCCTGACGGCGGTGAAGGAGACGATGTCGGATGTCAGCAACGTGGACGAGGTCCGGGCGTTCAACCACCTGCCGGTCATCGAAGGCGCGGAGCTGGCCGGGTGCCCACGGCCCAAGTTCTGGAACGACTGGTTCGACCACCAGAAGGATGACGACTACTGGCGGCCGCTCAGCATCGAACGCCGCCTCGACAGGGTGAAGGTGCCGGTGCTGGGGATTGCCGGCTGGCACGACGACGCGCGCGGGACTATTCGCAATTACACGGCCATCAGCAAACTGCCGCGACATCCCCCGCAGCACGTGGTCATGGACGCCAGCTCCCACAAGGGCATCGACTACGTCAACGGCGACTTCGGTCCCCAGGGACGCATCGACCATCGGGCCCTCCAACTCCGCTGGTTCGATCACTACCTGAAAGGAATGGCAAACGGCGTCGACACCGAGCCTGCGCTGAACCTGTTCATCATGGGCGATAACACCTGGCGGCAGGAGAAGGAATGGCCGCTGGCCCGGACGGTGTGGACGGATTTCTATCTCCGAGAGGGTGGCGTGCTGAACACCCTCGCCCCCAAGAGCGAGCCCGCCGACGAGTACCGGTACGATCCTGGCGATCCCACGCCTTACCTCGTGGACGCCCGGGAACTGGAGTTGAACCTCAACGAGGACTACCAGTCGGTTCACGCGACACGCAAGGATCTCCTGACCTACACGACCCCGCCGCTGGAGAAGGCCACCGAGATCACCGGTCCGATGACGGCCACGCTGTTTGCAGCGACCGATGCCCGGGATACCGACTGGAACGTCATGATCCTGGACGTCTACCCTGACGGACGGGCCCTGCACATTCAGGATGGTGTCGCCCGGGCCCGCTTCCGCAACGGCTTCGACCGGCCCAAGCTCCTCGAGCCCGGAGAGGTCTATCGGTACGACATCGACCTTTGGGCCACAGCAATGGTGATTCCTGCAGGGCACCGCATCCGGTTCACGGTCGCCTCTGCGGCGTTTCCCAAATACGATCGGAACCTCAACACCGGCGGGAACAACGAGCGCGACACCAAGTACGTAGCGGGTCAGCAGCGTATCTTGCACGACGCGGCGCACCCATCACATGTGCGCCTGCCGATCATCCCACGCTAGACCGGTGGTGGCGACGTCGGGCCGGGTCGTCAGGATCCGTCCCGGCGTCGCCAGGCGTGAGGCGCGGCCGACCAGACAGATGTACGGCGGGTTCGAGTGCTTGTCACGGCATGCGGCCGACGTACCGCGGCAACTGACCGAGGTGATCGACAAGGACTTGCCGACGTTGACGAACTGAACCCAGTGGAGTCGCCGAGGGCGAGTGCGGCGGCTTCTATCGCTCGGATCACTTCCCCTTCGCCAGGCAGGGCGTGCCGGCCCTGTCGAGCGGCGGCGGCATCGACCCACATCGGGAAGCCGTCGGGATGGGGCAAACAGATGTCGGACGAGTACACGTTGCACGTCTACCACACACCGCTCGACAGGCTCGAGTCCGACTGGGGAATGAGCGGAGCCGCGACGCCCGCTCCCGCACCGTTCGAGCCTCTCATCCGGCAATCTCAAACGCGTCACAGTACAGGGCGGTAGCCGCTCGCTCCAGATCGTTCGCGGCGACAATGTGCGTCGCGCGCAGGCCGGCGTGTTCGAAGCCGCTCAGCGCGATGCCGTGCTGCGCCAGACACTCCCGGTCGCGCCCCGTTCGGTTCCCCACGACCTGCGGGTCCCCGACCAGCGAGATCCACGCCGCGTCCGGCAGCCGCTTCAGTGCCGCGACGCCGGCCTCCCTCAATACCTGGTCCAGCTCGTCCCGGCGGCTCGCCTGAATGCCCGCGACCAGACAGCCGCTCTCCGCGTCGATCACGCTCATGATCACGAGGCGGCGCTCCCACCGGGCGCGGGTCTCGGCGTCGACGACGTTGGCCGGAAGCCAGACCGTGTCCATGGGTGAGAGCGTCGCGAGGCCGACAATCGGGCATTCGTCGGCAACGTCACCGATGGTCGTGCCGGGCGCGGTCGAAAACGTCGATCGGACGACCACAGGCGTCTGTCCGCGCCACCCGGCCAGGATGGCTCTCGGATGAAGTACTTTCGCGCCGAATCGTGCCAGTTCGTACATCGCCGGGAAACTGACACGGGCGAGCCAATGCGCGTTCGGCACCATGCGCGGGTCCGTCGCGGCGACCCCCTCGACATCGGTGAAGATCTCGACCTTCTCCGCACCAAGGGCGACGCCGAACGCGACGCCCGACGTGTCGCTCGCGCCACGGCCGAGCGTCGTGTAATCCAGCGAGTCAGGGTCGATCCCCTGTCCTCCCGCAATGACCGGCACAACGCCAGCGGCCATGTGACGTCGCAGCCGTGCCACGTCGATCCCGACGATTTCGGCCTCACGGTAGTGACCGTCGGTGTGCAGGCCGGCCTGCCCGCCAGTCAGCCCGACGGACGCAATCCCGGACCGCTTGAGGGTCTGCGACATGATGGCGACCGAGATGATCTCACCGGTGACGAAGATCAGGTCGTAGTCCCGCGGATCGACCGCACCGCCGTCCGATCGCAGGAGGTCGAGCAGGGTATCGGTGGCATACGGAGCACCGCGCCGGCCGATGGCTGACACGACGATCGCCACCTGGTACCCGGCCTCCCGCGCGCGACGAATGTGCTCGACCACCTGCCGGCGGCTGTCCGCGGTGGCGACCGACGTGCCCCCGAACTTCTGGACCAGAATCGAGGTCTCTGTCATCTCATCTCTCCCTTCGCAGGAGACGCGACGCCGCCAAACGCCGGTTCACATGGGGCGTGCAGGGATCTGTCGACGTGTGGCGTCGCGCGAATCGAATTACGGAAAAGCTGCAGGATTCGGGCTGGTTCTTTGAAGTTGACAGACTCTACTCCTGAAGAGTAGAAGCTGTCAAACGCATCTCGCGTGGGCACACTCTGTCGAACACCTTTGCATGCACCCGTTCTCGGAAAGCGCAGTCTGGCCGCCGGACAGCGGGAGACGCTGATGACGACCTATAACGTGGCAGTGGCAGGCGCCCTCGGTCTCGTCGGGACCACGATGGTCCAGATCCTCGAAGAGTACGGTTTTCCTGTCGGTGAACTGCGGGTCCTCGAGCAGAAAGACCTCGTTGGCGCGCCTGTCCTCTTCCGGGGCGAGACACTGCTGACGATCGAGGCGACAGAAGCGGCCTTCAAGGGCATGGACATCGCCCTGTTCGCCACCAATGACGATGTCAGCGTGGATCTGGTGCCGAAGGCCGTGCGCCAGGGCGCCATTGCCATCGACAACAGCCGTGCCTTTCGTCTGGATCCGCACGTGCCGCTGGTCGTCCCCGAGGTCAACCCCGACGACATCAAGTGGCACCCTGGCATCATCGCCAATCCGAACTGCACCACGATTGGCACCATCGTCGTCCTGAAACCGATCCACGACCTGTCCAGGATCACCCGGCTGGTCGCATCGACCTACCAGTCGACGTCGGGGGGCGCCGTCCGCGGCATGCTCGAGCTCAAGAGGCAGGCCATGGATGTAGCGGCCGGTTTCCCGGTGACCCCGCCCTCAGTCTTCAAGTACCAGATCGCGTGCAATCTCATTCCTTTCATCGACGTGTTCGAAGGGGATGGCTACACGCGCGAAGAGTGGAAGATGATCAACGAGACGCACAAGATGCTGCACGATTCCGAGATGCGCATCACGGACACGGCCGTTCGGGTGCCGACGCTCGTCTGCCACGCGGTGACGTGCAACATCGAGACAGAGAGCAAGGTGACGGCCGAACAGGCGCGGGCGGCACTGAGTCGTGCGCCCGGCGTCAAGGTGGTTGACGATGTCGAGCGGCTGGAATTCCCGCAGCCGATCCAGGTTGCCGGCGGGAATCTGACCCATGTCGGCCGCATCCGGGAGGACTTCTCGATCGCCAACGGTCTCAACCTGTTCCTCGTGTCGGACAACGTGCGGAAGGGTGCGGCCCAGAACGCCGTGCAGATTGCCCAGGTCCTGGTCGCCGAGGGCTACGTCGAGGAGTGGCGGACCCGCCGGGGCCGGACCACTTCGGTCTGAGACGAGCTCATGACTCAAACCAGGGGCAGGAGGTCTTCCGTTCGGCGTCCCAGAATCGGCTTGGCCATCGTGTTCACGGCATTGGCAGCCGACGAACGAGAGGCCATCGAGCGGGCATGGCGTGCGGCCGCCGGCGTTCGTTCGCACGGGCGTGGTGCCGATCACGAACGCGCCGCCGGCCGACCTTCTCGTCTACCTCGGCGAATCGTCGCGGTTCGACTCGGTGGCCGGGGCGCTCGCGGAGAAGATACCGGCCCTCTTCGTCAAGAGCACGGTCGAGCGTCTCCTCGAAGCGCCGGCGGGCGCACCGCGGCGGTACCGCATGTGCACTGGCGTTCGGGGGATCGCTCGGGCGCTCGCATCGGTGGCCCCTCCGTGTCCGACACTCGATTGGATACGCCTGCCCTGGCCCGAGACCGTGTCCCACCTGTGTCATCTCGACGAGGCGGAGCAGCGCTACGTGAATGTCAGTGTTGCCGCCTTTCGGGAGGCGATGGCGAGCAGAGGCGTTCCCTGGCAGACCGTCGTGCCGCCCGGCGGTTCGCCGTTCTCCGTCTTCATGACGATTCACGATCCTGCCGCCGCAGCCCTGACCGCTACCGCCCTGGAGCGGTGGGCTGGTTGTACCGTGCTTGCGGCCGACGGCATGGTGGCCATCCAGGCTCCAGACGGCGAACCGTGGTCCGACCGGCTGACCCGCGTGCGCCACTGGTCGCCACGGATCCGTTCCCGAAGCAACGCTCTGTTCCGGGCCGCCCTCGATGGCGGGCCGTTGCCCGATTTCGACTCAGCCGGAATGCTGTTCGGAACCCTGGCCTTTCTCGACCGGGCGCTCGGAGCCGGCGCTCGGCCTCACAGGCTGGAGGACGCGGGCGTGCAATGGGGGCCACTGGGGTTGACCCGCTTGACCGAGTCGGGACGCCCGTATCCTGAGCGGCTCGTGGTGTTCCAGGGCCGGAACCACAAGGTCGTCACCATCGACGAGAGTTAGCGGGACTTCGAGACGAGCGAGATCTGGGGGCTCATTGAGCCCTTTCGGCGAACCGATGACAGCACTGTGCAGGTGACGAGGAACGGCGGAAGGCCGTGGGCGGAGGTTTCGCCGAAGGACTTTCCGGAGTGGACGACGATCACGGCCATCGACGTGTCGCCGCACGATCGCGGGACGGCGTACCTGGCGGCCGAGCGACACAGGATGAGCGACCGGACGCCTGACCTCCACAGTACAACCGACCACGGCAAGACCTGGCAGCCGATCACGAAGCGGATCCGGGAGGCAGACTTCTGCAGGATGATTCCGTGAGGACTCGGTCCGGCCCGGCCTGCTATCCGCGGGCACGTGGTCGGGCGTCTGCGCGTCCTTCGGCTCGGGGGCGAACTGGCAGCCGCTCGTCTCATCTGGGAGATGACCTTTCCCGCTGCCAGAGAGCTGCCAGAGAGCTTGCGCCGAGGCCTATGCCGGCGTAGAGTGGGCGCCTACTGCCTCCGCAACTGCGCCGCCCGGCCGCTTCAAGGTCCAACTTCGAGTCGGCGGTGAGAAGTACGAACAGCCCTGCGAGATTCGCCGGGATCCGCGGGTCAAGGCCAGCGATCACGACCTGGAGGCGGAGTCTGCCCTGACGATTAGAATCCGGGACAAGGTCTCGGAGCTGACCGATGCCGTCAACCAACTCCGCAAGGTTCGGACCGAGGTCGAGAGTGCGGCGAGGGCGGCTGCGGGTCGGGCTGACGTGCACGAGGCGGCGGCAAGAATGAAGGCGCGGCTGTTCGCCATCGAGGGTACCCTCACTCGGCTGTCTGGTCCGTCCCCATGCGTTCACCGCCCAGGGCGTTGAACCTCGGTCTCTCCTCGCTGACCTCGGTTGTGCAGAGTGCGGACACGGCGCCAACGAAGCAGTCGTTCGACGTCTGCGACGTCCTGTCCGCCAAGCTGGCCGCGCAGGTTGCCGAGTTGAAGGGCGTGCTGAGCCGGGACGTTCCGGACTTCATGGAGATGGCCGGGCGGCAGTAAGAGAGCAGGTCTGACGTTGACGGAATTCCCGGTTGCCGGGGATTTCAGTGCCCTGCAGGGCGGCCTCTCTGCCTCGCCCTACAGGGACTCGCCCACCGGTCGAACAGGAACACTCTTCCCACGGTTTCCAGGAGGTGAGCAGCCATGACTATCGTCGGTCTGCGTCGGCTTTCCGCTGTCGTGGCCGTCCTGTCGGGTCCACTCTTGCTGAGCGTCGGCGCCCAACAGGCCGAGCAGGGGCAGAAAGCGGTCGCTACCGCGACCCACGTCATGGTGTCGTCGTCGCACCCCGAAGTGACGCGCACGGCGCTCGACGTGCTCCGGAAGGGCGGGAACGCGGTGGACGCGATGATCACCGCGATGATGGTGCAGCACATCCTCGAGCCGCAGATGAGCACGCTCGCCGGCGGCATGGGGGCGATGATCTACGAGGCGAAGAGCCACAAGCTGTACTACCTCGACGCGGAGCTGGACCACACCGCCAAGGAGGCGCCCATCACGCCGATCATGGCCATGGCCAGCGGGGTTCCCGATACCTCCGGTCGCCGGATTGGCGTGCCCGGAAACGTGGCGGGACTGTACGCGGCGGCGGAGCGGTTCGGGACGATGAAGTGGGCCGACTACTTCCCGCCGGCGATCCGCGTCGCCGAGCAGGGCTTCCCGATGGACTCGTTCCTCTACGCGGAGATGGTGAGCGCGTCGCTCGGGCGGCTCGGTTCCGTGCCGTCGGGTCGAGACGAGTGGATGCCGGACGGCTTCGTGCCGCCGGTCGGGACGATCTCCAAGCGGCCGCGGCTGGCGAAGGCGCTGCAACGGCTGGCCGCCGAAGGGCCGGACTACTTCTACAAGGGGGAATGGGCGCATCACTTCGTGGACGCCGTGAACGCAACGGGCGGCTCGATGTCGCTCGACGATCTCGCCCAGTACCGGGTGCGGTGGGAAGAACCGCTGCGAACGACCTTCCGCGGCCTCGAGATCGCGACCCCGGCGCCCCCCTCCGACGGCGGCGCGTTCATCACGCTCGTCATGAACATGGCCGAGCAGTTCGACTTCGAAGAGCTGCCGTACTACACCGAGTCGCCGAAGACGCTGGCGCTGCTGCGGAAGATCTTCTCGGCGGCGGAAATCAACGTGACCGAGTACGTGCGCGATCCGTTGTCGTCCGCGGTGCCGGTCAACACCCTGATATCGAAGGACTACGCTAAGACGCTGGCGCGGCTGATCGACGGGAGTTGGCCGCTGACGACCCCGGCGGCGGCGCCCGCCGGGGAGGCGTATGGTCCGCAACCCGCGAGCGACAGCTCGCTCCACGATCCTCTGTATACCGACACCAACCATCTCCTCATCGTTGATGCGATGGGGAACATGGTCAGCGTGACGCACACCGTATACGGCACGACGTTCGCGACCGGCCTGGTTGTGGACGGCGTTGGCGTGAACTCCGGCAATACCTTCCCCGGCACGGCCCTTGGCAAGGGGCGCCGCGTCGTCTCCCCGTTCCCGGCGACGATCGTGATGAAGGACGGCCAGCCGTGGCTGGCCATCGGCTCGCCAGGGCTGGCGTCCAAGGCGGTGGCCATCGCGTTGGTGAATCTGCTCGGGTTCAAGAAGGATCTGGCCGCATCGGTCGATGCGCCGCGTTTCGACGGCAATCAGCCGACCGCGATGTTCCAGGTCGAGACGCGCATTCCGGAAAACGTCCGCGACGGGCTGGCCCCGTTCGGCATCCCGGTGCAACCGACGGCACCCTACAACTGGCACTTCGGGTCCGTTCACGCCGTAATGCGTGACCAGAAGACCGGGACGCTCACGGGCGTGGCCGACCCGCGGCGGGCAGGGTCAGCAGCCGGGTATTGACCGCGTGCGACGCGTGACCGTACCAGCATCTCGATCTCTGGCTCCGCATTCCGCATCACGCCGCCCGTGCCGTCGAGCGCGGTGCCGGCGCGTGACCGCCGCCCTGGATGGCCGACGCACTCCGGCCTTCCCCGCCGGCCGACGTTTCGGCCGGCGCATCTGGAATCAGGCCTCCCGCGCGTCGTTTCGAGATTATGATGATGCTCGACGAATCCCCCGTCCCCCTGGTCAGCACCAAAGGAGATCACAATGGCAGAAGGATTCCTGCTCGAGCGCATGACCTGGCCGCAGGCGCAGGCCGCATTCACGCGCACGTCATTCGTCGTCGTGCCGCTCGGCTCGACGGAGCAGCACGGCCCGCATCTCCCCCTCGGTACCGACTTCCTGCTCGCGAAGGAACTGGCGCGCCGCGTCGGCGGCCGCGCGAACGTCATCGTCACGCCCACCCTGCCGATCGGATACGCGCAGTACCACGCCGTCTTCCCCGGCACCCTGTCGCTCACCGAAGAGACGCTGACGCGCGCCCTCATCGAGATCTGCGGGAACCTGCTGCGCTACGGCGCGACGCACTTCCTCTTCGTGAATGGCCACGGCGGCAACACGGTGGCCCTGCGCCGCTGCGGCGAGTGGCTCCGCGAGCGATGCGTGCCGGCGGCGGTGTCGTGCTGGTGGGAGATGACCAGCGTGGTCAACCCCGAGTGGCTGGCCCTCGGCCACGGGGACTACGTGGAGACGTCGGCGATCCTCGCCCTCGACGAGTCGCTGCCCGACATGGCCTCAGCGGTGGTCGCCGTCAACAAGCCGCTCACCCCCCAGATCGCGCTCGACGATCTGCGTGTGGCCCGCTTCAAGGGAACGCACCTGGCGGTCAACCTGGTCATGACCGACATCACCGACGACGGCGCGATGATGGAGTACGGGATGACGGCGGCCAAGGACTACACGATCCCGCCCACCGCCGCACGGAAGGAAATCGGCGAGACCATCCTGGAAGGCCTCGCAAACTACCTGGCGGAGTTCATCGATGAATTTCGGCAGGTCAAACTGCCGCCGATCGGATCGGTCGGCCCGCTGGCGGCATTGGCCGCGCCAAAGGCCGGCCTGACTCAGTTGTGAGTGCCCGAACCGGAGTTCCAGCGTCTGGCGACAGGTTCTCGGCGTTGAACTGAAGTCCTTTCATGAAAGCAGGCTGTCTCATGTCGAATCGGATTCTGACGGTCGGTACCCTGGTTGCGAAACCGGGCGAAAAGACGTTCGGCGTCAACGAGTTCATGGTGCAGGGTCAGCCGCATCGCCTGCCGATGTGGCTCGTCAATGGTAGCGAGGAAGGTCCCACGCTGGTCGTGACCGGCGGCGTGCACGCCGCCGAGTACGCCAGCATCGCCGCGGCCCTCGACCTGGGCCGCACGCTCGACCCGCATACCTTGCGCGGACGGGCCATCGTGCTGCCGGTGATGAACGTCGCCGGCTTCCCCGTGCGCTCAATCTACCTGTGCCCGCTCGACGGCAAGAACCTGAATCGCGTCTTCCCGGGAGACGCAGGCGGAACGGCCTCGGAGCAGATCGCCGACTGGGTCTTCAAGAACCTGATCACGCAGGCGAACTACTACGTGGATCTGCATGGCGGCGACTTGATCGAGGCCCTTGTGCCATTCACTATCATCTTCGGCTCGGGCAACGACTCGGTGGACCGCACCTCGCTGGACATGGCGAAGGCCTTCGGCATCCACTACCTGGTGCGCAGTGAGACGGCCGGGTCGGTCTATGCCTCGGCCGCGCGCGCGGGTGTTCCCTCGATCCTCGCCGAGTCCGGCGGCCAGGGCATCTGGCCCCCGGAAGACGTTGCGCGCCTCAGCACGGGCCTCGACCGGCTGATGCGCCACTTGACGATGATCCCCGGCGCCCCCCCTGAGCCGGTGGCCTGCACGCTGCTGGATCAGTTCCTCTGGCTCCGCAGCGAGCATGACGGGTTCTGGTACCCCGCCGTGTCGGTCGACGAGGCGGTGAAGGCCGGCCAGGAGCTCGGACGCGTGACGGATTACGAGGGAAGGGCGCTGCAGACGGCGATTTCGCCGGCCGACGGCAAGGTGCTGTTCCTGGTTACGTCACTGGCGATCAACAAAGGTGACCCGTTCCTCGCGGTCGGCGCATAGGAGAGCGGCGGCGGGCGCGGCGATGCCGTGCCCGCTGCGCCGCTCGCGAGACGGCCATTCCCTGGCGAACCGGATGCTCGCAGCTCGGCCGCGCAGATGGTGTTCCATGGCACGCACGTTCTTGCGGATCGGTTCGATCTGTCTGTCGCTGGGGCTTTTCGCGTGCGCGGCGTCCCCGCCTCAGAAGTCCACGGCGGCCCCCGCTCCAACCATTGACGGCAACGCCGTGCTCGGACACGTCAAGGTCATGGCCTCGGACGAGTACGAGGGGCGCGCGCCAGGTACGAAGGGCGAGGACCTGTCGGTTGCGTATGTCACCGAGTAGTTCCAGAAGGCCGGACTGAAGCCGGGCAACCCGGACGGCACCTACATCCAGAAAGTGCCGCTGGTCGCGATCACGCCCGACCCCACAACCGTCCTGACGCTGAAGAAGGGCGCGAACGAGAGGAAGCTGAAGTTCCGCGACGACGTCGTGGTCTGGTCCAAGCGGGTCACCGAATCCAGCACGATCGACAACTCGGAGGTTGTGTTCGTGGGCTATGGCGTCCAGGCGCCCGAGTTCGACTGGGACGACTACAAGGGCGCCGATCTCAAAGGGAAGACCCTCCTCGTGCTCGTTGGCGATCCGCCGGTGCCGGACCCCGCCGACCCGTCGCAGCTCGATCCGAAGGTGTTCGGCGGGCGGGCGATCACCTACTACGGCCGGTGGACGTACAAGTTCGAGATGGGGCAAAAGATGGGCGCGTCCAGCGTCCTGATCGTCCACGAGACGCGGTGGGCCGGCTACCCGTGGTCGGTCGTGCAGGCGAAGACGACGGAGCAGTGCGACCTGATGGCGCCGGACAGGAACATGAGCCGGCTGCCGATCGAGGGATGGATCTCGCTCGAGCAGGCGAAGAAGCTGTGCGCGATGGCGGGCCTGGACTACGACGCGCTGAAGGCACGCGCGCTCAGCCGCCAGTTCAAGCCCGTGCCGCTCGGCGTCAAGGCCTCGATGACGCTGCACAACGCGGTCCGGACGTTCGAATCGCGCAACGTGGTCGCGAGAGTCGAGGGAAGCGACCCGAAGCTGAAGGACGAGTGGGTGATCTACGCCGCGCACTGGGACCACCTGGGCATCGGCCAGCCCGTGAACGGCGACCGGATCTACCACGGCGCGATCGACAACGCGTCGGGCGTCGGGGCGCTCATCGAGATCGGGCGCACGTTCGCCCGGATGCCGGTCGCCCCGAAACGCTCCATCCTGCTGTTCGCCCCGACGGCTGAAGAGGCCTACGTCATGGGGTCCAGCTACTACGCACTGCACCCCCTCTACCCGCTGGCCAGGACGCTCGGCGTCATCAACATGGACATCCTCAGCGTGCGCTGCGTGACCAGGGACGTCATCATCACGGGGTTCGGCCAATCGGACCTGGACGACTATGCGCTTGGGGCCGCGGCGCGGCAGGGGCGGATCGTGAAGGCCGACCCGGTCCCGGAAAGCGGATTCTTCTACCGGTCGGACCACTTCCCGTTCGCCAGACAGGGAGTCCCGGGGATCTGGAGCTGGGGGGGCACGGACTGCGTCGGGAAGCCGCCAGAATGGGGCGTGCAGGCGCGGGCCGCGTACGACAGGGACGACTACCATCATCCGTCGGATGTCGTGCGGCCTGACTGGGATGTGCGCGGCCTCGGGCAGGACGCGACGTACTTCTGGATGCTCGGCTACGACGTGGCGCAGACGGCTGCCTATCCACAGTGGAAGCCGGGCAGCGAGTTCAAGGCGACACGCGAGGCGCAGCTTGGAGCTGTGGCGCGGTGATGCCACCACATGCCATGAACAGCTCGCCTGAGTCCTCGGAGCCCATCGCCGAGTTCACCCTCAAAGCCGTCGCCACCGGCGTCGTGCTCGGCCTCGTGTTCGGGGCGGCCAACGCCTACCTGGGCCTGCGCGTCGGGATGACGGTTTCGGCATCCATCCCGGCGGCGGTGATGACGGTGGCCGTCTTCAGGGTGCTTCGTGTCAAGGGGACGATTCTCGAGGCGAATCTGTCCCAGACCATCGGGTCGGCATCGACCGCGCTCGCGACCGGGAGCATCTACACGCTGCCTGCCTTGTTCCTGTGGGGGCTCGTGCCACCGTACCTCGAGGTGGTCGCCCTGTGCTTCCTCGGCGGAGTGCTGGGGCTCTCCGCCATGATCCCCCTGCGGCGGCTGCTCATCGTGCAATCGGCGGACGAACTCCCCTACCCTGAAGGCACCGCGTGCGCCGAGGTGCTGCGCGCGACGGCCACCGACAGCGGCGGCAGCGCGTGGATCTTCCGAGGCATGGCGGTCGGGGCGGCCATCAAGCTCCTCGTGTCATGCGCGTACCTGCTGCCGGCAGAGGTCCACGCCACCCTTCCGTCGGTTCTGCCGAAAGCGGACTTGGCCGTGGCACTCGCGCCGGCGCTCTTTGGCGTCGGCTACATCCTCGGCTATCGCCAGGCGGCCATCTGCGTGGCGGGCTCGCTGATCTCGGCGTTGGCGCTGACGCCGCTCATCGCGTGGCTCGGCGCCGGCGTGAGCGCGCCGGTGTACCCGGAAACCGTGCGCCTCATCTCGCAGATGACCGCGGGCGACATCTGGTCGCGCTACGTGCGCTACATCGGCGCCGGCGCGGTGGCGACGGCAGGCATCGTCACGGTCGGGCGCGGGCTGCCGACGATGGGTGGTGCCCTGGTGGCGGTGTTCAAGGGCCTCACGCGTCGGGCTGGCGACGCGGAGGCATCGGCCACCGCAGGCGACAGGACCGATCGCGATCTCCCCAGCGCCTTCGTGGTCGGCGGCATCGTATTCGTGGTCATGGTGGCCGCTCTCGTGCCCGGCGTGTTCGCCGGGAACATGGGACCGGCCCAGCGAGCGGTCTGCGCAGCGGGCGTCGGCATCTTCGGTGTACTCTTCGTGACGGTCGCCGCGCGCATCGTCGGCATCGTCGGCGTCACGTCGCAGCCGACGTCGGGCATCGCTCTCGTCACCCTGCTCGGCGTCGCCTCGGTCTTCGCGGCGATGGGCTGGAACGATGCGGGCGCGCGCGCTGCCGTGCTCACCGTCGGCACGATTGTCGCCATTGCGGGCTCGAAGGCGGGCGACATCTCGCAGGACCTCAAGACGGGGTACCTGGTCGGCGCGACGCCGGCGCGCCAGCAGTTCGGCCAACTGATCGGCGCGTCGTTCGCGTGCTGGGCGGTCGCGGCCACGATCCTCCTGCTCGGACATGCCTACGGGTTCGGAACGAAGGAACTCCCGGCGCCGCAGGCCACCCTGATGAAGACCATCATCGAGGGCGTCCTGGCCGGCGCGTTGCCGTGGGGTCTGGTGCTCACGGGCGGCGGGCTGACGTTGGGCGCGATGCTCTGCGGAGCGTCCGGCCTGGCCTTCGCAATCGGCGTGTATCTTCCGCTGTCGTCGATGGCTGCGCTGTATGTCGGCGGGTGCGTGCGCAAACTCACGGAGCGGCGGGCTGCCCCTGGGGCATCGGGCGCGGGCCACAACGGCGTGTTGGCCGCATCCGGCCTGGTAGCCGGCGAGGGCCTGGTCGGCGTCTTCATCGCGGGGCTCGTGGCGTCAGGGCTGTTGGCCCGGGATGTGGCGCCGCGCCTCGGCGGGCACGCGGGCGACATGGCGGTGACGCTAACGATCCTCGCGACGTGTGCGTTTCTCTGGAGTGCCGAGCGAAAGCGGTAGGCATTTGCGGTCGAAGCCGACTCTGCAGTGCAGTGCTTTCACACTGGCAGCGGTCGGCGTTCTCGGTGGACCAGCTGTCGCTACCGAAAACTCGAAACGCCTTGTCTTCGTTGCACTTCGTCCCGACGGTCAGCACCCTTGCCGATCGCTATGCTCTCAATCGTCGTCGCTGTCCTCGCCGCCATTCGAAGTACCCTTCGGCGCCATCTCGAACTCACCGCCGGGATCCTCGCCCAGCGGCACCAGCTCGTCGTCCTCCGGCGCCAGGCGCCGAACCGGCTGCGTCTTCTCCGCCCCCCCACAACCACGGAGTCGCGACGGTCCATGTGTGCCAACGCCGCCGGCGGACAGCCGACAAGCGCGCGCTCCAACGCCAACCGCCCTGCCTCCCGCTCGCCGTTCAGGCCCCATCACTCCTCGCCGCGGGCCCCCTCTGCTCCCCCGAACCGGGGCGATCGAGTTTCTGGTAGGGACAGGTCCCCGCAGACGAGCCCTTCTGGCCGGTCAGGGCAGTGTTGTGGGGGCTGGCGCTGCTCTTGGGGTTCTTCGGCTTCGTCGCCCTTTACCTGGCGGTCAAGCGGACGCGGTCCTGGAGGCGGTTCGGCCAGGTGTGGCTCGCCTTGGAAACGGACTCCGCGATCCTCGGTGGAAAGCTGCGGGCTACCGTACGCGCGGCGAACGCATTTCTCGAGGATGCGCGGGCATCCCTCTACCTCGTATGCAGCCTGCGCAGCGACACCAAGTCCATGGTGTCTGGCTACTCGACGAACCTGTGGCAGGAGAGCAGGGAGTCAACGACCAAGGACGCCGGAATTCCCGTCGAGTTCGACCTACCGGAGCAACTGCCCGAGAGCCATCCCGACCTTCCGAACAGCCCGCAGAGGTGCACCTGGGACCTGCGGGTGACGGTGAAGAGCGCCGCAGCGACGTTCACCGGTCACGCCTTCGGCCGACCGCGGGTGTAGGATCGTCGTGGACTTGAAGGAGGCACCGTGAGCCGTCGCATTCATCCGACACTTGGCCTGGTGGCCCTCGCCCTGGCAACCCTTGGCATGGCGGCTGACCCGCCGGGCAAGACTCTCTGGCTGTCGAACCCGGCCGACGCTGCCCGGATCGCGCGCGTCGAAGCCGGCCTGCCTGCGCTTCCAATCGGTGGCGAATCCCGAACACTCGACGTGAACGGATGGATGGACGTCTACAACGTCCCGGGCATCAGCGTCACTGTCTTCGATGACTTCCATCTCGCCTGGGCCAAAACCTACGGGGTGAAGGAAGCCGGCAAGCCGCAACCGGTCACGCTGGACACCCTGTTCCAGGCCGGCTCCATCAGCAAGCCGGTCAGCGCGATGGCCGTGATGCACTTCGTCGACAAGAACGTGCTCTCCCTCGACGCGGACATCAACAGCGAATTGCGCTCGTGGAAAGTCCCGGAGAACGAGTTCACGGCGAAAGAGAAGGTGACGCTTCGCCGGCTGCTGAGCCACAGTGCCGGCCTGACGGTGCACGGCTTTCCAGGCTATGCCGTCGGCGAGAAGACACCCACGTTGATCCAGGTCCTCGATGGGGCCAAGCCCGCGAACACGCTCCCGGTTCGCGTCGACTTCGTTCCCGGAAGCCAGTTCCGCTATAGCGGAGGCGGCACGACCATCGTGCAACTCACACTGGTCGATCGGCTCGAGAAACCGTTTCCCGCGATCATGGACGAAACGGTGATCGGCAAGCTCGGCCTGAAGAACAGCACCTACGAACAGCCGCTTCCGCCGAACCGCGCCGCCCGGGCCGCAAGCGGCCATCGGGCCAACGGCAACGTCGTCGAGGGCAAGTGGCATGTCTACCCGGAGATGGCCGCTGCGGGACTGTGGACCACACCCACGGATCTCGCGGAGATCGCCATCGAGATGGCGAAATCCAAGCGCGGCAAGTCGAACCGGGTGCTGACGCAACAATCCACCGAGTTGATGCTGACGCCCCGGGCCGAGGAAGCGGGCCTCGGCTGGTTCGTGGACCCGACCGGCAAGACGGACAGATTCGGACACAACGGCGCCGACGAAGGGTTCCAGGCGCTCCTCGTTGCATTCGCCGCCACCGGGCGCGGCGTTGTGATGATGGCAAACTCCGACAACGGCATCAGCATGATGCAGCCGCTCCTCGACGCCGTCGCCCGCGAGTACCAATGGCCTGGCTATACGCCGTGGAAGCCAGGCATCTCCGCGATCCTGACGGTGGCGAAGAAGACGGGCGGGGTCGATGGAATGCTGGCCGAATATAGCCGCCTGCGCAGAACCCGCCCGGAAAGCGACTTCGATCCCGGACAGCTGAATCAGGCCGGCTACCAGTCGCTTCGCGCGGATCGTCGCCCTGGCGACGCCATCACGATCTACAAGCTCAACGTCGAGATGTTCCCCAAGGACTCGAACGCCTACAACAGTCTTGGCGAGGCGTACATGGAGGCCGGGGAGAAGGATCTCGCCGTCGCCAATTACCGGCGCTCGCTCGAACTGGACCCGAAGAACGACAACGCGATTGCGATGCTGAAGAAGCTGGGTGTCGCCTGGAAGCCGGGACGGTGAACCGCCGACGCGCCGCGCACGCCGGGACGGTGGACTTTGGGCGCCAGGGCGCTTGTCGGCGTTTCTCGAGGTGAATACGATGCGCACGCTCCTTCTCGGCTTTGCCTTGTCCTTCAGCCTGCCACTGGCCGCGCAAACTCCTCAGCTCGCGCCGGCCGTGAAGGCGTTCGTCAGCGTCGATGCGCCCGTATTCGCGCTGACGCACGTCAAGGTCATCGACGGCACCGGTGCGCCCGCCACGGTATGCGGGCTTTCGGTACCCGCACCACGTCCGGAGCCGGCGCCGTGGCCGACCGTTGGGAAGCGTGCTGACCAGAGCGACTCCATCTCAATGGGCGTCGGCCCTGACGCCGCACGGGACAAGCGTAATCGTCGCGTCCTGGTCGTGGTGCACTGATATCTGGAACTGGCGCAACGCCCGATGCGCGTCGCGCAAGGTTCGTGGTGAAGTTGTGGTGAAATGTGGTGAAGTTGGCGTAGCTCAGCCGTTCGGCGTCTAATTCCTCGCACGCCCGCTAGCCCACCCACGAGCCAAAGCGTTCCCCTGCCGTGCGAAGCGCTCAGCCCGCGTGCTCGGTTCCTCGTCTCCTTCGTCGCTCTGGCGAATCGCGTCCAGAAACCGTTCCACCGCGTCACGTTCATCATGCTCGGTACAGAGGCGGGCGAGATCCCGGCCCAGAAGGTACGCACCCGCCTCGTTGTAGTCGACGCCACCGTCGAGCACTTCGTCGCTGAACCTCAGCTCACCATCTTGCTCGTAGACCTCTACGATGGCAGCGAGATCGTCGAGATCCTTTTGTCGAACCGCAGGCTGATCGAGATAGGAGACGATCTTCAGCAGCGTGAGGACGACGAGTGGAACGACCTTCCCCACCAGCCCCGGCGCAAGTTCTCGTTCAACCGCATCCTGAAAGACGTGATCGAACCCGACGAGACTCATCCTCGTTTCGGCGAGCGGCCAATCCAAGTACCGATCTCGGCGTGCTTGAACACCTGCGGGAAGCAGGTCGATCCGCGCGCGGCTGGGCGAGATCCAACGGTGCTCGCGGCGCGGATCTCGTCGCCACCCGCTGGCGATCAGAGGTTCCGTTAGGCGAGGCAGGTCGACCAGATCGAGTGCGACGACCAGGTCCACGTCCTCGGTCATTCGATACTGGTCCTGGACCCACAGACGATACGCGACCGCGCCGATGACGACGACGTCCACGGTGAGCCGGCCGCAGATGTTCTGGATCTGACGGACCGCGTCGGCCTGTTCTGCCAGGAGCATCATCATTGCCCGAGGTACTCCTCGCGAAGCTGATCGGCCGCTTCGAGAGCTCGCGGTTCGCCCTGGTGGAGTAACTCGGCGTAGACCAGCCACGGATGCGCCACCCAGATGTCCCCCACCTGGCGCCATGCGCAGTAGCGGCTGAAGGCACGCAAGAGCACGATTGGGCCTTCCCGATCGGGAACAAGGCGTAGTTCCCGCAGCAACTCGGACGACGGAGTCGTGCTGAACACCTGGATCTGGTCGTCACGGTAGAAGTGCTGCAGCGCATAAGCCGCCTGGCCGCCCGTGACCGCCCAAGTCAAGTCGTTACGCTTTGCCAAGCGACCGAAGTGCTCGAGCAGCACTTCCGGCGAACGCTCAGGCGCCCTGAAAGGCCCGATAAGAAGATGCGACCGAAGGATCCGGGTGTAGCCGTCAACGAATTGGCCCGCCAAACGCTTCCGATCGGCGAGGCGATAGGTGCCTCGCTGATGCTGGAGGACCTTTTCAGCCACGAGACGCTGCCGAGCCGCTGCCGCCGCGGTTCTCCCGATTCCGGCCGCTTCGGCGAGGGCGCGAACTGGCCACGCGGCCGACGCCGCGTCGGCCAGCAGCACGAAAAGGAGCTGGATCAAGGCCGGGCTCGGTCGACGCGCCATTGGAGCGGGCTGCACAGCCCGGCGCCCCAGCACCAGGATGTTGTGATCCTCGCCAAGCCTGAGATGGATGTTTCCCGCACGATCGACGAAGTTCACGCCCGCCTCGACGAGACGCTCGCCAGTCGGGCGAGGGACGTAGCGGGCCGCCAGCAACAGCGGCAGCCGGCGCTCGCGCTGAAGCCGGAGATGCTCGGCAATCAGCCCGCTGGTCGCGGCACGGTCGAGGAAGGTGCGCTTCACTTCGAGGCCCAGCGTGAATGTCCCTCTGGGTGTGCGAAGCGTCACGATGCCGTCGACCTGGCGCTCGCCCCGCTCCGTCTGCTGCCAGTCAAGCCGAAGGTCCCGGATGAACGGAAGATCGCGGATGTGGTCAAGGTAGCCGGCCAGATCCGGTTCGCGATGCCCGGTGCGCTCCATGGCCGTGATTATCGCATGTCCGTTAGTAACGGACAAGCCGGATCATCGGACACCTCTCCGCCCTTTGTGTGCGCCGAGGTCCTAATCACCATGCCGACTCCGGGGAGCGGCGCGTTCTCGAGAGTGGCTTCTAGCGGGGGACACGACGTCTCAGCAGATGGGGGATATTCGAGGGCGGCGACGCAAGGTTCGTGGTGAGGTTGTGGTGAAGTCTGTGGTGAGATGTGGTGAAGTTGGCTTAGCTCAGCCGTGTAAATTATTGAAAGGATTGGCTCCTCAGGTAGGGCTCGAACCTACAACCCCCCGGTTAACAGCCGGGCAGTCGCGAGTTCACCAGAGAACAGGAGCTCGCCACTGGCGGGGCTCGAACAAACTGATGAGCTGTCCCTGTTTTGTACCTGCTCCAGGGTATTTGACCGGATCTGGCGGCTCTAGAGACTGACAAAACAGGCTAAGTACTTTAGAATCAATATTATGTGATAGTTCGACTCCCGCCGCCTCCATTCGACTCACCCGCGGCTTCCTGACGATGCCCGCGCGTTCCCTCACGGCGGGCCATTCGGCCCGCCGCGTCAGGGAGAATGTCCTGAGCGATCAATCGTCAGGAAACAAGTCGAAGGGCACCCACCCGGGCACCTACTTCGTCTACATCCTCCGCTGCGCGGACGGCACCCTGTACACGGGTTCTACGACCGACGTCCAGGGACGGGAACTCACCCACAACGCCGGTCGTGGCGCGAAGTACACGGCGGCGCGCCGACCAGTCCGCGTCGCTTACTCCGAAGAGCATGAGTCCCGCTCGGCTGCGCAGAAGCGCGAAGCGCAGCTGAAGAGGTGGACGCGCGCCAAGAAAGAAGCCCTGATCGCCGGCGATCGCGCCCTCCTGAAGACTCTCAGCCCCGCGTCCTGACCTTGAGCGCCCACCTCAAGTCCGGCTCCGGCCGCCCCTCGACGGCGCTCGGGACGGCCCTGAGCAAGGTCGAAGGGCCGCGCGTTCGCGAAGCGGCACCTCTGACGGTACGGCCCGCGGCCGAGCCGCGGTACCGAGCAAGACCCGAGACCGGCTCAGCGATCCAGGAGCGCGTGCTTGAATACGTTCACGCGGTGGTAGTCGAGGTAGGCGTTCTGCTCTCTTGAAAACTCGCCAACGTTGACGCCAGCATCGATCCCCCACGCATCCAGAAGTGTGTTCTTTACCTCCGGGACGACCACCAGCCCCTGGTTACTGGAGAAGGTGATGTATCCCTCGTCGAACAGGTGATCGATGTGTGGCGACAGCAGAAGCCCGTTGGCGCCATCGAGGTGTTCGACATCGGTGGCGTCCCGCCACGGCTTGATGTGACTCGCCTTCAAATGTCTCGGCTCGTTCACTCCTGTTACCCGACAGGACTCTTCTCGCAAGAGAACATTTGACCGGAATATACCCTGGCCACGCCTCGCCCTGACAAGCTGGTCTCTGAACGTCGGCCCAGTCATACCGTGGTCGGCAATCGCGTCTTCCAGCTCTGGTGGCTCCGAGGCGCTCTGGAGAACTGCAATCGTGGCGTACGCGTCCCAGTAGGCTTGGCCGATCACGCCGATGAGGGCGTCGGCCAGTGCCTGCGAAAGCTGAGCTAGATAAACGGACTGCAGCCCGTCACCGCTCTCCTGAAGGGGCGAGTACTTGGACGGCAAGAATGGACGGAGGATCGTTGCGTGATCCTTGGGCCGGATCTGGTTGCTAAGGACGCAGTAGTCGACCGGCACAAACCAGCCCTCTCGCGACCAGTTAGAGCCTGCGGCACCGAAGTCGGGCTTTGGGCCGGTCTCCACCCCTCCGGTTGCGACCCCTATCGCCTTGATGCGCGTATCGCAGAACGAGAATACGACGTCGCCGGGCGACACTTCTCGCATGTTCTCGTAGAACTGGTTGCGGGCCCCGTTCGCGTTCTGCTTCGGGGACCACATGAAGCTCCCGCGGACCTCAGCCCGGTACGTCTGGTTCTGGTTGACCCACCAGTAGTGCATCGTCCGCCTGCTCGCGCTCACTATAGACCGGCGGAGGCCGCGCTCGCAACGGGCTCGTCGCCCGGTACGGCTCGCGCCGCTGGCGACGTTCTGCGAACCGCAGTGGCAGACGTGGCTGCACGTGATGAACGCCTACCGGTTCAACGTCTACGTCAGCGTCAACGCGATGACGCCGGGTCGCCTCGAGTGTACCAAGAAGGCGGTCAGCGCCGTCCGCCATGTGTTTCTGGATGAGGATGCGGAGGGCGTGGTTGAGCGGCTGGCGATACGAACGGACCTGCCGGAGCCGTCGTGTGTCGTCCACTCATCGCCGGGCCGCCTGCAGCTGGCTTGGCGCGTGCGCGGCTTCACGGGTGTCGCCGTCGAACGGCTCCAGAAGCAGTTCGCCAGGGAATTGGGGACGGACCCTGCGGCGACCGCGTGCTCGCAGACGATGAGGATGCCTGGATTCCTCAATCGCAAGCACTCGCCGGCCAACGTCGTCACGGTGGAGTACCGGGCCGCCACCGCCGTCTACGGACCGGGCGACTTCTCCACCCCGACCGAACCGCCGCACCGAGCCCGCGAGCGGCTCGCCCCGGCGAGACTCACGTCCGCTGTCGACACCGACATCGTCGAGCGAGCCAGGCGGTACCTGGCGGCCGTTCCGCCGGCCGTCGCCGGCCGGCATGGTGACGCCCAAACCTTCCGGGTCTGCTGTCGTCTGGCGCGCGGCTTCGCGCTTGACACCGGCATCGCCCTGCAGGCTATCGTCGACTGGAACGCGCGCTGCGAGCCCCCCTGGTCGGAGCGGGAGTTGATCGCAAAGCTGGACCACGCGAAGCGCTATGGGCGGGAACCCATCGGCGGCCTTCTTGGAGCGGAACGATGAGCAGCCATTCTCCTTGAGTTTCGTCGCCGCGCACTCGCCACACGGCCCTACATTGTTGGTCGCCAAACGCGCACCTCGGGGGCTCCGGCGCGGCACTGTCCTTGATGCCCGTCCGGCGCCGGCGTAGGATGGACATATGCTTGACTGGAGTCGCTGCCCATCCGTAGAACGAGTCCCTGGAAAGGTGGGGGGCGTTTGGCTCTTCAGAGGTACGCGCGTTCCCGTCAGGGCCTTGTTTGAGAACCTCGAAGATGGAGCGCGGGTCGACGACTTCCTCGAGTGGTTCCCTGGCGTCACCAGGGAACAGGTCAGCAGCGTGCTGACCCACGCCGAACAGAGTCTGAGCGATGCCCTGGCCTCCTGACGCCGAGACCGCATGAACATCCTGTTCGACCAGGGCACGCCCGCACCTCTACGTCAGGCGCTCGCGGCACACACGGTTTCGACCGCCTACGAGATGGGGTGGGCGACTCTCGCCAACGGTGACCTGCTCGATGCCGCCGAACGCGGGTTCGATGTACTCGTGACGACCGACCAGAACCTCCCATACCAACAGAATCTGACGGGACGCCGACTGGCGATCCTGATCTTGCCGACGACGAGCTGGCCGCGGCTCAAGGACCGCCTACTCGACATCGAGGCGGCACTGGCCACGCTCGATCCTGGCTCGGTGGTGCGACTGACAACGGCTCGGAGCTAGCCACGACGGCCGACGCCACGTAGTCGGGTGATCGAGGTACTCGCCGCGCACCCGCTGCTCCTCGGCCTTTCGCCGCCGATCAGCTTCAGCCGCTCGCTTGGCGTCGGCCCGCCGTCACTCATCAGCCCGACGCTCCGCGGACGCGCGCAACTCACCGACCCGTCGGCCTCGGCTGGGGGGTTGCGTTGTCTTCGTGGCCCGCCGGAAACGGGCCGCAAGCTCGGCGGCAACCGCGCCGTCGTGCCGGGCCATGCAGACAAGCAATTGGGTCTTCTCGGCATCACTGAGTGACGCAATCCACTGTTGGAGGTCCGTGTCCGATGTTTCCCTCAACGACTGACTCCCCTCGGCCGCCGCCGCCACCAGGTCAGGGTCCAGCGGCCACGTCCGCCCGAAGGCCGGCCAGCGTAGAGAGCCACCTCTCCCTTCGTCATCCTCGAATTCGGTTTCGTCATCCGGGCTCTCGGCCGAGACGATCACGAGGTTGCAGGCACCCTGCGTCCGCACGGTCAGGCCATTCGGCAGCGTGTAGAGCTTCGCGGTCTTCGCGTCGAACAGTGCCTTGGGGAACCGGAAGGCGTGTTCCCGGTAGCGCCAGTTCGCGAGGTACACGAACACGTCGAAGTACCTGGCCAGCAGGTCGAGCGGATTCGCCTTCAGGCTGCCGTAGTTGTAGAAGTTGCTGAAGCGCGTCGGGGTGATGGTCGCCCGTGACGAGATCGCGCGCAATGCTCGAACTTCGTCCGGCGAGAGTGGTCGGTCAATCGCCTGAAACTCGTAGTACTCGTACTCGCTCAAGGACTTCGACGCTGGATCGAGCGATCGCCCGAGAATGCCCGGGCGATGTGGAAGGCCCTGGACGCGTCCGGCGCCCCGCTGACCGACCTCTCCCCTGACGATCTCACCGTCGCCCATCCCGGCTCCCCGACAATCCGCCCGACGGCCGGCCCGGGCTCGGGGGCACACCGGGCCTACTTCGCCTTCCGCGGGTAGTCCTTCGCTCCCTCGAGGGCCCAGGTCATGAAGCTCCGGAGGTCGTCGTTCGCGTTCTTGAGGTCGGCCTTTCGGAGGTACATCATGTGGCCGCTCTCGTACCACGCGAAGCGGTACCGGTCCTTGAACTCGCCGCCGGGCTGCAGGTGCTGCATCGTGTACGTGGCGTTGAAGTAGTCGCACGCCGCGTCGTAGTAGCCGCCCTGGACGAGGACCTTCAGATACGGGTTGTCCCGCATGGCCGTGCGGAGCATGTCGCCGACGCTCGCCTGAGCGTCCGGCGCCCACGGTCGCACATTGCCCCAGATGTAGTACTGCATCTCGGGGTTGTACTTCAGCTCGGAGCGGAGGTACTTGTTGATGGCCGCGCCAAACGGTCCGTTCCAATCGGCGATTTCAGGGGAGTACTCGGGACGCTCGCCCGCTGCGTCATTGTCGATGCCCAGGTAGCGAGTGTCGAGGCGGCCCACCGTCAGACGCTGGTCGCGGAGCAGTTCCTTCCAGTGGCGGTCGAAACTGACGCGCAAGTTCGCCTGCAGGACGAACTCCTTGCTGAGCCCGGTAAACCGCGCCACGTTTGTGGCGATCGCCTCGCGCTCCGCGCCCGCCAGGTGGTCGCCCTTGACGAGTGCCGTGAGGTATTCGCCCATCGCAAACGCTTCGGATTCCGCGAGAAGGGCCTTGAGCGGCTTCGACTGAAGCTCGGGCACCAGGTGCTTGTGGTACCACGCGGTCGCCGTCTTCGTCGGGAGGCCAGTGGCGAAGCTCACCTCCGGTCCGCGCTCGACATCCAGCCCGGTGGCCGACACGAGGATGACGCCGTTCATGTACATCTGGAAGCGGCTCTGCAGGGACGCGGCCAGGCCGGCGGCGCGCGTCGTACCGTAGCTCTCCCCGATGATGAACTTCGGCGACCCCCAGCGGTCCTTCTTGTTGATGAACGCGAGGACGAAGTCGCCGACCGACTGGATGTCCGCAAGCTTGCCGTGGAACTTGTGCAGATCTTCGCCTTCGACCATGCGGCTGAAGCCGGTGCCGATTGGATCGAGGTAGACGATGTCGGCCGCATCGAGAATCGACTGGGGATTGTCTTCGAGTCCCGCGGGGGGCCGCTGCTGGAATCCCTCGTCGTCGTAGGTCACGTGGCGCGGGCCGGTGTAGCCAAGGTGCATCCAGACGGACGCGGTGCCCGGCCCCCCGTTGAACGAGATGATCAGCGGCCGCGTGCTCGTGTCGGTGACGCCGCTCTTCGTGTACGCGACGTAGAACATCTTCGCGACGACCTTGCCTTCGTCGCGGATGGGAAGCCATCCCGCCTCGGCGGTGTAGGCGACGGTCTGGCCGTTGAACCTGCCGGTATGCTGCGAAATGACGGGCTCGGCCGGCAGCAGGTCCGCCTCCTTGCCCGCCCTGGCGCCTCCCGCTGCCATCGGAACCGTTGGTGACGCCGTGCCCGGCCGGCTTGGTCCTCCCTGGGCGAAGACGAGCGACGACGAGCTCAGCAGGCAGGCTGTCGCCAGTGAGAGGACGATGCGGCTGGTTCTCATGAGTTCGCGGCTCCTTGTCTTCGACGGCCGCTGATGGGCGGCTCGATCCGATCCGGAAGATGGCAACACGTGGGGTCAGTATAGCCGCACGCGCACGGCTCCCCCCTTGAATTCGAGGGTGTTCCGCCGGTCGTCTCGATGAGCCGAGCCAGGCCCGTCTACTGAGGCTTCCGGCCGAGAGCTGCGGAGCCCCTGGGAGATGTCGGTCCGTGGCCGTAGGCGGACGATTCGCCCCGTCAATGTCTTTCCCCGGAGAATTGACGACCATGACGCCAGAGAGGCTCGTGCAATGACGCCGCACGACCGGTTGACCAGGATGATGACGACGAACGCGACGACCAGAGTCACGAAGGTGAGGGCGCGGGCGGCGTCGGCGGAATGGTCGGCACGGGCGAGCAGAAAGACCACCAGACAGACCACGAGCACGCTGAGTCCCTGCATGACCGCGACGCCGATGGTCGGCATCGAAAAGAGCCGCTCCTCCGGATTGCGGGGCGGCCGACGCATCACGTTGGCCTCGGCCTCCTCGGCTTCGAAGATGAGAGAGCACGAGGGATCGATGATCAATTCCACGAAGACGATGTGAACGGGCAACAGCAGGAGCGGCCAGTCGGCGAAGAACACCGGGAGCATCGACAATCCCGCGATCGGCACATGCACCGCCAGGATGAAGGCGATTGCCTTCTTGATATTGTCGAAGATGCGGCGGCCGAGACGAATGGCCGCCACGATGGACGACAGGTCGTCATCCAGCAGCACGAGTGACGCGGACTCGCGGGCCACGTCCGTGCCGCGACCGCCCATGGCGATGCCGATGTGCGCCGCCTTCAGCGCCGGACCATCGTTGACGCCGTCGCCGGTCATGGCGACGACCTGTCCCTGCCAGAAACCAGATCGCCTTCGTTTTCTTGAAGTTGCCCGCCGGACCGCGCCCCACGCACCCTGGCAGAATCCGTTCGTCGAACGCCTGATCGGCTCCCTCCGGCGCGAATGCCTCGACCATGTGATCGTCTGGAACGAGCGTGCGCGTCGTCGCCACCTCCGCCAGTACGTCACCGACTATCATCGGTTCCGGCCCCACCTGTCGCTCGACAAGGATGCCCCAGTGCCTCGGCGCATTCAGCCGCCCGACGCTGGAGCGATTGTCGAAGTCGCGCACGTCGGCGGCGTGCAGCATCACGACGAACGCCGCGCCGCCTGACCGAGATTCCACCAATCCGCCGAAGACGCCAGCGCCCGAGGCGTGGTGTGTCCACGCGTGACACCAATCGTGTCGAAGGTGGCGAGCCAGCCCCTCACACGTTCGGAGCCGCTCGCGGCGCCCGTCGTCGCCGACGATCCGAGCCGTCATTCCGAGGCGGATCGAGTTTCTGGCAGGGACAGCCTTCTGCGTAGACGTAATCTCGACCGTCCCCTGTTCTTGGCACCAAACGACGTCAGGCTATCTTCAGCGCCTTCTCGACGACGCGTGGTGCGCGCTCGATGACGAGCAGATATGCCCGCGTCGGCCCTTCGGGTTCCCGCTTGCCCTGTTCCCAATGGCGCAGCGTGTTGACGCTGAAGCCGAATCTCGCGGCAAACACTTGCTGCGTCATTCCGAGCTTCGTTCGGATCGCCTTGGCGTCGACATGGGCAGGAACATGGATGCGGTAGGCACGTGGCGACGTGTCCCCCTTGGCGTAGGCCACGGCCTGCTCGAGCCCTTTCCGAATGCTGTCTGCTGCCTTGCTCATGGTCTCGTTCTCCGATAAATGTCCACCACGTTTGCCGCGCCCCGCCAGACCCCACCGAAGCTTGCGGACGCCACCCGTGCCCGGGATGAGGTCGCCGGCGATCGGGTTGGCCGCCAGGTAGGCGATCAACAACTCCCGTTCCCCCTCCGTCATCAACTTGTCGATGCGCGCGAGAAACTCTGGCGTCTCGACGACGGTGACAAGCGAACGGATCGACATGTGGATAGTGTAGTCCATTGGACCACATGCGGTCGATACTTCGGTCTCGCACATTCTCAGAATTGTTCACACGCCGGCCCACCTGCGCGACAGCCTATGCCCGGATCGTATTGGAGAGCGGTGAGTTGCGGCCGCGGCGCGCACTGCACAATCATCCGGTTGCAGACGGATGGTTGCGAGTTCGTCCGAGACAGGAGCTCGCCACCGCCAAGGCTCACACGATAGGTTACTTGCCTGACGCCGTCTCCACAATACCGCCAGTCCTCTGCGGTCCGCCCCTCTGCTCCGTTGTGCCAATCCGTCTGGCTGGTTCCTGAACATAGACGCTTGGGTGGGTACACCGACACGCTTCATCCCATGAACCTGTCGAATGGCCGCACTGTGTCCCTAATTAACTACGCATAGCGTATACTAACAGGGACATAATGACGACGAACAGCAGACCGTCGCGCACCGACAAACTCCAGCGACTCTATGAAGTCGCGGCCACCCAAGCCGGGTATTTCACGGCCGCTCAGGCGCGGACGCTTGGATACAGCGCTCGGAGCCTGGTGCACCACGTGGGCGCGGGGCACTTCGAGCGGATTAGCCGGGGGTTCTATCGACTCGTTGGTGTGCCCGCCGATTCGCACGAGGACGTCGTGGCGGCCTGGCTGAGACTGGCTCGGCGGCACGCCGTCGTGTCGCACGAGACGGCACTTGCGCTCTACGACCTGGCACCATCCCGAGCCCATCAGATCCATTTGACGGTGTCCCGGGCGGGCAGGCCGCGAACTGCCCAGACCGCGACCGACGCCAGAATCCACACCTCAACCACTCCGCTCCGCCGCGATGAAGTGACGAGCCGCTTCGGGGTGCAACTCACCTCCCCCGCTCGGACGATCGTCGACGTCGCCGTCATTGGCATCGACCCCAGTGTGGTCATCGAGGCGACGGCCCGCGCGTTTGCGACCGGTCTCGTCTCGCCCAGCGAGTTGAGCGCGGCCGTCGAGCACCGCTCGGCCCGCGTTCAACAACTCGTCAGGCGAGCCATTCAGGAGGCAGGCGCCCGTGCGTGACTATGCGACGCCCGCAGCGTTCCGCGCGGCCGTCGAGGCCAGGCTGCGCGATCGTGCGCGTCGCCTCGGCGTTCCCGCGTACATCGTCCGCCGCCAGGCGGCGCTCGAACGACTGATCGTGCGACTCGGCAGAGTCGCGCCCGATCGATGGGCGGTGAAGGGCGGGATGGCGCTCGAAACCAGGCTCGGCGAGCGCGCGCGGGTGTCGGTCGATCTGGACGCGGACCACATCCAGGGCGGTGAAGCCGCCCGCGCCGACTTGCAACGCGCGGCGGTCGACGATGTCGATGATCACTTCGCGTTCGCTCTCGTCAACAGCGAAGCCTTGCAGGAAGCCGGTGTCCGTCTGGCCGTGCGGTACGGGCTCGAGAGTTCGCTCGCAGGACGGCCATTCGAACCAGTCCAGGTGGACGTCACGATCGCGCCACCCGAATCGTGGGATGCTCAACCGGCGCGACGACCCGGTCTGCTCATCGACCTCGGGCTGGACCCCATCGATCTCATGTTGGTGCCGCTAGAGCGCCAGGTTGCTGAGAAGCTGCACGCCTACACTCGGACGTACAAGGGCGGCGGAACAACGAGGGTCAGGGACCTTGTCGATCTGCAGCTCATTCGGGAACACGAGCACGTCGACCCGGCGGCGCTCCGTGGCGCGATTCGGCACGTGTTCGATCGCCGCGCGACGCACCCGGTGCCCGAGCGCCTACCGCCTCCCCCGCGCGCACTCGGCGTGTCGTATCGCAGAGAGGCAGAGCGGGTTGGCCTCGCCACCTCACTGGACGAGGCACACCTGGTCTTGGCGGATTGGCTGGATGCTGTCCTGGCCGAGGTTCACCAGCCCGACAACGGAGGCAAGAGCCCGGAAGGCGCGCGGTGAACCGGACGCCGAAGCCGTGTGAAGCACCGAGTGTGGAGCCGTGGGCCTCCTGACGGGGCCCGGCGCCTTTTACCTGCGGTCCGACGTTAACGATCTCGACTCTGAAAGTTGTCTAGTCACAATGGGGTCCACCTTACACAGCGGCGACGGACTCGGAGGACTATCTCCTGGGGATTCTCACGCGATCACGGCGCGGACGCTCTCCAGGATGGTCCTTCCAGCCTGCTAAACGCAACAGACAGTGTCTCTCGCGAATGGATCTTGAAGCCAGGCCCGTTCCGGCGCTGAGCGGCAATCTCGTCCACGCGATCGGCTGAGAGCTGGGGTGTTCCGAAGTGCACAGACGCGTGCTGGCGGTCCGCCGTATGCTGTGTTCGTGAGCGTCTCAACGTCAACAACGACTGGAGCATGCCATGTGGAACAAGAATGAGCGCGATGGAAACGTCGATCAGGCCAAGGGCAAGGTCAAGCAGGCCGTGGGCGACCTCGCCGGCAACGACAAGTTGAAGGCCGAAGGCAAGGTCGATGAGACCGTAGGAAAGGCAAAGACGGCAGTCGGCGGGGCGCAAAAGAAGGTCGGCGCCGCCATCGAAAACCTCGGCAAAGTGGTAAAGCGCTAGCCACGTCTACCGAAACGGCGCAGGCGTCATCGCCTGGGCCGTCCGGAAGATGGAAGGAGAAGGCGAATCATGTCCATCATTCTGATCATCGTGTTGCTGGTGCTGTTCTTGGGCGGCGGCGGAGCCTATTACGGCCGGCGTTCTGGATGGGGCGGCCCTCATTACGGCGGCGGACTGCTCGGACTCGTCCTGTTGGTGCTGTTGATCCTCTGGCTCACCGGCAACATCGGAGGACTGGCCATCCGCTAGACGTCGGTATCGCCGGGCTGGCGGATCTCCGAATCGAATAAGCGTTCCTCGTATCCGCGAGGAACAGTTGCGGCCCAAGCCCTTGTGTCGACGACACAGAGACCATTCGCGGGGTTTTTAGGGCAGGCGGATTCCGCTACGTCAAGCAGGCTCGTGAGGGTTCAACCCTGCGCAGATATCGCATTCACGAGTGTCTGAAATTGCAGGGTGTGATTCCAAGTGCCGGCCGTCAACTGTCGGTCCCGGATGAGAAATGAAGGAGAATAGGCATGACTACCCTCGCTGACGCACCCGCCAACGAAGCGTACTCCTCGGGCGTGTCTTGGCCCGCGGTGATTGGTGGCGCGTTTGTGACCGCCGCCTTTTCGCTGATCCTGCTTTCACTGGGCACCGGCCTGGGCTTGGCCTCCGTTTCTCCATGGGCGAATACCGGCGCGTCGGCGTCAACGATCGGTGCGGCAGCCATCGTGTGGTTGATCATGATGCAATTGGTCGCGTCCGCGCTGGGTGGTTATCTGGCCGGTCGACTCCGCACGAAATGGGCTTCCATACATACGGATGAAGTATTCTTCCGCGACACGGCTCACGGCTTTCTCTCATGGGCCGTGGCAGTCGTGATGACGGCGGGCTTCTTAGCGTCCGCCGCTGCGTCCATGGCGGGAGGAGCGCTGCAGGCGGGGACGGCGGCGGCAACCGCCGCGGGCTCTGTCGCCGTGGTCAACGGTGCCGCCGGCCAAGCGAACGATCGCACCTTCGACCCCAACGCGTATTTTGTCGATATGTTCTTCCGGACGGATCGCCCGACTGCGGACGGTAATGAGGCGTCGGTGCGAGCCGAAACCGGACGCATTATTGTCAACGCGCTCCGGCAGGATGATGTTCCGGTGGCGGACAAGGCCTATCTGGTCCATGTGGTATCGGCAAGGACGGGTCTGAGTCCAGCCGACGCCGACAAGAGGGTCTCTGACGTGATTGCACAGGCCAGAAATGTCGCCTTGCAGGCCCGACAAGCCGCCGATACCGCACGCAAAGCGGCGGCGCACCTCTCGCTCTGGATCTTCATTGCCCTCTTGATTGGCGCCTTCTGTGCGAGCTTCGCCGCGACTATCGGCGGCCGCCAACGGGACCACGTCGTGATGGTTTAGTCAGATCATAGTAAGGAGGCAGTACCAATGCGTTCCATTCTTCTCTTGCTGCTAGGCGTGCCCATTCCCATCGTCATCTTGATCGCGCTCTTTGTACGCTGAGCGCTCGGGCGGCGAGCTTGCGAGCGATGGAAAAGACTGTTGCGAGAACTGGGGGCGCTGGGACTCGTAGCTGACAGGTGAAGGTGCCTGAATGAACCGCTCCACGGGAGGCTTCGCCAAGCCGGCTGCGGTTGGGATACGTTCTTGGGCGCCGCTCGAATTTGCCGGCTGACCGAGCCGCGCTTCCGCGCGGCCTGCCGGGGCGCGTGGATGACGCATTCGCCGTAGTCGGCGGTTATACCTGCTCGCGCGAGGTCGAAGTCTTCTCATCCGAAACCGCTGACAGCCCTGTCAGCGGTTGTTCCCGAGCTGAAAGGACGCCGGTGTTCTATGGCGAAGTTGACCGTTGCGGATCGCAACCGTCTGCCTTCCTCGGCTTTTGCCTTCCCGAAAACGCGGAAGTTCCCGATTCATGATCGGGCGCACGCTCGCGATGCGTTGGCTCGCGCCTCCCACGCAGGCCCCGCCACCCTCGCGGTGGTCCGCGCGGCTGTGCGCCGGCGGTTTCCGACCGTGGGGATGAAGACCGTCGTTGGCACACGCTGAACCATGCAGGCCGCTGTCCGCTCCGTATCCAGTCATGGCGCGAAGAAGACAAGATGTCACGCGGAAATGTTACTCGGGTCACTCCGGTCTGAGACGTTACCGAACGGCTCAGCATTCTCGCGCATGACGCTTGCTGTGGCGAAGCGAATCTGAGTCTTGACGATTTCGGGCGAAATGCTGTGTAAGAACCTGCTGCACCAGGCGGTGCTGGCCGGGCACTCCGCGCTCTTCATCACCGCCTCGGACCTGCTGCTGGATCTGGACGGGCAGGAGACCTCGCGCGCGCTGGAACGCCGATTGCGCGCCCACGCGCGGCCCCAATTATTGGCCATCGACGAAATTGGATATTTGTCCTACGACGCCCACGCGGCCGACCTGCTGTTTCAAGTGATCAGTCGCCGCTACGAACAAAAATCCGTTGTGCTGACGACCAATTTGCTCTTCAAGCAATGGGACACGGTCTTTCCGAACGCGTCCTGCGCCGTCGCGCTCATCGATCGCCTGACGCACCACGCCGAGATCATTCCCATTGAGGGGGAGAGCTACCGCAAGCGCAAGGCCGACCTCACCCAGAAGAAACGACGAGGCTCACCGTAAACAAGGGCCACTGGACGGGTGGTCGACCACCCGTCCAGAATTCTACGTTTCTTCAAGGCCGGCTGCAGCCGGACTTGACCGGTCGGCCACTCGAATGGTCGCGTGTTGGCCGTAAGCGCCGCACGCACATCGGCGACGTCAGCGAGCGCTCTGGTGGTCCGCAGGCTCGCATTTGTTCTAAGCTGCGCGGGCGCCACGTCGCGCCGCGGGGGCCAGTTCACAACCACAGAAGAGCGACGAGCGCCGTCTCCCCTTCGTCAGTGCCACGGAAGGGCCGCCAGGCCCGCCCGAAGGCCGGCGAGCGTGGAAAGCCACCCCCTCCCCTCGTCGTCCTCGAACTCGGTCTCGTCATCCGGGCTCTCCACCGAGACGATCACGAGGCCCCACTCGCATTCACCTCGCACTCCCCCTTGAGAGCGTGAGGGTGTGGACCGTCGACAGCACCTCCCGATGTTTGCTCAGCGACCTCAGAATCGCATCGAGCACCAAGTCCAGATCCGTCCCCACATCTTCAGCAAGGAACCGCAACACCAGGTAGTCGTTCTCCTGCAGCAACTGGTCCTTCCGACGGTCGCGACGGTACGCGATCGGATCACCGAGATGCTGAGCGCCGTCCAGTTCCACCGCGACACGGCAATCGGCGCACAGGAGATCGACTTCCAGTGTGCTCACACCGTCGAACGCGATCGGCAACGCCACGTTGACGCCAAAACGCCCCTTGGTCTCCGCCAGGGTCTCCAGGCGACGGTAGAGGAACGCCTCCGTCGCCACTCCGAGCCCGGGCTGCGCCTTCGGCGTCTGGAGGCCCACCCGAGCGGTGTGGATGAACAGGCTCGCGAGCGGTGTGTCGACGCCGTCCCGGACGAGCCTCCGCACGTTGCCAGAGTAATCGCGCTTCCACACCGGGTCCGACGGCAGTACGACATCGATGGGCCAGCCCGGTATGGCGCTGGCGGGCAGGAGAATCGTGTACCCAACGGCTTCATAGCCGCGGCAGCGCCGGTCGAACATCCGCGCCAACATGGGCACGTTGAGGTCCGCATAGTCGTACACCCGCACCTCCCGCTTGCCGTCAAAGAGGCGGTGCAGCCGGCCAGAGTATTGGGCGATTGTGCCTCGCCACGAGACTGGCAGCGTCAGAAACAACGTGTCCAGTCGCGGGTGACGGCGACGGTGACGGGGGGGGGGGCGGTGTTGGGAGGCGCTTCGCTGGAGGGCGAAGTTCATCGATGTTGTCGCAGGCAGGTTCACGGTCTGGTCGTTGTCGTTGTACCCGTCCTTGCTCGCCCGCAACCGGAATGTCGCGGCCTGCAGACCGCTCAGGGTGTAGGCTCCACTGGCGCTGGTGGTCGTGGTCTTCCGCTGGTCTGGGCCGTCACGCACAAGGATAGTGGCGCCCTATAGTGGACCGCCTCCCGCTTCCGTGACGGTTCCCGTTATGGTGTAAGAGGTCGGAGTTGGAGGCGGAGGAGCGGGCGCGACGAAGCCAGTGCCCGAGACCGGGATGGTGTTCGTCCCTGCGGAATGGTTAGCGTCGATGGTCAGCGTTCGTCTGGTCCGCGGCCGAGGGCCTCAGTGTGACCCTCACCGCGGCCCTGTGCTGGGAGCTTCCCAACGCTTACTTCGCCTCGCTCGGATTGCCTCTTCTGGAGGTCCGGTGATCGCATAACCGACCGAACCGCCGTGGTACGGACCCGTATGCCCGGTGGTGTGGGAGGGGCGGCGCCGTGAGGCGCCCCCCTATCCCGATCAGCGTCCATGCCGACACCGTGCGTCACGAACTCAGGAAGGACGCGATCGAATTTCCACCACTTGACGGGACACGACCCTGACGCGTTGCCTGCATGCCGTCGGAACCGACCGATGGGAGCAGAAGGTCCCATTCCTCCACCAAGGCCAGGAGATCATGAGCGAGCCCGGCTACGAAAATGCGTGGGGTTTCCTCTTCGACATGGTGCACCACCGCGGCCAGATCTCCACATACCTGCGGTCCATGGGCTCGACCGTTCCGCAGATCTACGGCCCAAGCGCCGACGAGCCCATGTGACAGTCTGACACTTCAGGGACGTCCTCACGGGCGCTCTCAGCCCTGTCCCACGGTCACGACCATCGGCCGGTCCCCCCGGAACAGCACCAGCCGCTCCGGGGCGGGCCGTCCGGAAGCCGTCATCCGCATCGCGCCGAGCGGACCCGGGTGGCGGCCGGCCTCTTCGAGGCGGTCGGGCGGAGCCGATCCCTGCGCGCCGTCAAGGAAGCCCAGGGTTCCGAACAGCATGCCGGCCGAGTCGAAATCGGGCAGGACGCGGCCGAACGTTTCGCGGAACCGCCGCGTGCCGACGGCGCGGCTCTGCGGGAACCAGTGCCGGACACGCACCAACCGGTCGGGCCAGGACCGGCCGCATGGCCGGCAGATCGAGACCATGCCATCGGCCGCCAGCACCGAACACTGCGGCCACATGGTCAGCGCGGCGTCGGCGAGCCGTGCGGCCAGCGGGTCGTGCATCGTGACGAAGACCGAGAACGGCGATCCGTCCGGCGGCACCTCGTTTCGCCATCTAATGCCCCGCGCCGCTGCAGCCTCCCGGAACGCGGCGATGCTGGCATCGACGTAGACCTGCTCCGCCGGATCCAAGTGGCACGCCGCGGCGAGGGCCGGCGGCCAGGGCACCGACCGCCAATCGACCGACGGCGCGACCGGGGCTGCCGCCGCGAGCGCGGCTGCAATTCCCCGCACGCCGGTCGACATGCGATACCGGCGGGCGCCGCCAGGCGGTCGGTCGAGCAGTTCCTCGATGGTGCTCTTGACGAACACGACCGGGATCCGTTGTGAAAGCGCGCCGGCCACTCCCTGAAACCGCGAGGACTCCCCGAGGTACACGAGGAGATCGGCAGGGCAGTCGTCGGGAAGAGGGGCCAGCCCGCACGCATAGAATGAGGGCGTCCAGTGCCGGGCCACGCTGGCGGCAGCCCGCCAGGTCGCGTCGATCGCCTGCTGCTCGTCGTCGCCCGGATCGGCGAACACAACGGCCAGAGCGATGCGGGTCGGGCGCCCCGTGCAGGTGCCCTTCGAGGTAGAGTTATCCATGACATCCGCGATGCGCGGGCGATTCCCGCAGCAGGACACGCCGAAACGCCGCGTTCGGCTCAGATCACGGCGGCGCTGCCGGCCGCGCCCCGCTTCCTCCAGTCCTCCATGAGGCCGCGAGCGACCACTTCCTGCGCGATCTGCACCGCGTTCTGGGCTGCGCCTTTCCGCACGTTGTCGGAAACCAGCCACAGATTCAGGCCATTTTCGATCGAGAAGTCCTCCCGGATGCGGCCCACGTGGGTCAGGTCGCCCCCCGCGACGACGATCGGCTGCGGGAAGTCGAGCCGCTCGATGTCGTCGACGACCTTCACCCCAGGCGACTTTGCCAGCGCCGCGCGCGCCTGCGCGGCCGTCACCTTCGATGCCGTCTCGATGTTGCAGCTCACCGCGTGACCGATCAGCGTCGGCACCCGCACCGCGGTGTCGGTGATCCGCATCGTCGGGTCGTGCAATATCTTCCGCGTCTCGTGGATCAACTTCCACTCCTCGCGGGTGTAACCGTCGCCCTCGAACACGTCGATGAACGGGATCAGATTGAACGCGATCTGCCGGGCGAAGACCGTTGGCGGCGGAGGCGCGAACCCCGCGGCGACGTCCATCGCCTGTTTCCTCAGCTCCAGCATGCCGCGCACGGCACCGCCGGATGTCGACTGGTAGGTGGACGCGACCAGGCGCCGGATCGGCGACAGATCGTGGATCGGTTTGAGGACGACGATCGTGCCGATCGTCGTGCAGTTGGGGTTTGCGATGATTCCCTGGTGCCAGGCGAGGTCCTCGGGGTTCACCTCGGGCACGACGAGCGGCACGTTCGGGTCGAGACGGTACGCCCGGCTGTTGTCGATGGCGATGGCGCCGTGCGCGACCGCCTTCGGCACGAGGTCGAGGCTCACGTCCTCGCTGGTGGCGAACAGAGCGATGTCGATGCCCTCGAAGGCCTCGCCCGTCGCGTCGATCGTCAGGAGCACCTGTCCCCTAAACCCCACCGGAGCACCGACGAGGTCTTTCTGTTCGAGCAACCGCAGTTCCTGGACCGGAAAGTCGTACTCTTCGAGGATCCGGACCATGGTGGTGCCGACGAGGCCCAGGGCTCCGGCGACAGCGACGTTGTATCGCTTCACTTCAACCTCCGCGGTCGAAAACGCGGGCGGCAGGCGATCACCCACTGCCCCGCTGCTCGGGTGCTGTGGTGCGGGCGGGCCCCGGGGCCCGCCCCTGCAAATCGACTGTCATCGGTGAGCAGCGGAGCAGCCTCCGCCCGAGACCCGGCCTAGCCTGGAGGCCGGCCGGGCCATCTGCCGCTCGGGATCCTCACCGGGCCCGGGTGGAAGAAGGCGGCCGGCTGCATGACGCCGTCCTTCTTGTACACCATCCCGTTCTTCATCACAAACTGCATGTTGCGCAAGGCGTCGATGTCGGCCAGCGGGTCGCCGGGGACGGCGATGATGTCGGCGTAGAGGCCGGGCTTGATCGGGCCGCGCTCGCTGATGATGTCGGAGGCCTTGTAGCCGTTGATCGTCATCGCGTAGAGGATATCCTTCGCAGGAATGCCCGCCGCTTTCCATGTCTGGAGGAAGTTGATCGTCAGCTCGCCGCGGGACAGCCACTCCCCGGTCTTCTCGTCCTTCATCCGGTCGTTCCAGTAGTCGAAATCCGTCGAGTAGGTCAGCGGCACCTTCTTGTCGTAGGCATCCTTCAACTGGGCGACGGTGCGCTTGAACGAGTTCTCGCTGCCGCGGTAGTCCGTGAACGGCGTGTCCGTGCCGGTCAGGAAGATCCCCTTCTGGGCCATCTGTCGGTGGTGCTCCGGCGTGAGCGCGTTGCCGTGGGCGATGATGTAGATCCCGGCGTCGATGGAACGCTGGGCGCCCTCGGGTGTTTGCACGTGGCCTTCCACCTTGCACCCGCCCATCGCCGCCTCGCGGATGGCCAGCTTGATGTCATCGACCGAATAGCCCCACGGCTTGCAGTCGATGCACAGCTTGATCGTCTTGGCGCCGAATAGCATGTTCTCCCGCACGGCGCGCTGGATCTCGTCCGGGCTGTTCGCGTCGATGTACTCCGGGTACATGATGTTGTGGTACTTGTACATCTCCGGCGTTGGCCACAGCTGCCCGCCGGTGCTGCCGATCATCGGCCCGGACGGAATGACCGTGGGGCCGGGCAGCCAGCCCTGCTCGATCGCCTGTCGCAGCGCCGCGTCCGCGTACAGCGCGTTGTTCCCCACGTCGCGCACCACGGTGAAGCCCGAGTTCAGGAGCTGCATGCCGTTGGCCGCCGCCTGGATCGCGCGCAGCGGCGACGAGTCGGTGATGTAGGTCAGGTAGTAGTAGTTGTTCTCCGGCTGCTCCTTGTAGGTCATCGCCATGTGCGTGTGCGCATCGACGAGCCCGGGCAGGACCGTCATCTTCGACAGGTCGATCACCTGCGCGCCGGCCGGAATCTGCACGTTCGGGCCGACCTCTTTGATCTTCTCCCCTTCGATCAGGATGATCTGGTTGACGGCCGTGGTGCCCGTTTCCGGATCAATCAGCTTGCCGGCCTTGATGGCCGTGATCTTCTTGGCCACAGGCGGCGTCGGGGCCGCCGGCGGCCGTCGCTGCTGCTCGGCGAACAGCGTCCCGGCCGCGATCAGGAACACACCGCACGCGATGATCATTCGTCTCGTCATTATCCTTGGTAGCTACCTCGCTCGACCGTCAGGATTGGGGGCCTCGTGACCGCATATCTGCCGGCCTCGACCGCGACAGTCCGGTCCAACCCTCCAGCCCGTCGGCGGTCGAGGGCCGTCGGTTCATCCCGTCGCCGCCGCGGCGCGCCCGCTCAGAAGTCAAACCGGAACCCGACCTGCTGCCGGCGCATGTCGAAGGCCGCGCGCGGCTGACCGAACACCGACGACTGTTTGCTCCCCTGGTAGTTGGTGTAGTTGACGGTGTTCAAGGCGTTGAACATCTCCCAGAAGGCCGCCACGCCGTAGCGGCCGAACTTGAAGGTCTTTGCCTAGGCGCAGGTCCAGCGTGCTCAAGCTGTCGCCCCGCCGCGAGTTGCGCGGTTCCAGCCGATACCCGAACGGCCCGGCCGTGGCGATCGCGGTGCTCGTCACCGACCAGGGCGTGGCGCTCCGGTAGATACCGATGGCTGCCACCTGGAAGTCGAACGGGAAGAGATACGACACGTTGACGACCGCGTTGTGGCGCCGATCGGCGTTGTCCGGCCCGACGTCGATTCCCAGGTCGAACGGGTTGGTCGACGTTATGCCGGTGATGCCGGCGGAGGTGTTGGACGTCGTCTTCGACAGAGTGTAAGAGAGGCCCACACGCGCGGGGCCCCGCCGGAACTCCGTGCGCGTCTCGAGGCCGTGATACCGGGTCCAGCCCGCATTCCAGTACAGGTTGACCGACGTGAAGCGAGGATCCAGCACGACCCACTGGCCGTTCACCTGCTGCCAGTTTCGGTTGCCACCGATGATCATGTCGTAGCCGCGGGTATGGACGTAATCGACCTGGAGGTCGAGCCCCCAGGGGAAGCTGTGCGTGAAGCCGCCGGAGAACTGCGCCGTGTACGGGACCTTGATGTTCGGATCGAGACCGAGCAGCGTCTCCTTGTTCATGGCGGCCATCGAGAGGTCGGGGTAGTACGGGTAGAAGCTCGCCAGCCACGCGCGCATCGCCACCTTGCTGCCCGCCGGGTCGGCCGCGTTCCAGAAGGGATTGGCCCCGGGGTCGTTGTCGGTGAACGAGATCCGGCGGTCGGACAGCAGCGTCTCGTTCAGGTAGACGTCGGTGAAGTTGTAGTGGTTCTGCTCGTAGAAGAGACCGCCGCTGGCGCGTACCGTCGTCCTACGGTCTTGGGTCGGCATCCAGACGAAGCCGAACCGCGGGGCGACGTTGTTCAGGTCGAGGTTCGTCTTCTGCAGCGGCGGGGCGCCGCCATAGCGCGCCACGATCCGCTGGTTCTTTGCATCCACGTAATTGTTGCCGACGAGCAGCGTCCGGTCGACGTCGTAGCGCAGCCCCAGGTTCAGCGTCAAGTTACTTCTGAGCTGCCACGTGTCCTGGATGAACACGCTCGGGTTCAACTTCCCTTCCTTGTCGAGCCCCGACCCGATGTTGCCGGTGAAGGAGTAGGGGTAGCTCGCCGGGTTGCTGATGTCGAAGGCGACGTCCTTGTCGAAGACCCAGCGGCCTATGTGTGCCTCCTCGACGTCCATCAGCAGCTTCTGGAACGCCAGCTGGCCACCCACCTTGAACTGGTGCTTGCCGACGATGAACGAGAAGTTGTCGATCAGGAACAGGTTCGCTTCGCCTTCCAGCCCGGTGAACCCACCGCACCCGAAGTTCGCCCCCGGATAGGTCTTGGACGAGAACGCCCCCGGCCGCGGGGCGCTGGCAATCAGCGCGCCTCCGCCGGCGTTCGCCATGTTGCAGGTGATGAACGGCTCGTTGTCGTTGTAGTAGACGCGGACCTCGTTGAACGTCTTGTTCGAGAGCGTGCTCGTGAGGTTGGCCATCGCGCTCCACAGCGGCCCGCTGAAGGTTTCACGCGGCTCCAAGGTGTCGAGCGGGGTGTTGTTGAGACTGAGGTTCAGGTCTTTCCAGGGGCTCTGGCTGTACCGGAACGACAGCCGATGGTTGGTGCCCAGGTTGATGTCGGGCTTGATCATGTAGTTCTTTTCGCGGTGCCCGCCAGGCAACTGCGTCGCGACGCCTTGCTTGACCCAGTAGTCGGTGATGCCCAGCACGATCGTCGTGTCGTTCTTCAGGTTCTCGAAGCCACCGAAGAAGAACACCTTGTCCTTGACGATCGGCCCCCCGGCGTACACGCCGAGCCGGTTCTGGGTGAAGTTCGGCGTCGAGGACAGGAACACCGGCTGGAACGCGCCGGAGCTGTCCACCGTCACCTTGCCGGCGAACGGCGGGCTGTCGAGCTTGTTGTCGCGCAGGAAGCCGTAGGCGCGACCGATCAGCTTATTGCTGCCGCTCCGGGTGATGACGTTCATCACGCCGCCCGAGGCCTGGCCGAACTCGGCCGAGAACGAGTTCGTCATGACCTGGAATTCCTGGATCCAGTCCTGCGGGAAGTTGTTCGCCTGCTTGCCGTAGAACTGGAACAGGTTCGAGGCGCCGTCCACCAGCACGTTGTTCGAGAACTGTCGCTGGCCGCCGAACGACACGCCCGTGCCGGCATTGGTCCCAGTGGTGGCCTCCGTCGTGCCCGGCGCCATCTTCGCGAGCGAGCTGAAGTCGCGGGCGATGGTCGGCAGTTCGTCGATGTCCTTGGTGTCGACCATCGTACCGAGGCCACTCTGGGTCTCGACGAGCGCGGTCTTGCCGCTGACCACCACGGTCTCCTGCAGCCCGCCAATCTTCAGCGTGAGGTCGAGCGAGATCTCCTGGCCGACGCCCAGCCGGATGTTCTCCTGCTTCAGCATATTGAAGCCCGAAAGCTCCACCTGCAGCGCCCACGTCCCTGGTGGCAGCGTCGGCAGGAAGAACTGTCCGCGCTCGTTCGTCACCGTCGTGCGCGTCGTGTTCGTCTCAGCCTGGCGTGCTGTCATCGTCACACCCGGCAGTGCCCCACCTTGCTCGTCGTGAACGGTCCCTCTCAGAGTGGCCATCGTCGTCTGTCCAAGGGCCGCGAGCGAGACGAGCGCCATCGCCGCTGCCATCACGCCGACCACCCAAGTCTTGCGGATACCCCTTCTGATCTCCTTTCGCGCTGCCGGCAGAGCCGGCGGCTACTCGTACAGCCGACGTCGTGGCCGAACTCGCCGAGAAACAATGCGACTCGCCAATCGGGAAACGGTACGGACGGAATTTGTGGCCCCTGAACCCACGGCCGGGAGGCAGCCACACGGCCTCTCGGGAGCAACCACGTGTCGGCGGAACGCCGTAAAGACGCGAGGAAGACGCCGCGAAAACGGCAAAATATCTGAAACTCACATGGCGGCGCCGCTTGACGCGCCAGATTTCTTGCATGTACTTACTCTTCCGCGACACAGCCTGTCAAGCATGAATATGCTAGATTTAGCATCGTTTTTGTCGTCAAATGTGAAAAACGGGCGAGTTGCCACGGAGCTGCGCGATGCCAGTGTACAGCTCTCATCTGCTTCAATACGAAGACCTTCGGCTCGGCGAGCGGATGCGCGGGGAACGTCAGACCGCGGGACTCACGCTGCGGCAACTCGCCGACAAAGTCGGCATCTCGGTCGCGCGCTTGTCCGAGATAGAAACCGGCCAGCATGTCCCTGACGTGCCGCAGGTCCTTGCGGTCGCCGCAGCGCTCGGCGTCCCGTCGGCCGCCTTCGTGCCCGGCGACGTGCGCGTCCCCTACCAGATCACGCGCGATATGCAGTGCCGCGCCCGCGAACCACGCCAACTCTCGCTGCGCGCCGGTCGCGAGGAGAGGCCGAAGCACCACAGCGTGTTCTGGCCGCTGGCGGACCTGTTCATTGGCCGTCACCTGGAACCCGTGCTCGCGCGCATCATGCCCGCTGGCCCGGACCCGCAGCTCTGTTCACATCACGATGAGGAGTTCGTCTTTGTCGTCCAAGGGACGATCGACTTCCTGATCCGCACCCCGCAGGGTATCTGTCGGGAGGAGTTGCGCCGGGGCGACTGCGTGTATTTCCGGTCCGACCTCCCCGACTGCCTCCACGCCGGAAGCGGCCAGCCCGGGGAAGTGCTCCATGTCTTCGGCTCGCGGTCGGCTCCCGTCGAAACGGGCTTCCAGGCGCTGTCGACGCTCCAGTTCCCATTTTCACGTGGACGAGCGCGACGAAGGACTCCGGCCCAGGATTGGCGATCACCTGCAGGCGTTGCGGGAGGCGCATGGCTGGAAGCTCGATCAGCTTGCGGAAGCCGTCGGCCTGTCCCCGCGCCATCTGCGCCAGATCGAGGACGGGGAACGCGACCTCGCGGTCGACAAGGCCTTGCTGCTGGCGCGCGCGCTGGGCCGGCCGCTCAGCGAGCTGCTGACGCCGACACCTGGCCCCGGCCCGTATTACTTCGTCCAGCGGTCCAGCGAAATCGCGCAGATCCCCGGGCGCACTCGCCGCACCCCCGTCGAGCGGCCGTTCGCGCCGCGCTCGAAGACGTGCCGCCCGCTGGCCCGTGGCTTCCCCACCCGTCACATGTACCCGTATCTGCTCTCGATGCTCAACCTCGACATCGGCACGCTCAACCTGCACGAACCTCACGGTCACGAGTTCTTGTACGTGCTGGATGGCGAACTGGAACTGACCACGTACTCTGAGGACGGACGGGTGACCGAGACGCTGCGTCCAGGCGACGCCTGCTACCTCGATAGTACCGTGCCTCACCTCGTGCGCGGCCAGTCGCGCAACCCGTACGCCAAAACGAGCGCCGAGGTCATCGACGTCTTCTGGTCACCGCTCGGCGAGAGCTATCTGTTCGGAGATTGAGAGCTGGGAGGAGCCATGAGCCAGAAGCGAATTCTCGTGCAGAAATTCGGGGGTACATCCGTCGCAACCGCCGAACGCCGTGAGCAGGTCGTCGCGCACGTTCGCCGCGCGCGCGACGCAGGGTACCGCGTGGCGATCGTCGTGTCGGCCATGGGCCGGCGGGGCGACCCCTACGCGACCGACACGCTGCTCGACCTCTTGCGCGCCGATGGCGGGGCGATCGCACCACGCGACTACGACCTGATCTTCGTGACCGGGGAGATCATCTCCGTCGCGGTCATGTCCCACACCCTCACACGCGCCGGGATCCCGGCCGTGGGCCTCACGGGAGGACAGGCCGGCATCCGCACGGACGGTCACCATCGGGAGGCCGAAATCGCCGCCATCGACGCGGCCCGGCTACGCAGCATCCTGGAAGCCGGCGAGGTCCCGGTGGTCTGTGGCGGGCAGGGGATCGAGCCCGGCACGCTCGATTACACGACGCTTGGGCGCGGAGGCAGCGACACGTCCGGGGTCGCCCTGGGGGTGGCGCTCGGCGCGGATCGGGTAGAGATCTTCACTGATGTCGTCGGCGTGGCGGCGACCGACCCGCGACTCGTGCCCGCGGCCCACTGGCTTGCGCGGGTCAGCTTCCAGTCGATGTACGAACTGGCGCGGTACGGCGCCAAGGTGGTTCATCCCCGCGCCATACTGTCCGGGTGGCGAGGCCGCACGACGATTGTCGTCCGGTCCACGTTCTCGACCGAACCTGGTACCGTCATCGACAACGTCGCCGACGAATGGCCGCTGGTCGGGATCGCAACGCTGTCGCCGATGGAGACCGTGTGGCTGACGCCGAACGCCGTCAACGACCAGATACGCGCGCGGTGGGAACGCCGGCTTGTGATCATGAGCGGGACCGACGCGACGACCGGCCGGCTGATGGTCGGCATCCAGGGCCCGCGCGGCGAGGATCTGGATCAGGCGCTGGCGGAATCAGGCGTCTCGCCGATCGGCCGGTTGCCAGGGTCTGCGTGGATCTCGATTGTCGGTGAACCGGAGACGCTTCGCGGCCGGATCCCGGCAGTCAGCGCGTGCCTGACCGATGCCGGCGTGACAATGCACGGGCTCGAGCAGGTCGGGCCGCGCGCCACGTTCGTCGTGGATGCCGACCGCCTCGAACGCGGGACGAAGGCCGTCTACGCCGAGCTGTTTGCCGAGGTTGCCGCACCGTAGCCACCCATCCGCCGGCGGCCGCGGGCCGGCCGCGATCGACACAACGTAGGTGGTACCTGGCGCCGTCCGGAACTCCATCCTGGACGCGTTTTGCCCAGGCGCGCCCACGACGCGGCCTTCCTCGCCAAGGACCGGCGGTTGCCGGCGAACCGGCGCTGCTCGAGGACAACCCGGGCGGCCCCGGAGAGAGACCGCACAGGTTGGAGATGTGGCGCTGGCTCTTCTCCCGCTGACCCACTCCTCCAACCACTCCTCCGGATCGCCGTTCTTGCCGTCCGCTGTCCCTACCAGAAACCCCGAACCCCTTGCCGCCATTGCACATGCGGCCCGGAGACTGATCCCGTTCCCAACTGACATGCCAGCGCTGCTTGTGGCCGTGCTCGCCGCCCTCCGGGCCTCTACTCGGTCGCGGCTGGAGCTCGAAGCGGAGATCCTCGCCCTCCGACGATCTACGGATCGGAGTTTCGCCGGGCCGCTCAAGCGATGGGGATCGAAGACGTGCTGACGGCGCCTCGGTCTCCCTGGCAGAACCCATTCGTTGAACGCGTGATCGGCTCCCTGCGGCGCGAGTGCCTCGACCACGTGATCGTGTGGAATGAGCGATCGCTACGTCGGCACCTCCAACAGTACCTCGCCTACTATCACGGGTGGCGAACGCACCTCTCGTTGGACAAGGATGCGCCCGTCCCGCGGGCGGCGCACCCGCCGACCGACGGCGCAGTCGTGCAAGTCCCGCACCTCGGCGGCTTGCATCATCACGACGAACGTCGCGCCGCCTGACCCTCACTCTGGGCGCCGCTGACAAGACTAGCCCCACACGGCGTCGTCCGCCGTGGCGTGTGGCGTCAGACCACCGTCGTCCCAAAGATGGGCGAACCGGGCGCTTGAGGTGCCGGGAGCCGCCTACCGGCGATCCCTGAACGCACGCCATCAGGACCGTTGCCGATGCGGATCGAGTTTCTGGTAGGGACACCTGCGCGCCCCCGACGGCCAAACCCGGGACCATGCTGTATATCATCGCCGACTATGGCGTGTTCAGCTGGAGACAGCAGTTCATCTACCACTACAAGTTCACTCTGCCTGGAATGACGAGTGGCCCGACTCCGCCCAGCACGCCGACGCCATCGGTAGAGGTCACTGTCTTCGACAGCATGAACATCTTCGGCGTTGGCAACCAGCCGACGGCTCCGGCGACGTTCACCATCCGGCAGCCGCAGGTCATCACGTCGGTCATGACCTATCACTGGAACAATGGTCGGGGCACGCGCGCCGGCACGATAGCTCTTCGAGATGCGAACGGGCGAACGTATGGCCCCTGGCCCGTGAGCGGAACACCGGGTGAGGGCGGCGTTCCAAATGCAAGTTGGACGTGCACGCCGAATGTCGAAGTCCCGGCCGGCACTTACACGATCGTCGATTCAGAGCCGGCCACGTGGTCGCAGAACCCTCAATCGGGCGGGCGCGGCATGGCGGTCGTCCGGAGCTCGGGGACGCCATGAATTCCCCGAAAGCCCGAGTCTTCGAGCAACACAATCAATCCAGAACCCGGCCGCCCGGTCTTTCCGCGGCGCTTCCGTCAGCGCTGCCCGTGGGGGCCGTGACCTGGCCCAACCTCCCCAATCGGCCCGTTCCGATCGGTATGGTCCAGATGGAGAGGCGGCATGATCGACCGGCAGGTCACCCAGTTGACGCGGATCGTCGACGACCTTCTGGACGTCACGCGGATCGCACGCGGCAAGTTGCAGGTCCAACGCACCCGGATTGAGATTGGCGATCTCCTCCGACGCACGGTCGAGGATCACCGAACCATCATCGCCAACGCCGGGCTCGGCCTGGAAGTCCGCACGGGTGAGCGGCCCGTGTGGGTGAACGGCGATCCTGCCCGCCTCGCACAGGCCATCGGCAACCTGCTGAGCAATGCGGCAAAGTCGAGGGCGTAGAGCTGCGAGTTCTGCTGGGTGCCGGTGTCCACGAAGACCGTCTGGATGATGGCCCCCTGGCCGAAGCCGCTGCCCTCGGTGTTCAGCTTCCCGAGGAACGTCCAATAGGCGGGGTTGCCTTCGAACGTCCCGTCGAGTTCGGCGGTCATCAGATCCCGCGCGGTGACGAGATCGATGACCTGGATCCCTTTGCCGATGGCGGCGGTGGCCACGTACGCGCGCTCGCCCTTGAGCACCACCTGCTGGAGGATCCCGTCGGTGGGACTCGTGCCGACCGACACGGCACCGATCCACTGCGGGACATCCGTCGCGACATTGAACAGGAGCAGGTTCGAGGGGCCCCACGGGATCTGCGTCCGCGCCGTGCCGAGGGCGAGGATCGGCTCATCGGTGAGCGGCGACTGCAGATCGCCGACGAGCGCGACCGGCGTCCCGCCGTACCAACGCGGTGATTCCTGAGGCACTTCAGTCGGCGTCGGCGGGTCGCTCACGTCGAAGATCCGCAGGTGCGTCGAGCCGAAGCCGGACGCCTGTGGAGTCGCCACGTAGCCGCGGTTGTCGAAGACGACGATGCCCGGCGGGGCGAAGCTCTCTTCGGTCTGGCCGATCGCCTCCGGCCCGAACGTGGTGAACTCCGTCGCATACGGCACGAGGGCCTTCGGCGCGGGCGCCCCGGTCGCCTGGTCGGTATCGGTGTCCACGATCGCGCTCGTCAGCGACAGCCGATACCGCGTCCCGTACTTGCGGCAGATCGTGGATGAACGGTCGAAAGGACGGCCGTATAGTCACCGGCTGATGGACTACAACAACGACCCGTCGACTCACGTGGAGAACATGCGGAGCCTCTTTGCAGAGGCCGTGGCGCGGATGAAATGAGATTCTCGAAGCCCGCCCGATTCCTCCCTCATCGACGGATCTGATACGCGATCTTCAGGAAAAATCCGTCGCTCATCCGCTCGAGGTGATTCGAGAGTGGGTTCATGCGATCGGTCGCCAGCGAACTGCCGTAGCCGAAGAATGCGACGGTGCCAGGCGTCGGTTTGTACGATGCGAGCCAGTCGAGGCGCAGCCCCGTCGTCGATTGCGCGGCCGGGAACACGCCGCCAACGATGAGCGGGACGCCGTCGACAGCGTCGATCAGGACCGCCTGTCGCTGCGACTGGTACTCGGCGGTCATGCGGAAGAACACGGATTGCGTCACCTGGTATTCGACCTTGAACCGAGGGATCACTGTCCGCGCGAACTCGCTGCCGTCCCGCTCCCGCGTGATTCTCGAATACGTCGCCGTCGCTTCCATGCGAATCGACCCGGTCGGGCGCGCGCTCACTGTGGTGCTCACCCGCGTTTCGCGCCCGCCGACCCCTTCCGCAAAGATGGCCACCGGCCCACGCTGCGCGTCGAGCTGAGCGTTGAAGGTCCGAAAGATCGGTGTCTTCAACGTCATGCTCGGCGTCACGCCGGTCACCCGGTCGATCGGCAGGTATGCGATCGGTCCACCGTCCCCGGACACCCGGTAAGCACCAAACGCCTCCGGCTCGAAACGCCAGGAGACGCGCTTCACCGTGACGTTCGCGGTCCAGCCGCCGCGCCACTGCGATTGCAGGCTGACCTGGTCGGTGCCCTCGAGCGGTCCCAGGTCGAAGGAGTCGTAGCGCCAGATCCGCGTCAGGTTGAGGCGGGGGGAAACGGTCTCCAGCCAGGAGCCGCGCGCGCCGTACCACGAGTACCGGTTGGAGACACGCGCCTCGATGATGTCGTTCCTCGGCACGTAGCCGGCAGCGGCCTCGAATCCCGGCCCCGTGCCGGTCACCTTGTAGTTGAAGCCGAAGGCGCGCCCGGTGCGATCCCATTCAAGCATCCAGAGCGGCGACCCATGACGCCCGGTCCCGTCGTCGGTCCAGGATCCGCCGGCTTGCGCCTGGACATAGTACACACGCTTGAAGATCACGCGAGTGTCGGCGGCAACCACGCGGCTATAGGTTCCGCCGGCCGTCCGGTCGGTGAGCGTCACACCGACGGTCGAGTTGGGGCCGACGTCGTGCCGGAGGCGGGCGACATTGAAGAGGGCGCCGCCGCCGTCCTCCTTCTCCTTCACGGCGAGGTACGCGATGTTCAACCCCCCGATCTTGCCGGTCACCTTTCCGCCGGCAAACGGATTGACAATCTGCCGGCTGTACACGAGCTGGTTCGGCGCGGCGAAGAGCTCGATGCCTTCCAGGAAGAAGGGCCGCTTTTCCGGGAAGAACAGCGCAAAGCGTTCGTTCACGGTCACCTGGCTCGCGTCCGACTCCACCTGGCTGAAGTCCGGGTTTACGGTCGAATCCAGCGTCAGGTTGGTCGTGGAAAACCGCAGATTGACGCCGGGGTTGATGTCCGCGCGCCCCCGCACCAGCTGAGAGGCCACATCACCACGAGAGCCGTTGACGGCCGTCGTGACGAACGGCTGGATCTCGGTCACGACACCGCGCTGCATGTCATGAAGGCCGTCGATGCCGCCCGCCTGCGCCAGGAAACTCTCGCCAGCCCGACGGGCATCGGTCCACGTGTCGAGGTAGCCGGTCCGCTGCACGGTCCGCAGGATGTTGAGACCCCATCGCTGCGGCCCATTGCCCGAATAGCGCAGGCTCTTGAACGGGATGCGCAGTTCGACCACGTACCCGTCATCGGTGATGCGGCCCTTCGAATCGAACTGGTAGTCCGGGTTCTTGTCGGTCGCTCCACCCGCCTGGCGGAGCGCCCCGCCGTCCTGGGTCAAACTGCCCGCGTTGAAGCCGGCCTCGCTGAGCACGCCGTCCTGCTGAATGCCGAACGGGTTCACCGTGAAGAAAAACGCGCGACGGTGATCGTTGAACGTATCGAGGTAGATCGTGACGGTGTCCTCGGAGTCGAGGTTGTCGCGGTCGGCCACCGTCGCCCGGATGGAAGACGGTTCCCGGTCATACGCGATGATCCCGACGTGCAGGGCGGTCGGCGAGTACCACACGAGGACCTCGGTCTGTTCCTCGGCGGGGCGCCCGTCAACGGGCTGATACTGTGAGAAGCCGATCAGTTTCGCGGCCCGCGCCCAGACGGCCTCGTCCAGCCGGCCGTCAACCTGCACCACGGCTTCGATGCGTGGAATGGTCACCGTGGGCGCGCCGTGGCCGTCGGCCACCGCTGGCGCGCGCAGATCGGCGTTCGACTGAGGGGCGGCGGTCGCCTCCGGCGGAGGCGCGGACTGTGTCAACTGCAGCAGGAGAAGAAGTGGTGCGAACACGTGGTTGGTCCCAGGTCTGCCGGCGCGGTGTTAAAGGGTGATTTTTCACCAGATCGTTGGGTGCGAAACTGCGAAGCGGAGTATAGCCGACTCCGACGATTGGAGAGCCCACGGCTGCGTTCAGACGCCCGAACACGCCAGCCTCGACGGAGGTCAGCTCGGCGCCGCCTCACCACCTACGCCGCCCTCTGTTCGCGAGCGGGTGGCGGCGGGCGCCGTCACTCGCCGGTGTGCGGCGGCGGCAGGCACGCTGGTCGGGGCATTCGGCCAACACGGCCTCGACCTTGTTTCGATAGGGCTCCGCCAACGACGGTCGCCCGATACCGCGACGCGCGCGCTCCGTGTCGGTGTCAGCGGCTTCGACGGCCACTTCCTCTGTGACTCGGCGAACCGTCCGAACGAACACGCCCCTGAAGGCCGCCACGTCCGCCAGGGTGTGATTCGCCCGGCGCAGAATCTGGATCTCGTGTCGTTTGAGCATCTCGATCATCCTTTCCCTCGTCAGAGACAGGATCTCCGACAAGCTTCTGGCCCGGTAGGGCTACCGACAGGTGGCGAGAATTTCCGGAAAGGATGCGATCAGAATTTTCGGAACCCGCATCAACCAGCTAGCGGGACGTGTTCGATAGGTTTCGACTCCAGCGGCCTCCATCAGCGTCCGTTACGATCAGGATTCGCACGCTGCGCGAAGGCGCGCAGTCTTTCTATCTGCCCGTCTGAAACCCGCCGCTGACGAAGCCGCTGCCGAAGGCAAACGTGCGGACCTCCTGCTTCTCGGCGCCGATCCGCTGAAGACCGTCGCGGCGTATGACGCGATCGAGACGATTTGCCTGAACGGCGAACCGATCGCGCGCGGATCTCTCCTGCCGGCGAAGTGAACGAGCAAATTGACCTTCCCTCAAGGGGAGAGTGGAATTCAATGCGCGCATGAAGGCCGCTGTCGAGGAGTTTCATCCGCTTCCTGGCCTCGACGGCTACCATATCGTCTGGGGCGCCCGACACCACTCGCTGCAGGCAGTGCCAGAACTGCAGTCCGCGCTCCTGATCGTCTTCGGGAACGGCCGGCAGCGGCAACATCAACACACAGCCGTTCGCGGCCGACACGGGCCAGATCTGGCATAGCGCACCCGTGCAGGCCAACCATTGAGGCGCTGGGGCCTCCGCGAGGAGATCCACGAACGCGGGATCGTCGAAGTCGCCCAGCGCCGACTTGATCCCCGCCAGAAGGGCATCTCGCGGCAGGTGTCCGGCCTGAGACGCGTCACACACGACGTCGCGCGAACTCAACGAAGATAGCAGCCTCGAGTCGTTACTGCTTGATGACGATAAACCACGCAGCGACGATCGGACCCTGCGGACCGCGGCCACGTCCGCCCTGTCCCGCCGACGGTGGCGGCGCGTCAGCCGATGGCGGCGGAACCGGACCGCGCTCGGGCTGGAAAAGGTACGCGTTGTGCGTCACCGGATCCACGGCGATCGTCTTCGCGCCGGGGAACGTCGCGACAGTCGCGACCACTGTGTACTTGTCTGGCGAATCCTGGTGGACGACGGTGACGTTGCCCTCGCCCCCATTCGGAATGTAAATCAGTTTCTTCGACGGATCCCATCCCAAGGCGTCAACGCGCGTGCCGTTCGTGATGGACGCCACGACTTTGCCCGTGCTCGCATCAACGACGACGGATGTCTTGTTGCAACCGGAGAAAATGCGGTTCGACGTCTTGTCATACGCGATGCCGGTCGGCCCTTCGCATGGCGCGAGCGGCCAGGATGCGGTCGCCTTCCACGTCTTGACGTCGATCACCTGGATCGTGTTCTTGCCTTCGTTGTTCACGAAGATGTGTCCCTGACCATCGGCCGCGGCCCCTTCGGGCGCCGTGTCTTCGAGCTCGACGGTGGCGACGATGTCACCGGTCTTGGGATCGATCGCGGTGAGCGTGCCGATCGGGCGGCTGTGATTCGTGAGGATGATCTTGTCGTCAGGTTCATCGTACATGATGCCGTCAAGACCGGGGCCGACCTTGATCTGCCTGAGGACCGCCAGCGTCTTCAGATCGAACATGGGGTTCTTCAGCAGAATCTGTGGGTCACTTCTGGCTCCGGTAGGTGCGCGAGCGTATGGTACAAGGCGATTTCCACGCAGCGATAGGGACGAAATCCGTA
>Ga0209638_1000096_pt1 | contig 55261 bp, 48 predicted proteins | sample BarGraNGADG00211_FD_184490 | JGI IMG/M metagenome (GOLD analysis project Ga0209638, IMG submission 184490) | Arctic peat soil microbial communities from Barrow, Alaska - Barrow Graham LP Ref core NGADG0002-211 (SPAdes) (version 2) | ecosystem: Environmental > Terrestrial > Soil > Wetlands > Peat... | reverse complement strand
ATGGCGAAGCAGAAGTATCAGCGGACGAAACCGCACATGAACGTGGGGACCATGGGACACATTGACCATGGCAAGACGACCTTGACGGCGGCGATCACCAAGTACAGCCAGTTCCTGGGGAATGCCCAGTTTCGGGCGTACGATACGATCGACAATGCGCCGGAGGAAAAGGCGCGCGGCATCACGATCAACATTGCGCACGTGGAATACGAGACCGACAAGCGTCACTACGCCCACGTGGACATGCCGGGACACCGCGACTACATCAAGAACATGATCACGGGTGCGGCGCAGGTGGATGGGGCCATCCTGGTGGTGGCAGCCCCGGATGGACCGATGCCGCAGACGCGCGAGCACGTGCTGCTGGCCAGGCAGGTGGAAGTGCCGAGCATCGTGGTGTATCTGAACAAGGTGGACCAGATGGATGACCCGGAACTGCTGGAACTGGTGGAGATGGAACTGCGCGAGCTGTTGAACGGATACGGCTTCCCGGGTGACACGACCCCGATCGTGCGCGGCAGCGCCCTCAAGGCGTTGGAGAGCACCTCCACGGATCCGAATGCGCCCGAGTATGCCAGCATCAAGGAACTGCTGCGCGTGGTCGACGAGTACATTCCGGAGCCGAAACGCGAGACCGAAAAGCCGTTCATGATGCCGATCGAAGACGTGTTCTCGATCAAGGGCCGCGGCACAGTGGTGACCGGGCGCGTGGACCGGGGCGTGGTCAAGATCGGCGAGTCGGTGGAGATCATTGGCCTGCGCGAGACGCGCACCTCGGTGGTCACGGGCGTGGAGATGTTCCACAAGATGATGGATGAGGGCATGGCCGGAGACAACCTGGGCCTGTTGCTGCGCGGCATTGAGCGCACCGACGTGGAACGCGGCCAGGTGGTTGCCAAGCCCGGGAGCATCACCCCGCATACCAAGTTCACTGCCAAGGTGTACGTGCTGAAGAAGGAAGAGGGCGGACGGCACAGTGCCTTCTTCAACGGTTACCGCCCGCAATTCTACATCCGCACCATGGATGTGACCGGCGACGTGGTCTTGCCCGAGGGAGTGGAAATGGTCCTGCCGGGAGACAACGTTGACCTGACCGTGACCCTGATCGTCCCAGTGGCACTCGAGCAAGGCTCCAAGTTCGCCATCCGTGAAGGCGGCCTCACCGTCGGCGCGGGCGTCATCACGAAAATCATCGAATAATTCGATAGTTAGGTAGAAGAGAATGGCTGGTAAAAAGAAAGACGTCCGCCCGGTGGTCATCCTGGCATGTAATGATTGCAAAAACCGCAACTATGTGACGGAAAAGAACCGCCGCAACGATCCGAACCGCTTGGAATTCAACAAGTATTGTCCAACCTGTCGGAAGCACACTTTGCACCGCGAAACGAAGTAACCGCGCACGGGCGCAAATTCTGCGCCCGGCGCACATAGGCCAGTGGCTCAATTGGTAGAGCTCTCGTCTCCAAAACGAGCGGTTGCGGGTTCAAGTCCTGCCTGGCCTGCAGCAGCAACGCTGCCCTCCTGAACGGCAAAAACCAGGCGGCGTTGCCATTATCAATAAGAAGGAGTTAAACGTGGCCGGAAAAGACGAAAAGAACAAGCGCGAAAATGGCATTCAGCGGTTTTTCCGCGAAACCATCGGCGAGTTGCGCAGGGTCCGCTGGCCAACCTGGCCGGAAGCACGCCGCCTGACCATCATTGTAATTTGTGTGCTGGTAATAATGGCAGTCTTCCTCGGTTTGGTGGATGAGGGAGCCACGCGGTTTATTCGCCTGGTTATCGGTGCCTGACCTCTACCAGGAGTAAGATCAAAAAGGTAAAAAGATGTTGGATCAAGACCAGGAAGGACAGTATGAGCAGGAACCGGTTGAATCCGAGGAGAATTCATCTCCATCGGAACAGCCCGTTTTAAGCGAACCTAAACCCGTTCGCCAGGAAGCTCCTGCCATGGGAGAAGATGCCGGATCGATCCCCGAGGGACCGGCCTGGTATGTGATTCATTGCTATTCCGGCTACGAAAACAAAGTTCGCCATAACCTCGAACAGCGTATTGAAACGATGGGCATGAAGGATAAGGTCTTCGATGTGGTCGTCCCCACCCAGGAAGAAATTGAAGTGCGGGATGGCAAACGCCGCACCGTGGAACGCCATATCTTCCCAGGCTATGTTCTGGTCAACATGGCGCTCAGCGAAGAATCTTGGTTCGTGGTCCGCAACACCCCCGGCGTGACCGGGTTTGTAGGCATGGGCAACCTGCCCACCCCTCTGCGCCCCGAGGAAGTGACCCAGATCCTCAAGCGCATGGAAGCCGATGCTCCCATGGTCAAAGTGACCTTCAAGGTTGGGGAGCGCGTCCGCATTGTGGATGGACCCTTTAATGATTTCCGGGGCGTGGTTGCCGAAATTGACATGGAACGCACTAAGGTGCGCGTGATGGTCTCATTCTTCGGACGTGATACACCCGTGGAATTGGACTTCCTGCAGGTGGAAAAAGCTTAAATTGACGGTTAACAGGCTGTGATTTGGCCTGAATCGGTGGGAGGGTGTCCCGTAAATCACCCGCTAAAACCACAGAGTACCTGGGTAAAGCCCATGGTACGAGGAGTGAAAATGGCAAAAAAGATCAAGGCAATTGTTCGACTGCAGATTGAGGCCGGTAAGGCCAACCCTGCTCCCCCCATCGGCCCGGCTCTGGCTGGTCATGGGATCAATATCATGGCATTTTGCAAGGATTACAATGCCCGCACGGCCAATCGACCGGGGGAAGTCCTTCCGGCTGAAATCAGCGTCTACAGCGACGGATCGTTTACCTTCGTCCTGAAGACTCCTCCAGCTGCTGTATTGCTGCGTAAAGCTGCCGGCGTGGACAAAGGCTCTGGCATCCCGAATCGTGAAAAAGTCGGGAATGTAACCCGGGCGCAGGTCAAGGAAATCGCGAAATTGAAGATGAAAGACCTAAACGCGATCGATATCGATGGTGCCATGCGCCAGATTGAAGGCACTGCCCGCAGCATGGGCATTAATGTTGTTGATTAACCCCGTGGGAGGGCTTGGAATTATTCCCGGCCCGTTTGTACCACAAAGGAGAACTCATGGCTAAACACGGAAAGAAATACCTGGCCGCAGCTGCCAAAGTTGATCTGGATAAGTTTTATGATCCAACCGAAGCGGTCAAACTGATAAAAGAAACCTCGTACGCTAAATTTGACGCTACTGTGGAAGTCCACATGCGCATGGGCCTCGACCCTCGTCAGGCTGACCAGCAGGTGCGCGATGTGGTCGTCTTGCCGCATGGCTTGGGCAAGGCTGTCCGGGTGCTGGTTTTCGCGCAGGGTGACGGCGCGACCAACGCCCGCAATGCGGGTGCCGATACCGTTGCGGACGACGAAGAAACCCTTACCAGGATCCAGAACGGCTGGCTTGAATTCGACGTTGCCATTTCCACGCCTGACATGATGGGCAAGGTCGGTAAACTCGGCCGTGTACTTGGTCCGCGTGGTTTGATGCCCAACCCCAAGGCTGGCACGGTGGTTGGCCCGGAAGACATCGCCCGCGCCGTAACCGAATCCAAGGCTGGCCGCGTCGAATTCCGCCTGGACAAGACCGCCAATATCCATGTTTCAATTGGCAAAACCTCGTTCGACGAAAAGAAAATCTTTGAAAACTTCGCTGCTTTGATGGAGGCCATCAAGAAGGCCCGCCCGGCAGCTGCCAAGGGCAATTACATCAAGCACCTCACAATGACTTCAACGATGGGTCCCGGCATCAAGATCGATGCCAACACCGCCCAATCGATGGAGGATAGCGAATAGCTTAATTCGCCCCGCCCGAGATATATTCCTTCGCCACTGACAGCAGGCGCTCCGGCAATACTTTTGGAGCTTAATCTCCTGCCCAGGTGAAGACTGGTGGAAACACCCCTCCCTTTCCGGGGAGCCAAAGTCTTTGCCTGGAACACTCGGGCAAAGACTTTATGATTGGAAAGGAGGTGATATTCATTGGCAAAATCAAAAGAACAGAAAGAGACCATGCTGGCCCAATATGTCGAGTGGGTCGGCAAGAGCCAGGCGGTCGTCCTGGTCGGGTATTCCGGTTTGAAAATGAGTAACCTGGATGCGATCCGCTCCAAGGTCCGTGAAGTTGGCGGCGAGTTCCATATCGTTAAAAACACCCTGGCTAAACTGGCATTGGAAAAGGCTGGCTTTAAAGTCCCGGAAGACTATACCGAAAAGAGCACGGCGATCGGCTTTGCATTTTCCGATCCCGCCGGGTTCGCCAAGGCGCTTACGGAGGCCACCAAAGGCATGGAAGCCGTGAAGATCAAGGGTGGTTTCATGGGCGCAGCAACGCTCAAACCGGCCGAGATCAAGGCGCTTGCCAGCCTGCCGCCGCTGCCCGTCATGCGCGCGCAACTGCTGGGAATTCTGCAGGCCCCAGCCACCAAGCTGGTCCGCACGCTGGCCGAGCCTGGCCGCCAGGTAGCTTATGTGCTCAAGGCATTTTCAGAAAAGGCCGCACCGACTGCGGTATAAGACATGTTGTAACGACGTTTGTCGTTGCACAATAAAATACTTTTCAAATAATCTTAAGGAGATTTGTAATGGCTGATCTGGAAAAAATCGTCGAACAGTTAAGCGGGCTCTCGGTTCTCGAAGCTGCTGAACTGGTCAAAAAATTGGAAGAGAAATGGGGCGTTTCCGCTGCCGCTCCCGTCGCCATGGCTGTTGCCGGCGCTGCTCCCGCAGCCGCTGCTGAAGCTGTCGAAGAGAAGACCGAATTTGATGTTGTCATCAAGGATCCAGGACCCAAGAAGATCGAGGTCATCAAGGTCATTCGCCAGCTTGTCAGCCTGAGCCTCACCGAGGCCAAGGGGCTTGCTGAAACCGCTGACGGTAAAGTTATGGCTGCAGTCGGCAAGGATGCCGCCATGGACGCCAAGAAGAAGTTGGAAGAAGCCGGCGCAGTCGTCGAAGTCAAGTAATCTGTTTCGCGATCATCCGACAAAAAAGACGACCCTTTTTCAGGGTCGTCTTTTAATTACTCGCTTGTAATAATGACTGTGCGGAGCGAATCATGTCCCCAGTGTACCTTTTTGGGTTAATCGTTCTTGCAAAGTTTTGACTTTTCGATATTATCCCTGGTGAAGCACCCTTAAAGGTCAGTATTTGCTACATGGCGCTTATCGGCTGGTCGCCCTAAGGTATCTGGAAGTTTCTCAACCATTAGCGGAATGGATCTACATCCGGGTTCGTGCCTGCCCAAATGCAGGTCGGTTGTGCAAACTGGTTGCACTGCATGCCCAATGAACACCGGTGTGACAGCACCCTCGGCGGATCGGGCAGGGTATCGGCTGGATAGAGCATTTCTGTCTCCAAGGCCGCCGCGCGTTTGACGTGGTCGCAAAAACTCACTTTACTAACTTCCCATATTCGTTCAGCCATTGCATATCTCCAGGATTATCTTCAATGTAGACCAAATCGGGCGGCAAATCCAGTGAGAACTGTCATGGTTCGAAGTGACAAATCGCATTTCCTATTTAGCGCTGGTTGGGTAATTCCCGGGTGGTTACTGGCGAGCCAGGAGCAGGATCGTCCCGGTGGCGTAATCGCTAATATAGAGCTCCCCTGCTTCGTCTACCCCGAAGGTGGTTATCTTGGCACTGGTCGTAAACAGGATCTTTGATTGCCATATGCTCTGGCTTGTCTGGATCAGCCCCCAGACATTTCCCGAGCAATAATCGCCGTAAAAATAAATGCCCTGCCATTCCGGTAATGCCGTGCCTCGATAAACGTAGCCTCCGGTAATGGCGCATCCATCCGTATGAGAGTACTCGCTGACAGGCCAGGTGAAAGTTGCGCTGGCAGGTGGCTGATCCTGGTAAGGGTGCGTTCCCTCGTAATAGCTCCAGCCAAAATTCAGTCCCCCGGCCATCCCCACCGGGGCGAAATCCACCTCTTCCCAGGCATCCTGTCCAACGTCTCCAATATAAAGGTCGCCGGTCAGCTTGTCGAAGGAGAACCGCCAGGGGTTGCGTAATCCATATTCCCAGATTTCCTGCATCCCAACTTTTCCGACAAAAGGATTGTCTGAAGGTATGAGGTTGGTATCGCCCGAATCAACGTTAATACGCAGTAATTTTCCCAGTAGGGTTTGCAGGTTTTGCGCAGTCCGGTTTGGATCACCTTCCGAGCCGCCGTCTCCCGATCCTATGTAGAGGTATCCATCCGGCCCGAACGCCATTCCGCCGCCATTGTGGATTGGGAACGGCTGGTTGATATGGAAGATGTCCACTTCGCTGGCCGGGTCGGCGCGGTTCGGGTCATCCGTTGTAACGCGGAATCTTGCCACTACGCTGTTCCCATTTAGGTCAATGTAATATACAAAGAATGTTCCGTTTTGCGCATAATGGGGATGAAATGCCAGCCCGAGCAAACCTTGTTCCGCTCCGTTGCCTTTCACCTCACCCGTAATATCCAGGAAAGGTTGGGATGATAATTGGTTATTTATAAATATTAGGATGGCGCCTCGTTTTTCTACGATAAATAACCTGCCTGACCCGTCCCCGGCATTCTGGATATCGACTGGCAGATTAAGACCTGAAACCACCGGCACCCACTCGAAGGCAGCCGAATCAGGAAAACCGGTCAGGTAGGGCGACTTGGAGGGGGTAAAAGTGGGTGTAAGGGTTGGTGTGAGGCTGGGAGTTGGTGAAGGCACCACCGAAATGGTTTCACTGGGAGCAATGGGAGAAATAGTTGACGGTTGAAGTTGCGTGGGGGTCGGGGATTGTAAAGTTGGTTCCGCTGCGCATGAAGAGAGGCCTAAAAATAGGGCCAACCCCACCACTTCAAGCAGGGCACGGGATAAATTGCAGGTCGAACTATTTTTCATCGCTAGCCGCGGCATCGATGATTTCTCCCGTCCCCTCCTCATCACCAGCGTCCCGCCAGGTCCCGCTGACCACCTTATTTAGCGCATTGGTATGCTCCTGGACAATGTCATCCGGACAAAGTGCCACGAATATCGTGGTGCCCAGCCAGATAACGACGGCATCATCCAAAGCTCCAATGAACGGGAACACTGCCCCCGGGAGCAGGTCAATCGGAGAGATGACATAGATTGCTGCCGCGATCGGCAACAATTTCAAAAAGAAATTGATGCGCTTGTCGCCGATCAGCCGCAGGATGAGTTTGACCCGTGTGATCAGGTCCTGGAAGAACCCGCGGTTTTGGTTTTGGATAATATCTCGCTTGATCGCCATATATTTCTCCTCGTAAACCCTTCAAATCCAGATCCGATAAGGTACCATCCCAAGTTGCATGATCGATCCAAGGTATATTGATGTATACGGGAAATTCGCCCGGTGGATTCTATAATGCATTGCTCCAGGTTTGGGGCACGTTGAGCAGGTTTTCTGACATCCCATGATGGACGACCCAAACTGCCGTGTCTGTATTATACAGGAAGTGAAGTACAATTTAATCCGTCGCTCGTATTTCCAGCCTGGAGAGAGTTTCATGCCTCTGAATGTGGAAAAAATCCGCGCCATCTGTTTTGATGTGGATGGCACCCTTAGTGATACAGATGATTTGTTTGTCCACAGGCTGGAGCAAATCCTTCGCCCCGTCCATTTTCTCCTTCCTCATCATGACCCGCAACGCGCCGCACGTCGCCTCGTGATGTGGTCTGAAGCTCCTGGCAACTTTTTGATCGGCTTCCCCGATACACTTGGTGTGGACGACGAGATTGCCGCTGTGATGGAATGGCTCAATCGCCAGCGTCCCCGCCCGCTGAAGCAATTCCTCCTTATTCCCGGCGTCACGGAGATGCTTGCATAACTATCCCTTCGCTACCCGTTGGCAGTGGTAAGTGCTCGTGAGGCCAGGAGTACCCTTGCCTTTCTTGATTATTTTAAATTAACACCATTCTTCCAGGTTATTGTTACGGGACAGACCGCTGAACATACCAAGCCGTACCCCCATCCCATTTTTTATGCCGCGCAGACATTGAAGGTCCCGCCTGAATCCTGTTTGATGGTGGGCGACACGTCCGTGGATATTCGCTCCGGCAAAGCCGCCCAGGCACAGACGGTTGGGGTACTATGCGGGTTTGGAGAAGAGCCCGAACTCCGCCGGAACGGCGCGGACATGATCTTGTCCAGCACCGCAGAATTGGTAAGTTTGTTAAACGCATAATGCCTGGTCCTGGAACCATTTTCGGTGGGAAGCGTATATTGGGTAGGGTTCCGGGTCATCATTGAATGCCGGCGTCCAATAAACAAGAAGGAGAATCCATGTTCCGCAAATTGTTTGTCATCATTCTGATCCCGTCCATGCTCCTCTCGGCCTGCAGCTTTACCATCAGCCTGCCGAATATGCAAAAAGCCGGACCCACCGTGATCGACCAGATCAACGTGCCTCTGCCGGGCAGCACTTCGCAGCCGGTGGACTTGAGTTTGAAATTCGGGGCGGGAATCCTGAAGCTGAATTCCGGTGCCAGTTCGCTGGTCTCCGGGACTGCCACATACAACGTCAGCGATTTCAAGCCGACCGTGACCGTCAACGGTTCATCCATTAGTATCGTACAGGGCAACTGGAAGCTGACCGGTATTCCTGATGTTACGAACATCAAAAATGAATGGGACCTGGCATTGGGCAGCGTCCCGATTGCCTTGACCATTGCAGGTGGTGCTTATCAGGCCGAGTATGAATTAGGCGGGTTGAACCTCGCCAGCGTGTCCATTTCGGACGGTGCTGCAGACTCCAAGTTGAACTTCGCTTCACCCAATCTCACCGAGATGTCTCTCCTCAGCTATAGTACCGGTGCCTCCCAGGTTTCGCTGACCGGGCTGGGGAATGCCAATTTCACCAACCTTGAATTCAACAGCGGTGCCGGCAATTACACGCTTGATTTTTCTGGACGGTTCCAGCGTAATGCCAGCGTCCATATTGGGACAGGTGTCAGCAACCTGACCCTGGTCATCCCCTCCGGGGTCCCCGCCCAGGTCACCGTGGATGGCGCTTTGTCGAATGTTAACTATGGTACCGGCTGGGACAAGCACGGCAATGTATATACTCAGGCGGGGACCGGATCGCAGTTGACCATCGTCGCTGAAATCGGTGCCGGAAACCTGACTCTCACCCGCTAGTTCCCTTTAAAGGGATAAATAACATTCGCCTATCGTCACCGCCTCGACCTTGCAGGGTCGAGGCGTTTCCTTAACAATTAATTTCGTTTAATTCTGATAATAATCGGAGTAATTGGTCATATTTCAAGCATGACCTACGTCACTTGCATGAGAACCGGGCTGACAATACAATATAAGTAGATAAACATTACCTTATTTTTTTGAAAAGGAAGACTCCATGCAAATCACACGTCAGGCCGACTATGCCATCCGCGCCGTCCGATATCTTGCCAAACAGGGTACAAGTCAGCGCGTCGCCACCAGTACAGTTGCAAGGGAAATGAAAATTCCGGCTTCTTTCCTTGCCAAGATCATCTCCCAGTTGTCCATCGCTGGCTTGCTGCACACCTCACGCGGCGCTCGCGGCGGCGTTTCGCTTGCCCGCGAACCCAAGGAAATATCCATACTGGATGTCGTCGAAGCGATTGATGGTCCGATCCTGCTCAACGAATGTGTTGGGACCAGTAAACCCTGCACTTTCGAGGAAGAATGCCTGGTCCATCCCATCTGGGTTGAGGTGCAGGAAAGCCTGGTCAACCGCTTGCGCGCCACCCGCTTCGACGTTCTTTATTCCTAAATTGAGCATTACATATCGCCGTCAACCACACCTGGGCGGCATTTAAGTTCCAACCAGGTTTATTGTTATTGATTCGCCTGAATTGCCCTCCCTGCGTATAATTGCAGGGAGGGAATTCTTTTCCAACAACAGGAGATTTCCATGTCTGGTCCTCGCACAGTCCGCGCCCCACGCGGCACAACGCTCACCTGTAAATCCTGGTTGACCGAAGCCCCCTTCCGCATGATCCAGAATAACCTTGACCCTGAGGTGGCTGAACGCCCGCAGGATCTGGTTGTCTATGGCGGGCGCGGGCAGGCTGCCCGCAACTGGGAATGCTTCGATGCCATCCTCGAGTCGCTAAAAAATCTCGAAAATGATGAGACGTTACTTGTTCAATCCGGAAAACCTGTGGCGGTTTTTAAGTCGCACCCGGATGCACCCCGCGTCTTGATCGCCAATTCGAACCTGGTTCCTCACTGGGCCACCTGGGAACATTTCGATAAACTGGCCGCCCAGGGGTTGATCATGTACGGCCAGATGACGGCCGGCTCGTGGATCTACATCGGCACCCAGGGTATTTTACAGGGCACATATGAGACCTTTGGTGCGCTCGCCAGGCTCAAGGGCTGGGGCTCGCTCAAGGGCAGGTTCTGCCTCACTGCCGGCTTGGGCGGGATGGGCGGTGCCCAGCCGTTAGCCATCACGATGAACGAGGGAGTTGGGCTGATCGTCGAAGTTGACCCGGCTCGCGCCAAGCGCCGCCTCGATATCGGCTATATTGATCGGGTGGTGGATAACCTTGAAGAAGCCATGACCCTGGTCAAGGAATTCAAAGATATAGGGAAACCCCAGTCCATCGGGCTGATTGGTAACGCCGCGGATATCTACCAGGAACTGGCGATGCGCGGGGTGATCCCCGACGTGGTGACCGACCAGACTTCCGCCCATGAGGCTTTAATGTACGTCCCCACCGGTCTTTCGGTGGCGGCTGCCGATGAACTGCGCAAGAGCAACCCGGAAGAATATAAAAAACGGGCGATGGCTTCCATGGCGCAGCATGTCAAGGCCATGCTCGCCTTCCAGCGCCAGGGGGCGGAAGTGTTCGACTACGGCAACAATCTGCGGCAGCAAGCTTTCAACTTTGGAGTGACCGATGCCTTTGAGTTCCCCGGTTTTGTCCCCGCCTACATTCGTCCACTCTTTTGCGAGGGCAAGGGACCCTTCCGCTGGGTGGCGCTTTCCGGCGACCCTGAAGACATTTATAAGACCGACGCGGCCGTCCTGGACTTGTTCCCTGCTGACGACCATCTGCGCCGCTGGTTGAAATTGGCCCGTGAGAAAGTTCCCTTCCAGGGTCTGCCTGCGCGTATTTGCTGGCTCGGTTATGGTGAACGCCTTAAAGCGGGCTTGAAATTTAACGAGATGGTCGCCAGTGGGGTTCTCAAGGCGCCTATCGTTATCGGCCGCGACCACCTTGACTGCGGCTCTGTCGCCAGCCCGAACCGCGAAACGGAGGCCATGAAGGACGGTTCGGATGCAATTTCCGACTGGGCGATCCTCAACGCCATGATCAATGCCGTCGGCGGTGCCACCTGGGTGTCCTTCCACCACGGCGGCGGAGTCGGCATTGGGTACAGCCAGCACGCCGGTCAGGTCATCGTTGCCGATGGTACACCTGAAGCCGCCATCCGCCTTGAGCGGGTCCTGACCACCGATCCAGGGATCGGGATCGTCCGCCACGCGGATGCGGGCTACGACATTGCCATCGCGGCTGCCAAACGGCACGGCATCAAAATGCCCATGTTGAAATAAATCGCTATTGATATAATCATTCAATGGGCAGGTTCCGGCTTCCGCTTGTACTTACCTTCGTGTTATGGCTCGGATTCGTCCTGGCGGCATTCTATGTTGTGCAAAGACCTATATTTTTGCTTGTCGTGCAGGGATTGGTCGGTACTGTCTGGACATTAGTCATCACACTTGTACTGGTATTCGGGGCGAATGGCATCGGGCATTGGATTTTTGGTAAACTGCGACTCCGTGCTTTAACCGAAACGGAACAACTTTTAATTGAAACTGGTTTGGGCCTGGGGATCTTCGGACTTGCTGGATTTGGATTGGCAATCACCGGGATGGCAAAGCCGGGTGTTCTCCTCGCTCTCCTGGTGGGACTGCTAGCCTGGTTGGTATGGCGCGGCCATCCACAAATACTCTGTCGAAATTTGAGGGTATTTCTGCAGACCTGGAAAGAATCCAGCCGTGAGGCACCGGTCTGGGTCCGGATAGCGATTGTGCTGGCTTTTCTGCTTATATTTTTACTCGCCCTCGCTCCTCCTGTGGAAGCTTTCGACGCCCTCTTTTATCACCTCGCTGTTCCAAGTATGTGGTTGAAAGAAGGTGGGCTAAACCTGGTCAACATGCCACATTACTGGTTTCCTGATCTTATCGAAGGGATCTTCGTCTGGCCGATGGCTTTGGGCAGCGACCGCGCACCCCAGTTCATTCACTTCATTTTTGGTTTACTGACCTGGTTGATGCTATGGGATTGGACACGCCGGCTTTGGGGAAACAGCACAGCTTGGTGGGTTTTCGCCTTGCTACTGACCATGCCTTCCCTGTTATGGTTGGCTGCCTGGGCATACACCGACCTGGCATTATCCTTTTATACGTTGGTAGTTTTATATACCATTTGGAAGTGGAAAGACTCCGGGAATTACCGCTGGCTTGCTGTCGGAGGATTGATGGCCGGTTTGGCGATGGGTGTCAAATACACCAGTTTTCTCGTCCCCTTGACTGGTGCTTTTTTCATTTTTTTGTGGGGATGGCATGAAATTCGCAACACTATAAAAAATATCATCGTTTTTTGTGGGCTGGCAATAGTCGTCGCACTTCCATGGTATGCGCGCAACTGGATCTGGACAGGCAATCCCTTCTACCCTTTCGTTTTTGGGGGTCCGTTCTGGGATTCTTTCCGTGCCCATGTGTATTCCGGTGTAGGCACTGGCATCGGTTGGAATTTGCAAGCGATCCTCATGCTACCGCTGAATATCACTCTCGGGTACCACGATGTCAATTTGTATGATGGGCGCATCGGACCTTTTTTCCTGATCTTGTTGCCCGTTGCGCTATGGACTCTGGGAATAGCTCACCGGGAGATACCCTCCCGCAGATCAGCCCTGATCCTTACAGCGAGCTTTGCTGGGATAACCGCTCTCATATGGACTTACGGCGTTATTCAGACAGCCAATCTCTGGCAGTCACGTCTTCTTCTGCCGGGACTGATCCCATTCGTGCTCGTCATGGCCGCAGGGATTGACCAACTGAAAAAGCTGGACACTCCTGCTTTAAAAATCACATTCGTCTTTACCATCCTTACCGGACTGGCGGTTTTTGCCAGCCTGCTCGATTTCGGGCTCCAAGTCTCATTCCGAAATCCACTGATGTCTGCCCTTGGAGCAGAGACGCGCCAAGAATACATGAGACGTCTTCAGCCCGGTTATGCCGAAGAATTGGAACTGGTGCATCAGGTTCCATCAGATGCGTATGTCTATTTTCTTTACGAACCACGTAGTTATGGGATGGATCGCCATGTGCAACCCGACCCGATTAACGACAACTGGGCCCATGACCTTTTTCTCTATGGCAGCGTGGATGCATCGTTGGCAGCCCTGCGAACCCAAGGATTCACATATATCTTAATTTCCCGTGAAGGAGCTGACTTTATTTCCAAGACAGTCCCCTCGCAAATCCCTCAGCTCGATCAACTGACCAGTTTGCTCGATCTGGTCGGGAAAAGCACATCTGGCGGGTATGAGCTTTATAAGATTCCCATTCCTTAAAAACAATTTTGTTTAAAATTCTATGTTACAACCTGTTGAACAGGCTGTGCGCACCTTACAAACTTGAAACAAAAGGATCCCCAGCGTGTATTTTGGTCCACATTGGGGGAAATAGTGGAAGTTGCCAGGGGGTGCCTCCAACCTGTGAATTCCTTGCTGGAATGGACGTGTCAAGATTTACCGGGACTGTCGTTTATAACCAACTAGCTGTCAGTGGCAGCCAACAACCCTTCTCGGGATTATCCAAGGTACAATTGGGCCAATATTATTGCCGGAGAATCAGAAGATATGGAAACCAAACGAATCGCAGTCCTTACCAGTGGCGGCGACGCGCAGGGCATGAATGCCGCGGTGCGCGCCGTGGTGCGGACTGCTTTGGACAAAGGGGTGGAGGTCTACGCGATCTACGAAGGCTACCAGGGCCTGGTCGTGGGCGGCAGTTTTATCAAAAAAATGGACTGGGATTCTGTCGGCGGGATCTTGCACCGCGGCGGCACCATCATCGGGACTGCCCGCAGCGAGGAATTCCGCACCTGGGATGGGCGACTGAAGTCAGCCCGCAACCTGATTCAAAACGAAATTGACGGGCTGGTGGTCATCGGCGGGGATGGCTCGCTGACGGGAGCGAATGTTTTTCGTCAGGATTGGCCCTCGCTCGTGGAAGAGCTTGTCAAGGGGGGTGAAATCAGTGCGGAAGTTGCCGCGGCCCATCCCAGCCTCCTCATCGTCGGGCTGGTCGGTTCGATCGATAACGATTTTTCCGGACCGGATATGACCATCGGTGCCGACAGCGCTTTGCACCGCATCACCGAGGCGGTGGATGCCATCACCAGCACTGCCGCCAGTCACCAGCGCACTTTCATCGTTAAAGTGATGGGGCGCAACTGCGGTTACCTTGCCCTTTACAGCGCCCTGGCAACCGGGGCAGACTGGGTCTTGATCCCCGAAGCGCCGCCGAATGTGGACAATTGGCAGGAAGTGATGATCGAACGACTGAAAGCTGGCACCAAGGCTGGGCGGCGTGACCATATCATCATCATCGCCGAAGGGGCGCGTGACCGCAATGGGAATTACATCGGCAGCACGGATGTCCAGCGGGTGTTAGAACAGAACCTGGGGGAGGAAGTCCGCGTTACAGTGTTGGGACATGTGCAGCGCGGCGGGCGTCCCAGCGCTTATGACCGCATCCTCGCCACCCGCTTGGGTTATGAAGCAGTTGAGACCCTGCTCAACGCCAGGCCTGAAGATGAACCTGTGGTGGTCGGTATCCGCGCCAACCACATCACCCATTTTCCATTAATCGAATGTGTCAATAAAACCCGTGCAGTGGTCGAAGCGATTGCAGCGAAGGATTATGAAAAGGCCATGAGCCTGCGCAGTGCCAGCTTCAAGGATGCCCTGGACACGTTGACAACCATGGTGCGTGCCCTGCCCCGCCCGGCTGCTCCCGACCAAAAGCGTTTTCGAATCGCAGTCCTCAATTCTGGTGCTCCCGCCCCGGGAATGAACACAGCCGCCCGGGCAGCCATCCGCCTCGGGTTGGATCAGGGTCAGATCATGCTGGGAGTCCGTAATGGTTTTGATGGGCTCGCCAAGAATGAGCTCCAGAAAATGAATTGGATGGATGTTTCCGGCTGGGCTTCCCTGGGTGGTTCCATGCTTGGCACCAGCCGGCTCGTTCCCCAGGGCAGCGATCTTTACGCCATTGCCCGCACGATTGAAGACAACTCCATCAACGCCTTGCTGGTCATCGGTGGCTGGAACGGGTACCAGGCGGTCAACACCATGCTCACCTCCCGGCCCAATTTCCCGGCATTCAACATCCCCATCATCTGCCTGCCGGCTTCAATTAATAACAACCTGCCCGGTTCCGAGTTCAGCATCGGTACGGATACCGCCCTCAACAGTATTGTCGATGCCGTGGATAAGATCAAGCAGTCAGCAGTCGCCACCCGGCGCTGTTTCGTGGTCGAAGTGATGGGACACTGGTGCGGCTACCTGGCTCTAATGAGCGGCCTTGCCACCGGCGCAGAACGGGTCTACCTCCCCGAGGAAGGCGTCACACTGAGAGACATGCAGGTGGACATCGAAAAACTCAATCGGGGCTTCGATGCCGGTAAGCGCCTGGGCTTGATTATTCGCGCAGAATACGCCAATCAGATCTACACCACTGCTTTTATGTGTGCCTTGTTTGAAGAGGAAGGTCGTGACGTGTTTGACGTGCGCCCGGCTGTCCTCGGTCACCTGCAGCAGGGTGGCGATCCTTCTCCCTTTGACCGCATCCAGGCCACCCGCCTTTCCCGCTTGTGCCTCGAATATCTCATCAACGAATGCACCCAGGGCTCCGGAAACTGCGCCTTCATCGGCGTCCAAAAGGGGAAGTTCAATTTCCATGATATGCGCGATTTTGAACGCATGATAGACGCCCCGTTCGAGCGCCCAAAGGAGCAATGGTGGCTTGAGCTGAAGGGCATCGCCAGTTTGATGGCAAAGTTCAGCCCAACAGACTAACGCTAAATTGAAAGGCAGCCTACATGGGTGGCGGTTGGGGTGCATTCGGTACGAGAGAACAGGACCGCACCATGGCCAAACAGGAGCACGTCAAGCTGCTCTCCCCACCCGGGCGGTCGACTCTTTTCGTCAGCGCGCATCTGAGATGGGGAATCGTTAATTCTTCGCCTCGCCTGGCTCTATATATTTAAGTGCTTCTAATCGGGATGTTCTTTCGAGCATCCCGATTTTTTTATTCTTTGTGCACATAATCCTGCTTATATCCCTCCCTCCTGCCGGGTCGGCCTGGAGCATAAAAATGTATAATTGGGACAGGTAGAAGGACTCTCAATGGAAGCTCCAAATCCTCAAAAAACTGGTCTTTTACGTAGTGTATTCGCGGGAAATTTAATTGACCTGCAAGGCTTGCCGGTTACCTTAAAGATCCTGGTCCTGGTCGGGTATTTGGCAGTCCTGGGTCAGTTGCTCTTCACATTGGTTGTCGAACTTGCTGGTGACCGTTTGTCGGTGGTTCTGTATTCACTTGCGGAGAAAGATTATAAAGTCCCCCTGCTGGTAATGTCAGTCGCCGGGCTCGCCTTTATCCTGGGTTGGGCCTATCTGCTCGCAGGCGCTGCCGCCGCAAAAGCCCGCATATTTCTGCCGGTCCTGGCCTTGTTTTCTTTGCAATTGTTCCTGGTGACGGGTGGTAATCTCCTGCTTGTCTTTTTGGAGCTGGTTTTCTTTATGGCTGTTTTGGTAATTTATGGGCTGACCTTCCGTACGAATTTCTGGTCAGATCTGCCCGGTCTGCATTTCTTTGGGTGGCTGGGTGCTATATCTGTTTTGGTACTCTTTTCCGTGGGGCTGTCGGCGACGAATTCCGAAGTGGCTACAGCCCTTTCGGCCAATTTTTCGATTTTACAGTTGCTTACGTTTGTTTTCTGGGTTCTGCTGGGACTCAGCGTCATCAACCTGGGTGTCTCGATCGGGCGGTGGTTCAACCGTGTTGCCCGGAAGACATTTCCTTTTCCCGCCTTCAGCGCATTGATACTCTTCACGTTGCTTGTTCACCCGGCCATTATTGCACTCGTCTTTTGGATAACCAGGGATGGCTTTTGGCTGCTCGATGTCATTTTTTCGATCCTGCTCGTCCTGGGTGCAGGCATCGTGTGGATCGCCCATCGCTGGTCGCCTCACACCGGGTCCGTTTTCCTCATTTTGAGTTTTGCCACCCCGGTGGTGGTATTGGGACTTTCAATGGCATTTGCAGGGAATGATTTCACTCAAATGCTGCTTTCAAGGACAGGCTTTTTCCCGCCCACTCTCCTGTTTGTCGGGTTGACAACCTACAACCTTTTCGGGATGGGCCCGTCCTTTACCAGCGTGGATGGGCGCATGCTGCCTAAACGTGCCCGCATACTGCTGTATTTTGGGACACTCCTCCTGGTTGTTGCCTGCATGCTGTTCAGGTCCAATGATCACATTGTAGGGACGAACCTGCTCTCCCTGGATATCCAATCCTGGATCAATAACCTGTTTGCCTTGAGTGCTTTGTTCATTGGCCTCCCTTACGTGGTCTGGATGGTGTGGAAACGGCGTGAATTGCTGATTGGCCCGGAAAGTGATTTTTCGGAGCCTCCTCGCTGGGGTTGGTTGACTCGCATATCCGGGAAAATTTGGATTGCGCTCGCTGTGCTTTTGGCCTGTGCCTGTTCGTGCGCGCTGGCAGCGATCTTATATTCCCTGATCTGACTTAATTTATAACAAATTTAAAATTGGCGTTTAGGCTCTGGTATCAAGCCAGGTGGGCTAAGGACCCCAGCGCGGCTGCCAGTCTGCGCGTGGGTCGAATGTTAGTCGTGTCTCTTCCGTGCCGTCCGGACGCATGCGGTAGATCTCATTGTTCCCATCCCTGAATGAAGTGAAGGCGATCCAATCCCCATCCGGCGAATAGCTCGGTCCCAGGTTATCTCCTCCTTCCGTCAGTTGCTGCACATCGCTTCCATCAACACGGATGGTGAAAATATTATGGTCTGTCACTACCCCGTCATAAAACGCCAGCCGCTGTCCGTCAGGCGACCAACTGCTTCGTCCACCCATGTTAGGCAGGTCGGTCACCTGCCGCGGTTTGGACCCGTCGCTATTCATCACCCAAACCTGCCTGTCCCCCGACCGGCTTGAGGCGAACGCGATCTCCGTTCCGTCCGGTGACCAGGTCGGGTCGATATTTTCCCCCTGGTTGACCGCCAACTCCTGCGGGTTTGAGCCGTCCTTTTCCATCACCCAGATATTCTGCGTGGCACCGGATTCTACGGTAAATACAATTTTTGTCCCGTCCGGAGAAACCTCCGGCGCATACAAACTTCCCAGTCCATTCGTCAACCGCTGCTGGTCGCTTCCGTCCATATTCATGCGGTAGATCTGGAAAAATCCATCCCGCATGGATGAAAAGACGATCTCCATCCCATCAGGAGCAATTGAGGCATAGAAATCCGTTGCCGGTTCCGTCGTCAGCCTTGTGACATTTCCCCCATTCGCATCCATCAAACAAATCTGATCGAAGCCATCAATTGAACAGGTGAAAACGATCCTGCCGCTGGCGGGGCTCCCAAAAAAAGTCCCTTGAGTTGTTGCGGTCTCCTGCAGGGTCGTTGGTTTTCCGGTAACCCCCTGGGTCGTCGGTGCTTGAGCACTTTGAAGGGCAGTCACCGTCGATTCTGTTACTGCTGTCTCCGGTGGCAGCCATGGAAAATTGCACGAAAGAATGCTGGCCAGCAGTGCCAGGCTGGCAAGCCAAAACCTCGGGATAAGCTGCGTTAGCTCTCTTCGGAGTTTGGGATGGTGCCACCCTTGTTTGATACTTTCTCGATTCATAAATCGTCTCTGTTCGGAAAGCTTGCGATCCGGCCTCTTGCCAATATTCATTCCGTGGGCAGGGTGACATGGGTCAATTTAGTCCTCTGAATAACCGATACCCCATTTGCCGGAAGAATTTTGCAAAACAACGAGCGCTTTGACTGCGCGCTTGCCTATCCGTTCAGTGCAAAGTCGACATGCCCGGGTCGTACCACCAGCATGGGTACATGTATTTCCCCAAATTGCGCCAGCTGAGGGTTGGTAATCTTTACATCATAAATGGACATCCAGACAGCACGCCCGGATGAGATACTCGTGCCAAGGTCCACCTTCATTGAGATGCGGATCGCCCCATGGAAAGCGAAAGTACCAACCAGCACCGTTACCGGCTGCATCTTGCGGTTCATTTCGCTTTCATCATAATCCAACGGGTCATGGGCAGGAGGTGTCAGGTGAAAACCAATGATCTGGGCGGTGGGGACGAATATTTCGGAATAACTTAGCCCCTTCGCCGTGCTGCCATTTAAAAAGATTACCTGCGGTTTGAGTAAATGGATATACTCCGGCGCCCCCTCGGTACGCAGCCACACGCTGACCCGGGTGGTTTGCTTGGTCAAAGTCTCCCCATATATAAGCGTATTGTGGGTATAGATCATTACCCCTGAAGCCTTTTCGTCGGAAGCAAGTGTATACATTTATCATCTCCTCCACCAAAAGCATCTCGGAATATTGCAGGAACAAAAATACATAATGATTCTCCCACACTTTACATATTTTTAAATGGCTGTTTTATTATCCGCTCTGTCTATACAACCAATTTTAATATTGTTAGCAAATTTTAATGTAATTTTTAAAAACGCATTGTATTATGAAATCAGGCCGCAACCGGCTTGGAAGGAGGTGTCCACAGAAAACATGGAAGTGAACCCCGTAGGAGGAAAGACCGGGTGATCCAAAACTGGCTGCAGGCATGTTGCCTGTGCCAAGCGTCTCCCGACGTACGGTGATTTTTTCCTGCTCTTTCCTCTGGATGAAATCAATTGGCGGATGGATGAACTCCATCCGCCTTCATTATTTATTACTTCAGGGCCGCTTTCATGCGTTCCAGAGCTTCTGCCAGCGTTTTCCGCGGGCAGCCGAAGTTCAGCCTTACGAACCCTTCCCCTCCTAAACCGAATTCCTTTCCTTCGTTTAATGCAACTTTCGCTTGCTTCAGGAAAAAATCATACGGGGCACCGTTCATCTTCCCACCTCTTATCAGCTCGTTACAGTCCAGCCACCCCAGGTAGGTTGCCTCCGGGACGGTCACATTTATTCCCCTCAATTCCTTTTTCACATACTCCACCAGGAAATCCCTGTTACCCGTCAGGTAGATCCGCAGGGCCTTCAGCCATTCATCGCACTCGCCTGAAAAGGCTGCCATTGCCGCCGCCAGCCCCATATTATTAACGTGCATACTCATCTGTTCGGTGGTGACCTTATAGCGTCTGAGAAGATCGGCATTGGGGATGATCGCAAACCCGCAAAATAGACCTGCCACGTTGAAGGTTTTACTGGGTGCGATCAGGGTAATGGTTATGTCGGCAATTTCCGGGGATAGGCTTGCGATCGGGATGTGCCGCGCCTCTCCCAGGAGCAATTCGCTGTGGATTTCGTCCGAGCAAATAAAGGTCTCATTTTTAAGACAAATTTCGCCCATGCGCAACAGATCCTCGCGCGAGAAGACTTGCCCGGTGGGGTTGTGAGGATTGCAAAGCAGGAACATTCCGGTGTGGGCATTGCAGCCGTTGAGTTCCTGCTCGAAAACACCGAAATCGACCCGGTACCGCAGGATGTCCCCTTCCACGCTAACTTTGAGCGGAGCTTCCTGGCGGACCAGTGCCGCGTTTTTATGCACGGTCAGGAAGGGCGGGTAGACGGGCGGCTGCACCAGGATCCCCTGCCCTTCCGCGCTGATCGTGCGCGCGGCTGCGTTGAACCCTGCGATCACCCCCGGCGTGGCAACAACCATTTCCGGTGCCACCTTCCAACCGTAGAGTTTCTCCATCCGTATCGCTACGGTTTCACAGAGTTCCCTTGTGGGGAATTCATACCCATAAATGCGGTCCGTTACAACCGCTCGCAGGGCATCCTGCACAGGTTCCGGCGCGGCGAAATCCATGTCTGCCACCCACAGCGGCAGGACATCTTCAGGATATTTTTGCCACTTGATCGAATTCGTTTTACGCCGGTCGATTATTTGATCGAAATCGTAAATCAAAATTTGCCTCCTTGTGTTGGCTGATTTTCCCCCAAAAATCTTACGGCCCTTATGCGGGTCTGCAGGTTATGTGGTCCTTTGTCTCGTCGACGATTTTCCATCCGCCTGCCGCGGCGATCTGTTCTTTGGTGGTGCTGCGCGTCTGGTGGCCATCATCGATTACCAGCATCCCGGTCGGTTTGGTGATGCGTTTCAGCTCGGCCAGGAAAGCCTTCTGGTCGCGGATTGCGAAAAACATGTCTATGGCTGTTACCAGGTCCGCAACCCCATCCGGAAGGCCGCTGTCGTAACCTTTTGCCAGTACCGGTTCTACATTGTCCAGCCCATATTGGTCCATCTTCCTGCGCACCAGGTCGATCGCCATCTCGTGAATATCGACTGCATAGACCTTGCCTTGGCGACCGGCCAGCCGGGAATAAAAGATCGTGTACCGTCCAGGTCCGCACCCGTAATCCACCACGGTCATGCCCGGCTGGATGCCGAACCGCGCCACCCGCTTCTCGATATGGGAAAAGAAAAAATCGATCACATTCATGGTGAAGACCATGAGTCTGTAATCCATGTCCGACATGCGTTCGTCGTCTCTGCTGATCAAATCCGGCTCCTGAATAACAGGACTATTGCTCCGGCCCTTCCCGTACGATATACAGCGGTCTGCCTTTGACCTCGTCGTAGATCCGCCCCAGGTACTCGCCCAATATCCCCAGGAAGATTAATTGCACTCCGCCCAGGAATAGCACCGCAATGAGGGTGGTGGCCTGGCCTGTAAAAGCTCCATGGCCTGCTAGGCGCATGATGATCACCACCGGAATTGCGATGATCGCCAGCCCCGCCGCGGCAAATCCGAAGTAGGTTGCCAGTTGCAGCGGAAAGTACGAATAACCGGTGATGCCGTTCAGCGCCAGTTTGACCATCTTGTTGAAGGGATACTTGGTCACTCCCGCGTGGCGGGCGGCACGTTTGTACGGTACGCCGATTTGCCTGAATCCTACCCAGGCTGACATGCCCCGCGGGAAACGGCGCCTCTCCCGCATCGTTTTAAGCACTTCCACCACCTTGCGGTCCATCAGGCGGAAGTCCCCGGTATCCAATGGGATCTTCACGTCGGTGATCCGGTGGACGATCCGGTAGAAAAGTGCCGCCGTCATCTTCTTGAACCAGGTTTCCCCTTCACGTTCGGCCCGCACCGCGTAAACCACTTCGTATCCTTCGCGCCACTTCGCGACAAGTTCCGGGATTACCTCGGGAGGGTCCTGCAGGTCGGCATCGATGATCACCACCGCCTCCCCCCTCGCGTTATCCCAGCCGGCGGTGATCGCTGCCTCGTGACCGAAATTGCGCGCAAAAATTACCGGCCTGACGTGCTGGTCCTGTTTTGCCAGTTCGAGGATGCGTTCGGTCGAACCGTCTGTCGACCCGTCATCCACCATCACCAGTTCCCAGGATTCTTTTAACCCTGACATAACCTCGCTCACGCGGCGGTGCAGCTCGGACAGGTTATCCAGCTCGTTATAAATAGGAGCAACGATCGAAAATGTGACCGGCATATTACCCCTTTTTCTTTCTTGAAATCCTGGACTTAAAGGCCGCAACCTTTTCGGACCCGGAAACCTGCGGTGTTTCCAGGACAAACGGCTCCGTGGGTGGGAATGGAGCCATACCCAAAATGCGCCTCCGCAAGTAATCAAAGATCACCCCCAGCGAAGCCAGCACCGGTACAACCAGCAGGGCGCCCAGGATACCCCACAGGATTGTCGACAGGATGATGGAGATTAAGACCAGTGCTTCATGCATATGTACGGACCGGCCCATAACGAATGGCCGCAGCCATATATTTTTAATGGTGATCAGAATGAGATAGGTCACCAGCGTAATGATTGCAACTATGAACGGTGAGGCCGGCATCCAGCTCCAGTTTGAGCCTTCAAGCAGCGCTACGGCAATTGCAAGCATCGCCGCCAGGAACGGGCCAACGTCAGGGATCAAGGTCAGGAAACCAGCCACCACTCCCAGGACCAGCGCTCCGGGTATGCCGATGATTGTCCACGCGATCGTGAAAGTAACCCCCACGATCGCCATTAACAATAATTGCCCCCGTAAATAGTTCATCCAGATGCTGCGCACGCGCAGATAAAGCTCGTCGAGTTCAGCACGGTACTCATACGGGAATGAGCCAATAAAGCCCTTGCGCAGACGCGGCCACTCTGCCAGGAAATAGTAGACTGCCGCCAGGATGACGAGCAGCCACAGGGCGCCCAGTGAAGTCTTCCCCAAAAGTTGCAGTGCCTGTCCCTGGATTGTGGCAAGATAAGTTGTGCGGAATTGGGTTAACTGGGAAGCCAGCCCCCCCAGGTTAAGCGGGATTCCCGGGATGAGATTCGGGTTTGATAGCCAGGCAATCAGCTGGTTGGTGATATTTCCGACTTCGGTGATCTCGATTTTTATCTGGTCAAAAAATATCGGGGTGAGCGTCGACGGTGTTCCGATCAACACGGCCAGGGTGATGAAATAAACCAGCCCCACTGCCAGCCGGCGTGACATGCGCGTGCGCTGGGTTAATAAATTTACTGCCGGGTGGATGAGATAGGCAATAAATGCGGCGACGATGATTGGAGCCAGGACGCTGCGGATGAACCACACCCCCACTGCCAGCAGGATAATTAGTAATCCGAACATCAGGTAACGGAGGGACGGACTCCAGGATTGGGTTTGGCCCTTCATAGGATTCGTTTAACCGCCTCCAGCGTCGGCTCGATTACCAGGGCCGCGCTCACTGCCTTCATGGCCGCCCCCACATCCTTAAGCCCGGAGCCGGTATTTAGCACCAGGATAGGGTCGCCTGCTTTGACCACCCCCTGCTTTGCAGCCTTTACCAGCCCGGCATAGGCGGTTGCACCGGCGGGTTCGGCAAAAATTCCCAGCGGGCCGAGCGCCGCAATGGCCTGTAGAATTTCATCATCGCTTACCTTGATATAAGTTCCTCCGGTCTCGCGGGCTGCGCGTACCGCCCGTACACCGTCGCGCGGCAGGTCGACCGAGATGCTGTCTGCGATCGTCTGGGCGGAAATGGGAATGATCTTTTCCGTCCCGGCTTCGAATGCGTTCGCGATGGCCGCAGACCCTTCGGCCTGTATCCCGATGATCCTTGGCATTTTCTCCATCCATCCCAGCGCCATCAAATCCTTGAAGCCCTTGTGAATGCCCGCAATGATATTCCCATCGCCGACCGAAACGAAAACGGTCAATGGAGCCTCGCTTGGAGCCTCCCCGTTTTTCACCATCCCGTCCTTTATTTGGTGATACCACTCCCAGATTTCCAGTGCACCGGTTTTTTTTCCTTCAGCGGTGAAGGGGTTGTAGCCCGTGTTCCGGCAGTACCAGCCAAATTCCTGCGCTGCCTGGATGGTCAGGTCGAAGGCCTCATCGTAGGTACCGTCCACCAGGATGACCTTTGCGCCAAAAACAAGCAGTTGGGCCACCTTTGCCGGCGGTGCGGATTTCGGCGCAAAGATGACTGCTTTCTGTCCCACTGCTGCACACATTCCAGCCAGGGCTGCTCCTGCGTTCCCGGTGGATGCTGTAACGATCACTTCCGCCCCGATCTCCCGGGCGCGTGCCACCACCACCGCACTGGCGCGGTCTTTAAAAGATGCCGTCGGGTTGCGGCTCTCGTCCTTGAGCCAGACACGCTCGAGACCAAGTTTCTCCGCCAGGCGCTTTAACGTGAAAACTGGCGTCCAGCCTGCCGCCCGCAGGGGAGTCCCTTCGCCGCCTGGGTCAGGTACGGGGAGGATCGGCAGGTAGCGCCAGAGCGAGCCTTCGGAGCGGGAGGTAAGGTCTCCAGGTTGGAATTTCTGGCGGATGGTATCGTAATCCAGCACCACGTCCAGGTTGCCCCCATCCCGCGGGCAGGTATATGTCACCTGGCCCGGCAGGTACTCGGTTTTACACAGTGAACACCGGTATCCAACAAATTTTGTCATATGCCAATTATAACGGAGAGCGGCTTGCTGGGCCGCCCTCCAATTTCATTCTGACTCGAAAGGTACGCCCAGCGAGGCGGGTGGGGATGCCCGCAGGGTGCGCAGGAGTTTTATTGTGAACCGCCTCGCCCCTTCAGGCAGGGTGGCCAGGATGCGCGCCACCCACTCCGCATCGCTGATATTGACCAGCAGCAGGGTCAGGATCATCAGCGGGAAAGGCGCCACCTGCAGCACTTGCGTGGGCACCCCCGGAAGTTGGGATTGCAGCACCAGCCCCAGCCATTGCAGGAAGGAAAACAGGTAAGCTCCGAACGCAGCCCGGATCGGGTTCCAGCCGCCGAAGATGGTGATCGAAAGTGCGATCCAGCCGATCCCGTCCAGCCCGGTCTGCGTCCCCATCCAGCCTGCCTTGACGTTTAGGGTGAAAGCTGGTCCTGCCAGGCCGATAAACGCACCACCAATGATCGTATAAACATAGCGCATCAGGTTCACATTTGCACCCCGCACGTAAGCTGCCGCCGGGCGTTCACCGATCCCTCTCAGCATCAACCCGGGCCTTGTGCGGAAGATCCACAGCCAGACCAGGAAAATCAGGATGTAACTGATATAGGTAATTAAGTTCTGACGGAACAATAACACTCCCAGCACGGGGATATCTTTCAGAAATGGAATGGGCAGGCCTTGTAAAACCGGGCCGGAACTATTCATATAGGGAACGCCCAGGAAATACGAAAGGTCCCGCCCCGCCAGCGCCAGGACGAATCCGACTGCCACCTGGGATTGGTGCAGGGTGATGCTGCTGAATGCCACGATCAACGCCACCAGGGCTCCGATAAGCATTCCTCCCAGGAATCCCAGCATCAGGCTCCCCGTCAGTTGGGCTATTGCGAATCCGCCCATGGCTGAGAGCAGGATCGACCCATTCATCGAAAGGTTGATGATCCCGGCCCGCTCCGTGATGGTCTCGCCCAAAACGGCAAACAGGACCGGCGCAGCCGCTGCCAGCACTCCTGCCAGACCGATCAAGATCGTATTCGTATCCATATCGGCTCCTAACCCTTCTTAATAAAGCGCTGGCGTGCACCTTCACCCAGCAGCACCAGCAGTACCAATAAATCCTGCAGGACACCTGCAAACGATGAATCCAGCTTATATTGGATCTGGAGCTGGACGCTGCCGATGTTCACGGCGGCAAAGAAGAATGCGATTGGCGCCGCCCACAGCGCCTGGTAATTGATCAACATTGCCACCAGTAGTCCCAGGAATCCGTACCCGTTGGAAATGTTTGGCAGCAACCGGTGATACACGCTGGTCACCTGGATGGCACCCGAAAGACCTGCGAATGCCCCGCACAACAGGAAGGCGAACATGCTGTACTGCCAGGTGGGGACGCCCATCAGGAAGGCCGCCTTGCTGTTTTTACCCACCGCTTTAAGGCGCAGGCCCAGGTGCGTGCCGCGCAGCATAAAGTAAACCGCTATGATGACCAGCAGCGATATTCCCAGCGCCCAAAGACTGAGCTCGGTGTGAGGCAGGGATGGGAGCCATAATTTTTCATCAAAAGGCTGCGTTCCAGACATCGATCCAACCCCGGGCCGTTTCCAGGGACCGAACACCAGGTAGATGGTCAGCGCCGTCGAAACGAAGTTCAAACCCAAGCCCCCGAATATTTCGTTCACCCCGCCAAAGGTCTTCAATGCCCCCGCCAGGGCCGCCCAAAGTGCCCCGCCGATCACCCCGGCCAGGATGCCCAGGATGATGATCAGTGCAGGCGGCAGTTGGGTGTTTTGGAGTGCCCGCAAAACGCCGGTGGCAAAGATCGCCCCCAGGGTCATTTGACCTTCGATGCCGATATTCCAAAGCCCGGCCGAAAAAGTGATCAATACGCCCGCCGTGGTCAGTAAAAGCGGCGACCAGGTGATCAGGATATTCTCGATATTATTGCTCGAGCCAAACGCCCCGCTGATAATGCTGGCGTAAGCTTTTAAAGGTGGTGCCCCGGCGGCAACCAGGAGAAGCGTGGTAATTAATAACGCCACCACTAGCGCACCCACTTGAAAACCAACGTTGATCCAGGAATTCTTTTTCATGTGCTCTTCCCTGAAGTGGATTCAGGCCAGCCCTTGCCGCCGATCAGCTCGCCAAGTTTTTCGATGGACAGGGAGTTAGACTCCAGCGGCTTGGTGACTTTGCCGCTGAAAAAGACCAGGACACGGTCGCTGTATTGCAGAATTTCTTCCAGGTCGGATGAAATAAAGAGAATGCATGTTCCTTCCCGGCAGCGGTCCTTAAGCTTCGACCAGATATAAATGGTGGACTCGATATCCAGCCCGCGCGTCGGGTGCTCGAGCAGCAGTAGTGACAGGGGTTCACGCAGCAGGGCCAGCAAAGCCCGCTGCTGGTTGCCCCCCGAAAGGCTCTCGACTGGGCTGGCGGGTGTGCCGTGGATGTTGAAGTCGGTGATGCGCTTCTGGGTAAGTTCTCTGCCTTTGTCCCAATCGATAAAAAAGCCGTGCGCTTCTTCCGCCAGGACGATGTGTTCCGTCAGGCTCATCCCTGTCGCCAGTCCCTCTTCAAGCCGCGCCGCAGGCAAAAATGCCGCACCCAGGCGCTTGAATGCATGGTAGGAATGCCCGGTAAGGTCGGTGTTGTTCAGTAAGATATGCCCGCCCACGGTCCGCACCAGGCCCGCCACCGAGCGCAGGAAAAGCCCTTGTCCGCTGCCCTCCATTCCGGCCAGGCCGATGACTTCGCCGCAGCATACATCCAGGGAAACGTTCTGGACCTTGAGCCGGTAATCTTCCACGGATAGGTCGCGCAGGCTGAGGTTGGTTTTTCCATCACCGGCACATGGATCGCGTGCACCCACCGATATTTCTTTCCCGAACATCATCTCCACCAGGTTTTTCGTGGTGTATGGCCCCGTTGCCACGCCCACCAGTTTACCCTGGCGCAGCACGGCCACCCGGCTGCATAACCCTTCCACGTCTTCCAGTTTATGGGAGACGAACAGGATCGTTTTGCCCTGGCTCGCCAGTAGCCGCAGGGCGGCAAAAAGTTTTGCTTTCTGAGCCGCGCTAATCCCCGTTGTAGGCTCATCGAAGATCAATGCCTTTGCCCCCAGCCAGATCAGGCGCAGGATTTCCAGTTGCTGGCGTTCTCCCACCGTCAGGGCATCCACATATGAGTCCGGGTCAATGGAAAAAGAAAACTCTTCCGCTAGGCGCTCGTAATCGCGTTTCGCTTCCGCGTGACCGGTTGACAGGCCGCCTTTGCGGCCCAGGATAAAGTTGTCGATCACCCGCATGGGGGGAATATCCAGGGGATCCTGGTGCAGCATTCCCACCCCGTGCTGGATGGCATCTGCCGGGGAATGAATAATGACCGGGTGACCGTCCAGGAGGATTTCTCCCGCGTCTGCCCGAATAAATCCGGATAATATCTTCATCAGGGTGCTTTTACCGGCACCGTTTTCCCCCAGGAGGCCCTGGATGGTTCCCGCCGGGACCTTCAGGTTAATACCAACATTGGCATGTACCGCGCCAAAAGTTTTGTCGATATCGCGGAGTTCTACGTCCATGCAGCTATCCTAACCTCACCCCCGCCCCTCTCCATTGGGAGAGGGGAAGGGATGCGGCATAAAGGGGAGGCGAATGCCTCCCCTCAACAAGTTTATTGATTATTTACTGGGAACGCTGGCGCCTTCCATGCCCTCGAGCAGTTGCGGCAGGTACCAGATCTGCTGGTCGGTGGCTACTGTGCCGGCAGTCAGGTATACCGTTTTATCCTGCAGGTTGATCGGGCCGGTCCACAGGTTCAGGCCGGCAGCCAGTTGGGTGATAAACGCATCCAGTTTGGTGCCGTTGTCAGCGCTCAGGCCCTGGCCTTTGGCGAAGCCGACTGCACCGGTATCGGGGTTGCTGAGGTTGGTCCAATCCGGTCCATTCCACTGGAAGTTCTCGGCAAAGGTGCCATCCACGGCGGTTTTCGCCGTGGCAGCAAACGCAGGACCCCAGTTGAAATACGGCACGCCCAGGCAGATGTCCGGGGCTACACCGCAGTTGGTCTTGTAGTCATAGGCTAACGCCCAGACTGCCTTGCCGGCGGTCTTGGCCTTTTCGGCTTCCACCAGAGCTTCGGTGGTATCGATGCCGGAGATGACCACGTCATAACCGGTATTGAAGAAATTGTCGGCAACCTGGGTTGGGTCGGCGGTGACGCCCGGGATGTTGAACCAGAAGCCGATCCATGTGACCGTGAAGGTCAGCTTGGTGGCATCCTTGCCCAGCACCTGGCTCCAGCAATACTTGGCGCCCAGGTAAGCTGATGCAGCCAGGCGGCGGGTTTCGTCGTTGATCAATGGACCAAGGAAACCGATCTTGCCAGTCTGGGTGGTCAGCGCGGCTGCGCAGCCGGCGATCATCTTCATGTATTCCATGCGGCCCATGATGTCCACCTGGTTGGCGGAAACTGTATAGTTCTTGCCATCTTTCCAGGTCCAGTCGTCCGAGACACCGACGACATAGATTTTTGGATTTGCATTGGCGAATTTGAGCGCTTCATCTTTCATGTCATCCGAGTTGAAGAAGATCAACTTGGCGCCCTGCGAGACCAGTTGGTCCGCCAATTGGGAAGCCGTCAGTCCTGGATAGGATGGTGAGCCGGAATAGACATTTTCGAGGTAAAGCATCTTCGAGCCCGCAATCTGCTGCTCGACATACAGGCCGCCGTCATAGGTTGCCTGGCTCCAGCCGTTGTCATTCTTGGCACCCACCAGCAGCATGCCGAAAACAAACGGCGCCGGGGTTACGGTGGGAACAGGTGGCAGTGTTGCAGGTACCTGGGTTGGAGGTACGGAAGTTGGAGGTACTGAGGTTGCGGGAGCGACAGTGGTTGCCGCCGGACCGCATGCCGTGAGTACCAGGACGATAGTCATTGCCAGTAAGGCGATGGTCAATACATTTTTACGCATAGGTTACTCCTCCAAGAGTAAGGTGTATGAGAGGATATTAACGAACAGGAAATATTTATCAAAACGAACAGCGATCCCCGCTGGTCACCTCCTTTCGAGAACATTGCTGGAAACGAAGTTGTCTAAACATCTTGAATTTTATCATGCCAGCTTATCTTAAAAATTACGGCATGATCCACGTTCCGGTCTCACCTTTCAAGGCGCGTCCAATGTTTTCCGGGTTGGTGATGAGTGCCTGCTTGCCGCCAGCCTCCAGGAACCAGATGATGGCTTGGATCTTGGGAGCCATTGACCCTTTTGCAAAATGGGTCCCTTCAGCCAGGTATTTCTTGGCTTCTGCCAGGCTCATCCGGTCGATCCATTTCTGATCGGGCTTGCCGAAATTAAGTGCTACCTTCTCCACTGCAGTGGAGATGAGCAGCAGGTCGGCTTTGATCAGGCGGGCCAGCAGGCTGGAAGCAAAGTCCTTGTCAATGACGGCTGCCATCCCGGCATACTCACCATCTCCCGTGTCGATCACCGGGATGCCTCCGCCCCCCACGGTCACAACCACCGTCCCGGATTTGATCAGGGTTTCAACCGACTCGAGCTCGACCACTTCTTTCGGGAGCGGTGAAGCCACCACCCTTCTCCAGCCCCGCCCGGAATCTTCCACCACGCTCCAGCCCAGTTCTTTCTGGCGCCGTTTCGCTTCGGCCTCGTCCATAAAACTGCCGATCGGTTTGGTCGGATTTTTAAAAGCCGGGTCGTTTTTATCCACCAGCACCTGGGTCACCACGGTAGCCACCGCCTTCTTGATCTTGCGGTGGTAGAGTTCGTTCTGCAGCGTCTGCTGCAGTGCGTAACCGATTGCGCCCTGGCTGTCTGCTCCGCACACGTCCAATGGGATCTCGTGCATTCCTTCCACTTTCGCCGCGATTTCCGAGCGTCGCAAAATAAATCCCACCTGCGGCCCGTTCCCGTGACCGATGGCTACGTCCCAGCCAGCCTCGATCATGTCCGCGATGTGAAAGGTGGTCTCTTTGGCTGCCTGGTATTGATCCTCTACGGATTTATGTTTCTCGTCCTTTATCAGTGAATTACCGCCAATGGCGACGACTGCAACTTTCTTGGTCATGAATGCATCCTCCTAACCCATGGTCAACGCCATGACGGCTTTCTGGACATGCAGCCGGTTTTCAGCTTCATCATACACCACCGACTGTTCTCCGTCCATCACTCCGTCTGTTACTTCAATGTTGCGGTCCGCTGGCAGGGGATGCATGTATATGGCATCCTCTTTCGCCATCGCCATCTTCCGTTCATCGGTGATCCAGTGTGCATACTTCTTAATGATCTTGGCGCCCTCGTCCGGGTCCGGGGTGTGGACCATTGCACCCCAGGATTTGGCATAGACAATGTCGGCATCCTTGAAAGCGGCTTCCATGTCATCCGTCACTTCAAACCCGGCTCCGAATTTTCGTGCCTGCTCCCTGGCTTGTTCCATGATATCAGGCATCAATCGGAATTCCGGCGGGTGCGCCAGTACCACGTCCAGTCCGAAGCGCGGCATTTGCAGGATGAGGCTTTGCGGCACCGACATTGGTTTCTGGTACGAAGCCGCGTATGCCCACGATACCACCATCTTCTTCCGCCGCAGGTCGCGCCCTTTTTTCTCCATGATGGTCATCAGGTCAGCCAGGCATTGGAAGGGATGGTAAATGTCGCACTGCATGTTGAGCACTGGCACGCGGCTGGCTTTGGCTACTGCATTAAGGTAGCCGTTGCCGATGCCCCAATCCACGTGGCGGACGGCGATCCCGTCGTAGTAGCGTCCAAAAATTTCACCGATTTCCTTGGGCGTATCGCCGTGGGAGATCTGGGTGGATTTGCTCTCGATGAATGCTCCGTGCCCGCCTAATTGGGCCATGCCGGCTTCGAAGGAGCCGCGCGTGCGGGTCGATGAGAAGAAGAACAACATCGCCAGGACCTTGTCACGCAGGTAGGGATGGGGTTCATTCAAGGCCCGCTTGCGTTTCAGGTCGAAAGCCACCTCGAGCACGGTTTCAACTTCTTCTTTCGTAAAATCCAGGTCGCCAATCATGTCGCGGCCATGCAGGAAAGTTTTCATGATGCTTCTCCTATTAACTCTTATTCCATGGCTCCCAACACCAATGCCAGCAGCGCCATTCTCATTACCACGCCGTTAAACGCTTCCTGCCAATAGCGCGACCAGCGCGTGCTGTCCACGTCGGTCGGCACCTCATCCATGCGCGGCAGGGAATGCAGCAGGATCGCATCCGATTTGGCTTTCGTTTCGAGCAGCTCGCGCGTGATCTTATAGTTGGCGGGCGTCAGCCCAACCTCTTTCCCGGCGCGTTCGTCCCGTGATTTGGTGTAATCGGGTTGCACCACCGGCTCCACCAGGATGACGTCTGCTTCTGCGATCGCCTGCTCAACGTGCTCTGCCTGGCGAAAATTGACGCTATACTGTTTGAGTTCGGCTTTGAATTCTTCGGTCAGCGACATATCCGGCGGCGAGACAAAAGTGATCGGGCAGTCGAACTGGCTCAAGGCATAGCCGAGCGAGTGCATGGTGCGCATGCGCATATCGCCCACCGCCAGCCAGGTCAGACCGTCGATGGTGCCCTTCTCTTTTAGCACGGTGTACAGGTCGGTCAGGATCTGGGTGGGATGTTCGCCCCAGCCGTCGCCGCCGTTAATGATCGGGATCGAAGCCCATTTGGCTGCTTCGTGCGGGGCGCCCTGCTGGAAGTGGCGCATCACGATGACGTCTCCGTAGAACTCAAGCATCTTTACGGTGTCCTTGATGGACTCCTGGTAGAAATCACCGGCGCGCGTCATTTTTGCATCTGCGAAACCGGTTACGTGTCCGCCCAGGCGGTGCATGGCAGCTTCATGTGCCAGCCTCGTCCGGGTGGATGGTTGGTAGAAAGCCGTCACCAGGGTCTTCTCAGCCAGCAGGTTGCTGTTTCGGCGGCTCACCGCGATCGGCTCCAGTTCAGCCGCAACATCGAAAACATGGAAGAATTCCTGCCTTTCGAAATCTTTTAGGGACAGGATGTCCCGACCAGAAAAACTACGCATTTTAACCTCCGTTGAATGAAAAAGATTGCACGTTGTTTGGATCACGTGACATGGTTGCCCACCCGTCTCACCACGTGGAAGCGGAAATATCCGGGCAGGAAATAACTGATGGAATAATCGATCACGCGGCTGTCCACGGTATAGAGCTGCGCTGCCAAATAAAGCAGGACGTCATCGCGCTGGATCTGCAAGGCATGTGCCACTTCTGGAGTTGCTCCGATGGCCTTGATTTCCGTTCTGGATTGGATGAGTGGCGGGGCTCCGCGTGTGAGCAGCAGGTCTAACACCGATCCGGTGAACCCGGCGCGCAGCTCGTCCATTGTCAGGACGTCCAGCGGCAGGGTATCGAGCAGGTAGGCGATCGGACGGTTGTCGGTGTAAATGATGCGTCCCACCTGCGTCAGGTCGGTCCCAGCCTCCAGGGTCAGCAGTCCTGCCAGTTCTGCGTCTGCTTTGATTTGCTGGATCTGCAACTCACCCATCCTCACTGTCAGGCCCGAACGTTGGGCGATGGTTCCAATGCTCTCCAGCACCTCCATGCCGGTCTCGATTACCGGCACTTTGGCGGCGACAAATGTGCCCACACCCTGGCGGCGCCGGATCATCCCCTTCCCCTCGAAGCTTCGCATCGCCTCGCGCAAGGTGGCGCGTGATACCCCCATCTGCTTTGCCAGGAGAGGTTCGGATGGCAGGCGGGTTTCAGGGGGTAGCTTGCTGATCATCTCCGCCAGTTCAGTTTGCAAACGCCGAAATGGATATTGACTCATGCCTTGCTCCTATTCCGCCGGCCCCTGGACAACCGGTTTGGTGGTGAAATGGACCACGTCCACCAGTCCTTTATCCGAGAGCCGCAATTCGGGGATGACCACCAGTGCCAGCAGACTCAAGGTCATGTTCGCGTTGTTGAGCGCACATCCGCAGGCTTTGAACCCTTCCAGGATGGTGTTGGCTTTCCTGGCTACCTTTTCGGCCTTTTCAATGGACATCAGCCCGCCGATGCACAACTCGACCAGCCCGATGATCTTGCCTTTTTTTACCACTACCTGCCCTCCGCAGGTGTCAGCCAGTTTATTGGCAGCCATCGCCATATCCCGGTCGTTTGTTCCCACCACCAGCATATGGTGACAGTCGTGCGCCACTGTGGAGGCAATTGCGCATTCTTCATTGAAGCCGAACCCGCTGACCAGCCCCAGTTGCACGATGCCTGTCCGATGATGCCGTTCGACGAGCGCAACCTTCGCCACACCCTTCACCAATTGCACTTCTCCATTTTTGACCGGCAAAGCCATCTGCAAGGCCTTGGTTGGCGCCTGGTTCTCGATAACCCCAATTACGTTACAGATCACTCGTGCAGCTTTCACTTTCGTCTTTAATCGGAAATCATCCTCCGTGACCGGTCTCTTAAGGTGTACTGACTTGGTGGCCCATTCCGGGTACTCGGTTTTCGGCAGGCTGATCAGGAGCCTGCCATTCCTGGCAGCCACTTTTCCGCATGCCAGCACAAGTCCGGGATGGAAATTATTCAAGTCTTCCACCAGCAGGATGTTTGCCAGGCGTCCGGGAGCGATCATGCCCACTTGTCGGCTTACCCCGAAATGCTCCGCCGTGTTGATGGTTGCCATTTGAAGTGCCGCCATGGGGGGCAGCCCCTGTGATATTGCGTGCCTCACCACCCGGTCCATGTGTCCCTCGTTCACCAGTGTTCCCGCATGCGAATCGTCGGTGCACAGCATGAAGGCCCGCGGGTCCAGGCCGAGTTTGGTGATGGCTGGCACCTGGGCGGCCACATCCTGCCAGGCCGAACCGTAGCGCAGCATGACCCGCATTCCCTGCCGGGCGCGCGCCACCCCGTCTTCGAGACGGGTGCCTTCGTGGTCATCCTCGATACCTCCGGCGGCATACCCGTGGAAAGCCGGACCGAGGTCAGGAGAGGCGTAGTGTCCGCCCAGCACTTTCCCGGCACTGCGTGCGATCTCCATTTCGGTCAGCATCTTCGCATCCCCGTTTGCCACCGCCCGGTAGTTCATCATTTCCCCTAACCCGATGACGTTCTCCCACTTCATGGCCTTTGCCACATCCTCGGCGGTGATCTCTGCTCCGGGCGTTTCCAGGTCGGGGCTGGAGGGCACGCTTGAAGGGATCTGCACCCAGATTTGGATCGGCTGGCGGGCAGCCTCATCTGCCATGAGCTTGACGCCTTTTAAGCCAAAGACATTGGCGATCTCGTGCGGGTCGATGAACAATCCGGTCGTGCCGCGCGGTAAAACCGCCCGCACAAACTCGGTGACGGTCACCATCCCCGATTCCACGTGCACGTGTCCGTCGAGCAGGCCCGGCACCATGTATTTGCCTTCGGCATTAATCACCCGCGTATTTTTCTTGATGGTGTGGCTGGCGTCCGGGCCCACGTATGCGATGCGGCCATCCTTGATGGCAATGTCCGTATCCGGCACAAATTCGCCGGATTGTACGCAAACCCAGGTTCCTTTACGCAGCACCAGGTCGGCTGGTTTGCGGCCCATGGCAGTATCGATGAGTGCACGCGTCGGTTTGATGTCAAATTTCATTTGTTCTCCAAAGCATACCTTCGATCGGGTGGATTTTCGCCAGTTGCGTGCTGAAAATCGTATCCAGAAGATCGGTCACCATCCGGGGAAGATCTTTCCCGGGGCGACTCTATATTCGCCTCTACGCTCCGTGCTCTGCTCGAATGGCACGGATATCGCCTGCATGATGTTCCACATGGCCGATATGCATAAGGACAATATCCCGCACGCTCAGGTTGGTTTCCTCTTCTTCATCCGGCCAGGTGACGCACCCGCTGTGCTTCCAGGCTTCAGCCGGGACGTTGCTCAGCAGTTCCACCAGGCTGGCCGTGCTGGCGCGGTATAAGCCCAGGCTCGGTCCAACAGCGCGCTTCCCTGACGCCCATCGTTTTGCCCAGTCATCCTGGCTTAGTGCAAAGTACCATTGGATTGGGATCTGTATGCCGTCCTGGCCAAGTATTGCCTTTAGGAACAACTGCCACATCTGTTCGCCCTCAACCGTGTGATGGACATATTCACGGATCGACCAGCCCGTTCCCATGCTCAGGTCAAGTTGATCATCATCCAGTCCGGCGATGGCGGCTTCCAGTTGGTCGGGGAGTTTGAGATAGCGTTTGAGCAGGGACGAATTGGAATCGCTCATACGTTTTCCAGCAGGCGCCTGGACGCACGGTTATGCCGTTCGACCAGTTTCATCTCATCTAATGTGACCAGGTTTCCATCGCGTACGACAAATTTGCCGCCGATCACGGTGAAATCGGCGCGCACCGGGTGGCAAAAAACCGCCGCTGCCACCGGATCGTGCAGCGCCCCGGCATAATCCAGGCGGTTAAGGTTGATCGCAAAAAAGTCGGCGCATTTCCCGGCTTCCAGGCTGCCGATATCGGTTCTTCCCAGCACGGCTGCCCCGCCGCGGGTTGCCAGCCGCAACGCTTCCCTCGCCGTCATCAGTTTGCGGGACGGGTCATTAGACAATGAAAAACCGGTAATTCCCTCCCGCAGTCTGGAAAGCAGCATTGCCTGGCGCACCTCTGCCAGCATGTGTGCGCCGTCATTGGAAGCCGAACCATCCAGTCCCAGTCCCACCTTCACTCCCGCCGCCATGTACTCTTTTACCGGTGCGATCCCGGAGGCCAGCCTCATGTTGGAACTTGCACAATGCGCCACGCCGCAGCCGTACTTTGCGAATGTCTTTATTTCCTCGCCGTTCACGTACACGGCGTGCGCAAACCACACGTCCTCACCCACCCACTCCAGCGACTCCATATATGGGACCGGGCGCATCGAAAATTTAAGTACGCAGAATTGTTGCTCGTCTTCGGTTTCTGCCAGGTGCGTATGCAGGTGCACGCCGGTTTCGCGCGCCAGTTTTGCCGACTGCTTCATTAATTCACCGGTCACCGAGAAAGGCGAGCAGGGCGCCAATACGATTTGCACGAACGCCCCGGCTTTCGCATCGTGATATTTCTGGATGAGACGTTGGCTGTCCGCCATGATTTTTTCTTCGGGCTCCACCACGTCATCCGGCGGCAGCCCGCCCTGGGATTCTCCCAGTGACATGGAGCCGCGGCTTGCCTGCAGGCGCATGCCGATCTCTTGTGCTCCCGCAATTTCATCGTCGAGTCGTGCTCCGTTGGGGAAAATGTATAGATGGTCTGATGCTGTCGTGCAGCCGGAGAGTGCCATTTCCGCCAATGCGGTCTGGGTGGAAATAAAAATATCCTCCGGGGTCATTCGCCCCCAGATGGGATATAGTGTTTTAAGCCAGTTGAATAAATTTGCGTCCTGGGCAGCCGGGACGGCCCGCGTCAAGGTCTGGTAGAAATGGTGATGGGTATTTACCAGCCCAGGCAGCAGCAGGTGACCACGCAAGTCGAGTACCTCATCGGCTGTCTGGGGCAGTTCACTCGTCCGGTGTACCTGTTCGATGAACCCATCCCGTATAAAAAGACCGCCCTCCGCGATCTCCCGCTGGGTATCATCCATGGTGACCAGAACCGTGGCGTTCTTAATAAGAAGAGTGCTCATATTTTTGAAAAACGGGAATTCAGGTTGTCTGACAACTATACCACTAGTTTGACTAAAAATCAAAGCTTGTCATATATTTCACAAAGTCCATGCTTTGAAACCTGGATATTGGCAATTATTGATCATTTCCACCCTCTTGCCCTCCCTATAGCCGAAGTCCTCCGGCTCATATTCCAGCCGGGGTTGACTTTCCTTTCTTTTCTTTCTTTTGAAGATACATCAGCTTGTCTGCTTCAGAGATCAATTCATCGACGGTGTGGGGAACCTCGGGATTGAATCGCGAAATACCCACGCTCAAGTTTAGGGCATAAGGTCGCCCGCCCTTCAGGTTGTGATTCTCCACGGTTGTCTGCAGGCGGTCTGGCAGGATGTTCCCGCTGTCAGTGGACGTTTCCGGTGCCAGGATTACAAATTCATCTCCACCGATGCGGGCCGGGATATCCGCCTCGCGAAATGTTTCTTTGATAATAGCGGAGACCTCTTTCAATGCCTCGTCACCCTCGGCATGCCCAAATGAATCATTGATTGTCTTTAGATCATCCATGTCGCAAAAGAATAACGACGCGCCTCTCTTAAATCGACATGCCAGTTTCATTTCATGCTCGGCCAGCAGCATGAATCCACGCCGGTTATACAACCCGGTCAGTTCATCGGTCAGGTTCAGGTTCAAGATTTCCTGCTCCATCCGCTTACGCTCAATAGCTTGGGCCACCTGGGTGGACACGAATTCTAAAAGGTGCAGGTCCCCTTCGCTAAAATGGATCCCTTTCAAGTAACTCTGCACCGCCATCACCCCGATGATCCGCCCTTCCACTATCAACGGCGCTCCCATCCAATCTTCACCCCTGGTCCCCACCACATCCACCTCTCCTTGCTGCACGAGTCGTTCGAAAACCTCCGGGTTGGCCAATAAGGGACGCCCGGTCCGGATGACGTATCCCGTCAGCCCCTGGATGGGTGTCGAACCGTCTGGACTTTCATCATATTGATCGACATAATAAGGGAAGCTGATCTGCCCGCTAGTCTTGTCTAAAAGCGCAATGAAGAAGTTCTCCGCCGGGATCAATTCCCCCAGGATGGAGTGGATGGAATGGTAGAGTTCGTCGATCCCCTCAGCGGTGATCGAAGCTTGCGTGATCCTGAAAAGAGCATTTTGCACCAGTTCAAAACGCTTGCGCTGGGTAATATCGTGCGCTACCAGGATGGCCGTCGTTTCTGAAAGCCGGCTCGTGCTGGCAGCGAACCAGATTTCCTTGTCACCCACCTTCAGGGCGTATTCTCCGTTTACTACTTTTCCTGTTTGGATGGATTCGCGGATCATGGCGATGTTGTAATCCGCCTGCTCTTTCGGGAGAACTTCGTGTACAGTCTTGCCAAGCATTTCCTCTGCTGGGCGGTAGAGGTTCGCTGGGTTGGTGGGGGCGATCTCGATATATCGCCCGTCAAAATCATAGACGATCACCACGTCCTGCATGTAGGCGAACAGGGCTCGTAGTTCGGCCTCCGATTTTTCCAGTGCCGCCTCTGCCTGTTTCCCTCTTTCGAAGTCTGCACTTAAGTTAGTAGCGATTAGGGAAATAACAATGATGACGATCAATGTTGCCGCAAGCGCCGCAATTGCCACCCGTAATGCTAGATTAATAACCCAGGGTTCAGAAACCTCTTCAAGAAGACCTTGAAGCAGGGCAATAATAATCGAGGCCGGTATGAATGCCCGCATCAAGCGCGCTTTTATTGAATGTCCAGAGAATATCCTGAGCGGCCAATAGGTTGGCCCCGCCATCATCATCAGCCCCAGGCTAAGGAACATGAAAGATAGCGCGGTTGTGAGCGCCACGGGGATGGTTGTCCCTCCATAAAATAAGGGTGCTCTGTATAAATAACCTAGGAGGATTATTCCGCTGAGAGTGAATACCACCAGGGAAATGCCGGCGGCGATACTTTTTACCTGCTGGGTTTGCTCGCGTCTGGTCAATAAAACTAGCGCAGGGATCGCCAGAATGAATCCCAAAGCAGCCAGCGGGCTCATGCGCCCGGTGGCGATTTGCCCCAGCAAGGGCGGGTTGGGGTAGATCAATTTTTCGAGGTCGGGGCCCAGCCCGGTCAGGGCCCGGAAAGCCATCAGGAGCACGATGATCATCATCCCCATTTGGATCACAGGAATGACGATTCTCATCCCGTTCCATGCATTGAATATTCTTCGGATGAACCAGGTGCACCACAATCCCAGGAATATCAGCGCGCTTCCAGGCGCCATGGGAAGGTACGCTGGGTTGAATGATGCCAGGATCGGTCTGTTCACCAGCCAGCCTGTAACTGCCAGCAGGCTGAATATCAAAACGATCCCCATGAAAAGGTCCCCAAACCTTTCCTGTGTTGTTCGGGTCACCGTTGCTTTACTCATCGGAACCTTTAGCCGTTTTGCGTTCAAAAGTAAATCCGTTTCTCAATGCAGGCTGTCCTGGTATCCGTGTCCCGTGAGGAATTTTATCACCACTTGCGGGTCAAAATGCGTCCCGGAGCCTGTCTGGATGTGGTCGCGCGCCTTTTCCATCGACCAGGCCTTTCGGTACGGGCGGTCAGAGACTAATGCATCCCACACGTCCACAACGGCAAATATTCTCGCAGCCAGCGGAATCTCTTCTCCCTTCAGTCCGTGCGGGTAACCGGAGCCGTCCCACCATTCGTGGTGGCAGTATGGGATGTCTAATGCCCCATGCAGGTAACGGATCGGCGAAAGCAGCTCGTACGCCAGGGTTGGGTGCCTTTTCATAACCACCCATTCTTCATCCGTCAATGCACCTGGCTTTAACAGGATGCCATCCGGGACCCCCATTTTGCCGATGTCGTGCAGCAATGCTCCCCATCGAACATTAACCAGGTCCGCCTCGCTCAAACCAAAGGAACGCGCCAGTTCCACGGTCATCCCGGTCACCCGCTGTGTATGACCTTCGGTTTCCTTGTCCCGCAGGTCCAGCGCATGCGACCATCCCTCGATGGTGGCATCGTAAGCCAGCTCCAGTTCGTCGGTGGTTTGTTGCAGGCTTTCGAACATATGCACGTTATCGATGGCGATCGCTGCCTGGCCTGCCAGGGTTCTAAAGAAATCGAGCCATTCTTCATTTGGATCGAGCGGGGTGCGGTGCAGGACTTCCAGCACGCCCATCACTCGACCTTTAGTGATTAACGGCATGGCAAAATATGCCGCCGCTTGTTCCGCCTTGATTAATTCTGGGTGGGAGAAGGCTGCTCCGCTGGCGGCAACATCCGTGATTTTAATGAGCTTGCGCTCGAACAGGGCTCGACCGGCCTGGCCTGCACCCAGCGGCTGCCGTATGCGTTCCACTTCAGGGGAGTGAAAACCGCTTCCGGCGGCATATTCAAGCACTTGCGTATGGGTGTTTAATACCAGCACATCGGCGGCATCCACATTTAGTTGCTCGATGACATGCTTGAGGATGATTTGCAGGCTGACTCGCAGGTCAAAAGTGGATGCGATCGTGCGGTCGATCTCGCTCAGGGAAGCGAGATGCTGCAGGCGAAGTCCTGCTTGTTCCCTTAGCATCAGGCGGCGGATCGCCGCCGCAGCCTGGTCACCAATGCTGCGCGCCAGGCGGATTTTCTCGGGCGTGAACGGCTCTCGTTTTTCCGCCCTTGCTTCTCCCAGGATCAATATACCAATTGTCTGGTCTAAATGTTGCAGGGAACCACCGAGTTGAAGAGGAACGAGGCAAACAGATTGGGCGAAATCAAGCATCAGGATGCCACGCTCAGCCTCACCAACTTCAGGGTCACCCTTTTTAAGGATGACCGGTTTGAGTTCTTCCAGGACACGCTTGCAGGCAGGTAGTGACGTAATTTGGAACCGGTTGCCGGGTATTATGCTGTATTCAATGTTCCGCACCGGATGGACCCCCCGCAGGACCAGGGTATCGTCCTCCAGCAGCGCAATGGATGCAAAGGTCGTATGCACACTCTCCACCGCGTGACGATTCACAATATCAATTACATTCTCAACTTCGTCAGCATCCGCGAGTTCGCGGGAGAGCTGGTATAGCCTCGTCAGCTCTTCAGTTCGCGAGACGATTTCCTCTTCCTTCTGTTTACGTTCGGTGATGTCACGGTAATTGATTACGATCGCTTTCACCGCTGGCTCATCCAATAAATTGTTTAATACGGCTTCCATCCAGCGCCAGGAGCCGTCCTGGTGACGCAGCCGGAATACGGCCTCCTGGACACTCCCGGGGGTCTCCATGACATCTGCCAAAAGACGGGTTGCCGCCTCCCGCTCGTCAGGATGCAATAATTCCATAAGGCTGTGACCCTCGAAGGTGCCAGGTCTGTAGCCGAGCGGACGCCGCGAGGTGGGGCTTTCCCAGATAAGGGTGCCGTCTGGTGCAATCAGCGATATTTCTTCGAGGCTGTTTTCAACCAGCGCCCGGAAACGTTTTTCGCTTTTTTGCAATGACTCTTCCGAACGCTTGCGCTCGGTGATGTCGCGCCCAATACCCACCAATCCTGTCACTTTTCCCTGTCCATCCCGCAGCGGTACTTTGGAAGATAAGAGCCAGGCTGGCTTTCCCTCGGGATCGAGCCCCGGTTCTTCTCGATTGAAAATCGCTTTTCCGGTATCGATGACCGACTGGTCCAGCGCCCAATAAGCCTTCGCCAATTCAAGTGGGTATGTATCGAGGTCGGTTTTCCCAAGCACATCTTCCATCTTTTCCCCCCCGGCTGCCTTCCAGTCTGCCATGTTCGACACAGTCTTGTGACCCTGGGCATCCATAACGAAAATGCGATCGGGTAAATTGTCTATCAGCGTCCTCAAAAGGATTCGTTCCTCCTCCAGTTTGTCTGATGCCCTCTTGCGCTCGATCGCCGCTGCTACTTGCGCACTGACCGAAGAAAGGAACTTCTTATCGCGTTCCGAGTAACAATTGGGATCCTCGTAGTTCTGCACTGCCATGACGCCGATCGTGCCCGTGGGGGTTTTGAGCGGAGTTCCCATCCAGATTGCCGGTTTGGTACCCACCAGTTCCACTTCCCCCCGGCTGACCAGTTCCTCGAACTTTGCCTGGGTCAGCAGCAGCGGTTCACCGGTTCGGAATACATATGAAATAATGCTTTTTTCGAGTTTGGAGGGCGGCATGGGCGGATCGAACTTATCCATCGCAAACACTTCTTCGAATAACCCGCTGCTGTTATTGTGGAAAACGACGAAAAAATTCTCGGCCGAAATTACTTTGGCAAGCGATTTACGCACCAGTTCAAGCAGCCCATCTAAGTTCTCCGTCTCTGCCATCTCTTGCATGATCGCCAGCAGGGCCTGCCGCTCGGCTTCGGTCCGGTTCCTTTCGGTGAAATCCCGGTAATTGGTTACGATGGCATTTACGCCTGTCTCCGCCAGTAAATTCATGCCTGTCCCTTCCACCCATCGCCAGGAGCCGTCCGCGTGCTGCGCCCGGTATTTGAATGGAAGGGAAATCCCCGGAGTCTGCAATATTTGACCGAAAGACTTCATAACATCATTCATGTCCTCTGGATGGACTGCCCCCAGCATTGAATCGCTTCTCGGTTTGGCGGGGTCCAACCCCAGCAGGGTGTAAGCTGCCGGACTTCGGTAAATGATTTTCCCTTCGGCGCTGATCAGGGCGATCGCGTCGCTGTTGTTTTCGATTAAAGCCCGAAAACGCAGATCACTGTCAGTCAGTTTCCCCTCCGCCTGTTTTCGTTCTGTGACGACTGCCCCCATGAGCAGGGTGACAATACAATTTACGATCATGAGCAGTTCTAGCCCGCCCAGTTGTGAAAGGTTGGATCGAAATAACCACAGTGCCAACACCACCCCGCTATTCATTACCAACAATGCCACGCTGACTCCCTTGAAGCCGCGCTGCAGGGCAACCCATATGAGCGGCAGTGCGATCAGGTATAAGGGATGGAACTCATCCAGCACGGGCGCTCCGAACACCCAGTAAAGCGTTAACGCGATGCTGAACACCTGACCAAGGATCGCAAGTGATGGACGCGGAAATGACCGGCGTCCTGGCTGCCTCAACGGTTGTCCTCCCATGAACCGCTTTAAGCCCGGCATTACAAAGATAAGCAGGAAGGGTGTTACGGTCAGGACCCCCACCGTTTCTCCGATCCACCAGTCGAAGATCGACCGGAGCAGCTCACTTCGCGGGATATTGCTGCCTCCCGCAGAACCCGATACGGATAATACTGCAAGGATTGCTGAAACAATGACAGCCGTTAGAACAAACCAGGTCACATCTCGTAATTTTCGCAGTTGCCAGTCGATGCGAATTATTCTTCTCAGGAAGATCGCGGTGCCCGCATAGATCACAGATAGAATAAGCGCCCATATTACTAGCAAATAGGCGGGTTGAGGCATGCGGTAGATGAAAATACTGCTGACGAGTAATGCGATCGTCACTGCCGGCGCAAAAGTGACCCCGAACACCAGCAGGAGTGCGTACGTGATCCCGGCGGGTGGGTACCATGCCACGATCCCGGGCAGTCCTTGAAATCGTTCCGTAATAAGATCCAAACCGATGAACACCAGCAGGTAAGCCGCGACGATCAACACGCTTCGCAATAACGCGCCCATCTTATGTGCAGATGCAGGCGCGCTTCCTCGTTCAGAAATTATTTTTGGTTCGGCGGGATTCCCCCCAGGGGGATTCGTTGGATCGTTGTCTAGTCTCAAAGTCCCCTCGCGTGTCGCTCCGGTGACCGGGAAAGCCATCAATGTACGTGGAACCGAGATCGATGACCCGGTCTATACAGGTAATACTACCATTAATCCGGGAGCCAACCTGGATGGTGCTCATTGCAACTTAATCTCAATTTCCCTGTAATCTTACCCTTGGAATGTTGAATCTACATCCAACGGATGGGGAATACCCGCCTCCCCCACTTGGGGGAGCGTTCTTCCGGGACATTGTCCCGATGCCATTTCGGGAAGCAATCCCTCTTCTCACGCCTGTCATTGCAGTCCTCCCCCATTTTCTGTTCGCTTGCCCCGCCTGTCCTGATGGTTGCTGAAGTTGTCCCCGAAGGGGACAACTTCAGCGCCAGGGTTCTTTTTGGGGCACGGGATTGTGATTAATTGTTACCCTTCAACTTCGATGCGATCCACCTGGACCTGCGAGCCGTTGTAATCAGGAACATTACTGAATAATGTGCCATACAGATGAACGATCTTGCCACTGTTGCGTAGCGCCTCAATCTGTGCTTGTACCACCGGGTCCATTGAATCGATGCCAAAATAGATTATCTGCCCGTTGGTCCACAACTCAAAGTAGTCATCATACTGTGCGCCGGGCTCCGTACTCTTGATGACGCCCCGCCAGCCAGCTATCTCTTCTGAAGTACCCGGTGACATGTAACCACCCGAACCATCTCCACCCGTGCCGCCGCTTCCTCCTGGACCACCACCACTTCCTTCTGTGGTTGTCTCACCGGAAATGGCAGGTGTCGGGTTTTTCTGTGCTGCGGAACCACACTCTCCGCGGAAAAAGGCCCACTCGTCACAGGTGCTGCCATCCGGAAAAACACAAACTCCGGATTGGCTGCCATCGGCAGCCGTTTGAATCTCAAGTGTGTTCCCGTTCTGCTCGCAATAGACCGAGGCAGGATTTGGCATATTTGCCTCAGGTATTTCCGTCCCTGCAGAGTCAGATGTCTGGACCCGAAATGACGTACAGGCCGTCAGTGCCATTAGAACTATTGTGAATGTAATGATCCTTTTCATTTTTTCCTTCTTTCTGTTGTAGAGAGAAATCCACCAGTCTTGGTGGTTTATGGAGACAGTTTATTTTGTGCACTATTTCACATATAGACGTTGGAGAATTAAAAAAGTTCCTTTTTCTTATGGATTTTGAAGAATCAATCCTGGCGTAGGGTAGTCAACCATACTGCAGGTTGGGTCTCCAGGTCGGTCCAGCCTTTTTTGCATTCTCTCGTCCCTCCTTTTGCTGCAAGACTTAAAGCAGCGGAGCCGCTATCCGGAGCCGGTGTTGGGTGTGCCACTTACCTGAAACTGCAGACAACATTAACCACGGTTCGATAACAATATTAATCAGTACGTGAGCAAATATACAGGGCCCCAAGTTGCGCCCGCCCACGAGATAGATGATAGCCAGAAAGATCCCTAGAATTGACGTCGATATGATTGCCGGAAGCGTAACCTTGAAGTCGCGCTTTGCGAGTAGTGTCCAGCTGGTATGTGCCAAACCAAATGCGACGCCGGAAATAACGACCTGGAGGATGGGATTAAATCCGCCCGACATGAAATGATCCATGATCCAACGTCGAAAGAAGACCTCCTCAACGATGCCGCCGACCAGCGCCGAGAGAATCCCCAGGAGTTTAAACAGTGAGATTTCGCTCTGTTTCTCCGCAACCAAAGGAATGGCTTTCAATGTATAGAAAACATATACGATTCCTACAATGGTGGCGAGAATCCACGCTATCGGAGAGGCTATTAAATTTCTCTCAAAGCCGAGATTTTGGAACATGGGGATTTGATACCCAACCAGGATCATCGCCAATGGGCTGAACATTATTAGTGTTGCTGTACCTAAAATCAATGCGGTTTTGCTTCGATCAGTCATTTTTTACACTCCTTCTTTCTTGCTTGTGTGCATTTGATGAAAGCCATGAATGATAGGACTTCTGCATTCTTTTATGAGGTGGTGTGCCTGGCGCAAACCGTTGGGCGGGTGGGCGCAGCGCTTTGTCAGGATTTGTCGCAATGCTCCATCGTAATGACCACATTTCCCTTTTTATGCCCTTGTTCGACATACCGGTGTGCCTCGGCGATCTGTTCCAGCGGATAGACCCGGTCTATGACCGGTTTGAGCTTGCCCGCCTCGATCAGTTCCTTGAGCAGGAGCAGGTTTTCGAGCTTATCGCCCCCGTCTGAGTCGGCATGGACGTTGATGTAAATGCCGGTCTGCTTGAGCGCCTTTTTGCCCTGCGCAGGGAGTAGTTTACCGACCGCGTCAAAAACCACGTCGTAGGTTGCGCCGCTTTGGGTGAACTCCTCCCGGGTGTAATCGATAACCTGACTCGCCCCCAGGGATTTGATCAATTCCAAATTCGTGCCACTGCACACCCCGGTCACGTCTGCCCCGAAGTGGCGGCTGGCAAGCTGCACCGCATAGGTGCCCACCGCGCCGGATGCGCCGTAAACCAGGATTTTTTGCCCCGGCTGGATTTTTCCCTTTTTGAGACACTGCCAGGCCGTCTGCCCTGCGCCAGGGATGGCGGCCTCCTCGTAGGTGAGATTGGCCGGTTTGATAGCGATCACACCGTTTTCGGGCAGACATTTGTATTCGGCATGTCCGCCGAAATTCACCCCGAAGGTGGAGGCGAAAACCGGGTCGCCAGGCTTGAAGCGGGTCACTTTTATGCCGACGGATTCAACTTCTCCGGCTAATTCCATCCCTAGGATGGGGAGTTTGGGCCTGCGCCATCCCAGGATAAGACGCGCCATGAACTTCTGCCAGCCATGGATGGGCAGGTTGAAACTGCGCATGATCGTGTCGCCGATGGTGACTGTGGTGGCATGGACTTTGACCAGCACCTCATTCGCTTTAGGGGTGGGTTTTTCCACCTCTTGAAGATGAAGAACCTCGGGTGGACCAAATTTTGTGTATACGATCGCTTTCATTGACATTTTCCTTTTTATTAGAAAACAATCCTTATAGTGAAAGAACAGATTTCACGATGACCCACAAGTCAGTCGGTTTTGCACTAAAACTATTGTTAAACAAGATTGCTGTCGTTATAACAAACGCAAAAAATCCAATAACAACACCTTTTTGTAGTAACGACGTTTTCTGGATCTCTTGTTTTGCCTTTACATCACAAATATCACCGGGACAGTATTGAGGTTTTTCTTTATGAAACAGTGGATAAAATTTGCACCCCAGACAAATGCCGAACACAGCTTCAAAGAATAAGAATATCAGGCAGATTTGACAGATGATCCCGGTTATGAAGCTGGTTGAATTCATTACAACCAACAGCAGGAATATGATCGTGGATAGCACCAGACCGATCGTCCAGGCAAACTTTTTTTGAGCCGCGCCGACATATTCGGGGGTTTGACCACCTACGATCAACCTCCCGATTACTAATGAAGGAGAATACTTGGGACTGATCAATACCCGTATGATGAAATCTGTCAGGAAGATCGTGTTAACAAACTTGATCAGAAAATAATTCTCATTAAATATGACCAGCATCCAGGCCAGGAACATAAAAAAATATAGTATCCCTGCCGAAGCTCTTATTTCCCGCTCGTTCAAAACCGGGATGTTATATCCTTCCACGGTTTCTCCGAATTGTTTAACTTTTTTCATTTTTATCTCCTTGTTCTGATCCATTTTTTGTTTAAACAAGCTGCCTACGTATGTTTATGATTTGTCTGGGAGAGGCAGGGCTGAAGACCCTCCCTCTCCCCCATAGTGCAAATCTATGCCGCGCTCACAAGCTCGTTCGTCGCTGTTTTAGCAAACAGAGAAGCGATTACAGATGGATTGAATCCCTTCACGATCAACCAGACCGCCATTACCATTTCCTGTGGCGCTATCACCATTTCCAAATAAAGCCCAATGCCGGTATCCGCGTGAAAGAAACTCAACAGGGCGGAGGCCAAAGAGCAAACCACGCCGATCATGCCCCAGACGGACAACCAGCGGGGGATCAACCGGGTGCGGTAGAAGGAGAGATATAAACACGTAGCCCCAATGAGAAAAAAGAGGGGACCGACCGTGGCGAGACGGCCTTGGAACTGATACAAGATGTTGCCCATGGACTGTAAAGCAGCCGAATCAGCCCCGGTGGCAATGTATTCGTTGCCAAGCGCGACGAGGGTTAAAAAACCGAGAGCCGTAAGAAAATACCAGGTTCCCTCCAGTGCCCCGCGGAAAAGGACCATCCCCATCGCCAGTTCCTCGCTGTCTTTTCTAAAGATCGGGTAGAGGAAAACCGTCATCGCCACCAGCGAAATCCCCATCATGGAGGTAAAAAATGCACCTCCGGAAAGCCGGGACGAATTGGCGGCAACGAGGCCCAGCATATCTACACCGGCGAGCGGTTTGCTGATGGTGAGCGAGGAAAGCACTTCGCCGCCAATGACTACACCCAAAATCCCAAAGACTGTCCCCAGGAAGTAGAGGGCGCCTGCTATTACTGCATTCTTTCTGTATGTATTCATTTTTTCTCCTTTTTTGAACGATATGGATCAGTTTTACGATTTAACAACTGGCGCATCCGCCTGGGCCGGATTGCTGCGCAGCAGAACGATCCCCAGCCAGATGAACCACACAATCTGACCCAATGCAAAAATGTAAATAAATATATCGAGAGCCGGCACAATCGAGATGATGCCCGCTGCACCGACTACTACACCAAGATAGTTCAGCACTTTGGAAATTGCTCCTGTCCGCAAAGCTGCCCAACTTAACAGTAAAATCCATATGCCGCCTATAGCTTCATTACTGCCGGCTAATCCCCCCAACACAGAGTCAATCGTCAACCAGATCGTCACAGCTTGAGCCGGGTCTTTACCATAGAGATCGATGACAGTTTGCATGCCGGCGTTTTGGATCATGCCGCTAAGAAGGATCACGCATCCCCAAAATATACCGAAGACAGTCGCTGTCTGCATTATTGCTGGTGAGTTGGCCTTCAACCGCTCGTAAAGCGCCAGCGCCAGGACAACCATGAAGATGCCCCATACTACATAGACGATTAGGTACATTATGTACAGGAAGGCCAGGTTGTCCGCCATTAAAGCTACCTGCTGGACAGGGTCGGCAACACCAGAAACGTTCACTACGGTGAGAAAACCGATCATACCCACCAGGTATGCTGCTGCCAGGTACAACGCGGAAAAGCCGCCAAATTTTTGCAAAGTTTTCATTTTTGTCTCCTTTTCTGAACGATATGAATGAGTTTTACTATTTGACATCTGGCGCATCTGCCGGGCTACCCTTCGGGGTTATGCCACTTCCATGCATGCCAAACAATGAGTAAAGTAAGCGCGATTTCTACAACAACAAAGGACATATAGAAAATCCAGGAGGTCTCCCCGATCATATTACTCAGGTTGACAAGCGTATAAAGTACACCCAGGATGATGTTTGCCCAGCGATTTACTTGATGCTTCAGTGTCAAGGATAGGAAAACCATGACAGCCGGAATGATCATCAAGATTGAGGCTGATAATAATGAACCTTGAGTCACTGGAAAAGGACCCATAAATCCGTCCATCATTTTCTGTATCGCACCCGCTTTAAATAATGAAAATATGTCAGCATAGATATAGATTAACATCAGGGCTACCCATAATGCTGAAAGCTTCATCTTCACATTTATCTTCACATCTTCCATTTTGGTGGTCGTATTGATCGTGTTCATTTCTTTCTCCTTTATTTGAACGATATGGATGAGTATCATTTAGCTGAGCGGGGAGGGTTTTAGGGAGGGTTTTCAGCCCTCCCTCTCCCCTATATTGCAAATCTATGCCGCGCTCAAGACCTGGTTCGTCGCTGTTCTCTCAGCCAACCTCAACTAAGGCTGGTTTTTGCTCCTTTGCACCCATAATCAAAAGCCACAAAGTTAGCCCGAATTCCGCAATAAAGCCAAGAGGGAAACTGATGTTAGTTATTGCTGTGTAACCCGGAACATAAAGTAAATACAGAAGAGAAGTTGTCGTCCAGGTAACACAAGAAACCATCAACACGATGCCCAAAATTCTGGGAAGGAAGCCGGACTTGAAAACCAAATAACCAAGTGGAAAGAGCCAGGCACCAAAAAAGATCTGGGAGACCCAATATCCATTTTTCTGTAAATAGAGAAATGCCATTGCCAGGGCTTGCAGTTGATCGGCTTGGAATACTTTTAAGGTATCTGCGCCACTTGAGAGCAGTAGAGCAGCAACATAATTAAGGTCAATAGCGAACCGTACAGCGACACCGCCTAGATTCAATAACAGGAAGAGCAAAGCGAGATTCTTATTCACCGGTTTCAATAACGCGTATAAAGCCCAGGCCGCCAAAAAGAAAAGCACACCAGCGAGCAGATCGCCCACAAAACCGATCCGAAATTGCCATTCATGAGCCACAATATTACTGGCTGTTGCTGCGGCATCTCCGAATACAATCAGTGGCGAGCGACCAAACACATCTGCCAATATCTCAACTACCATATAAATGAGATACAGGAACCCTGCTATTCTTGCGGTCTTTTTATTCGTATTCATTTTTTATCTCCTTTTTTACTGTGCTCAAATAGGTTCAACCACTGGTTTCCACTTCCAGGTAAACCAGATAGTTAGTAATATGCACGCAACTTCCACTGTTTCAAAAAACATATAATACAGACCGTGCCCGCCAGCTACAATTTGTTGGATCATAAAAGCTCCAATAACGATGGTTACCCAGCGATTTACTTTGTAGTTCAATACCCAGGACAGGATAACCATGGCAATCGAAGTTACCATTACTATTGCGCCTGCCAACAAAAACCCCGCAGACATTGGAGCTCCCACCATTCTTTCCCGGATCGCAGATGTTGGATCCATTAAAGAAACAATATCCGCATAAGCCATAAGTAGTACTACAAATATCCATAACAACGAAAGTTTTACTTTTGGATCTATTCCGGTGGTTGATTTGTTTGTGTTCATTTCTTTCTCCTTTTTTTTAAACGATATGGATGAGTTTCATTGAATGGTCCCAGTTACTGCATGGGATTGGACTTGAATAAAATTGTGGCCGCCACCCGGTTACCGGGGGTTGAAATGGGCTGGAAATGTTGCCAAAGGCAAACCTCCTTCCCAAGTGGCGCTGCCCATTTACGATTTGCCATCTGATTGATCCGTAAGGCCATATTCGAGAGGACAGACGGATACCAGGGGCATGCCCAGGTCACGTATTTTTTTGAGTAGTCCATGCAGCGCGGCCTGGTCTACCACCGGGCCGGTCAGAATCGTATCGCCGTTCTCTAGCGTGATGGTCAGGCCTTCGAACCAGTCTGTCCATTGACTGTCCAGGTGACCCTTGATCCTGATCTGATAGACCGTTGGTTTACTTGGGTCCGTTTTTAGGTTGAATTTGTTTCGCATATCTCTGTACCTTTTGCGGCCGGTCATTACAGTCCGTGCCGCTTGTTTAATGTACAGGGATAATATCCCCCACAAAGTGTTAACGAACAGACACTTTAGTGTTGGTTACAGGTGTTGTTTTTTTAGTATCTAACCGGGAATTCCTGGTGAAAACGGTTGAGGGTGTTAGCGGCGCTCTGCGCCGCCAATACCCAATTACTTCCTGTTATTTTTGGATGGGTTCTTGGTTAAATGGGGATCGGTTGAGGAAAATTGAACCTTACAGCAAACCCAGCTCGCGGGCACGTGCAATGGCTTCAGTGCGGCTTTGCACTTGCAGTTTGTCAAATATTTTGCGGTTATGCCCCTTGATCGTGTCCAGCGCCAGGAAAAGCCTCTCGCCGATCTCTCGATTCGAAAGTCCCTGGGCAATGAGCTGTAGTATTTTTAACTCGCGCCGGCTCAATGGCTCTACCATGGTTGATTTCTGACCATGGTCCCCGGAACGTAGCGGAGTGGGATTGCTGGCTTCTGATTGTGGCACTGGCACTATTTGCGCAAAGGCCGCCAGAAGTTTGTCCACATACTCGATCAGCTTGTGACCTTCACTCGCCTGGTTTTCTATCCATAATCTAAAATCCAAAATCAACAATCGCATCGGCTCACCTTCGTCCAGGAAGAGACGGATGAACCCTTCCGGTTCGGCGCGCGCCAACACCTCGCCGAGCAGTTCCACCGCCTTTTCCTTTTCACCGTTTTTATACAGAGCAATGGATTGCACGACCATCACCTGGATCAGAAGAGAGGCCCAAGCTTTTACTACCGCTGTCTGGCGAAATGTCTCAAACACCCCTAGTGCAGCAGAGGGGTCCCCCTGGGCGATGAGCACGCGCGCCTGGATGAGAGGCAGGTCAGCTTTCTGTGCCAGTTGAGCGGTCCCACCGATGTTGCCCTGACGTAAGAGGATCATTGCCTGGGCGGCGGCTTTATCCTGGAGGCGAAAGGTGTTGTTACTTCGACGCATCTCTTGCTCCGCCTGCGCCAGGGCGCCTGCCGCGCCGGCCACATCTCCCCGGGCTAATTTAAGGCGGCACAGGAACAACTCGCTCAAGATCAACCGGTCAATGACTTGATCATACTGCCTTGCCAGTTTCAAGCTCTGCTCCGCATACTGCCCGGCGGCGTCCAGATCGTTCCATTCATAACAGATCCTTGCCAGGCCAAGATAGGCTATAGGGGCATTTGGAGGGGAATACTCATCGATCCGTTGCAGAACACGCCGGTAGGTCTCAGCCGCCAGGTGAAGCTGGTTCCCGCTTTCCTGTATCTGGCCCAAACGGATCGAAGCCAATAAGATGTTGATCATATCCCCTGACGCCTGGCCGAGAGCTAAAGCTTCGGCATAAGCCCGGCCGGCCGCGACCAAGTCATTCTGAAGATAATAAGCAAATCCCATCGACCTGATGGCCATCGACCGGTTATTCAGGTCATTGGGGTGCAGATACTCCAGGGCGCGGTGCGCCTGCAGCAGGGTGGTTTCTGGCTCGGCCTGTGCCTGAGCCACGTTTGCCCGGGCGGCAGCTATTTTCCCGATCAGGTCCCGGGAGCTTTCGTCCATCTCGGCGTCTGGCAGGCCAGTGGATGCCAGAGCCGCTTCGAGCGCCTGGAGTTTCTCTTCCACGCCCATTGGCTGGCCGATGATCAGCAGCATCGAAGCTTGCTTCCACCACAACGCCGGCCTGGCATCCAGCAAGGTCTTTGGAAGTGACTCCAACCAGCTCAATATCGCCGTTGCTGTGCCGCGCAGGTGGACGGGCATTTTGCTGCTTTCCATCAGGCGCACGGCTCGCTCGATATCATTGGCCGCAGCCGCATGGCGAAACGCATCCAGCATCAGGTCGTTGTTTTCATACCACTCGCTGCCACGGATATGCAGTTCGGCGATCCCTTCAGGGGTGAGATTTTGCCCCAGCCGCTTGCGCAGTAGATCGCCAAAAAGATGATGATAGCGGTACCAGCGCCTCTCGTTGTCCTGTGGGACGATGAACAGGTTGGTGCGCTCGAGATATTCTAGGGTTGCCTGTCCGGGAACAGATGAGTCGAGCAAAACAGCATCGCAAAGAGGCCCGCACATGCGGTCGAGGATGGATGTGCGCAGCAGGAACTCCTGGATGCTTTCGGATTGCTGGTGCAAGACCTCTTCAAGCAAATAATCCATCACGAAACGATGGCTGCCGGTGAAAGATTGGATGAAACCAGCAGTGTCTTTTAGCCCCCGCATTGAGATCGCGGCCAGCTGCAGGCCGGCGATCCAGCCCTCCGTGCGGGCTTCCAGCGCGGCAATGTTTTCTGCTGAGAGGTCCAGCCCCATCACTTTGCTGAGAAATTCGGAGGCTTCGTCTGAGGTAAAACGTAAATCGGCAGCGCGCAGCTCGGTACACTGCCCCCGGGCGCGCAGGCGTGCCAGCGGCAGGTCTGGATCTTCGCGCGTGGCGATGAGCAGGTGCATCTGCGGCGGCTGGTGTTCGATGAGGAAAGCCAGGGATTGATCGACCGGCTGGGAATCGATCGAGTGGTAGTCATCCAGAACGAGCAGAAAGTTCTCAGGGACGGTGGAAATTTCGTTGAGCAGGGTGGTCAAAATGGTTTCGATCTGCAGCGGTTGGGGGGATTGGAGCGCAGCCAGCAGCCCCTCGCCAATTCCCGCCTGGATCCCCTGCAACGCTTTTACCAGGTAAGTGATGAAACGCGCCGGATCATTGTCCCCTTCATCAAGCGACAACCATGCTACCGGCCTCCCGCACACCTGCCCTCCTGACCCTGTCGGGTCTGGACAGGGTGGCGGGTTTTGCCCGCAACTGGCAATCCATTCGCTCACCAGCGTGGTCTTGCCAAACCCGGCGGGAGCCGAGATGAGGGTCAGCTTGCGCCCCGAAGAGAGACCCTCGTTCAGCCGCTCGATCAGGCGGGGGCGGAGGACAATTTTAGACCGAGGTGGGGGTATATAAAGTTTAGTGGCTAAAATTGGCGCAGACATGGATTAATTATAGGCCATTCTAAGGAGTTGACCGAGAAAAATGGCCTCGAAATCCTGATAATCGAATTTGGTGTGATGGGCGTTTGCGTAATGGAATAATTAAATTGGGCATAGCCATTTGTCGTTAAGGGATAAATCCTCTGCTTCGCTGCCAATCGCTTTTCCTAACCAGTTACGCATCTCAGGGCTGTTGATCGCATCGTTGAGGAATTTCCCTTTTTTAGTTCTTTCACGGGCAGGATACAATAATCTCCATGGGTTTCACCCGTGCCAATGGTGCTTGATCTCT
>Ga0209638_1000095_pt1 | contig 55750 bp, 56 predicted proteins | sample BarGraNGADG00211_FD_184490 | JGI IMG/M metagenome (GOLD analysis project Ga0209638, IMG submission 184490) | Arctic peat soil microbial communities from Barrow, Alaska - Barrow Graham LP Ref core NGADG0002-211 (SPAdes) (version 2) | ecosystem: Environmental > Terrestrial > Soil > Wetlands > Peat... | reverse complement strand
CGCGCGCGGCTGAGCATGGAAGTCCTCGAAGCGCACTGGGGCGATTTCGAGATCGTGGGCGGATCCGACCGCATCGTTCGCGATCCCATCGACGTTGTCGACTACAACCCGGAGTGGCCGGCTCAGTTCGCAGAGTGGCGCGACCGTCTCGCCGCCGCCCTCGGGCCAACCGCGAAATGCATCGAGCACGTCGGCTCGACGTCCGTTCCCGGCCTGCCGGCCAAACCGGTGATCGACATCCAGGTGAGCGTTCCCGACATCACCGACGAAGCCGCCTATGTGCCGGCAATTGACGCTCTGGGCGTCGCGCTGCGGTCGCGCGACAGCCAGCATCGCTACTTTCGGCCGGCCGGCGACCGACGCCGCGACGTGCAGATCCACGTCTGTGACGCCGGCTCTGGCTGGGAACGGGCCCACCTCCTCTTCCGCGACTACCTGCGCACGCACTCGGAGGCCGCAGGCGCCTACACGGAGATGAAGCGCGATGCGGCGGCCCGCTACACGAGCGACCGGATCGCCTACAACGAGGCGAAGAGCAACTTCATCCTCGATCAGCTCGAGCAAGCCGAGCTATGGGCGGCCGAAACCCGATGGCGCGTCGGGTGACCTTGCGCCCTGTTGCTCAGGGCGGCTTGGACCTCGACGCGGCTGCCTGAGAAGACGACTCTCGGCCCGTCAACGACCAACTGAGTCGAGGTTCTGACGTGATCTCCTGGCACCTCGCGGCCTCGAGCCGCATTGAACGTCCGTGGTTCGTCTGGATCGGCGCCGCCATCGCCGCAGTAACCGCCATAGGCGCACTGCCAGTAAGTGTGAGCCTCATCAGCGAGCCAAGCGGCGCCGGTATCGGCCTGCCCAACGAATGGATTGCGAATTCGATCTTCGGCTCGTACTTCGTGCCGGGCATCTACCTGCTGCTCATGAACGGTTTGGGCATGGTCGCGTTGATCTTGCTCATCCTCGCTAGGCACTGGTCGGCGCCTTGGTGGATGGGCGCGCTCGGCGTGGGTCTCATCATCTGGATCCTCGTCCAGCTCGTGATCATGCCCGAGACGAGCTGGCTGCAGTGGTTCTTCCTGGGCTCAGGGCTGATCTTGGGCTTCGTCGCGCTCTTCTGGCTGCGACGCACCGGCCACCTGAAGCTGTGGTGACCACCTAAGCCGATTGGGTGATACCCGAGGTCACGGCGCAGATCACACTGCAGATGTGATCTCAGTGGGCCGACGGATTCCCTTGGTCGCCAAGATCTTCGCGGTGACCGTCTGCTCCGCGACGATTGCCTCGTGCTCCTATGCGCCTGGCTTCGGCGCCAGTCCATTACCTGCGATGACGGCGATTCCCAGTGGGGCCGAAGCGCAGTCGAGCAAGCCGACCGTCACGCCCACTCCGCTCGTCGTCAATGCCAAGCCCGCTTCGCCCGTCCACACCCCGATCAACGCTACGTTCGACGCAACCCGTGTTGTCGCGGCCGGCGTCGAATCGGCCCCGGACGGCACGATCTCGTTGACGTTGACCGACTACGGAATGTTTGAGGTCAACGGTTCCCAGTGTCACTACTCCGACGGCGATTACTCGCTCAACGGCGGAAGGCTCATCGCATCGGTAACGGAAGCGAACCTCGTGGGCTGTGGCGCTGTCCAGGACGACACGGGCTGGTGGTTCAACAGGTTCCTGACGAGCTCCCCGCTCATGACAACGGCGGGCGACAACCTCGAGCTGGCAACGGCCGATACAACTGTCGACTTCAAGCGGCACGCTGAGCCGGTCGCCTGGATCCTGGATCCTGCATATCGCGTTGCGCCATCCGAGACAGAGCTCCACGTTTCGGTTCTCGAGGGCGCGTGCGCCAATGGCCAAAGTCCCGAAGGACGCATATTGCCGGCGGAAGTCACCTACACCGAGTCACAGGTCACGATCACGATCATGGTCAAGACACTCGGAATGGCGAGCTGCCCGGGCAACGCCCCGTACCCTTGGACAGTCACGCTCTCGCAGCCATTGGGCGACAGAAAGCTATCCGGCGACAACCACGCTGACTTCCGGTAGCCAGCGACGGCTAGCCAGCGACGGCTAGCCAGCCCGTTGGGGGCGCCCAAGCATCGCGATCTCGATGCTTGGAGCCAGGAGGGCAAGGTCAGCGAGGAGGGCACGTTTCCTCGCCGCCCCGACCGGTTCGAGCGCCGCCGTGAGCACTTGCAGGGCACCGCTGCCGACGGCGACGCTCTCCCCGACGCGAGCGAACCAGCGTTCACCGACCAGGGCCAGCCGAACGGGAAGCCCGCCCAGCGTGAAGTCCGTCGACCAGCGCGTGTTGCTCACGGGACGAACTTTGCGGGGCCACTGTGACAGCTTGTGTGTCACACAGCCGGCGTCGGTCAGATTTTCTGGCCGCGGAGATCTAGGAAGATCCGCAGCCTCCGCCAGCGCGGATCTGCCTGGCGCGAGCGGATGGCTCAGTCACCGGTCCGGATGTCCGGGCCGACAAGGCGGACGCTTGACGCCTCGATTGGCGTGGTCAGGAGCAACGTGAAGGCACGGCCAATGCCGATCATGAACGAGCAGCCGAGCTCCTGCGTGCGCTCATCGAACACATAACCGTCGCGCGAAGCATAGAAATGGAGCTGAATCAAAGCGTCGCCACAGCCGCCAGTCCACGAGACGTGCAGCGTCGACGTCGATCCAGCCGGCGGTTGAACGCCGTCGCGGACATCTTCGGAGACATCACGAACGAAGGCGCGGACCAAGCCCGTGTCGTCGAACAGGACAACGTGCGGACGCAGACCAGGCCCCACGAGCTCGCTCGGGAGCCACAGCTCGAAGTAACCGCGATCGGTCGTGGCACTCAATGGTGTGACTGCTACGACGAGCACCATGAACGCTACGACGAAGACGGCAAGAAGCCGCCGTAGCCGGATCAGATGCCGAACATTTCCCGGCATGCGTCGAACCCCTCGACAGTGATGGGCGGTCGTTCGCGTGACTCCCACATCTTGCGCGTCATCAGGAATTGCTGTTCCTGGCGCGCGACGCCGCGCGGCGCCATCCAGCGGTAGCCGTTGTCGGCGTAGCCGAGCGAGCGCGAGACGCCGATCGACGGCGCGTTGTCCATGAACGCCTCGCTCGTGGCTCGCTCCGCGCCAAGGTGATCGAAGGCGAAGGACAGCACCGCCGAGCGCATCTCGCGCCCGATCTTGAGGCCCTGGTGGCGACGCGCGAGCCACGATCCCGTACCGACGCTTTTGAAGACGGCGAACCTCTCCCCGTGCAGCCCCTGGGTACCGACGAGCTGGTCGTCCGTCCACACGCCAAGATCGAGCGTCCAGTTGTCCGCGGACCACGCCCCGCGCGTCCGCCAGTGGTATTGCATGAACGATGGCTCGAGCTGCGGGCTCGATTGGTCGGTCCAGGCCAAGCCAAACGGCATGAAGTCGGCGTCATGGATGCCCGACTTCGCGAGCGCGAGCAGCTCGACCAGCTCGTCCTCGCGCGGCAGGCGCAGCTCCAGGCGCTCGCTGCGCACGACAAGACCGAACAACGGCCATGCGTCGACCAGCCCCATGGTGCCCTCCGCCATGCGCCGAGTGTAGAGAACCGCCTGTTCGGTGAACCTCGCTAGAGTCGGCATCGTGAGCATCGGCCGCCGGCTCACCACCGCGCGCATCGTGCAGCCCCTCCGCCATCGCGACTTCGCGTTGTTGACGGGCGGTCGCACGGTCTCACTCGTCGGCGACGGCTTCTTCTTCGTCGCCCTGGCGTGGCAGGTCTACCTGATCAGCAACGACCCGGGCGCGCTGTCGCTCGTCTTCCTCGCGGGCTCCATCCCGCTCGTCGCGTTCCTGTTGCTGGGCGGCGCGCTCTCCGACCGCTACGACCGGCGACTGCTGATGATCGGCGCCGACGTCGTGCGCGGCATCGCCATCGGCGTGCTTGGTCTGCTCTCCATCAGCGGCCAGATCCAGCTGTGGCACATCGCCGTCGTCGAGGCGATCGCTGGTGGCGCGAGCGCATTCTTCAACCCGGCATCGACCGCGATAGTCCCCGACGTCCTGCCCGATGCGGACCTGCCGCAGGCCAACGCGCTGTTCGGGATCCTGCGCCGGATGACGGTTTCGCTGCTCGGGCCCGCATTGGGCGGCATCGTCGTCGCGGCCTTTGGGCCCGGCCCCGCGTTCATCGTCGACGCGCTCAGCTTTGCCGGCTCCGCCGTGGCGGTCTTCGCCATTCAAGCGCGCCCGACGGTCCACCACGACACCGAGAACAGCCTGCGCCATACGCTCGGGCAGATGCGCGAGGGCTTCGTCTACGTCCGCCAGAAGCCGTGGATCTGGGCAACGCTGCTCTCGGCCATGCTCAGCCTGCTCTTCTTCATTGGCCCGGTGCAGGTTCTGCTGCCGTTCCTGGTCAAGAACAGCCTCGACCTGGGACCGGACTCGCTGGGCACGATCCTCGCCTTCGGCGCGGTCGGTGCAATCGCGATGGGCCTGACGATCGGCCACTTCGGCCTGCCGCGGCGCCGCGTCACCGTCATGTTCCTGGCCTTCAGCCTGGGCGTGGCCGGTATGGCCGGTTACGGCGTCATGTCTGTGCTCTGGCAGGCGCTGCTCATTGCCGCCGTGACCAACGCGATGTTCGAGCTGGGCGACGTCATCTGGACGACGCTCCTCCAGCAGCTCGTGCCGCGCAACTTCCTGGGCCGCGTCTCGAGCCTCGACTGGATGCTCTCGACCGGCCTCGTGCCGCTTTCGTACGCCCTCGTCGGTCCGGTCTCAGCTGTGCTCGGACCACGGACGACGATGGTCGCTGGCGCGCTGATCGGCGCCGTGGTCATGTTCGCGCTGATCGTCGTGCCCGGGGTGCGCGATCCGGAGCGCCAGCCACTGCCGGCGCCGGACTCAGGGCAGGGCGGCGAAGATCTTGTCGGCCTGTGACTGGTCGATCCCATCGACCGTCCAGAGCGTGTCGCCGCTGGCGTAGAGATACGAGTCCCTTCCATCGGCCGGGTTTGTCCAGCGGCTGACGCTCTTGCCACCGGCCGTTGTCGCGGTCAGGGCCGTCGTGAACTTGGGCGCGTCCGGGAAGATCGCCGCGGAAAGGTCGCCGACGGCACCGAGCAGCTCGTCGCCGCGGTGGCCCGGCAGGCGAAAGGCGACGATCGTGACCGGCTTGCCGCCGACCGTCGCGGCCGCCGAGCCCACGCTCATCGCGGACTGGTCCAGCCCGGGCGGCAGGTTCCGGGCGGCCGCATCAACGGACGCCGGCCCGCCCATGTCGCACAGTGTCTCTATCCAGCGCGCCGACGAGACGTCGGTGAGGGTCTCGCCGTCGATCTCCGCCGGGAACTCGGCCTCGAGCGTCGGGTCGCCGGTCAGTCCAAGGGTGTCGGGCGGGTTGGCGGGATCAATGGTCGGGATGGAGGCGCACGGATCATTTGCCCGCGCCACCGCCGATGGAGAGGGCGAGAGCTGCTCGACCACCGACGAGCCGCAGCCGCCGAGCACGAGCACGAGCACGAGCGCAGCCAGTCGTCGCATCGGGGTCAGATCTTCGACGCGAGCGCCGACGCCAGCCGGTCGTAGTCAGCGGCGTCGTTGTAGAGCTGGGCGCTGACGCGCAGCAGGCGCCGCCGCGCTGCCTCGTATGCCGGTGCGTGGGGCCACGAGAGGACCGGCACCTCGATCCGATCCTTTTCGTAGAGCATGTCGTGGAGCGGATCGAGCGGGTAGGTCGCGTCGTCGTCGGCGTCCGGCGTGCGCTGGGCGATCGGTGGTTGCGTCGAAGGCGGCAGCTCGACCGCGGCCAGCGATCCGAGCATGTCATCGGGCGCGAGCGGTGTCGGCGAGCCGAGCACCGCGAGCAGCCTACTGCGCGCCGCGCGGGCGAGGTCCCGATTGCGCGCTCTGAGCTCCGACCATCCGCCGGGCAACAGGCCGGACATGAAGTCGAGCGCGGCAGGGATGGCGAGATAGGCGGTCGGATCGGCCGTGCCGCCCCAGTCGGACTCGAGCCGATAGCGCGAGCGGTCGTGGCGTGGCGAGTTGGCGCCGTGCGATACGACGAGTGGAACGATGCCTTCCTGGCGATCGCGCCGGACGTGGAGGAAAGCGCTGCCCTTTGGCGAGCAGAGCCACTTGTGGCCGTTGCCGGTGTAGTAGGCCGCGCCCAGCGCTGACACATCGAGGTCGACCATGCCCGGCGCGTGCGCGCCATCGACGAGCGTGTCGACGCCGCGCTCGGCGAGCCGGGCGACGAGCTGCTCGATCGGGAAGACGAGTCCGGTCGGGCTCGTCACGTGGCTGATGACGGCGAGCCGGGTGCGCTCGGTAACGCGCTCGAGGATTGCCTCGGTCACATCGCTCGACTGTGCGATGGGCAGTGGGATGCTCGCGACGACAGCGTTCGCGTGTGCTCGGGCCGCGACGTAGCGGATCGCGTTGATGCACGCGTTGTACTCGTGGTCGGTGGTCAGGATCTCATCGCCGCAGTTGAACTCGAGACTGCGCAGCACGGTGTTGACGCCGGTCGTGGCGTTGGCGACGAAAGCCAGGTCGTCAGCGTCCGCGTGGACAAAATCGGCCAGCGCGGCGCGCGCGCGATCGAGATGCCCTTCGAGCTCGGCATCCATGAACCTGATCGGGTGGCGCTCCATGCGCGCGCGCCACTCGGACTGGTCGTGCAGCACCGGCCACGGGCACGAGCCGAACGCGCCGTGGTTGAGGTACGTGATCTGCGGGTCGAGTGGCCAGTAGCGCAGGAAGTCGCTGTTCACTGTGTGAGTATCTATGCATGTGCGGGCGGATGACGATGCGGACCAACCCGTCCGACCTGGCCGAGATCTTCGACGCCGAGCTGGGCGCCGCCGAGGCCACCGCGCTCGACGAGCTCGGCGCGCGCTACAACGTCGCGCCGACCCAGTCGATTCCCGTTGTCGTGCAGCATGACGACGGCCGGCGCATAGAGCTCCAGCGCTGGGGACTCGTGCCGTCGTGGTCGAAGTCGGTCGGGAGCGCCGGCGCGCGCTACATCAACGCCCGCGCCGAGACCGTTGCGACGTCGTCGGCATTTCGCGCCTCGTTCCTGCGCCGGCGCTGCATCATCCCGGCCGACGGCTTCTACGAGTGGCTGCGCGACGGCCGGCGCAAGCAGCCTTTCCTGATCCACACGCCGGCCGACGCGCCGCTCGCGTTCGCCGGACTCTGGGCTCCGTGGCGTGACCCGACGGACGGCCAGTGGCTGCTTTCAGCCGCGGTCGTCACCGCGGCGGCGAACGCGACCGTCAGCCGGCTGCACAACCGCATGCCGGTCATCCTCGACCTTGATTCCGATGCTTGGCGTATGTGGCTCGATCCGCAGATACGTGACGAGGGCCTGCTCCAGTCGCTGTTGGAGCCAGCACCCGATTCGCTGCTCGAGCTGAGGGCCGTGTCGCCGCTTGTAAACAACGCCAACAACGAGGGACCAGAGCTGCTCTTGCCGGCCGCGGAAATGCAGCCTGCGCTCGAGCTGACCCTGTTCGGTTAGTCGGTGCCCTCGTCGGGCTCGCGCTGCCACGGAACCCATTCGCGGCCGTTCCACCAGCGGTGCCAGAGTGTCCCGTCGCGTCCGGGTGCGAAGACCTCGAGGCGGTCGGCGCCAGAGCTCGACGCCGCCGGCTGGCCGGTCAGCTCGCCGCCGAGCGATTCCCACGCATGCCACGCGGCGCCGTCCCAGTAGCGGTCCCACAGCTGGCCGTCATCGAAGATCGCGAAGACCTCCATCTCGTTGGGCACCCAGCTCGCCACGGCCGGCGCAGAGGCAAGGTCGCCGCCCAGGTTCTCGTCGGCCCACCAGCGCGCGCCGTCCCACGCCCGGTGAACGAGCGACCGATCAGTAGCGACCCAGAACAGGTCGATGCGGCCACTCCCCCACGACACGGCGACGAGACCCGCAAGCGCTTCCATCAGTTGCGACGCCGAAAAGCGAACGATATGACCGCGACGGACGTCCATGAGATCTCGGCGAGCACGGGCGAGATGAACGCCAACGGCACGGACACGGCAAAGACGACGGCTGCGCCCGCGGCGCGGATACCGACGTAGCGGATCATTCCTGGACTCAAGTTCGGGCTCACGAGGCGCCTGCGGACGGCGTACAGCCACAGCGAGACGGACGCGAAACCCATCAGCGACAGGCCGAGGGCATAGATGGCCGTGGCGCTGCCCAGATTGCCGTACGAGCCGAGGATCGACGCGAGCAGCGGCTGCTGCACCACGAAGAACAGGAAGACGAGGTTCAGCGCCAGCAGCCCGCCATCCCAGTCGACGATGAACCGGAACATCCGATGGTGGGCGACCCAGTAGATCGCGATGACCGCGAAGCTGATGAAGAAGGCGAAGTACTGCGGCAGTAGATCGGAAAGCGTCTGCAGGAACATCGCCTCAGTTGCGCCCGAGATGTTCGGCACACGCAGGTCGATCGCCAGGAGCGTGATGGCGATGGCGATCACGGCATCGCTGAAGAAGACGATGCGTTCCAGGGCGAGCGGCTCGTTGGCGAGCTGCGCCTGACCTGGTCCGTGGCCCTCGTCGTCACCCATCGGCGCGATCGTACGGGCTGCCGGGTCAGATCACATCGTCAGATTGGCGATCGCGAGCTCGCGCTGCGTCCAGCCCTGCAGGGCCGCGAGGCGGCGCGCGTCGAGCTTGTCGCATGCCCAGTCCCAGTGGATCGACACGATGTCGCCCGCGGCGACGCCGTCGATGAAGCCGTTGCCGTCCTGCCAGCCACGGATGCGCTCGACGCGGGCCGGTGCCAGACACAGCTTGCCGTCACGCATCTCCAGCGGCACGGCCGAGACGACGAGCTCGTCCCCGTCGCGCTCGATGACCCGGCCCCAGCGGATGCGGCACGCGTCCATGACCTTGAGCGCGTTATCGGTCGCGCCGGAGCGCATCAGGCCGACACGCGGGAAGACGTCGAGCACGTGGAAGGCGTGCATCGGCAGTGCGCCGTCATTCGGCTTGTCGGCCAGCCAGCGCCAGCCTTCACCCGGCAGCCGGCGCCGGAAGCGCGCGTCGAGCGAGTTGCCCATCAGCGCGGGCGTGACGTTCTCGAGCATCGGGTTGCCCAGCCAGTAGGCCTCAACGACGCGCGCGTCGAGCGGATCGGTCAGGCCGTTGGCCGTCGCGATCAGCTGCAGGTATGGGTAGGCGCCCTCGAACTGCTCCGCGCTGTGGCGCAGGGCGCGCAGGTCTCCGCCGACCGTCGCCTCGGCGAACATCTCGGCCGAATCATCCGGCCCGCAGTACCCGAGCCGGTTCGGGCCGAAGGCGTAGCGCGCGAAGAGGATCGGGCCGGCGACCGCCGCAGAGTCGCCCATGGCTTTTCCTATCTCGTCGTCTCGGCCAGCGCCGCGGCGGGATTCCGACGTCGGAGCAGGGCCGCAACGAGCAGCACGGCGCCCGCGCCCAGGAGTCCGTAGCCCGCCAGCGGTGCGATGCCGGGCACGCGACCGTTGACGAACGCGTCGAGCAGCGCGGTGATCGGCGCACCCAGCACGAGAACGCTCGTGACGGCCGTGGCCGGTGCGAAGCGGAGCGCGGAGAACCACGTGGCGACGTAGCCGGCCAGCAGCACGCCGCTGACAAGCACCCAGCTCCACTGCGTCGCGCCCAGCCCGCCAAGCAGGGCGAGCTTGCCGGTGAACGCGAGGTAGCCGACGAGCACGATGAGGCCGATCCCGAGGCGCCCGACACCGAGCACGAGCGGGTCGACGCGACCGGCGGCGAGCAGTCGACGGGCGACAATGACCTCAACCGCCCAGAGCAACGTTGCCGCCGCGATCATCGTTTCGCCGGCGCCCCAGGTGACGCCGCTGGGCGGCGCGATCAGGAGCAGGCTGGCGAAGAGGACGCCCAGCGCGCCGATCTGGAGCAGGCCGAGTCGCTCGCCAAGGAAGGGCACGGCCAGCAGCGCGACCCACACGAACAGCGTCTTCTGGATGAACGCCGCACTGGGAGCGCTGGCGATCGACAGGCCGGTGAAGAAGAGCAGGAACGGGATGCTGCCGCCGATGACGCCGATCACGGTCAGCCAGCCCACGGTCTGCCTGTTGATCGCCAATGGCTGGCGACGCATGCGCAGGACGGGTATCGCCACGGCAAACAGTGCGGCCGCGGCAATGCCGTTCTTGAGCGTCGTGAAGAGCCCAGCGTCGGGCAGCGCCTTGACCGCGTAGGCGTTGAGGAAGATCGAGACCCCGCTGATCAAAGCCGTCGCCGCAGCGAGCAGGAGTCCAGTTCTGATCCGATTCATATCCGTTCTCCTTGTGCTGCCTTCAGCTCCGCGTTGATCGATGCGGCCGCAGTCGGGTCGAGTCGCTCAATGATTGTGCCCAGAGCAATGAATACCCAATCGCCCACGGCTATGTCCGGATACATCAGTGTCGACGCTCGACGGCGCCGACCGTCGCTGTCGACAGTAGCAACCTGCCCGTCAATGCTCGTTACTTGGGCCGCGAAATCAAGGCACATGGCGCAGTCCTAGCGGTGCGCGCCTGTCGAGGCAGCGGAGCATGAGGCGAGGCGCATCAGAGCCCTGTGGATGGCGACGACGAACTCGCCCATCTGCTCGCGCACGGGCCGTGACAGGGTCTGGCCGAAGCCCACGTTGGCCGCGCCGATGCCGACGAACAGGCCGTCGATCGGAGAGCTGGCCAACTGCCGGCTGACGCCGATGACCTGGTCGATAGGCAGCGCGTGGCTGCTGTGCGGCGCGCCGTTCTTGGGCCGCGCCAGCAACTCGTCAAAAGTCAGGGTCACGACCGCGCCGGGGCGCACGCCGACGGCCGTGTCGACGATGAGGATCGGCGCGCCGGTGGCGTCATCGATGAGGTTCTCAACGTTGAGCTGATCGCAGCGCATGACGCTCACGCCGGGCAGCTCGTCGAGGGCCGTGCCGGGCAGCAGATGGCCGACCGCCCAGATGGCGGCGCCATCGTCACAGCGGTCGATATTGCCGCACACGAGCAGGCGGATCGGCGGACGGGCGATGCTCATCGTTAGGCCTCCTCCACGCGCAGGTCCAGGAAGTGCGTAGCGCACGAGATGCACGGGTCATAGCTGCGGATGAGCTGTTCCAGGCGGTGTGTCGCCTCGGCCTGCGACAGCCGCAGGACGGACGGTGCGAAGGCGGTCAGGTCGGCCTCGATCGAAGCCTGGTTCTGCGACGTTGGCGGCACGATCTGAGCGTGTGCGACACGTCCGTCGTCGTCGATCTCGTAGTGATGGAAAAGCAGGCCACGTGGCGCCTCGGTCGCCCAGGCGGCAGCGCCCGGCCGCGCCGTCCACGGCGCGGCCGCACGGTCAGGCTGGTGGTAGCCGTCGATGATGTCGATTGCCTCAGCCAGGGCGTGGACGAGCTCGATGGCACGCGCGGCAATGCTCCAGTACGGGTTGAGCCTGATCTCCTCGGCCAGGCCGAGCGATGCCAGCGCCTCCGCGGCCAGCGGATGGAGACGGTCTGCGTTGAGTGTCAGCCGTGCCGAGGGCCCGAGCAGATAGACCTCGCCCGCCTTGGTCCGCGCCTGGAGCGCGTTGGACCACGAGACCTGATCCTCCTCGAACGCCTCGCGCCACGAGCCGATCGGGATGTCGAGGCCGTCGTTCGAGACGATCCGGCCATCGTTCATCGGGTACTCGCTGGCGTGGCGGAGCGAGACGAGCTTGGGCTCGCGCTCGAACACCGGCGCCGACAGGCCGCGCACGAACTCGACTGTCGCCTTGGCCGTCTCGAGCGCTTCGTCGAGCGCCGGCCGGATCGACATAAGCTCGTTGCGTGCCGGGACGCGTGAGAAGCCGCCGACGCGCACGGTGAGTGGGTGGATCGGCCGCGCACCGAGCATGGCCACGAGCTTGTTGCCGGTGCGCTTCATGGTCAGTGCCCGCTCGACCACCGCGCGGTGGTCGCGCGCCAGCTCGATCGCGCTCGGGTAGCCCAGGAAGTCGGGCGCGTGGAGCAGATAGACGTGCAGCGCGTGGCTTTCGATCCACTCGCCGCAGTAGAAGAGACGGCGCAGGCTGCGGATCGCGGGGTCGATCTCCACGCCGAAGAGCGACTCGAACGCGTGGACCGCGCTCATCTGGTAGGCGACAGGGCAGATGCCGCAGATGCGGGCGACGATGTCGATGACCTCGTCCGGGGTGCGGCCCACGACGAGATGCTCGAAGTAGCGTGGCGCCTCGAAGATGCCGAGATGTGCTTCGACGACCTGGCCGTCACGCACGCGCAGGGTGAGCGAGCCTTCGCCCTCCACACGGGTGAGCATGCCGACCTCGAACTCGCGATCCATGGTCTCGGTCGGATCTGCAAAGGTGCGGGTCATCGCTCTCTCTCCACGATCTTTCGAAACGCCGGCGCACCGACGTTGAACTTGGCGAACTCGCGGGCAACCTCGGAGCCACCCTTGCCCTGCTCGCCGAACCAGTTCGCGAGCGACACCGTGTTCGCGGCTTCACGTGGGCCGAAGCAGCCATAGCAGCCGCGGTCGAACGATGGACACAGCGCACCGCACCCGGTGCGCGTTACCGGACCGAGGCATGACTCGCCGCCCGCGACCAGCACGCACGTGTTGCCGAGGCGCTTGCACTCGGCGCACACGGCCTCGTCGGGCAGCTGGGGCCGGCGGCCAACCGTCAACGACGTCAGCAGCTCGAGCAGCTGCCGACCGGAGATCGGGCAGCCATACAGCTCGGCGTCGACCGCGACGTAATCAGATACAGGCTTTGACGTCGGCAGTGCCGCGATCCATTCCGGACGCGGGTAGACCGAGTTGCGGAAGGCGTCGTCGTCGCCCAGGTTGCGCAGGGCCTGGATGCCACCGCTCGTCGCGCAGGCGCCGATCGCGACCAGGGTGGTCGCCTGGCGCCGGAGCTGGACGATCTCCTCGGCCTGCTCGTCCGTGCTGACTGAGCCCTCGACGAACAGGACGTCGAACGGCCCGTGCGAACGGTTCGAGGTCGCCTCGGCGAACTCGACGATGTCGAAGCGCTCGGCGATAGCGAGCAGCTCGTCTTCCATGTCGAGCAGCGTCAGCTGGCAGCCGTCGCACGACGAGAACTTGACCACGCCTACGCGCGGCCGGCGCGGGGTCGCCCAACGGGGGTTGGGCTGTGGCCGTGGGTGTGGGGCGATTCCGGTCACGCTCATCACAGACCCTCGATCCCAAAGGCCGGTCCAAGCTCGGCAAGCGAGAAGACCGGGCCGTCCTTGCAAACGAAGAAGCGACCCAACTGGCAGTGCCCGCACAGGCCGACACCACAGTCCATGTGTCGCTCGAGCGTCACCCAGATGCGTTCGTCGGGCACGCCTCGCTCATGGAGCACATCGACGGTCGCCTGCATCATCCGTTCAGGGCCGCAGATGAAGGCGGTCGTCTTGTCGCACGAGCACATGATCCGGTCGATGACCTGGGTCACGACGCCCACGCGGCCGAGCCACTCCGGGCCGGCGCGGTCGACAGTTTGGGCGATGTCGATGACGCCGCTGAGCAGGAGCGTGTCGAGCTCCGCGGTGTAGAGGCGGTCGCCCGGCGTGCGCGCACCGTACGAGAGCTGGATACGCGCGATGTGGTCGCGGTTGGCGATCAACCAATCGAGCAACGGGCGCAGTGGCGCGAGGCCGATGCCGCCGGTGATGACCATCACGTCGCGGCCGAGCGCCTGCTCGACCGGCCAGCCACGGCCCATCGGTCCGCGCACTGTCAGTGTCTCGCCACGCTCGAGGGCGCAGATGCGCGCCGTCGAGGCGCCCGCGGCGCGGACAGTGAGCGAGAAGCCGTCGTTGTGGAAGCGCGAGATCGAGATCGCCGGTGAAGCACCCGCGGGCAGCGACGGCATCACGAATTGACCGGGCTTGCCGTTGATGAGCGGCTGGTAGTCAGTGCGCAGGCGCAGGGTGACCGTGTCGTGCGTCTCGCGGTGCGTGTCGACGACCGTGGTCTTGACCGGCGGCGTCCCGTGCTGCTCGTGCCTGACCGGCGGCAGCGGCGCCACGACCGGCAGTGCCTCGATCATTGGCCGTGCCACTACGGCGGCCTCCGGCGGTGGGGCCACCGCCATCAGCTCATCACGGACGTCGATGCCGACCGGGCACCACGTGATGCATCGGCCGCAACCCACGCAGCCGGACGAGCCGAACTGCGTCGTCCAGGTGCCGAACTTGTGTGTCAGCCACTGGCGGTAGCGGTCGGACACGCGCGTTCGGAAGTTGCCACCGGCGACGCGCGCGAAATCGAGCGTGAAGCACGAGTCCCACGTGCGCTCGCTGGAAGCTGCCTGGCCATCGAGGTCGGAGCGCTGGCCGACGCTCGTGCAGAAGCAGGTCGGGCAGACGAGGGTGCAGTTGGTGCAGGCGATGCACCGTTCGGCAATTTCGGCCCAGCGCGGGCTGTCGGCCGCGGCGATCAGTCGTTCGGGGAGGCCGTCGGTCGGCAGGGTTACGCCCATCTGCTCGCGCACGCGGGCGGCCGACGCCTGCGCGTGCTCGAACTGTGCGTCAGTGGCCGGGTTAACCGGCAGGCCCGCGAGGACCGCGGCGCCGGCCGGTGTGCCGACGCGCACGACGAAGCCGTCGTCGATCTCCGACAGGGCGAGGTCGAAACCATCGCGCACCTCGGGCCCGGTGCCCATCGAGGCACAGAAGCATGTCCCGCCCGCGACGGCACACTCGACGGCGACGATCAGGTTGTCGCGCCGCCGCGCGGCGTAGTCGCGGTCCGGTGTCGGCCCCTGGGCCAGGACGCGATCGTGGACGCGCAAGGCGGCGATCTCGCATGCCCGAACGCCCAGGAAGGCCTTCTTGGTTATCTGGCGCGGCGGGTTCTCGAGCCTCCGCTCGATTGCCGGCGTGCCGTCGCCATCGGTCCAGACAGCCTGGGTGACGCGTGGCGGGAATGTCCAGCGCTTCCACGAGTCGGGACCCACAGGCTGGTCGAAGAGGCGGTCATCGCCGCGCTCGACGAGGCGTGCCTTGCCGGGCGCGTTGTCAAGGCCCACGCCGCGGGGCAGGTCCACGGCGCTCGACACGGGGCCGAGCCGGATCGTGCCGTCCTCGACGCGCGGCCCGATGACCTCGCGATCGTCAGTGGCAAGCGCCTGTATGAGCTCGTTTACGAGCTCGCGGCGGAGGAAATAGGTTTCTCCAGCGTCTCCGGCCGGGTTCGCGGCTACCACGGCTCGACCCAGCGCTGGCTGAACAGGTCGAGAAGCTGGAGGCGGGTGCCCTCGAGACGGCGCGAAACGGCGCTCAGGATGACCGGGTAGAGGCCGGCGGCAAGCTCCGCGTCGGAGGCGAGCGCCTCGCGCAGCGGCGGACCGTCGAAAAGGGCCAGCTCGGTCGGTGCCAGGGCCACGGCCGTCGACGTGGCGCGGTACGGCGGAACGACCGCCGACCAGCCGACGACGTCGCCCGGCTCCACCGTCAGGATCGTGATCGGGCCGCGCTCAGGCACCCGCACACGCAGGCCGATGCGGCCCTCGAGCACGATGGCCAGGTGGTCCGATGGATCACCCTCGCGCATGAGCACCTCGCCCGTGACGAGGGTGGCCAGCCGGCCCATACGCGCCAGCTTGCCCCTCGTCGCCGTTGAGAGGGAGTACGTCAGCCACGCGGCGGCGAGGTTGTCGTCGAGCGGCGGTGTTTGGCTAGAAGCGGTCTCAGTCAAGGACATTTCCTCCATCGCGATGGTCTCGGCGCACGCCCGTTTGGGACTCGTGCCGTTTGGCATGAAGCCACGGCCAGTGGTCATAGGCACGTACGCGGGCAGCTGCGTCGCCGCCCCCTGAGAAGCGTTTGACGCCTCAGCTCTTCCGTGCGAGGCTGCGCGCAACGCCGATTGGTCCCAGCCTGGTCGGTAGGGGGAGGTTCGATGTCCGCGTCGCTAGTGGTCGCCACCCGGGGGTCAAGGTGGCGAACGTTTGCCAGTCTTGTCGCCGCCGCCGCGTGCCTGTCGTTGGTCGGCCTGTTCGCAGCGCCGTCTCATGTCTACGCCGCGGACCCGACTCCGGGCGCGCCGGCGACGACCCCGACACCGCTGACGCCCGACCAGCAGCGCATCGAGAACGTCATCGCCGCCGCTCGGCAATACGTTGGCGTCCCGTACCGAGTCGGGTCGGAAGGCCCCACGCTCTTCGACTGCTCGGGCCTAGTCTTCCGTGCCTTCAGCGACGCTGGGTTGGTCGACCGGATCGGCGGCCAGCGGTTGCGCGCGGCCGGCTACATGCGCTGGTTCGCGGCCAAGGGAATGATGACGACCGACGAGAGCCAGGCCCAGCGCGGCGATCTGGTCATCTACGAGAGCGGCGCGCACATCGGCATCTACCTGGGCGATGGACGCGTGATCAGCGCCCTGCTGACCGGCGTCACCGTCCACTCATTGCACGGTATTTCGCTGCCCGCCACCGGCTTCCTGCGGCCCGACTGGTCGGGCGACGGGTCGGTCGCACCGTTCGTGCCGGTGACCCTGCCCGACGTTCCGGAGGCGCCGGCGACACTCGTGCCCGCGTCGTCGTGGATGCCCACGCTCGATCCGTCGCTGTCGGCGCCGGCCACGCGCGAAGGCCTGGAGCGCACCGACCTGCGGACGCTCAACTCGAGGACCTTCGAGAACGCCGACGGGACGTTCACGACCGAGTTCCACGCCCAGCCGATCTTCTACCAGCCTGCGGGCACGACCTCGCCCTCAGACCTGCAACCGATAGACCTCTCCTTTGTTGCCGACGCCGCGACCGGATATGCCTCGGTCAGCACGTCCCCGGTCGTGGTTACCACCCGACCGGCCGGTGATCCGGCCGGCTTCGTCAGCGCGACGAGCGGGATGGATTCGGTCAGCCTGGCGCTCGCCGCGGCGAATGGCACGGCGAGCGGCAGCGCCACGCCACAGGTCGTCGACGGCGACCGCGTGGTCGACTTCTTCGACTTCCAGCCGCAACACGTCGGGCTGCGCGTACTTGCCCAGACCGACGGCTTCAAGACCTTCCTGGTCATGGCCAGGGAACCACAGCGAACGAAGTACTCGTTCGTGCTCGACGCACGGGGCATCGTCCCGGTCGCGGCCGACGACGGCAGCGTCCTGCTGACCGACGCGAGCGGCGCGACCGTCGGCCGCATTCCGCGGCCGTTGCTGCTCGACTCATCCGACGACGACGGCAATGGCGACGGGCTGTTCACCGCCGCGACCTCGCTCAGCCTCGACACGAGCGGGGCGCTGCCCGTGATCACCGTGTCGATCGATCGCGCCTTCCTCGACGAGGCGGTCTACCCGGCATACGTCGACATGTCGCTGACCAACTTCCCGCAGGTTGCCGCGGGCGCAGATGTCACGTTCGCCTCGAGCTCGCACCCCAACGTCGACCTGCACGGCTATCAGCGGCCGGAATCGTCGGGCTTCGATGAGCTGTGGCTTGGCCGCCAACCAGGCAGCAAGAACAACAACGAGATCTACGTTCGCTTCGACGGTTTGGCCGCAACGCTCGGCACGGTCGATGTCGCGGCCGCCTCACTCGAGCTCCTGCCGTACTTCGAGCAGGCGGGCGACGGGATGGTCGATGCCCGGCAGGTGACCTCGGTCTGGAATGCTGATGCGCTCGATTGGGCCAACCGGCCGGCCACGAGCGCCACGGACATCGGCCAGCTGACCGGTGCCGCTGGAGCATGGGCCGCGCTCGACGTGAGCGACTACGTCACCGGAGTGCTCAGCCGCGGTCAGGCCGACTTCGGGCTGCTTCTCGCCGGCGACGGCACCAAGGCCGCGGCCTGGGAACGGCTCGCAGCCTCTGACGCGGGGGCCGCGGCCGAGTTCGGGCCGCGCCTCGTCGTCACCTGGTCGGGCCTGCGGCCCGCGGCACTGCCTCTTGTCGCGGCGCCCGGCGCCGACTGGTCGATTGCGCCGACGCTGACCTGGGCGAAGCCGCAGCTCGCGCCGGCCCAGGTGCGCTACGAGGTTCAGCTCTCGCTCGACTCATTTGCCACCGTCGCCTTCGACTCTGGCGCCATCAAGGGCAAGCACGGGGCAACGGAGAGCTGGACTCTTCCGGCAGATGTCGCGAACGCCGTGGGCGACTATCAGTGGCGCGTCCGTGCCAGGTATGGCAGCGACGCGACCTGGTCGCCGTGGTCCTCGCCGCAGCCACTGACGATCAGCGGCCCGCCCGTGCCGCATGCGGTCGTCTAGCGGCGCTCCGCCCGCAACACAAAAGAAGAGGCCCGGCCCCCCGGGCATTCGCCCGGGCCGGGCCTCTGTCAACTGCTCAGCAGGTCAGGAGCAGCGCAGGCTGTACGTCGATCCGGACGCCACCAGGTGACTGCCGTTCCAGATCTTGCCGACGGCCAGGATCCGGTGCGTACCGGAGTGACCGGGAAAGAAGTAGAACGAGTCCTTGAAGTAGTAGCCGCTGTAGGTGTTGGCTCTGGCGGAATAGGTGCCGATGTTCAGCTCGGTGTGCCAGCGGCCGCCGTAGTAGCCCTGGCCCTTGATCGTCATCGACAGCTTGGTCGCGTAAAAACCGCTGTACTTGGTGAGCTTGAACGTGGCGTTGACCGTGTTCGCGCCCGTGCAGTAGGTGTTCGTGTTCTTGATCTTGCCGTACGTCGCGGCAGCCGTGGTCGCGGGGACCATCAGTGCCAGGACGAGGACCACCACGGTCCACAGCAACACGAAGCGTTTGCGCATCTGTACCTCCTCGAAGCGCCGCGACCTCCCTCGAGTCGCGTCTACGCTGCGACCATGCTCTCAGGGTTTGCCCAGCGTGGCAAGTCCTGCAAGCCGATCTGATGGCCTCGTCGACGGGTGATACCTTCGGCCACGTGACCGCCGACGCTCATCCCAGACAGCTGCTAACTCCCGTGGCACCCGAGCTGCCGCCGGGCCTCGAGACGCCCGCGTTGGTCATCGACCTTGACATTGTCGAGCGCAACGCGGCGCGCATGGCGCACGCAATGGCGGAGCGCGGAGTGGCGCTCCGGCCGCATGTCAAGACGCACAAGAGCGTCGCCCTGGCGCGCATCCAGCTCGATCATGGCGCGCGCGGCATCACCGTCGGCACGCTCGGCGAGGCCGAGGTCATGGCCGACGGCGGCATCGACGACATCTTCCTCGCCTACCCGCTGTGGGCCGTTGGCGACAAGGCACGGCGTCTGCGCGCGCTCACCGAACGTCCTGGACTCACGTTCGCGGTCGCCACGGATTCGGCCGAGGGCGCACGCCGGCTCGCCGAGGCAATGAGCGGCAGCAGCGCGAGGCTGCGCGTCCTGATCGACATCGACCCGCACTACGGCCGGACGGGAGTTGCCGCCGAGCGGGCCGGCGAGCTCGGCCGTTCCCTGCAGGACATGGGCCTCGAGGTGATCGGCGCGTTCACCCACGGCGGCCACGCGTACCTTCAGCCTGACGCCGGCGCGCGTGCCGCCGCGGACGAGGTCGAGGTCCTGACACACGCGGCGGAGGCGCTCCGAGCGAAGGGCATCGAACCAGCGGTGCTCAGTGCCGGGTCGTCACCCACGGCCGTTGCCGCCGCGCGCGCCCCAGTGACCGAGATGCGCCCAGGGACGTACCTGATCGGGGACCGGCTGCAGGTCGCTGTGGGGGCCAGCCCAGCGGAAGGCGTCGCAATCGCCATCGCGGCAACCGTCGTGAGCGATGCGGTCCCAGGCCAGGTGGTGATCGACGCCGGATCGAAGTCGCTGACCAAGGACCTGCCCGCGTACCTTGCCGGGTACGGCACGCTGCCCGCCTACCCGGACGGCATCGTCGAGCGCGTCTCGGACTACCACGGCCAGGTCCGCTTCCCTTTCGGAGCACGCATGCCGGCCCTTGGCGAGATCGTCGCCGTCGTGCCCAACCATGCCTGTCCGGTGATTGACCTGTACGACACGTTCGTCGCGACGCGTTCCGGCGCGATGGTCGGCCGCTGGCGTGTCGACGCGCGCGGTCGCAGCGGCTAGAGAATCCCCGCGCCCTGGGCGATCAGGATCACCCCGAAGACGACGAATGCACCGGCCGCGAAGATCTTTATCGCGCGCTCGGGCAGGCGCTGGCCCAGGATGGCGCCCACTGCAATTGCCAGCGCATCGGCGGCGACCATCCCTGCGGTTGAGCCCAACCATGTCCCGATCGGCTCTTCGGTCGTGGCCAGGGTGACCGTGGCGAGCATCGTTTTGTCCCCGAGCTCGGCCAGAAAGAACGTCGTCCCAACCGTGAGCAGCGCCCACAGGCCCGAACGCGCGGTTTCGCGCGCGCGCTGGTCATCGACCGAATCGCCACGCAACGTCCAGACCGCAAAGACGAGGAACGCAAGACCGGCGACGACGTAGATCAGGCTCTGGGGCAGGGCGAGCGCAAATGCACGGCCGACGAGTACCGAGCCCGCGTGGACGAGCAGTGTTGCCAGGCTGACCGCGAGCAACACCAGCCAGGCTCGATAGCGCGTCGCGAAGGCGAGCGCGACGAGCTGGCTCTTGTCACCCAGCTCGGCCAGGAAGATCACCCCGAGCGAGAGCAGGAACGCATCCATTGGCCTGGCGACGATAACCGACTCCAATCGCGCGGCCAGCGGATGGATGGACCGGGCCATCTAGCCACCGCCGGCCTCACGCCGCCCAGGCGCCGTCCGACCTCAGGCGGGCCAGCGGACGCTGAACCGGGCACCGCCGAGCGGCGACGAGGTGACCGCCCAGCGGCCGCGCGTCTGTTTGACGACGGCGTCGGCGATGGCCAGACCCAGGCCGGCACCGTCCGCCTCGCCGGCCGTGGCCACTGAACGGTGGAAGCGGTCGAAGACCCGCTCGCGTTCTTCGTCGCTGATACCCGGGCCGGAATCGTCGACGGCTAGCAGCGCACGGCCGCCCTCTGTCGCGACGTGGACCGCGACCCGGCCGCCCTGCGGCGCGTACTTGCACGCGTTGTCGACGAGCACGGCGACCAGGCGGTCGAGCATCTCCGCCTGGCCGTTGACGATCACCGGCTCGTCTGGCGCGTCAAGCGTCAACGTCAGGCTGCGCGTCTCGGCAATCGGCGCGAAGCGGTCGACGGACTGGCGCGCAATGGTCGCCATGTCGATCGGTTCCGGCTTGGCCGCCGTTCCCGCGGCGTCGAAGCGCGCCAGCCAGAGCATGTCCTCGAGCAGCTGGCGCATTCGCTTCGACTCGCGGTCGACCTTGGCGAACGTCGTCCGGTACCACTCCCCGTCACGTTCGCGCGCCAGCGCCAGCGACGTGTTTGCCTCGATCACCGAGAGCGGTGTGCGCAGCTCATGTGACGCATCAGCGGTGAAGTCGAGCTGGCGCTGGCGCGCCTCCTCGACCGGTGCCGCGACACGGCGGCCGACGATGACCGATCCGCCGAAGACGAGCAGCAACAGGAACGGCGCGATGATCAGCGTGCCAAGCAGGATCGTGCGCTGCGTGTCGGCGACCGAGTCGAGCGACTGGGCGACGATGACGCGCACGCCGGCGACCTCGCTGCCGGCGACGCGGACCTGTTCGCCATCGATGGTCGCCGTGACCGGACCCGTGACGGCCTCCAGCCCGGCTGGGAGATCGGGCGCGTTCGATGCCTTGGCCACGCTGCCGTCTGGATTGATCGTCCAGGCGAGTACGGGCGGCCCGAATGGCCGGCCGGGATCGCCGCCCGGGTTGAAGCCGGAGATGGGCAGATGCGATTGGCCGGGCGGCAGCCGGCCGAATGACCCGACAAGGCGCTGGTCGACCTGGCTCGTGAGGTCGACGGTCGCGAACGTGATCACCGCGCCTGCGATGAGCGCGTACAGGACACCGACGACCAGCGTCGCCGCGAGCGCGACGCGGATGCTCTGCCTGCGCAGCGCGACGGCCTGGGTCACGTCAGCTCACCTCGAGCCGATAGCCGGAACCGCGCGCGGTCACTATCCGAACACCCGCCCCGGCCAGCTTCGCGCGCAGGCGGCTCATCTGGACGTCGATCGCGTTCGAACCGAGCGGCTCGGTCTCATCCTGCCAGGCGTGTTCCGAGATCTGCTTGCGGTCGACGACGGCCGGCGAGCGGCGCATGAGCAACTCAAGGACGCGGTACTCCGTCGCGGTCAGTGCCAGCTCGTGGCCACCCATCGTGACGACGTGCTTGACCGGGTCCAGCTCCAGCCGGCCCGTGCTGAGCACGGGACGATCGACGCCGCGCGGCCGGCGCTGTAATGCGCGCACGCGGGCAAGGAGCTCGCCGAAGTCAAACGGCTTGACCAGGTAGTCGTCGGCACCGCTGTCGAGCCCGCGAATCCGGTCGGCGGGCGTATCGCGCGCGGTCAACATCAGCAACGCTGTCGGTCGGTCGTGCTTGCGCGCCCACGCGACCACTTCGACGCCCTCCGCGCCCGGCATGCGCCAGTCGACGACCGCCACGTCGTACTCGTACCACTTCAGGTAGTCGATCGCCTCGTCACCACGCTCGACGGCGTCGACCTGGTAGCCGGCGTCGGTCAGACCGAGCACGAGCACGTCGCGCAGTCCCTGGTCGTCCTCCGCCACGAGCACTCTCATCAATTCATAAGTTTGCGCGACGATCCTTTCGAACGGGTTACCAATTGCACGTAACCTGAACGACAGGATCCGACTTCCAGCCTGTGCCGACATCAATCGCACAGCCAGGGAACCACCACCATGACCGCCGTGACACCCGACCTGCTCGACACCGGCGAGCAGCAGACATTCCTCGAGCGCCTGACGAGCTCGGCCGCGGCCGTCGTCGGCCGGCCTGCGATCGCCGCCGCCGGCCTGGCCGTGATGTCCGCGTTCCTGTACCTGTGGAACCTGACCGCGAGCGGATTTGCGAATTCCTACTACTCGGCGGCGGCGCTCGCCGCATCGCAGAGCTGGTCGGCGTGGTTCTTCGGATCGCTCGACGCCGGCAACTTCATCACCGTCGACAAGCCACCGCTGTCGACGATGCTCATGGGCCTGTCTGTCCGCATCTTTGGCCTGAGCTCGGCGAGCATCCTGGTGCCGGAAGCCTTGCTCGGCGTCGGCTCCGTCGTGCTGCTTTTCGCCATCGTGCGGCGCCAGTTCGGACTCGCGGCTGGCGTCATTGCGGGCATGGTCATGGCAATCACGCCGGTCGCCGCGCTCATGTTCCGCTACGACCACCCCGACGCATCGATGACCTTCCTGATGCTCGGCGCGGCGTTCGCAAGCCAGCGCGCGATCGAGAACGGCCGCTACCGCTGGTTGGCGGTGGCCGGAGTCGCGCTCGGCCTCGCGTTCCTGTCGAAGTACTTCCAGGGCCTCCTCGTCGGGCCTGCACTCGCCCTCGCCTACATCGTCGCTGCGAACGCGTCGCTTAGGCGGCGTGTGGCGGGTCTGTTCGTCCTCGGCGCCACGACACTCGTCACGGCCGGGCTGTGGGTCGCGGCCGTGCTCGCGACGCCAGCCGCGGCACGGCCGTACATCGGCGGCAGCACCAACAACTCGGTCCTCGACCTCATCTTCGGCTATGACGGCCTGGGCCGGATCTTCGGCGCGTCCGCGGGCGGCGTCGGCCAGGGCGGAACCAACTTCAGCGGAACGCCCGGGCTGCTGCGCCTGTTCAACTCGGATTTCGGTGGCCAGGTCGCGTGGCTGCTGCCCGCGTCACTCATCTTCCTCGCGGCCGGTCTGTTCCTGACCCGGCGCGCCGCGCGGACCGACCGTCGTCGGGCGGGCTACCTGCTGTGGGGCGGCTGGTTGGCCGTCCACGTCGTGGTCTTCAGCTTCATGTCGGGCATCGTCCACTCGTATTACGCGGTGGCCATGGCGCCCGCGATCGGCGCCCTGATCGGTGCCGGCATCGTCGAGCTGTGGGGGGCACGCGAGCGTTTCCAAGCCGCCGGACTGGTCCTGACTGCGGCGATCCTCGCCAGCGTCGGGCTGGCCGTGCTTCTGCTGTTGCGTAGCCCGAGCTTCATGTCCTGGCTTCCGCCGCTGATCGTGGGCCTGGGCGTGGCCGCGGCAATCGTCGTCGCCCTTCCCGCCGCGCGCGGCGCCCGCGTCGGACTCGCCGGCCTGACGCTGGGCTTCGTGGCACTGCTCGCCGGGCCTGCCGCCTTCACCGTCAACACGATCACGACGGCGTACACGGGCTCGATCGTTGCGGCAGGGCCGCAGACGACGGCGACGGACTTCCTGAGCGGTTCGAGCGACACGCAGGGCCGCGGCTTCGCGTTCGGTGGCTTCCCTCAGAGCCAGCGCGGGCCTGGCGGATTCGGCGCGCCCGGCCTGGGCCAGGGCGGTCCGGGCGGGTTCGTCGACAGCGCCGACTCGGCCCTCGCCCAGTACCTGGTCAGCAACCAGGGCTCGGCGACGTGGATCGTCGCTGTGAGCAGCGCCAGCGACGCCGCGGGCCTCGAGCTCGCCACGGGCAAGCCGGTCATGGCCATGCGTGGCTGGAGCGGCTCCGACAACGCGCTTTCGCTCGACGAGCTCAAGGCCGACATCGCGAACGGCAGCCTGCGCTACGTGATCGTCGGCGGCCAGGACGCCGGGCTATTCGGCTTCAACGGCGACTCGTCGCAGGTCACGGCCTGGGTCATGAGCCACGGGACGCTGGTCAGCGTGTCGGGCAGCTCGGCATTGGTCTTCGACCTTTCCAACGCACTGAACTGACGATTGAGGTTTATCGAATTAGCCCAGGAAGCCCTCGACCACGGCGGCCGTCTCGTCGGGTTGCTCGAGCTGCGGAAGATCCCCTGCGTGATCGATCGTCACGCGTTGCAGATGCTGGTTCGCGGCAACCAGTGCCTCGGAGGCGGCGGGGTCGGTGAAGCGCGGGTGATCCCCGAAGACGAGCAGGGTCGGGTTTGCACCCGCACGCGCAGCGTGCGACGTGGGGCCTCAGTGCGCTGACGTTGATCCCCTTCGCGGTGGCGGCCGCCGTGTTCGTCAGCCGTATGCGCGGGCGGGCGTGGCGACCCACCGCCAAGCGGACACTCGGAGACCGCATCCGGTTCGCCAGGGATCGTCGCGGCTCCGAGTTTGCGCACGAAGCCGTGAGCTGAGACGCCGGCCTCACCAGCGACCCGTCCGGTGCCATTGCGGTTACCTCGAGACTCGGCCGCACGCTCACAATATGGACGAGGATGGCCCGCGAAGATCCGATGGCTCCACGAAACCTTGCATCAGACGAGCGGGCCGCATCCGACCAGCCCCGCACTCCGGCTGGTGCTGAGATCCGAGCCCCATTGGTTGGGACGAAGCTTGTGGCTCCGACCTCGGTCTCTCGCTACAGCGAACGTCCGCGGCTCAGTGCGCTGCTTGATCGAGGGCTCGAGGACCGATCCCGCCTGACGCTGCTGTCCGCGCCGCCGGGCTACGGCAAGACGGTCGCCGTCGCCGGCTGGCTCGAGTCACGGGCGCTCGCGCATGCCTGGCTCTCGCTCGATGTCGCCGACAACGATCTCGCCCGCTTCGTTCGCTATCTCATCGCGGCCCTGCTGGTGGTCCGGCCAGGAATTGGTGATGCCACCGACGGCTTCGTCGGCCCCGGTATCAGCCCCAGCGTCGACCTGATCGGGGCCACGCTTCTCGACGAGATCGCCGCGAGCGACGACTCGTTCGTACTCGTCCTCGACGACTACCACATCATCGCCGCCGAGCCGATCCACCGCCTGGTCCGGTTCCTGATCGAGCGCGGACCGCCCTTCGCCAACCTGGTCATTCTGACCCGGGAGGACCCGCCCCTCCGACTCGCCCGCCTGCGGGCCTACGGTCGGCTCGTCGAGCTCCGGGCCGACGACCTGCGCTACACGGATGCGGAGGCGTCCGGCTATCTCGCCGAGGGGCTGCCTGCCGGGCTCGATTCCGAGCAGTTCGCACGCCTCATGGATCGCACCGAGGGATGGATCGCGGGCCTCCAGCTAGCCGCGATCTCGCTGCGAGAGAGGGCCGATGCCGGCGCGCTGATGGGGGCGTTCGGCGGGACCCAGCGCTTCGTCTTCGACTACCTCGCCGACGAGGTTCTCGGCCGGGTAGACGAGGACCTGCGATCGTTCCTGGTCAACACGGCGGTCCCGGAGCGCTTCACGGTCGAGCTGTGTCGTGAGCTCTCTGGTCGCGCCGATGCCTACTCGCTGCTCGAGCGGGCGGAGAGAGCCAACCTGTTCGTCGTCCCGCTTGATGCCGAAGGGCGCTGGTTTCGGTATCACCGTCTCTTCGCCGACTACCTCCGGTCCCAGCTCGGCGAGGACGAGCAACGGCAGCTCCACGAGCGCGCCGCAGACTGGTTCGAGCGTGTCGGTCTCGAGTCCGAGGCGATCGACAACGCCCTCGCCGCCGGCTCGGTTGACCGTGCGATCAACCTCGTTGAGCGTGCCGCACGGCCGGCGTTCGAGGCGGGCGAGCTGTCGACCCTTCTCAGCTGGCTCGCGGCGCTTCCCGCCGACAGGGTCTCGACCAGCCCGGAGCTCACCTCTCTGCACGCATGGACGCTCTTCGAGACCGGTCAGGTGGGAGATGCTCTCGCGCTCGCCGGGCGTCATCTCGCCTCGCCCACGGCGCGCGGGCCGGCCGCAGGACGGCTGCTCATCCTCGAGGCGCTCATGGCCACGGTCACCGGGCCGGACGCGGAGAAGCTGGCAATCGAGGGACTCGAGCTGGTGGGCGACGATCCATTGTTTCGCTCGTTCGGGCTCCTGGCCGAAGGGCTCGCAGCCCTCGCTCGCGGCGCATTCCGCTCGTCTGTTGAGACCCTTCGGGCAGGGTTCGAGGCGGCCCTCCGTACCGGCAACCCGATGGCGGTCATACCCGCAGTCAACCCTCTCGGTCAGGGCCTTGCGGTGACCGGCCGCCGCGGCGAGGCCGAGACGATCTGCCGCACCGTCCTTGCCCAGCAATCCGACGCGCAGGGCAGACCGCGCCCGATCGCCTGGCCGGCCCGGGTGGTGCTCGGCATCGTGCGCTATGAGGCCAACGACCTCGTCGAGGCCCGTCGCGAACTCGAAGCGGGATTCGAGGCAGCGCGCCAGATGGGCGTCGGCCGTCCCGTGCTGGGCTGGGCGATCCCGTACCTCGCGCTCGTTCGCCTCGCCTGCGACGAACCTGACGCTGCCTTCGAGGCGCTCCGCACCACTCAGCGCGACCTTCGGACCACGGGCATGGCCATGCCCGGCCTCGCGCAGGAGACCGAGGCCAGGATCCTCCTGCGTCAGGGCGATGTCGCCTTTGCGGGGCGCTGGGCGGACCGGGCGACACCGGACGCACCGCCCGGCTCACCACTTCTCGATCTCCTGCGTCGCTCGATGGACGTGACGATTGCAAGGGTGCGCCTCGCACAGGGCCGACACGACGAGGCGCGCCAGTTGCTGGCTTCGACGAGAGTGGCCCAGGAAGCGTCGGGCGCTGTCACCGAACTGATATCGATCGGCATCCTGGAGGCGGCTGGCGCCGAGGCGGCGGGCCGCCGGGCGGAGGCACTGAGAGCCCTCGGGCAGGCGGTCGGGCTCGCCGCTCCAGGCGGTTACGTCCGACGCTTCGTCGATGACGGAGGGAGCGTCGCCTTCCTCCTGCCCCTCGTCCGCACGGCTGCGCCCGAGTTCGTCGATACGCTGATCGCCGCCTTCGCAGCCGAGACGACCGAGGCCGCCGCGCCGCTGCCACACATCCGGGGGGCGTCGTTGTGGCGTGACGCCGACGGGCAACTGCTCGAGACGCTCACCGCCCGCGAGCTCGATGTCCTCCGGCTGATGGCGCAGGGCGCGAGCAACGCCGACATCGCGGCTGGCCTGACGGTCTCGCTCGGCACCGCGAAATGGCATGTCGGCCACGTCATCGCCAAGCTCGGCGTGACGAGCCGCACCCAGGCCCTCGTGCGCGCGCAGCAGGTCGGCCTGGTCTAGGTACTCGGCACCGGATCATCTTGACCGGGCCCCTCCTTTCGGGAGGGGCCTCGCGCGAAGGAAGACCGGCCTTTCGCGAGGCGCGATCGCGAGGCGCGAGCCCGACGATCGGGGCCATGGACCGTTACGAGATCCAGGTCGCCGGCCACCTCGACCAGCGACGAGCCCATGCCCTCGGGTGCGACGAGCTCCGACTGCTGCCGGGTGGCGCCTCGCTGCTCGTGTTCACAGCCGTCGATCAGGCCGCGCTGTACGGGCTGTTGACGCGGCTCCGCGACGCCGGCCTCGAGCTCGTGGGCGCCGAACGCGTCCTCGCCTCGACGCAGCCCGTCGGGCGCGGCGCACGTTCAGCCTCACCATCAAAGGAGGAGTCCGGTGTCGCAGATCGATGATTCCATGACCATTCCGGGGACCAAGCCGCGTCCCTACGTGCCCTCCCGGTTCTTCATGACCCACATCGTGAACCCGATCACGCTCTGGCTCGGCGGCCCGACGCTCACCGTGCGCGGTCGCCGGACCGGGCGCCTGATAAGGACACCCGTCCCCACGCTCGAGGTCGAGGGCGCCCGCTACCTCGTCTCGGGCGGCGGCGACACGCACTGGGTGCGCAACCTCCGGGCGGCCGGCCAGGGCGAGTTGCGCAGGGGCCGCACGCACGAGCCATTCCGAGCGGTGGAGGTCGAAGGCGACGAGCACGACCGGGTGGTGGCCGCCTATCGCGAGCACATGGGTTGGCGGGCACGCGAGTTCTTCGCCACCCTCCCGGACCCCGCCGACCACCCGGTGTTCCGAGTCGAGCCGACGTTCTGAACCACGAGCACGGCGACACCTCTAGCGAAAGGAAGGACCCAATGTCACCCTCTGACCCGGCTGTTGCCTCTTCGACCAGGCGCAGCGCGACTCATCTCGGATTCTGGACGGCCATCCTGACCGTCGCCGTCGCTGCCGTGTTCGCCGCGATCGCCATCCCGACTCCGCCCAGGAGTGGCCCATTCTGCGGGAATGCGTGTGTCGCCTATCCGTACCTTGATGTGGCCCAGTTCATCCCTGGTGACTACCTCTGGCTCGTGCCCGGCATCCTTTTGGCAGCGATCTTCGTCGTGCTCATGGGGTCCATCCACGCCTACGCGGCGGAGCCGAAGCGGACTTACACCATCATCGGCCTGTCGTTCGCGGTGGTCTACGCGGTTGTCATCCTTGTTGACTACTTCCTGCAGCTCACAGTCGTATTGCCGAGTCTCCAGGCTGGCCAGACCGACGGTCTCTCGCCGTTCACCCAGTACGACCCTCACGGGCTGTTCATCGCCCTGGAGTCGCTCGGCTACGCGCTGCTTACCACCGCGCTCCTCTTCGCGGCTGCGGCTTTCGCGGGCGCAAGAGCCGAGCGCGCGATCCGCTGGCTGTTCGTCTCCAGCTTCGTGCTGATGGTCGCGGCGTTCGTCGGTCTGGCCGTGGCGCGGGGAGACCTTGTCGCCTTCGAAGTGACCGTTCTCATGATCACCTGGATCGTCCTGATCCTATCCGGCGCCCTATTGGCAATCGTTTTCAGGCGCGCGGGCCATGCACTGGAGACTGACGCTGAGCCGTGGACGATCCTGCAACGGACGGAGTTGGTGTCGTGAAGTCAGCGAGTCAAAGTGGAGCGGGAGACGAGATTCGAACTCGCGACATTCGACTTGGGAAGCCGACGCTCTGCCAGCTGAGCTACTCCCGCTCGGCCGCGGGATTCTAGTTGCTGTGCCGCACCTAGGCCAAGGGCAGCGTGAAAGTCGCCGTAGTGCCGCGGCCCGCCTGACTCTCGATCGAGATGTGGCCGCCATGCGCCTCGACCAGGTCGCGGCAGATGGCGAGTCCCAGGCCGCTGCCCGGTGAGTCGACAGCCTTGGCAAAGCGGTCGAAGATGTGCGGCAGCAACTCCGGCGCGATTCCCTGACCGTCGTCGCGGACGCTGACCTCGAGCGCTGTCCCGTCCGTGGCGCGCCGCGCCGAAACCGTCACGTGGCCGCCCTTGGCCGTGTAGCGCAGCGCGTTCGAGATCAGGTTCGCGAGCACCTGCCCGACGCGCAGCTCGTCGGCGTTCGGTTTGGGCAGCCCGGGCGGATAGTCGGCGCGCAGCTCAACTCCGTCGGCATCCGCTTCAGCGCGGAACGCCGCGACCGCGTTGTCGATCGCCGTGCCAACGTCGAGAGGCGCGCGATGCAGCTCCAGGGCGCCCGACTCCGCAAGCGCAACCGTGCGCAGGTTGTCGATCAGCCGCTCGAGGGCCGCCAGCTGCGCATCGATCGGCGCGAAGTGGTCCTTGTCCGCTGGGTGGACGCCGTCCTCGATCGCCTCGATCTGGGCGCGAATGATCGTCAGCGGCGTGCGCAGCTCGTGCGCCGCGTCGGCCAGGAACGCCCGCCTCCGTTCATCGGCCGTGGCAAGTCGGGCACTCATCTGGTTGAACGCGCGCGCGAGGGAGGGCAGCCGGCGTGGACCCGTTTCGCGCACGCGCGCCGAGAAGTCGCCCCGCTCGATGCGTTCGGCGACATCGGCCAGCTCGTCGATCGGCACGCTCATCCGGCGCACCGCGCTCGCCGCCCGGAAGGCGGCGAGCGCGATCAGGACCAGGGCCACAAGGCCAAAGATCACGAATGGGCGCGGTGCGTTTACGAGGCCCGTGATCGCAAAGACGGCCCAGGCAGCAATCGTCAGCGTTCCTGCCGCCAGCACGATGAGCGCCACGACCGCGCAGCCGAAGGGTCCGGCAAAACCGGTGCGTCGGCGATGCCACCGTCCGCCGCGGCCGGCCCAGCCGCCGCGCCAGTCACGCGGCGGCCACTCCTCGTCCTGTGGCCACCACGGCGGCCTGTGCCGCGGACGGCCGGGGCCACCCGCGCTGCCCGCGGCACCCTCGCTCATGTCCGGTCGGCGAGGCGGTAGCCGACGCCGAAGACCGTCAGCAGGTAGCGCGGCGCGTGCGGGTCGGGCTCGATCTTGTGCCTGATGTTCTTGACGTGGGCGTCGATCGCCCGCTCGTATGCCTCGAACGCGTCGCCGTGGATAGCGTCGAGGAGCTGGCTGCGCGTGAACACGCGGCCGGGCTGGCGGGCGATTGCCAGCAGGAGCTGGAACTCGGTCGCGGTCAGGTTCACTGCCCTGCCGGCGACAGAGACGGCCATGCGCGGGACGTCGATATCGAGATCACCAAGGTGCAGGCGCTCCAGCCCGCCACCGTCGGCGGCCGCCGTGCGCCGGAGCACGGCACGCACCCGCGCGACAAGCTCCTTGGCGCTGAACGGCTTGGTCAGGTAGTCGTCGGCGCCCAGCTCGAGCCCGACGAGCTTGTCCGATTCGTCCGCGCGCGCGGTAAGCATCACGATCGGCACGTTGGATTCGCGGCGCAGCTCGCGCGTCACGTCGAGGCCGTCGCGGCCGGGCAGGCCGAGGTCCAGCACGATCAGGTCCGGCCGCTCCTGGCGCGCGACACGGAGGGCTTCAACACCGTCGCGCGCCGTCAGCACGGCAAAGCCGGCGTGCTCCAGGTAGTCGCGCGTCAGCCTGACGATGTCTGGCGCATCGTCGACGACGAGGACCGTGGGCACGCCGGCCATGCTAGCCGGGCGCTACTTCTGTGTTGGGTCGGGTCCAGGGCCCGACTGCGACTGGTCCGTCGGTACCTGCCCGCCGTGTGCCTGGCTGTGCCAGTTCTTGAGCATCTCATCGGCGAACGGCGGAACGGTCGTGCCGTCCCAGCCCTGGCGACCGCCGGGGCCAAAGCCGCGTGGACCGTAGCCCGGGCCATAACCATGGCCGTAGTGGTGCCAACCACGCCCGCCCCAGATCGCGCGCCGTACCAAGCCAAAGATCAGGAACAGGAACAGCAGGCCAAAGATCAGCCCGAAGAACGGGAAGCCAAAGCCGAACCAATGCCAGCCGACCGCCGGATAGACGACCGACCCCGCAGCTGCCGGCGCCACCTGCGCGGCGCCCAGACCAAACCCGATTCCACCGGCGATAAAGGCGAGCAGCACAACGCCGATCAACGCCAGGATTCCAAAGCCACGCACTTAATGCGCTCCTTCATGTTGTCGCGTCGCTCCATGCGACCGCTGACTCAAAGGCTGGCCCACAGATGTGAGCGATTTGTGAACGCGCGATGTGATCCGTGTTGACTCAGTGCGCGAATATCCGGTCATGAGCGAACGCACTGGCAATCGGCTGTTCCCGGTTCTCTTGCTCCTGCTCATCGCGGCGGGGGCGTTCTTCGGCCTGGCGCCATTCCTGCTGCCGACACAGTTCGCCAGCTTCTTCGGGTTCGCCGGAGTCGACGTGCTGATGTACCGGCTGGCCGGTGCTGCAACGTTCGGCTATGCGGTCGGCCTTGCACTCGGCTACCGCTCCGCGTGGCCGGCACTGCGCGTTGGGATTGCCGCCACGGGTGTGTTCAACCTCGGCTCGCTGGTCGCCTGCGCGCTCGCCATCGCCGCGGGCGCCCCGCCGTGGGTCGTGTTGCTGATCACCCTGGCGTCGCTCGTCTTCGCGTCCTCGTGCCTCCACTACTACTCCCGTCCGCCCACGGATCGCGGCGTGACGCCCGCCGCGGACGACCGACCGATCGCCATGTGGATCACCGCGCTCTTCGTGATCGGCACGCTCAGCGCGCTGTTCCTTGGAGTTGCCGCGCTGTTCATCGCCGGTTCGTCTGGCCACTCGCTCGGCTATCCGGGCATGGACGATTTCATCTATCGCCAGGGCGGCGCGGCGACAATCGGCGCGGGAATTGGCGGCGTCCTCGTGCTCATGGACAGGCGCTGGTCAACCGCGCGCATCCCAACCGTCATGGCGCTGACCTTCAACGGACTATCAGTCATTGCCGTTGTGCTCGACATCGCCGCGGGCACGGCCCAGCCGATCGCCTACGTGATCCTCGCCGCGGCGGGCCTGGTCACCGTCGGCATGGCCGCGGCCCTCAAGCGCGGCGGCCGCTAGCACCGCGCCGGCTTAGCCCGTCTGGAAAAGGCGGGCGATGACGACAAGCAGGGCGACGGCTACCACGACGACGATCACAGCCGCCGTGCGCGGCCGCCGGTTGCGCGTGAGGCTGGTCGCGAGCGGCAAAGCGAAGAGCGCGATCGCGCCATAGACGTAGTGCAGCGGTTCAGCCGGCGCGCCTCCGCCGAGCAGGATGCCCAAGCCGCCGGCGCTGGCAATGAGGACCGCGATGAGGGTGATGTTGGCCAGCAACCCCGTCGTCTGGCTTGGCGGCCGGTCACGAAAGGCGCGCCAGGCAGCCTCGAAAGCAATGATTGCGACTAGCGCGATCGCGACCCACGCGAGCCACGTGTGAAGCTGAGCGACGATGGCTGGTATCCCCTGGAGCCGCGGCAGCCTTGGTCAGCCGACCCCGGTCACCGCATTCTCGAACAGTCCGACAACCAAGATCAACCAGAAGATGATCATGGCCACGAAGGCCAGGCCACGCTTGCGCCAGTCGAATGCCTCTGCGCGGCTCAGCGGCGCGCGCAGGCCGCGATCGAGGAACGGGATGAGCAGGAGCACGCCGAGCATGACCGCCATGGCGATGATGGTTCCCCAGATGTCGGGATCGATGCCCAACGTGGCGGCGACGACATTCATGCCGCGCGTCCAGCTGATCGGGAAATTAGGCTGAAAGCCAAGCCCTCCCGGATCATCCGGCGTCCCGAACAGCGGAGACGATGGAATGAGCTGTGGCGCCGTGCCCGCAGAACGCGGGAAGGCGATAGAGATCACCACTATCGCGCCGATCAGGATGAAGCTGTACAGCAGCCAGGAGCGTATGTGGCGCGAGAAGGAGTCGGTGCGTCCGCTGATGCGCATCCAGAAGGGTGTCGAGATGCCCTTCAGCCGGATGAGCAGGTAATGCCAGATGATGAAGCCGCCCAGCACCACCGGCACGATCGCGATGTGCACCGCATACAGCTGCGCGAGCTTCTCGGTGGCCGTGGCAATGTTGGTCAGACCGTCCGTGCCGTAGTTGAAGACACCGGCCAATCCGATCGCGTTCAGGAACTCGCCGATGTTCCATGGCACACCGAAGCCGACTTCGTCCCAATGCAATGCCTCGCCGGTCAACGACAGCGCGAAGGTCAGGCCCGCGAGTCCAACCCCGACCAACCACAAGCCGGTCTTCGCGCCCCGGTAGCCGCCGCTGATGAAGACGCGGACCATGTGGATCATGATCAAAACGAAGATCAGGAAGGCGTTGTAGAAGTGGAAGCTCAGGATCGCCGACCAGCCCGGTGACGCAAGGAAGTTCTGGGTGATGCCGAACGCACGCGACGCGTCTGGGACGTAGAGCAGCGCCAGCAGGAATCCGGTCAGTATCTCCAGGACCAGCGAGATCGCCAGGACTCCGCCCAGCGAATACCAGATGCTGTTCGTCTCGACCGGGATCAGGTACCCGGTGACGACGTCGCGGAAGCCGAACTGATCGAGCGTGCGTGACAACCATCCGGCCCGCGAAGCGACCGTCTTGTCCAAGTCCGTCTGTGGCGGCGTCGCCTCGTCCATGGGTTGAGCGGTACCAGACATCCGAGCAGCCTCCGGCAGTATGGCCGCGGCCCCCCTCCACGGCGTGGGTGAGTGAGCAGGAGTCTCTACCTAACGTTTGTTAGAGCAAGGGCCGAACGGCCCGATCTCAACGGGGAGCATACGCCCGGGCTGCTATCGTCCGAGCGTGGCAGAGGCGCATCCACTCGAGATCAAGTGGCTCGGCCGCGTCGCGTATCGCGACGCGTGGGAGATGCAGCACGAACTGGTCGCGCAACGGCGCGCGAACAGCATCGCGGATCAGTTGCTGCTGCTCGAGCATCCGGCCGTACTGACGCTGGGCCGCCACGCGGACGCGGGCCACGTCCTTGCCACTGACGAGGAGCTGGGCAGGCGCGGGATCGAGGTCATCCGCGTCGAGCGTGGCGGTGAGGTGACGTACCACGGCCCCGGCCAGCTGGTCGCGTACCCGATCATCCGCCTTGCCGATCGCGGCATCCTGCTCCGGCCCTTCGTCCGTGCCCTCGAACAGGCGATGATCGACACGGCCGCGGGCTTCGGCGTGGCCGCGGGGCGGCGCGAGGGTTATCCCGGCGTGTGGTGCGACCCGGAGTCGCCCAACCCGCGCAAGATCGGCGCGCTCGGCCTGCGCGTCGAGGGCGGCGTGACGTACCACGGCATCGCGCTCAACATCACGACGGACCTCGACGCCTTCGGGCTCATCGACCCGTGCGGTTTCACCGACGCCGGCGTGACTTCCATCGCGAGCGAAGCAGGCTGGCCCGCGGCTGAGTCGGCGCCAAGCACAGCGTCGGTCGCCCAGGCCGCGGATCGTTTCGCGATCGACTTCGCCGAGCGGCTGGCCGAGGCAACCAAGCCCGCGCTCGCGCCAAGCCCCGCCGGCTGAGGGCGGCAAACGTGCCCGGCGGTCTCTTCGAGCTGCGCAAGGACAGCATCACTGGCTGGTGGGTGGCCGTGGTCGTCGACCGCGAGTTCCAGAAGGAGCGCTTCCATCGGCCCGCGCAGCACCGCAACCAGTCGATCGAAGACTGCGCCAACTGCAACTTTGCGGCCGCCGACAGCGTCCGTTTGCGCATGCTCAAACCCGACGCGTTCATCGTTGCCGGAACCGAGCGCGAGAAGGACAGCGACACAGACGGGCGCGAGCCCGCTCTCGGCCTGCTGGGCGACTCAGGCTCGTGGCAGACGATCGTGGCGCCACGCGGTCACCACGAGTCGTTCGCCCAGACGACGCCCCAGATCGCCTTCGAGCTGCTGGCGCACACGCGCGACGTAATCCAGTACGCGCGCGAGCAGGATCGGACGGAATACCTCCAGGTCGTCCAGAATTACGGCCGCCAGGCAGGCGCGCTGACCGACCACCTGTGCTTCGACTTCTACGACCTGCCGCAGATCCCGCATCGCGTCGGCGAGGAGCTCGGCGGCGCAGCGCGCTTCGTCATCCGCGAGGGTTCGTGCCCGTTCTGCCGCCTCGTCCGTGACGAGGTCGCCAACGGCTCGCGGCTGGTATTCGAGGACGCCGCAAGCGTCTGCTTCGCGCCCTACGCGTCGCGTTCGCCGTTCGAGCTGTGGGTCGTTCCGCGTCACCACAACGCCGACTTCGGCACGGCCACCGACGCGCAGCTCGTCAGCGCCGCGGACACCCTGCAAAGTGTCCTTGGCCTCTTGTCGAGCCTGGGCGGACCGGCGTACAACCTGATCCTGCACAGCGCACCGCTGCGGCAGCGAGTCGACGAGACGTATCACTGGCACTGGGAGGTCCATCCTCGGTTGCGCGAAATCGCCGGGCTCGAGCTGGGTACCGGCCTGCCGGTCAACCCGGTCTCGCCCGAGGAGGCAACACGCGAGCTGCTCGCCACGGCGCGGGCGGAAGCGATCGACACCGGAGTCGCGGTTGGACCGCGCTCGTGGGACGACTTCGCATGACATTGCAGCGCCGGCCGCGATCGTCACAGGAACGTTGCGCAAGCCGTCACAAGACGGTGCAGAGGCCATGCCCGGGGCGAATGCCGTGACAACCGACCCGGCCAGCGCTCGTTCCTTTGTCGAGCGTCTATATGCCTCGCACCACGCGGAGATATATTCCTACCTCGCCCGAATGCTCCGGGATGATGAGTTGGCGGCCGACTTGACCCAGGAAACCTTCGTCAAGGCGTTTCGCGCCTTCGACACGCTCGAGGACCACAATCGCGCCCGGGCCTGGCTGTACAAGATCGCCGGTCGAACGGCGCTCGACGAGCTGCGCCGGCGCAAGATCGTGCGCTTCGTGCCGTGGACCGGCGAGAGCCGCGGGAGCGCGTCGAGCGCCGAGGACCAGGTCCTCCGGCTGCGTCTGTCGGCTGATCTGGAACGCGCCCTATTGCGCATCCCGCCGCGCCAGCGTCAGGCACTGCTCCTGTCGGAGCTGCACGACATGACCGGCCTGGAGCTCGCGGACGCGCTCGGCGTGTCGCACGTTGCGGCGCGCGCGCTGCTCACGCGTGGCCGCGAGTCGCTGCGTCAGGCACTGGCTGCCGAACGAGCGAAGTCCGCGATCGAGGAGAGCAAGCGCGTGCGCGCGACGGCCGGCGCGCGCATCGAGCGCCGAGACGACGAGCGTAGAGGCCGCATCGACTGATGAGAGGCCGCGTCGACCAGCACGCAAAGTTCCGCGAGCTTCTTGCCGCGCGTCTCGATCGGTCGCTGACGCGCATCGAGCTGCGCACCCTGAATGCGCACCTCAAGAAGTGCCTCGCGTGCGAACGGGTCGACGCCGACTATCGCGCTCAACGCTTCCTGCTGCACGGGCTGCCCACGCGCATCCCGCCGCGCGACCTGTGGGCACGGACATCGGCCAGCCTCGACCGTGAGGTTGCGCGCGCGTACCGCGCGCGCAAGTGGGGCCGCCGCCTCGCCCGCGGCCGGCGCTCCGCGCAACCGTCAACGGCACTGATGACGGCCGTGGCGATCATCGGTGTCACTGCCGCGATCGTGGTCCTCCAGCTCGCACCCGCGGTCACGCCGCTGGCCGGGGTTCCGGGCCAGCCGACGCCGCTCGAGGTTCAGCCGCAATCACTGGCCATGCTCGGCCTTGGCCCGGGCGACACCGCCGTCTACTCGACCCAGGTCAGCCAGGTGTGCCCGGCCTCGGCGCCCGACTGCGTCGGCTCGGAGAAGCTCGTGCGCTCGCCCGTACACCTGCCGACGACCATGCGTTCGGGCAATGTCGCACTCAGCCCTTCGGGCGACCAGCTCGCGGTCGTCGGCCACCTGCCCGGCCAAGACATGATCGCGGTCGTGATGATGCCGCCCGACGCGAACAATGTTGTTGATCCGAACTCCGGAGCGGGCCACTCCGCTCATCCAGACGGCGTTCAGAACGACGGTCAGACGCAGGCGCCGGTCAAGACGCATCAACCTGATCAGAGCGCGCAAACGGCCGCGCAGGCAACGGACCTCGGCTCCGGCACAAGCGAGCCGCCCGCGAGCGCCGTGGCCGGCCTGACCGTGCTGGCCATCCTCGAGAACGTGCAGAGCGCCGGGGCCGCGCCGGCATGGTCGCTCAACGGCGGGATGCTCGCCTTCTCGGCAATGCCGGACGATGCGTCCAGCGGCCCCGATGTCTATGTCTGGTCGCCCGGAGACGACAAGGCGCAGGCGATCACCACTGACCACGCGTCGTACTTCGCATCGTGGTCGGGCAACAGGATCGTCGTCAGCCGCGTCAACTCGAGCGGCCGTGTGCACAACTCGGTCATCGATCCGCGCACGCTCGAAGAGCGCGCGGTAAACGCGCCCGGGCTCTGGCTACCCACCGTCAACGACCAGCGCACCGAGGCAATCGGCTGGCTCGGCCAGCTTGACACCACGGGCGTTCTCGTCGCGCCACGCCAGGGTGCGCTTTTCGTCATGGACTGGGGGAGCGTCGATCCATTCGGCGCGGGCGCGAGCGACCAACCGGCGCCGGCGACCGATGCGCCAACACCTGCAGCAACTCCGCAAGCCAGCCAAGCGACGGCCACGCCCGGTCTGACACCATCCCTCAGCGCCCCGCCCCAGCCGCGCGGCTCGGCCTCGCCGGCACCGATCTCCACGTCCCAGTCGGCGACGGCAACTGCCACGGCCACGGCACAGCTGTCGCCCAGCTCGACCCCGACGGCGACGGCTTCAGCTACGCCAACGGCGACAGATGACTCGTCCAACGACAGCTCAGTGCCGCTCGTAGCCCTCGAGCCAGACCGAGATCCCGTCGAGGCGCCCGTGCTCGACTGGCAGGTCCACTGGTCGAGCGACGGTCTCGTTGTCGGCGTCTGGATCGCCGACTCGACCGGCTCCACATGGGGAAGGCTGGCCGTGCTGTCGGTGGACCCGGTCACCGAGCAGGTCGCAACGGATTCCCCGCTGCTGGCGATGACGCTCGCCAAGCGCGGCTTTTCGATGGGCCTCGACCGCGTGGCATGGATCGCTCCGTCCGACACCAACGTCGACGGCGAGTTGCGTATCCGCACGTGGGGCAGCGACGGAATCGGCGGCCTGCGCCTCATCGCGCCCGACCAGGAGGACGTCGTTCCGGCCTTCTAGCGCCACCGCCGCGGGGTCATGCCGCTACCCTTAGGGCCAGTGACCGAGCGCCAGATCATGACCGCCGACGAAGTGCGCCGGGCGTTGATTCGAATCAGCCACGAGATCGTCGAGAAGCACGGCGGGGTTGACGGATTGGCGCTCGTCGGCATCCAGACCCGCGGCGTGCCGCTTGCGGAGCGGCTTGCGCGCGCGATCAACGAGCACGAGGGCGTTCGTCCGCCCGTGGGCAGCCTGGACATCAGCTTTCACCGCGACGACGTCGCATTGGGCGGACGGGCGCCGCACGTCAAGGGCACCGACCTGCCTTTTCCGCTCGAGTCGAGCACGCTCGTCATCGTCGACGACGTCCTGTACACCGGGCGGACTGTGCGCGCCGCGCTCGATGCGCTGGTCGAGTTCGGGCGCCCAAAGGCGGTTCGCCTGGCGGTGCTTGTCGACCGCGGCCATCGTGAGCTGCCCATCCGCGCCGACCATGTCGGCAAGAACGTGCCAACGTCGCGCGAGGAGCGCATCCGGGTCCGCCTCGCCGAGACCGATGGCGGCGATGACGAGGTGGTCATCGAGCGGCCCGACGGCACGACGGGTGTTGCGCAGGCGACCGAGTGAGCTGGTCAGAACCGCACCTGCTTGACGTCGAGCGGCTATCGGCCGATGAGGTCGAGGCGATCCTCGCTCTGGCTGCTGACATGCGCGAGATGCTCGACGGCGGCGAACAGGTGCCCGACCGCCTGCGCGGCCAGCACCTCGCCCTCCTCTTCGCCGAGCCGTCGACGCGCACCAGGTTGTCGTTCGAGCTGGCCGCGCGCCGCCTGGGCGCCCAGACCTACGTGTTCGACCGTGGCTCGTCGTCGATGGTCAAAGGTGAGACCTTCACCGACACGGTACGCAATCTCGATGCGATCGGCTTCACGATGCTGGTCGTGCGCCACCACCGCACCGGCGCAGCGTGGGTTGCCACGCGCCACTTCGGCGGCCACGTGGTCAACGCCGGCGACGGCTGGCACGCCCATCCGACCCAGGCACTGCTCGACCTGTTCACGCTTCGCCGGGCATGGGGCGGCGGCCGGGACGCGCTCCGCGGCCGCAAGATCGCGATCGTGGGCGACATCCTGCACTCTCGCGTCGCCCGCTCCAACGTGTGGACGTTGACCCAGGCCGGCGCAGATGTGTGGCTGTGCGGTCCGCGCGCCTGGCTGCGCGGTTTCGACGAGCTCTCCAGAACTCTGCCGTCAGAACGTCGTCTGTCGGTCACCGACTCGCTCGAGTCGGCCGTGTCAAACGCCGACGCGGTGATGGGCCTGCGCGTTCAGAAGGAGCGCATGTCGGGCGGCTTGTCCGCGGCCGAGTACGTCGACCGGTACCAGATCGATGCAGCACGGTTCGCGCTGGCCAAGCCGGGCGCGGTGTACCTCCACCCGGGACCGATCAACGAAGGTGTCGAGGTCACGCGCGCGGTGTGCCTCGGCCCGCGCTCGCTAGTCCTCGAACAGGTACGTAACGGAGTCCCGGTCCGGATGGCCGTGCTCGCACTCGTCGCGTCGGTCGCGGGCGGTCAGGCGATTGCGGCGACGCGCGACTTGTCGAGCGTCAACCGGTAGCGAACCTCCTCGACGTTGTGGTCCGCAAAGGTCCGCGTCAGCTTTGCGCCGTCGAGGCGCCAGCCGGCCTGCTCGTAGAACGCCCGACCGCGCACGTTGTCGGTCAGGCACCACAGCGTCGCTTCCTTGTAGCCATGGCGGACCAGGTCGCGCTCGGCGTGGGCAAGCAGGCTGCTGCCGACGCCGCGGTCCCAGCAGCCGGGTAGAACGTAGATCGCGTACACCTCGGCCTCGCCAGGCCGGGCGTCTTCATTGCGCGATGCACCCGCCGACACGAAGCCGACTATCTGACCCGCCGCCTCGGCGACCCAAGGAGCACGGTCCGCATGCACGACGCGGAGCTCCTCGTTCCACATCCGCTCCCGGTTGTCGACGCTGAGCCCGTTCAGAAAAGACAGCGGCAGCAGGTCGCGGTAGGCGGCGCGCCAGGTTGCGACATGAACCTCGGCGATCCCGCGCGCGTCCTGCTCGCGGCCTCGGCGCAGAAGTACGTATTCGTCGCAGGGCGCCATATCGACCTCCTGTCCAATTATCCGTCGCCGGCAGGTGTCGCGCGGAGTCACCCACCGGCGGCCAGATCTCTGTCGCCCGCGCCGTGAGGCACCGGCTGCGGCTCGGCGCACAGGCGAGCGCGGGCGACCACGTCTACCATCGGACGGAGTTGACCGAGCCGACTACTGACAAAGAGCCCGAAACGAGGGACCAACCGGCGCCGAACGTCGCGCCAGAGGACGGCGCACCGCCGGCAGCGGCCATGCCCGAGTACAAAGGCGGTCCGCTCGACGCTGATCGCGGTCCCGGCCTGGGCTGCTTCTGGGCGCAGGTCGTGCTGCTGGTTGTGCTGCTCGTTCTCACGCCACTGAGCGTCTACATGGACGCGCCGTCGTGGCTGAGCGCCGCGCTCCTGATCCTGGTCCTGATCCTGCTCTTCTTCGTCGGCCAGACGATGATCTTCCTGCTCCGACTCGTCGCCGCGGATCGCCGAACCCGCCGCCGGCCGCTCGCGCCGGCCGCGCGCCGAACCGTGGGCCAACTCGAGGAGGCACAGACGGCAGCACCCGCCTCGCCGGCCGTGCCTGCAACCTCAGACGAGGACGACTCCACTCCCGACGAGCCGCTGACCTAGACGCAGCGCGCGCAGGATCGTCCGCGCCGGCGTCATGTACGCGCCCCCAAGCGCCCCGCGGAGCTCATCTACGACCCGTCGGTTGTGGGCCGTGTCCGCCAAGACCACGAGGATGTGATCAGCGTGTCCGTCACGCTCGCGTCCTCGCGTCCGACGCACAAGCGCCTGCACGTCCCAGACCTTCGTTTCGATGTCGACGCCCACCAGGTAACGCGGGCTCGCCCCGATCAATCGCATCAACTTGTCCCATGCGCGCTGTTCGCCCGCTCCGGGTAGAAGTGTCTCGTCGGTCACCCGCCACGCGTCGGACAGCAAGCTCGCGAACCTCTTCCCCACGGCGAGTTGCCCTTTGTCGCGAAGCGAGTCGCCGATCGGATGCAATCCCACGCTCACCTCGTACCCCAGCACGCCTGCCGCCATGCTGAGATCGATGACACCGAGATCCTTGAGCTGTGCTCCCTCAAACCGGGCGTATCCCGCCTGAGACCAACTCATCGCCGACGCGACGTCCGCCTGGCTCAACCGGGCCGTCAGTCGCGCGTCGCGAATCTCGTGCAGAAGGCGGCGGACGAGCTCTCGTCCCTTGCGCTGGGCGCGCTGCCGGCGAGTCTCCTTGGTGGCCATCCGTCGAGTCTGGCCGCGACGAGTTACCGCGCGCTTACCAACATGTCGACCGCGGCTTACTCGCTTTTCGGATGATCCGACCGGTGGAGCCGTGTCGATAGGGCGATTTGGACTTGTCGGGTGCTTTCGGCGGGCTACTTTGGCCTTGCTGCGAGCGCTTCCGTGCGGGTACGTCTGGCATGGCCTTCCCGAGGCCGTGTCGTACACCAGGCCCGGCGGACCAATGACTCGATTTGCGAGTAATCAGCGCTCGGCGCGGGCAGCGGGGCTGCGTGGAGGGCGGAGCGTGCGACAATGCCCGCGCCCTATGGATGTCGGAGCCTAAAGCCATGCCCGTGCTGGCTACGTTCTTCTCGGTTCGCCGTGGCCGCGATCCGTTCTTCAAGTTCTTCATGCGCAAGGTCTTCCCACGCCAGGTCAAGCGCTACGAGGACGAGTTCGGGATGCGCTTCCTGGGCTGGTACAACGTGGCCTATGGCTGGGACTTCGACAACGTGATCCTGCTCGAGATGCCCGATTACGGGACGATCGACAAGCTCGAGTCGGACGAGCGCTCGCGCGCCATCGGCCACCGCGCCGGCGAGTGGATGTTCGAACGCCATCACGCGATGTTCCTGCGCGAACGCATGGGCACCGATCTCGAATACCACCCGTAAGGACGACGTGAACGCATGAGCTTCAGACGGCAACTTCCGACCGAGGGCGATGCCCAGGGACAAGGAGGACGATCAAAAATGGCCAACGAGTCCGGCGCCCTGGGTGAAATTGCGTCCGACGCGAGTCTCGAGCGGACGAGCTACCTGGCCACGGCCGGCGACCAGCTCAAGCGCTTCCTCGACGCCAACCGCGACCGGATCAAGGCGATCGGCGGACTCGTACTTATCGACGACGACCCGGACTACCTGTCGGTCGCGCCGGACGGCACGTTCCGCAGCCGGACGCGCTACCAGGACGAGGTTACGGGCGAGTGGCATTCGGAGACGGAGGTCATCGAGAGCGCGGCCGAGCTGGCCGAGCTGTACAACCCGGCCGAGGTCTTTGCCGCGTTCGCCGAGGCCGCGCGTGAGCAGGCAGGCCTGCCCTCGGAGCCGACAGGCACCGAGGGCCTGATGGAGGCCGCGGGCATCTCGCCCGACGAGACGGTCGGCGTGGGCGTCGGCGAGGACACTCTCGCCGACGAGGGCTACGCCCATGCCGCCGACCAGTGGGCGCGCCGCTCGAACGCGAAGGGCGAGCCAGTCGACGCAGAGGATGCGGCGCGCCGCATCTACGACCTGGCGCTGACCTTCCAGGAGCGCAGCCAGCACACCGAGGCACGCCTGATCGAGCAGTTCGAGACGGTTGCCCAGGACCTCGCCCCGCACCTGGGCGACCTGATGGTTCTCGACGACGAGGACGAGCGGTTGTGGCTGAAGCGCAACGGGCACTTCGAGGCCGAGGTCGTGCCCGAGCGCGACTCGGACGACAAGGCCGCCGAGGGCGATTGGAAGCGGCTCAGCTCACCGGACGACATGGTCGAGTTCTACGACCCGACCGACATCTTTGGCGATCTCGCGGAAGCCCTCGTCGAATCCTTCCCGTCGATCTCCGAGGACGCGGACGAGGACGCGGACGAGGACGCGGACGAGGACGAGAACTCCGACGACGCTGAAGCGGATGACGACGCCGACGACGCGGACGACGCTGCCGACGAGAACGGCGCCGCCGACGACGACGACACCCCGCACGCGTCGCCGGGTACGGCCTCGAAGAAGTAGGACGCCACTCCCGCAAGACAGGTGAAACTGCTCAGCGCGGAGCTCCTCGAGACGAGGGAGTTTCTGCCCGGGCAGTGGCTCCAGCGATACCACGCCCCGTGGCTGGCGGCCGGGGCTCTCGCGGGACAGTTCGTTCACGTGCGCACGCCCGACTACTCGGGCCTCGTGCTGCGCCGCCCATTCAGCATCAATACCTGCGACCGAGCAGCCGGCGACATAACCATTCACTTCAGGGTGACCGGCGTTGGCACGGAGTGGATGGCGCGTGCCCAGCCCGGCGAATTGCTCGAGATGCTCGGACCGCTCGGCCGGCCGTTCGAGCGCGATCCGCGAGCGCGCCATCTGCTGCTCGTCGCTGGCGGCCTGGGCATGGCCGGCGTCAGGTCACTGGCCGATGAGGCGCTCGCCGCGGGCTGCACTGTCACGCTGCTGTTCGGGGCGGCGAGCGCCGCGCAGGTCTACCCGAGCTCGCTGCTGCCCGACGAAGTCGAGTACGTGGTCGCGACTGACGACGGCAGCTTCGGCCACAAGGGCCTCGTGACAGAGCTGGTGCCGCAATTCGAGCGATGGGCCGAACAGTGCTTCGCGTGCGGGCCGCAGCCGATGCTTGCCGCGCTCGCTCGACTCGCCGCCGGCCGTCAGGCGCGCCTCGGCGTGGCCCGCCGCGGCGCGCGCCGCGGCTCGAAGAACGCCCCGCGCGGATCCAGCGCGGCCCGTCGGCGTGCGTGGCTTCAGGTGAGCATGGAACAGAACATGGGCTGTGCCGTTGGCGCCTGCCTGGGCTGCGTGGTGATGGGCGTCGACGGGCCGCAGCGCGTGTGCCGCGAAGGACCGGTCTTCGCGGCCGAGGAGATCAACTGGGACGGGTGGCGATGAGGTTGGTCGGCGCGATCGCGGGCATCATCGGCTCTGCCGCGATCGCACTCGGCTCGAGCGTCACCGCGCTCGCGTATACAGGAACGAAGGGCGAGCCCTATTCGCCGCTGACGCACTGGGTGTCGGAGCTGGGTCAGCTGGGCGTGTCTGCACTGGCGTCCGTCTTCAACGTCGGGCTGATCGTCGGTGGCATCTGCTTCGCGGTCTTCATCACCGCGCTCGGCCTCGCGCAGCGCACACGGCTCGCGTGGCTGTACGTGCCGACCGGCATTGCCGCGGGCATTGCCGGCTCCTTCGTGGGCATCTATCCCATGAACTACCTTGACCAGCACGGCATCGCCGCGCTGACGTTCTTCAACCTGGGCTGGATCTGCGTCGGTCTCGCGTCGGGGGACTTCGTGCGCAGGCGGGAAGCCCGTTTTCCACGCTGGCTGGCAGTCATCGGGGCGCTTACCGTCGCCGCCTTTATCGGCTTTCTAGCCGTCCTTCTGCCGTTGCTCGGCGGCGAGGGCCTCGGCGCACCGGACGTCAGGCCGCAGGGTTTCTGGATCGTTCCGACGCTCGAGTGGGCAGTCGTAATCGGCATACTGGTCTGGACCTTCGCCACGTCGGTCAGCTGGTGGAGGGCAGAACGTGGCGCTCGCGCCTGAGGCGGTCGAATCGGGCGTCGACCTTTCGGTCGATCTTGGCCGTGGCCTGGTGCTCGCCAACCCGGTCATGGTCGCGTCGGGCACGTTTGGCTACGGGATCGAGTACGGCGACGTGGTCGACGTCCAGCGCCTGGGCGCCATCTGCTCCAAGGGGACGACGCTCCGGCCGCGGATCGGCAACCCGCCGCCGCGCGTGACCGAGACGCCGGCCGGCATGCTCAATTCCATTGGGTTGCAGAACCCGGGCGTCGATGCCGTGCTCGACAAGTACTCGACCACCTGGTCGCGCTGGTCCGTGCCGGTCATCGTCAACGTCGCCGGCGAGTCGATCGAGGATTACGTCGAGGTTTGCCGGCGGCTCGACGGCCAGCCCGGAGTCGCGGGCATCGAGCTCAACATCTCGTGCCCGAACGTTGGCGCCGGCGGCCTGCAATTCGCGTTGGATGCCGGCGCCGCGGGCGAGCTGACTGCCGCGGTTCGTGCGGCGACCGACCTGCCACTGATGGTCAAGCTCTCCCCCGCCGCCACGGACATCCGAACCATCGCGCGGAGGATCGCGGATGGCGGCGCCGACGCGATCAGCGCGTGCAACACGCTGCCCGGGATGGCCATCGACCGGCTGCGCCGCAAGCCACTGCTGGGCAACGTCTATGGCGGGTTGAGCGGGCCGGCCTTGAAGCCTGTCGCGCTGCGCGTCGTCTATGAAGTGGCACAGGTGGTCAAGCTCCCGATCGTCGCGATCGGCGGCATCGGCTCGCTCGATGACGTGCTGGATTACCTGTTCGCCGGCGCGGTCGCGGTCCAGGTTGGCACGGCCGTGTTTGCCGATCCGGTCCTGCCGCTACGGCTCGTCGACGAGCTCGCCGCCTGGTGCGCACAACACGGCTACGGGTCGCATCTCGACGTGGTCGGCGCGGCACTGCCCGAGCGGCGCGACAAGCCCAGCGTCAAGGTCTCCGAGTACCGACCGTGAACGTGGCGGCGCGCGTCGAGCAGCTCTTCGCCGAGTCCGGCGCCTACCGGCAGGGCCATTTCAAGCTCAAGAGCGGCCGCCACGGCGATCGCTACCTGGAGAAGTTCCAGGTCCTGCAATGGCCGGAACGCGTCGCGGAGATCTGCGGCTATATGGCCGACGCGGCCCGGATGGCCGCCGGGGCGACGCCGATCGACGTCGTCGTCGGCCCCACGACCGGCGGCGTGATCCTCGCGAATGAGGTCGGGCATCGACTCGGAACGCGCGGCTTCTTCGCCGAGACCGTCACTGACGCCAACGGTTCGCGGCGCGAGCTCCGTCGCGGCTTCCGCATCGAGCCGGGCGAGCGCGTCGCGCTCGTTGACGATGTCGTCACTACCGGCGCGTCGCTGCTCGAGATGATCCCGCTGATCGAGTCGACCGGTGGCGAGATCGCCGCGATCGTCGTGATCGTCGATCGCTCGGGCGAGCTGGCCAGCCTCGTTTCGCCGTCGACCGGCAAGCCCTACAGGGCTGAAGCCCTGTGGAGCCTCAACCTGCCCACCTACGAGCCCGGTCCACAGACATGCCCCGCCTGCGCCGCAGGCCTGCCGGTCGAGGCGCCGGGCTCGAGCGGCACATCGGTCGCCTAGCTCCCGCTCGCTCAGCCGGCGTGGGCGCCGCCAAGCATGTTGACGAGGGCGCTCACGGCGTAACCGACGATGGCCGCGCCCAGCCCGATCGCGACCATCTTGGCGCCGCTCATGCGCCAGTCACCGACGAGCGTGATGGCCGAGTAGGCACCGACGGCGAAGAGGGTGATCGCGCTGAGGACGAAGGCGACGACTAGGGCAGCCGGTCGATCGAGGAAGACAAAGGGGACGAGTGGGATCACGTGGCCGATCAGCGTCGCGACGGTGATGACGACCGACGTGCGCGCGATCTGGCGCGTCTCGACGGGCTGGAGGTGGAGCTCCTCGCTCATCATCGTGTCGACCCAGCGGTCGCGGTTGGCGACGATCGTGTCGACGACCTGGTCGAGCAGATCGCCACTGAAACCCTTCGCGGCATAGATCTCGCGCACCTCGGCGCGCTCAATATCTGGCTCCGACTCGATCTCCTGTTGCTCGCGCTCCTGTTCGGCGCGGTAGAAGTCGCGCACGGCGACCGACGACGTGTAGCCGACGGCCCCCATCGAGATCGACTCGGTGATGGCCGCGGCCAATCCGGTCACGAGCAGAACGGTCGTCGAGCCGCCACCGGCGATGACGCCCAGGATGATGCCGAGGATGTTCACCAGGCCGTCCTGGCCGCCGAGTATCACATCGCGTAGCCAGTTCGTGCCGCCATGCGGCTCGGCGTGTGTCTGCCGCGCGCCGCCTTGTGCGGCGCGCGCGGCGCGGCCCAGTTTGGTCTTCAGTTCGGGCGGCGGCGAGGCGATGGTCTTTGCCATCGCTGCTCAGGCTAGCTGTTCAGGTCCGCGTCAAACGCGGTGCGGAGCTCCTCGTCTGAGGCAATGCCTTCGAACTTGGCCGTGACCTTGCCGCTCGAGTCGACGACGAAGATGTATGGCTCCGTCTGCAGCCCCCAGATGTTGGTGGCGTCGACCGGGATGGGCAGGTTGCCCTCCGACAGCACCGGCTGGAGTTGACCGCTCACGATCTGGAGCTTGTAGGGCTCGATATGGATGAAGGTCAGCTTGTCCTTGTAGTCGGCGGCAACTGACTTGACCAGGTTCAGCGTCGGCCCGCACGTTGCCGAGCGACAGAAGGCGGGCGTGGCGAAGACGAGCACGAAAGGCTTGTGCTGGGCGAGAGCGTCGGATTCGGAGACCTTGTAGAAGTCGGGGTCGGGCGACGTGTCGGACGAGATGGTCGCGATCTGAGCCGCGGTCGTCGCCGTGGGCGTCGGCGTGTTGGGCGCCTGGGCGCCGATCGCCGGGGTGAAGCCCGTCGGCAGCACCTGGAAGACAACGCGCCCGCCACGCTTCGATCCGTCCGGCTCACTGGCGATCGCTTCGAGGCCCCAGTCACCGTCTGCGTCAAAGGTGACGCTCGTGCGGTACAGCCCCGGCCGGCCCTGGATCGTGGGCAGGTAGACGGCCTGCACGTCTGCCTTTGGCTGGCTCGGATCGACGGCCAGGTCGTAGAAGCGCAGCTCGACCGGCAGTGAAGGCGACGCGAGAGCGTTGTTGTGCTGGTCGATCAGGTTCACGAGCAGACGGTTGGGCCCCACGATGATCTCAGTGGAGACCGGGTACGGGATCAGGTCCGACGTGACGTTGGGCGGCCAGCCGGGATAGCCGCCGACCGGCGCCTGCACGGGCGAAGGCGTCGGCGCCCCGCCCGCTGCGCCGCAGGCAGCGACGACCAGGGCAATGGAAAAGAGGAGTGCCGCACGACGCATCTGTGGCAACACTAGCGCCGTTGCCTTAACGGCGGCTTAGACGGCGACGCATACAATCGGTCCTCCCGATGACCGCGCCCCAGCGTTCAACTCTCTTCGAGCGTCTCGCCTTTTTCACGGCGGCGATGACGTACCTGCTTGTCGTCATCGGCGCCATCGTTCGCTCGACGGGCTCCGGCATGGGCTGCCCCGACTGGCCCACGTGCCAAGGCTCGTGGATCCCGCCGCTGGGCAACAACGCCGCATGGATCGAGTGGGTCCACCGCGGCGTTGCCGTGGTTATCGGCTTCCTCGTCCTCGGCCTCGTCGTCCTCGCCTGGCGCAACTACCGGCGGCAGCGGTCGATGATCGCCTTCACGATCGTGGCCCTGATATTGACCGGCTTCCAGGCCTACCTGGGCAAGGTCACCGTCGATCAGAACAACGCCGGCGACACGGTCACGGCGCACCTGGCGAGCGCCCTCGCGCTGCTCGCGCTGCTGACCTTCATCGCCATCCGCGCGCGCTACCCGGCCGCACTGCCGGCACGCGGCGCGTCGCAGCGCCTGACCCTGCTGCTCGCCTTCGTCGCCGTCTCGATCTACGCGCTGCTCCTCTTCGGCTCGAACGTGACCGCGACCGATTCATCGCTCGTATTCCCCGACTGGCCGCTGTTCAACGGCCAGCTGCTGCCCACCTTCTCAACCGACCCGACGCTCGCCGGTCTCCAGATGGCGCACTTCCTGCACAGGATCATCGCCGCCGTGGTCGGAGTATTCCTGCTCGCGGCGGCGATCTACGTCTGGCGCGTGGTGCGCCACGCGCGCCGTGGCGGCACTGCCGTCCCGGGCGGCGACGCGGTCCTCGCGATGGTCGCCACGGCGACCGCCCTGTACGCGGCCCAGGTCGTCGTCGGCGGACTCCAGATCAGCACGACCCTCGCCGACTGGGCGGTCGCCCTGCACCTCGCCCTTGGTGCCGCGATCTGGGCGCTCATCGTCGGCGCGGTTTTCGTCAGCTACTTCGAGACGCGCTCAGCCGTCGCCGGCGCGCCGGGCAGCGGCGGCAACCAGCGCGATGAGTCGGCCGCGCAGGACGCACCAGGTGCGCCGCCCGCGTCGATGCGCCACCGGATCAACGCCTACGTCGCACTGACCAAGCCGCGCATCATCGAGCTGCTGCTCGTCACGACCGTGCCCGCGATGTTCCTCGCCGCGCGGGGCGTGCCGCCGCTGGGCCTCGTCTTCTGGACGCTTCTCGGCGGCACCATGGCCGCCGGTGCCGCGAACGCGATCAACTGCTACATCGACCGCGACATCGACATGCTCATGACCCGGACGCGGCGCCGGCCGCTGCCGGCGCACGAGGTCAACCCGGAGGATGCGCTTGTCTTCGGCCTGGTCCTTGGCGTCATCGCGTTCGCGATCATGGCCTTCACGACCAACCTTGTCGCGGCGTTCCTGACGCTGCTGGCGATGGCCTTCTACGTCGTCATCTACACGATGCTGCTCAAGCGCTCGACGCCGCAGAACATCGTCCTGGGCGGCGCCGCGGGCGCGCTGCCGCCGGTCATCGGCTGGGCGGCCGTCACGGGCGACATCACGCTGCCGGCGCTGGTCCTGTTCGCGATCGTCTTCTACTGGACGCCGCCGCACTTCTGGGCGCTGTCGCTGCGCCTCCGCCGCGATTACGCCGCGGCCGGAGTGCCGATGCTGCCGGTCACGCACGGCGTGCCCGAGACGACGCGCCAGATCGCCTTGTACACCGTGCTCATGGTGTGCCTGACCCTCGTGTTCTTCGCGGTCGCGCGAATGGGCCTCGTCTTCCTTGCCGGCTCGCTCATCCTGGGCGGGCTGTTCATCTTCCAGGCCTTCGCGATGTGGCGCGACGGGACGGACGCACGAGCGGTTCGCCTGTACAAGTTCTCGATCACGTACCTGACCGCGCTCTTCGCCCTCATGGTTCTCGACGTCTTCCTCTTCCTGCCGCTCTGATCGATATCAGCCGCCGCGCGACCGTCCTGATCGGTCACACCGTTCAATCGTCCGCCGAACGCTGATCCGCGGCGCGGGCGACGGCGATTCGCACCCCGCGGAGGATCGTCAGCCGACTCTTGATCGCTGACACCGATCAATCACGCTCGGGATCGCCGGTAAACCGGGCTTGGGCGTGCTTTCGCAGGTGGTCGCCGGACGATTGATCGGTCACGCCGATCACGCGGCAAGTGCGGAGGGTCGCGCGAGCGCGGTCAGTCGATGGGGGGCTGCGGGGCGGGCGACGGTGACTGCATGTTTGGCCGGCCGGCCAAGCGCGCCTGTCTTGCCTCGTCGCGATCGAGCTTCTGGTCGGCCAGGCGACCGGCCTTCTCCTCAGCGCGCAGCCAGACCCACACGGCCAGGATCATCGCGGTCAGGAAGAAGAGATCGCCACCGAGCCACATGATGCCGCCCGCCAGCTGCTGATCTTCGAGCGGAGTTGGGCCCCAATTGCGCACGAGCGTCGCGTAGTGCTGGTAGATCGGCCCTGGCGCCGAGAAGATGGCCAGGCCTAGGAAAGACGACTGGGGCATGCCCAGGGCGAGGTAGCCGACGCGCGCCGGGTGGGGCAGGCGCCACGGCGTTGGGTCCGCGCCGACGACGGGCCACCAGAACAGGAGTCCGGAGCCGAGGTAGAGAGCGTGCTCGAAGACGTGGATCGCGTCGTTGTCGAGCGACGCTTCGAAGAGCCCGGAGAAGTGGCTGCCCCACATGACCGCAGCAAAGAGCGTCCAGGTCACGATCGGGTGGCCGATCAGGCGCACCGGCCACGAGTGGAGCACGGGCAGGATCACCCGGCGCCGCGTGTCGGCCGATGAGACGCGCAACAGGAGCGTGATCGGGGCGCCCAGCGCGAGCAGCGGCGCGGCGACAAAGACCAGCGCAAGGTGCTGGATCATGTGGTCCGCGAAGAGTGTGTCGTCGTAGACCGCGATCGGCGACGCGAGGGCGATGAGCAGGGTGAGCAGGCCGCCGTACCAGAACCACGAGCGGTAGCGCGGCACGCGGTTGCCCGGATGCGCGCCGTTGACCTTGGTCACTGCCCAGTGGTAGAGCCACGCGGCGAGGGCGAGTGGCAGCAGCGTGTACCAGTCGAGCTGCCAGGTGAGCAGCACGCTCAGCAGCGATCCCGGAGGCGGGGCAAAGCCGTGCGCCAGGGCCGGCGCGGGGATGACCAGCTCGATGAGCGCGACACCCACGATCCCGGCAGCGAATTGCAGTGTTCGCGCAAGCACGGCGATGCGGATCACGGCCTATTATGTGGGTTGCCCGTCTCGAACGATCCTTTCCGACCTTGACAGGGAGTCTGCGTGCCACTGGTCGGCGTGCGAAGCCTCGTCCGTATACCAGACACTGAGCGAAGCGAGCAGCCCGGCCGAGCGGGTCGTTTTGCGCGTGCCCTCGCGCTGTTCGCATTTGTCTCGCTGACGACACTCCTGGTCGCGTGCTCGGGGGCCAAGCTGCCCACGGGCAACGAGCCGGGCAGTGAGCCCGCGCCGGGTATCACCCCGGTTGCGCCCGTGTCGACGTCGGGCGAGGCAACGCTGAACCTGTACGTGATCACGTTCGTCATCGCGATCATCGTCTTCTTCCTCGTCGAAGGCCTGCTCCTGTTCATCTCCTTCCGCTTCCGCCGGCGCAAGGGCGACGACGAGCTGCCAAAGCAGACCCACGGCAACAATCTGCTCGAGATCCTGTGGACGATCGTGCCCGCCCTTACGGTCACGGCGCTGTTCGTCGGTGTCGTCGTCACGCTCAACCAGGAGGAGGCGATCTCCGCCAATCCGGCGCTGACGATCGACGTCACCGGTTTCCAGTGGCAATGGACGTTCGCCTACCCGGACCAGGGCCTCAAGTTCACCGGCACTGGCCGCGACGGCCCGGTCATGGCACTACCGGTCAACGAGACGGTGCATATCCGGCTCCACGCCGCGGACGTCATCCACTCCTTCTACGTGCCCCAGTTCCTGTACAAGAAGGACGTCGTGCCCGGCCGAACGAACGAGTTCGACGTGGTCGTCCAGCAGGTCGGAACGTTTGCCGGCCAGTGCGCCGAGTTCTGCGGCATAGGCCACGCCGACATGCACTTCACCGTCCAGGCGATGAGCCCGCCCGACTTCCAGACCTGGGTGGCGCAACAGCAGGCGCTGGAATCGGCCGCGCCGTCCCCGGGCGGTTCCGCTCAACCCGGCGCGCAGACCGTCCAGGTCTCGTCGGTCAGCGTCACGTCCGGCTTCAATCCGAACGCATTGACGATCACGGCCAACCAGCCATGGACCGTTCAGTTCACGAACGCTGACCCGTCAGTGCCGCACAACTTCTCGATCCACAAGGCGAACGCCGACGGCAGTGACTGGCTCGCGCCACTCAACGTCGACGGTGGCAGCAATGCCGTGTACAACCCACCGCCGCTGGCGCCGGGTGACTACCAGTTCTTCTGCAGCATCCATCCGAACATGGTCGGCACTCTCCATGTCCAGTAGGAAGGTCTGATGGCAACTACCGCGCTGGCCCCCAGGGCTGCCACCTACGGACGACGGTCGTGGCTATACGGGTGGCTGACGACGACCGATCACAAGAAGATCGGCGCGATGTACATCACGACCGCCTTCGGCTTCTTCCTCCTGGGCGGCATCTTCGCGCTGGTCATCCGCAGCGAGTTGGCCCTGCCGGGCATCCAGTTCGTGGATCCCGAGACGTATAACCAGCTCTTCACGATCCACGGGACGACGATGATCTTCCTGTTCGTGATGCCGATGATGACCGGCCTCGCGAACTACATCGTCCCCCTCCAGATCGGCGCCGCCGACATGGCGTTTCCGCGCATCAACGCACTGTCGTTCTGGATGATCCCGCTCGGCGGCCTGCTCCTCTTCTCCGGCTATGCGGTCGGCGGCGCGGCCGACGCCGGCTGGACCGGCTATGCCCCGCTGTCCGAGCAGAGCGGCACCGGCGTGGACCTGTGGATCGCCTCGCTGACGCTGCTCGGCATGAGCTCCGTCTTGGGCTCGATCAACTTCCTGGCCACGATATTCAAGATGCGCGCGCCGGGCATGACCCTGCTGCGCATGCCCATGTTCGTGTGGAACACGCTGGTGACGAGCGTGCTGCTGCTGTTCTCGGTGCCCGTGCTGACCGCGGGTCTGATGATGCTCTTCATCGACCGCAACTACGGCGGCGGCTTCTTCGACCCGGCGCTGGGCGGCAACCCGATCCTGTGGCAGAACGTTTTCTGGTTCTTCGGCCACCCCGAGGTCTACGTCCTGATCCTGCCGGCCTTCGGCATCGTGACCGAGATCCTGCCGGTCTTCTCGCGCAAGCCGCTCTTCGGCTACAAGGCGTTCGTCTTCGCCACGAGCGCCATCGGCGCGTTGGGATTCACCGTCTGGGCGCACCACATGTTCACGACCGGGGCTGTCTACCTGCCGTACTTCAGCTTCTTCACGTTCCTGATCTCTGTCCCAACCGGCATCAAGTTCTTTAACTGGCTGGCCACGATGTGGGGCGGCAAGCTGCGCTTCGACACGCCGCTGCTCTACTCGCTGGGCTTCATCTCGCTCTTCCTGATCGGCGGCCTGGACGGCGCCTTCCTGGCCGTCGTGCCGTTCGACTTCCACGTCCAGGACACGTACTGGGTCGTCTCACACCTGCACTACGTGCTCGTCGCCGGCTCCGTGTTCGGTATCTTCGCGGGCCTCTTCTACTGGTTCCCCAAGATGACCGGCCGTGCGCTCAACGAGCGACTGGGCAAGTTCCAGTTCGTGCTCATGTTCGTTGGCACCAACCTGGCCTTCTTCCCGATGCACCTGCTCGGCCTTGACGGCATGGTCCGGCGCATCGTCGACTACGCCCCCAACCCGGGTTGGACGGAGCTCAACTTCACCTCGACGATCGGGGCGTTCACGATCGCGGTCTCGATCCTGCCCTTCCTGTGGAACGTGTTCATCACTCTCCGCTCGCCACGCACCGCCGGGGACGATCCATGGGACGGCAACACGCTCGAGTGGGCGACCACGTCGCCGCCACCGCCCTACAACTTCGATACCCTGCCGCCGGTTCGCTCCGAGCGGCCGCTGTTCGACCTCAAGCACGGTGCGCTTGCGGCCCACGCTGTGGCACTCCTCGCCGTCGCCGGCACGACCCACGACGAGACACGCGCCGACGCTGCCGACGAACCGGCGGAGGACACGAAGTGACCGCCGATAGCCAGGCCATCCTCGTGCCCCATACCGAGGAGGACACGCACGCGGGTCATCCCGCGCAGGGGGTGAACACCGCACTGCTGGGCATGCTGCTGTTCATCGGCAGCGAGGTGATGTTCTTCGCCGGTCTCTTCGGCGCCTACTTCAACACCCGGGCTACCGCGCTGGGCCTTGGTCAGCCCTGGCCGCCGCAGGGTCTGGACACGGTCATTGAGCCGGGCATCGTGCCCATTGCCGCGACGATCATCCTGATCCTGAGCTCGGGCACGATGCAGTGGGGCCTGTGGCGCATCCGGAAGGGCGACCGGACGGGCATGAACCGCGCCCTGGCACTGACGCTGATCATGGGCATCACATTCCTGCTCCTGCAGGCGTACGACTACCTAAGCCTCGTCAGCGAGCACGGCTTCGGCATCAACAGCGGCATCTACGGCTCGCTTTTCTTCACCATGACCGGCTTCCACGGCGCCCACGTGTTCGGCGGCGTCGTCGGTATCTCGGTCATCCTGCTGCGCGGGCTCAACGGCCAGTTCTCGGCCAAGCACCACATCGCGGTCGAGGCGGTCAGCGCATACTGGCACTTC
>Ga0209638_1000094_pt1 | contig 55923 bp, 51 predicted proteins | sample BarGraNGADG00211_FD_184490 | JGI IMG/M metagenome (GOLD analysis project Ga0209638, IMG submission 184490) | Arctic peat soil microbial communities from Barrow, Alaska - Barrow Graham LP Ref core NGADG0002-211 (SPAdes) (version 2) | ecosystem: Environmental > Terrestrial > Soil > Wetlands > Peat... | reverse complement strand
TACATGGGTACACATGCCGAGACGAGAAGGCGCGCATCTTGGCCCCTGCCAAGCAGTTGCGGTCAGAATGAGCGGCTTTTCAGGGGGAACTTCGGGCTAATCCGGCCTATCGTCGGCCACGCTGCCCGTCTTCCGCTCCCCGGCGCTGGCGGCGAGCGCGACGGAGACACCGGCGAGGAACAGGAAGATCGGCGCGGTCATCGCGGCGTGCGCCCGGTGGCCGGCAGGAGCATCAGCCGATCGGCGGCGTACGACTCGACGGCCCTGCGCGAGAACGGCAGTGGGTGGTAACGGCCCTCGGCCCACAGCGGCAGGAGGTCCGCGTAGTGCGGGCTCCCGGGCTGGCCCGACACCCCCGGAACGTTGATCGTCATCGAGTTGTCCCAGTCCGCGACGTCGATGACCTCGCGGAACGACGCGCCAGCCGTCTGGCGCGCGCCGGATCCTGTGGCATTCGGTGTCGTGGAATCGCCGCCTCGCGGCACGTCGTGTGTGTTCAGGACGGTCTTGAGCGCCGGCGAGGTTGCGAGCGGATGCTCGAAAAATGCGCGGTGCATTCTACCCCACGACCAGCCGGACGCGTTAGGCCCCATTCGGCCTGCCAGGTCGCGCCACGCCTCCGCGAGGGACGGGCCCGTGAGCGCCGCGCGAACCGCCGCGCGCGTCTCCGCGCCTGCGTCGTCAGGCAGGCGGCAGTCCACGCACCGCGGTGTGCCGTCCACCCATGGGTCGGACCCGTCCACCGTCCCGCGCAGCCCGCTGCGGGCGAGCAGCGACAACAGCGCCTGGTCGCCTGGTGCTGACGCCGGCACCGACGATGGAGGCCGTGGCAGGCCCGCAGCAATCGAAGCCTTCAGTCCTGGCAGCCAGGTCTCGTAGAGCGCCGCCGCCGCGGAGTCACTGGACAGGGAGCCATCCCACGCCGTGAGCAGCGCAATCGCGCGCCTGCGGTCCGTATCGTCATCGCCGGGCCGCGGCGTCGCCAGGCCGCTTTCCGTCACGGCCCTCTCGAGCGCTCCGACGACGCCGGCGACAACGACGGAACGCTCGTCGTGCTGCAGGCGCTCGAAGTCCGCGGCCGTGAACTTGCGCCCGGCCGCCACACCTTCGCGGAGCACCTCGAGAATGCGGTGGAAGCGGAAGGGGGCGCCGAACTCGAATCCGAGCGCGCGGGAGTAGCCGGCGGGCAGGATGTTGTGGTTCGCTGTCGCGATGAAGCCGCTCTTCGGGTTGAACGACTGCGGCAGGTCGGACAGCGGAATGAAGCCGTCCCACTCGTACTTCCCGTCCTGACCGGGCACCGGCAGCAGGCCGTTCCAGCCCGGACGGATGGGCGCGAGGCCTGCGGCCACCCAGCCGATGTTCCCCTCGACGTCCGCGTACACCAGGTTTTCGGACGGCACCTTCCACCCCGCCACGGCGGCGCGGAACTCGCTCCAGTCGCGGACCGTGTCGAGGGCGAGCGACCTGAGATACCCGGTCCCGCCCGCTTCGGCTCCGACCCACCGCAACGCGTAGGCGTGGCCGCGGGCGCGGTCCACGTGGAGGACGGGCCCGTGCCTGGTGAAACGCAGTTCGACCTCGCGCGGCACTTCGCCCCTGACCGCGATCGTCTCGCGCTCGACGCGCATCGGCTCGGACGCGCCGCGATACAGATATCGATCGGGACTGGCCGGGTCCAGTTGCTCCACGTAGAGGTCCTGCTGGTCCATGCCGACGATCGTGAAGCCGAACGCGACGCGCTCGTTGTGGCCGGCCGCGACGCCAGGGAGGGCGGGTTCGCCGGCGCCGATCACGTTCCATCCCGGCCCGTTCAGGTGAACCGTGTAGCGGAGGGACGGGAGCATCAGCGTGCGATGCGGGTCGTTGGCCAACAGCGGCTTGCCGGTTGCCGAGAGACGACCCGAGACGACCCAGTCGTTCGACCCGATCTCCTCGTACGGGAATTCGAGGGAGGGCGGGGCGGGTGACTGACGGGACGCGGTCGGGAACGTCACCGTCTCGCTGACCCCGTTGGCCAGGGCGAGGATCTCATCGGTGATGTCCGCCAGGTCGAGGCCCTCGGGCACCGTCAGCGTTGTCGGCGGGTCGAGCGAGATCGTCTCGACGAGGCGCTCGATTCCCATCGATCGCGCTTGCCTGGCGCGCTGCACTTCGGTTCGCACGTTGCGGGTCATGACGTAACCGGCCATGCGGCCAATCACCACCTCCGGCGTCCACGGGCGCGGACGGCTGCCGGTCAGCTGGAACTCGAGCGGAAGGCGATCGGGCGCGGAGGTGGCGATGGCAATCTGCGCGTTCACTCCGGCGACAAACGCCTCGATGATGGCCTTCGCGTCGGGACGATAGGCCTGCCATTCGGCCGCGGGATCTCCCCGGTAGCGGAGCAGCCGCGCGAGCGTGTCGCGGTTGACGGCAGTCGGGCCGACGATCTCCGCGAGCGTTCCCTCGGACATCCGACGCCACAGGTCGAGCTGCCACAAGCGATCCTGGGCCGCCACGAAGCCCTGCGCGAAGAACAGGTCGTGCACCGTTCGCGCGTAGATGTGCGGGATGCCCCAGCGATCCCGAATGACTTCAACCGGGTTCTCGAGGCCCGCCAGGCGCACTTCGCCGCTCGTCTGCGACAACGCTGCCGTCGCCCGAGCGCGCAGGGCGCCAACCTCATCAGGGGGCGCAGGGCGCTGCGCCTGCGAGAGCACCCCGAGAACGCCGATGGCCACAGCGACAGTCAGCCGCCTCATGCTATGCCTCGCTGGTGAAGCCGACCTCGAGCTCGATGTCCTGGCGGAACGTGTTCCAGGCGGAGCAGATCGATCGCTCCTTTGCCTTGGGGGCTGCCGTGGGGGCTGAAACAGTATACGGAGAATGGCGACCGATGCCAGGGATTAGCGGAGAGCGGGCAGCGGACAGCAGACAGCAAGCAGCGGGCAGCGGGTAGCAGGCAGCAGGCGGTGGCCAGTTGTCAGTTGTCGGTTGCCAGTCGGCCGTCGGGTTGCTGAGTCCTGAGGGCACAATTACGTCGCCGTATTTGTGCATCGAAGGACTAAGCTCAGAGTATGGGTTCAGCAAGGCGCGCGCTCGTGTGGCTGGTGGCGGCCCTGGCCGTCGTCCCGATTCTCGCGAAGGGTCAGCAGCAGCCGACGTTCCGTGCCGGGACGAAGGTGGTGTCGCTCTATGCGACCGTGACCGAGGCCGGGCGCCTCGTCCCCGGGTTGGCGCGGGAGGACTTCGAGATCCTGGACAACGACAAGCCGCAGGCGCTGACGGTGTTCAGCAACGAGGTGCTGCCGATCACGGTGATCGTGATGCTCGACACCAGCGGCAGCATGACGGCAAGCATCGGCATTCTCAAGGCGGGGGCCGAGCAGTTCCTCCTGCGCCTGCTCAAGGGCGACCGCGCGCGGGTTGGCGACTTCAACGACAAGATCCAGATGGTCTCGCCGCTCACCGGCGATCGCGACGAACTGATCGCCTCGCTCGGCAACATCGACTTCGGCTACCCCACCCGCCTCTACGATGCGATCGCCTCTGGCCTCGACGAACTCCACGAGATCGAGGGCCGGAAAGTCGTCCTCGTCTTCACCGACGGCGATGACACCGCGAGCCGGACGCGCTTCGGCACGGTGCTGGATCGGGCCCAGACCGAAGAGGTGATGGTGTACGGGATCGGCCTGCAGGGCGACGATGTGATCAACGGGAGGCACGTCCGGACGAGGCCAGACCGGAGTCTGAAACAGCTGGCCGGGGAAACGGGCGGCGGCTACTTCGAGCTGTCGAGAACCGACCAGCTCACGTCAACCTTCACGCGGGTGGCGCTCGAACTTCACAGCCAGTACCTGCTCGGGTTCTCGCAGGAGTCGCGTGACGGCAAGACCCACAAGCTCGAGGTGCGCGTCAGGAAACCGGGAATGACGGCGCGCGCGCGGAAGTCGTACGTGGCGTCCTGAGAATCCAGAATGCAGGGGCCGGAACCCGGAAGACCGTCCGTGTCGATCCCGGAATTCCGAGCCCTGACAGGTTACAGGAAGATCGCGCAGGCGATCGCCGCCAGCAACAGGACACCAACTCCCCAGTCCGCCTTGTCGTACAGTGCGCTGAACATCGTGTATCTCCTTCCCTGCTCTTATAGACGGAAGGAGACCCACGATGGTTCGCTCCTACGGTTTCCAGGGATTGTCCAGCACCAGCTCCGGGTGCTCCCGCCGGAAGGTGGCGGCCACGTAGCAGCCGAAGCAGATTGGCTGGTGACTGGCCAATGCCTGGGCCAACTGCTCGGGGCGGCACGTCCGGCCACGGCCGGGCTCGCCGGCCGCGGGCGCGTCGACGGTGTGAAGGTGATGGATCATGGTGGGGTAGGATTATACGGGCCCGCATGAGACTGCCGAAGCCGATTTGTCGCCCTGCCAGGATGAAGGACCGATGTCGCTGATGTTCCGTTTCCTCACCGAGCAAGAGGTCCGCCAGGTGCTGCCCGCATCCGAGTTCCCGGCGCTCGTCGACCTCATGGCCGACACGCTTGCGGATTTCTCCGCGAACCGCGCGACCCAGCCCGTGCGGACCGCGCTTCCGGTCGGGCCACCCGGGCAGTACCTTGGCGTCATGCCGGCGCTGCTCCCCGGTGTCGGCGCCCTCGGAGCGAAACTGGTCAGTGTCGTGCCCTCCAACGTCCAGCGAGGCCTCTCGAGCCACATCGGGATCATCGTGTTGTTCGACCCCGAGACCGGCGCCCTGCGGGCCGTCATGGACGCGCGCTACATCACCGAGGTCAGGACCGCGGCGGTGTCCGCGGTCTCGGTGCGCCACATGGCGCGCCCGAACGCCACGCGCCTCGGCCTGATCGGCGCCGGGGTCCAGGCCCGCAGCCACGTCGAGGTCTTTGCCGCGATCCGGCCGCTCTCCCGGGTCAGGGTCTGGAGCCCTGACACGACCGAGGTCGACGCGTTTGTGCGCGACGTGTCGCGGCGCCTCGCACTCGATGTCCGGGCGGCCGGCTCGGCCGAAGAGGCGGTACGCGACGCCGACCTGGTGGTGCTGGCGACATCGTCCGATCAGGCTGTCGTGCGGAGCGAATGGATCGCCGACGGGACGCACGTCGTGTCGGTCGGCGCCTGCCGGCCGCACCAGCGCGAGATGGACCCTCGCCTGGTCGCGCGCAGCCGGCTCGTCGTCGATTCGCTCGCCGCGGCCGTCGTGGAGTCGGGCGACATCGTCATGGGCATCGCGGAGGGCTGGTTCGGCCGCGAGCACCTGGTTGGTGAGCTTGGAGCGGTCGCGGCCGGCCTCGTTCCCGGCCGAACGGCGACTGGCGAGGTCACGATCTTCAAGTCGCTGGGCCTCGCTGTCGAGGACGTCGCGGCCGCAGATCTGGCCGCCCGGCGGGCGGACGCGGAGCGGCTCGGGCTCGAGCTCATGCTCGAAGGGTAGAATGACTACCATGCGCGCAACGCGTCTTGCCGCACTCGTCCTGGTCGCCGGAATCGTCTCCGGCGCCTCGCTCGGCGCTAGTCAGCGATCCGAGGCACTGCGGCGCGAGGCCTACGACGCGGCGTACAACATGGACCACGAGCGCGCGAGCGAGCTGTTCCGGCAGGCGATCGCCGCCGACCAGAACGATGCCGCCGGCCACCGCGGGGCGGCCACCGTGAGCTGGTTGCGCGTGCTCTTCCTTCGCGGCACGGTGCTGGTCGCGGACTATCCCGGGCACATCGCTTCCCAGGCCCGACGACCGCTGAGGATCGGGTATCATTCCTCATCTTCGCTGTAGCGAATCCCGGTCATCTGTCACGACCCCTGGTCCGTTGGAGGAAGCATGTCAAAACACGTCATCGTGGCCGTCGCGTTTGTCGCGCTCGCCGGTCTTGCAGGCTCCGCGCAGCAGGCCTCAGTCCCCGGGGGCGGAATCCCGGCGTCGATCGAGGCGAAGAAGGACCAGTACGCGGCGGTCGCGAAGCAGATATGGGACTACGCGGAGCTCGGGTTCCAGGAGGAGAAAAGCAGCGCGCTGCTCCAGAAGACGCTCGCTGACGCCGGGTTCGCGGTGGAAAAGGGCGTGGCAGGGATGCCAACCGCGTTTTCCGCCAGCTATGGCAGCGGCAAGCCGGTGATCGTGCTCATCGGCGAGTTCGACGCGTTGCCCGGACTGTCGCAGGCGGCGGGCGACGTGGCGCGCAACCCGGTCAAGGCCGGGGCGCCGGGCCACGGCTGCGGTCACAACCTGTTGGGCACGGCCTCAGCCGCCGCCGCCATCGCCGTCAAGGAGTGGATGATTCAGACAAGGCAGCCCGGCACGCTGCGCTACTACGGCACCCCCGCCGAAGAAGGCGGTGGCGGCAAGGTCTATATGGTGCGCGAAGGGCTGCTGAAGGACGTCGACGCCGTCGTCGGGTGGCATCCGGGGGATCAGAACAGCGCCGACCCATCGAGTTCGCTCGCGACCATTGCCGCGACGTTCCGGTTCTATGGCACCGCGGCGCACGCGGCCGCGGCGCCGGACCGGGGACGGTCGGCGCTTGACGGGGTCGAGGCGTTCGACTACATGCTGAACATGATGCGCGAGCACGTCCCGCAGGAAACGCGCATCCACTACGTGATCAAGAAGGGCGGCGTGGCCTCGAACATCGTCCCCGACTTCGCCGAGGGCGAGTACCAGGCGCGGCACCCCGACATGCGCGTCCTCCAGGGCATCTGGGAGCGCATCCTCAAAGCCGCCGAGGGCGCGGCGATGGGCACCGGCACGCGCGTCGAGCACGAGGTGATCACGTCGTACTGGAGTGTTCTTCCCAACGAGGTCCTCGCCGCCGTGCAGCACCGCAACCTCACGAAGGTTGGCGGCGTGGACTATTCGCCCGAGGAGCAGGCGTTTGCCGAGAAGATCCGCTCCACGCTCATCAGCCCCACGACGGCCATGGGATCGCAGACGCAGGTCCAGCCGATGACGGTGGGCCGCGTCGGTTCGGCCTCAACCGACATGGGCGACATCAGCTGGAATGTGCCGACCGTGCAGATGAATGCCGCCACGTTCGCGCCAGGCGTGCCCGCGCACAGTTGGCAGGCCGTGGCGTGCGCCGGCATGTCGATCGGCGTCAAGGGCATGATCGTCGCCGCGAAGACCATGGCCCTGACCGTGTCGGACTTGTTCAAGGACCCTGCGACACTCGCGAAGGCAAAGGGAGAGTTTCTCGAGAAGCGCGGGGGCGCCGAGTTCAAGTACACGACAATCGCCCCCACCCGTCCGCCGTTCGACTATCGGAAGGGGTCGTAGCACGATCAGTTCGATGGCCCAGTCGACCAGTCCCCACCGAGGCTTTTGAGATCAGGGCGTGATCTTGCGGCGCGTGAGGACGCCCGAGTCGACGGTCTGGCCCACGCGTGAGATGGCGTTGAAATACATCTCGTCGCCGATGATTTCGGCTGCCATGAACGCCTGATCGGTATCGAACCCCTTCGCCGTAATGCCAGTGCCCCGGTCGATGTTGCCTACCCGTAGCATGCCCCCCGATCCCACGACGAAGTAGGTGATCCCTTTTTGCGGCTTCACGCGCTCATAGAAGTGGTCGTGTCCGTTGAGGACGACGCTCACGTTGTACTTCACGAAGAACGGCTCGAGCACTTCGCGCAGGCGAAGGTCCGAGCCGTGCCGATCGCCTGACGAGTACAACGGATGGTGGAAGACGACGATCTTCCAATTGCTGCTCGAGGCCTTGAGCTCCTTCTCGAGCCAATCGAACTGCTCCGGTGTGGGGTAGGTGGTCTCGAGCATGAAGAAGCAGACGTCCGGCCTCGGATTGAAGGTGTAGTAGAGATGCCCGCCCATGTTGAACAGCTTGTAGAAACGCTGTTCGCGCGCGTCGTGGTTGCCTAGCGACGCGTAGAACTTGACGCCGGCATCCAGGAGCGGCTTGTAAGGAAGCTCGAACTTCACCTTGAAGTCCTGAGGGCGCTCCGATCCGATCAGGTTGTCCCCGCTCAGCACGACCGTGTCGTACTTGAACCGCCCGTGGAGTTTGACCATCTGCTCGGCGAGCTGGTACTGCGCCTGGCTGCCGGTGCCGAAGTCGCCGAGAACGCCGAACTTGAACGAGCCATCCCTGTTCGGCAGTGGGACTACCGGTGCGGCAGGCGACTGCTGGGCCTCGAGGCGGGCAGTCCCGGCGGTGTTGCCGCTGCCCCGGTAACCGACCCCGGTCACGATGAAGAGGAACAGGAGCACGATGAGAGACAGATGGCGCGTGCGCATGATGACCTCTGTCTGGGTTACTTCGGAAGTGCGTTGTCGATGAAGTCCGCGATGACGTGCGCGTGGGTGTCCAGCAGGATCAGCCAGTCCCCGATGAACCGGTACTCGAGATCCTCGGTCAGCTTCGGCAGCGTCTGCAGGACTTGGGGCGGAACGGTGGTCAACGGCACGGTGTCGGGGTAGCGGCCGTTCACGGTGAGCCTCAGCGCGACCGGGTCGACCGGGTTCTCGTCCATGATCGACGCCTTCAACTGCTGGCCGTCGGGCCCGCCGAAGATGGTCGCGAGCAGGCGTTTGATGACCGGGCGCGCCTCCGGCGTGAAGATGTCGCCGGGCTTCGCCGTAGTGCGGGCCTCTCGCACGAGTTTTTCAAACGCGCGCTGGTTCTTGTCGATCTGCTCTGGCGTCGCTTCCTTCGGCAGATTCGGCAGCGATCGCTCGAGCTTCACGTGCAGGTCGACGTATTCCTTCAGACGGTCATTCATGGTCGCGAGCGCCTGCGCGTCCGCCGGGGTCAGCGGCCCGACGACACGCTCCGTCGCGGGCGCCGACGCCGGGGACGCGGACGTTGCCGGAGGCGCAGGGGGAATGCCGTCGCGTGTGCACGCGCCCAGCGCCAGGACAGCCGCCGCGACAAGACCAACGACGACGCTCCGTGTTGCAGACATGCATGTCTCCTTGCTCAACATCGGCAGTTGCCGAACTGCACCAACGCTGAAGTCGTGCTCGTGCAGCACCCTGATCGCTTCTTGCAGGTCGTCCTTCGACGGCGATGGCACCGCACCCGACCGGCGATATTAGTCAACCAATACGCTGTCCGACGGCTTTTGCGCCATCGACGACTGCGGCGCTGCAAACGCGAGTGATGCCGACCAGGTGGCGATGACGAGGGCCAGCCCGAGTGTCCGAGAGGTTGAGCGTGACATGAAGTCCTCCTGCAGCGGCAACGTGGCGGTCGGCCCGTGTCTCGACGGACGACCGACGCGACCGCGGGTTGTGAGGACCACGCCACTCTATGCCCGACGTCTTCCGTCGTCTGTCCCCGATTGCACAGCGGTCGAACCTGGGTCCCCGCATCGTCGCATGGTTCCCCGTCGAGCGCGCGACCGCCTTGTCTACGCGCGCTCGTCAGCTTCAACCCGTTGTTGAGCGGCTCCTCCCTGACCGCGTCACACCTTGGCCCCCACCACTATCCCAGCGACAGTGTGGGGCTCATCTCCGACGATTCGCCAGCCATGGTTTGTGCCACGCTGGACGACACAGTCGTCAGGGCCGAGGGGGGCAAGGCCTCTGCCAGTCCTCAAGACCCGTTATGGGGTCACCCACGTGACCCCCCACCACGCCAACAGCCTCCTCATTCACTGGCTGCTGGTGGCGCTGACCCTGACCCTCGAACGGCTCTTCCGCCTGCGGTACCTGCATCGCGGGGTCCACCCGCCCCTGGCCGCCATGCAGCTGCTCCGGCGCTTTCGCCTCAGTCTCGGGCAGCCCGCCCCGGATACGGGATAGGGCGGTCCGTCCCTCGGCCCCCGCGTCGTCCCGTCCGTCGCGTCACCTGTTGCCCGTCCTCCTCGCCCCGCAGGCCCACGTGTCCCTCGTCGCCGGTCACCCCGCCACCCGCCCGTCGCCTGCGCCCCCCAGCACCTCGCCGGCCGCCTGCCGCTGTCGTGCCAACGTCGGGTTCCGAAAGAGCTGCACGCGGCCCGGACGTGTTGACAGCAGCCGCGCCCCGGAGTAATATGCCGCCCTTCAACCGCACGTCCTTTCTTGCGCTCGCGTCATTCTCCTCTCGCCGCCGTCGCCGTCGTCGGACCGGACTCGTCGCCGCACCCCGGGTCGCCTGGCGTCACGCGCGTCGTTCCCATGGGTCGTTCGGACAGGCGGAGCGCCTGGCCGAATGCGAAACGAACTTCGGCCCCCGCTCTTTCCCCGTGATCTCGGACATGTTCGGAGGGTGGTCCCGGCGCATGGGCAGTGGCCGGTGATCGGTTGATCCGTTGGCAGTGGATCACGGCATCAGCGTGACGCTTGATCCACTGACCGCCGTTCTTTGGATCAAGGGGCGACCGCAGCCATGCGCCGCATCTCCGCGGAGGATCCATGAAGCACCGTCCATTCGTGCTCGCCCGGGCACTGGCCCTGACGGCGATCATGGCCCTGGCCTTCGCGCTCGGTGCGATCCTCGGGCCCGGCCGCGCGCAGGAAGCGAAGGAAGCGCCCGACGTCAAGACGCGGTATGCGAAACAGGAAGTGATGATCCCGATGCGCGACGGGACCAGGCTCTTCACCATCATTTACACGCCGAAGGACACGTCGCAGACATACCCCTTCCTCCTCACGCGCACCGCCTACAGCATCGCCCCCTACGGCCCCGACAACTACCGGGCCGTCGTCGGCCCGAGCGAGGAGTTCACGCGCGAGGGCTACATCTTCGTCTACCAGGACGCGCGCGGCCGATTCAAGTCCGAGGGCACGTTCGTCCATCACCTGCCCTTCGATCGATCGGGACGGCCGAACGAGAGCACGGACACGTACGACACGATCGAGTGGCTGCTGAAGAACGTCCCGAACAACAACGGGCGCGTCGGCCAGTGGGGCATCTCGTGGGACGGATGGGAGGCGTCGATGGGCATGATCGACGCCCACCCGGCGCTGAAGGCCTCGTCGCCACAGGCGCCGCCGCAGGACCAGTTCCTCGGCGACGACTACCACTCGGGCGGGGCGTACCAGCTGATGTACGGGTTCGCCTGGATGTCGTCGAACGCCCGCGCCCGCACCGCGCCGACCGAGCAGCGGACGACGCGGTTCGACTATGGGACGCCGGATGGCTACCGGTTCTTCCTGGAGCTGGGCGCCGCCGCCGACGCGATCAATTACTTCGGCGACACCGTGCCGACCTGGAACGACCACATGCAGCACGGCACGTACGACGACTACTGGAAGGCGCGCAACGTGCCCAAGGATTTGGGCGGCGTCCATCATCCGGTGCTGATCGTCGCCGGCTGGTTCGACGCGGAGGACTTCTACGGCCCGTTCCGCATGTATCGCGCGCTGAAGGAGACCAACGCCGACCGCACCACGCTCGTCGTCGGGCCCTGGGCGCACGGCGGGTGGGCGCGGGGCGACGGCGACCATCTCGGCGCCATCCCGTTCGGATCGAAGACCAGCCAGTACTACCGCACCGAGGTCGAACTTCCCTTCTTCAACTTCTATCTGAAGGACAAGGGCCGCCTGGACCTGCCGCGCGCGCTCGCGTTCGAGACGGGGCGGAACGAGTGGCGGCGGTCCGACGTGTGGCCGCCCGCGCAGACGGTCGAGAAAAAGCTGTATCTCCAGGCCGGCGGCAGGCTCACGCTCGACGCGCCAGCCGGCGTCGGCGCCAACGCGTTCGACTCGTATGTCAGCGACCCGATGAAGCCGGTCCCGTACACCGCGGAGTTGCGGACGACCGAGGGGCAGATCTTCACTGTCGAGGACCAGCGGTTTGCGTGGAGCCGGCCGGACGTGCTCTCCTACGAGACTGACCCGCTGGGCGAGGACCTGACCATCGCGGGCTCCATCACGGCGACGCTGCACATCTCGACGACCGGCACCGACTCGGACTGGGTGGTGAAGGTGATCGACGTCTATCCGAACGGCACGCCCGATCCGCAGCCCAACCCCGCGAACGTCCGGATGGGCGGCTATCAGATGCTGCTCGCCGGCGATCTCCTGCGGGGCAAGTTCAGGGACGATCTGTCGGCGCCGAAGCCGATGATCCCGGGAAAGATCACCCGCGTCGAGGTCGGGCTCGGCGACCGCTACCACACCTTCCTGAAGGGGCACCGCGTGATGGTGCAGATCCAGAGTTCGTGGTTCCCCATGTTCGATCGCAACCCGCAGACGTTCGTGGACATCTACCACGCAAAGCCATCCGACTACCGCAAGGCGACAGAGCGGGTCTACCGCACGCCAACGTGGCCGTCGCACGTGACGGTGACGGTCAGTCGGAACTGACGCGGCCAGCCGGAGGCCGAGGATGTCAATCGCGAATCCCATCGAAGCCTGGAATTCATCCCGAGCGCCTTCACAATGGAATGGGGCCGCTCGATCCGGGGACCCCAGCCGTTTGCGGGTAGGTAACAGACCCCCCGTTATCGGACACCCGGCCGCGAGCCTCACGCTCCTCGACACGGCGAACGCGGGAACCGCGATCCGCGATGCGCGCCTGCTCAGCGACGAGAGCGCGCGGTACAACCTTTGGCACCGTCTTCCGGACGATCAACGTGCCCACGCTCGCGCTCAGAACCCCACGGTCAGCCCCGCATAGACGTTCCTCCCGGCGGCCGGGATGAACAACGCCACGCCGCCGTCCACGTAGCCGAACGACGTGTAGCGACGGTCGAACAGGTTGTTGATGCGCAGGTCGAGCGCCGTTCGTCCGAAGCCAGTGCTGCGGCGGAGACGGTCGGGCAGCGCCAGCTTCGCCGCGACATCGACCGTCGTGTAGGACGGGTTCACGAGGTTCTGGTTCTGAGTGTTGTCGAGAAAGAATTCTCCGACGTGGCGCAGCGCGATCGACACGCGGCTGGCGCCAAAGTCGGCGCGGGCCGAGATCGAACCCATCACGTCCGGGAAGCCGGCGATGCGGTGGCCGTCGTAGATGATCACTCCCCCGAGGAAGTCGTGCTCGCGGTAGCGCGTGAACGTGTTGCGCGACACTGAGAGCGCAGCGTCCACGCCGAAACGCTTCGCGACCGTCGCGCTGCCGTCGACTTCCAGGCCCATCCGGCGCGACCTGGCGCCGTTGCCGTAGATCGGCACACCGTTGTCGTCGAGCGCGCCCGCGTAGACGATCTCGTTGAGGAACTGCATCCAGAACGCGTTACCGCGCACGTGCCAGCCCGGGCCCCGCCACGACGTGCCAGCCTCGACGTTCCAGACGTCCTCGGGGGCGAGCGACACGACCGTCGAGTAGTAATCCTGCGGGTCGTAGAGATTCTGGAAGAACGGCTCCCGCATGCCGCGCGCAACGCTCACATACGCCTCGCCGGCCGGGGCGAGTTTGAAGATTGCGCCCGCCCTCGGCAGGACGAACCCGTAGCTCTGCGTGAAGGCGACGTGCTTCAACTGATCGTCGGACAGCTCATAGCTATGATGCGAGAACTGGAGGCCGCCCGTGAGCGTCAGGCGCGACGTGGCGGCGTAGCGCGCCGTCACGGCGCCCGCAGCCGTGTCCTTCGCCGCGCGGTAGTCGTAGTAGCGATGGTCCGGCGCGACGCCGACGGGATAATACTGCGCCCAGGTCACCTCGCCCACGTGGTGCGCGCGGTGGATGCGCACTTCCCCGTTGACGTCGACCCCGAGGCGGCCGAACTGGTGGGAGAACGACGGCACCCATCCGGCGTCCCACTCGCCCACCGTGCGGCGCCGCACGACGTCACTTTGCGTGATCGCTCCTCCGCCCGGCTGCTGCAGGTTCGGCAGGTCGTATTCGAACAGCGACTGACGCGCACGGAACTGGTCGTAGTAGCCGTTTCCCTGGAACGCGTAGAGGGTCTGACTGAACCGCGTGCGCTCGGAGAACGTCACGTCGTGCACGAACTGGTAGTGTGGCTGGAAGAAGTTGTCGATCTCGCCGGGATACGACAGCGGGTTGCTGCGCCGGTCGCGATCAGGGTTACCGGTCAGACCGCCGTTGAGCACGCTCTGGTCCACGCCGTTGTAGGCGAGATGCGTCTGTTCGGGTCCGCCGAACAGGACCACGCGCATGCGGGACCGCGCCCCGTAGCGGGCGACCGAAAAGTAGTAGTTCCACATGTCCACCCACGACTGGTCGCGGTAGCCGTCCGTCGTGAGTTTCGAGTACCGCGCTGAAAATGCCCAGACCCCGTCCACGAGACCCGAGTCCCAGAGCACGGTGAGACGCTTCGTGTTGTACGACCCGGCGCCGAACTGGACGGAGAACGCGGGCTGGACCGACGGAGACGCGGTGGTGAAATCGATCGCGCCGCCCAGTCCCGAGAGACCCGACACCCCGCGCTGCACCTGCACGTCCCCCGCCGTCGACATGAAGTCGGCAAGATCGATGAAGAACAGCTCGCCCGACTCCGCATCGTTGAGCGGCGCGCCGTTGAGCATCACGCGCGTCCGCGCCTGGCCGAAGCCGCGGATCGAGAAGTATGAGTAGCCGATCCCGTTGCCGCTGTCGTTGGACGTGAAGACGCCCGGCACCACCTGCGACAGCAGCACGGCCGGGTCCTGGCCCCAGTAGGTTTCGGCCACCCTCTCCTGCGGCACGTTCGTGAAGCTGGCGGCATCTGCCCCTTCACGGACGCGCGTCGCCGTCACTTCCACGCGGTCGGTCACGGTCACGATGGGCGCAAGCCGCACGTCGATTGCCGACGACGCCTTCACATCGACCGTCGTTCGCTGGACGTAATAGCCCGGATGGGAGATGACGAACGTGGCCCGATCGACGGCCCCGACGTCGATCACGAACCGCCCGTCGGCATCGGCCTTCACGAACGCGTGCGTCTCGAGAATCTCGATCCGCGCAGGAACAGGACTGGAGGTATCCGCGTCCACGACGCGGCCGGACACAGGATGAGATTGAGCAGCGGCCGGAACGGCCAGGAACTGGAGCGTGATGAGCAGGATCGACAGGATGACGGTTCGCATCGTTCCCTCCATCCGGGTCGGTGGGGACCCCGAATGGAAGGCGCGTCGTGCTACGCCCGCCGCTTCGGTTCCCTACGCCGGTGTTACCCGGATCAGGTTCAAAGGGTGTGATCTCAGCCCCGCCACCGGCGGGACACCCCTACGAAGGTGGCTTCCTGTACTCTGACCCACCAGGCGCGTGGAGGTCAAGTGCGACGGCTCTTTGTGAGTGACGCGAATTCGTGTGGATCTCGCGGAGTGGAAATCGTATAAACTAACGTATACTTTCCCGAGCGGCCCGGTCGTCCTCACCGGGTTTCTCACCCGCGTCGGCGAGGGCCGGGTGTTCGACCTGACACTTGGCCGGCCCCCGCGTCCGGTAACGCTCTTCATACCCGCGCACGTCGCCGTGCGAGTGCAGGTGTTCGGCGACACCTTGACGGTGACCGGGTTGGATTAGGACTGGTTCCTTCACGAGTCCGAGCAGGGCCGGCTGACCAGGCTGCGCCCATCGCCCATTGCTCGACAGTCGAAAGAACGTCGTGTTGACGGCCGACACCGCAGCGCTCAGGGCCTGGCTGGCCGCGCAGGCGCGCGACGGGGAGATGTTCGGCGACGCAACCAGGTACGTGCGCAAATCGCGGTAGAGCCAGGGCGCGGGCGGGAAGGCGTGCCCGTCAGCGTCGTCCGATCGGGCACACGCCATGCGGCCCTTCGTGCGGGCATCGTCCTCCGCGCACATCGCCAAAATGGTCGAGAACAGGCAAGCTGGAGAGTTGCGATCTCGCGAATGGCTTTGCTACAATTCCATGACCTGCGCGAACTCATCCCATCCCGCCAGTGAAATCTTCGGGGGCTTTCATGCAACAGCGCCGGCTTCGGCTCGGTGACGTCCTGGACGACTACTGTCCGCGGGAGCGCCGCCTAACCAATCACGCCATCGTCGCGATGATCGACGATGAGATCAAACAAACGCGGTGCACGACCTGCGACACCGAGCACGAGTTCAAGCGAGGGAAAATGCCGACGCTTCGACGCAAGAAGGACACGGTTTCGACCGCGTACAAAGAGGTGCTGGAGGCCGTGAAGCCCCCGGTTCCCGCTGGTCCCTCGACAGTGCCGGCGCCGGAGGCCGAACCGCTTGGAGTTGTCGAGGACCAGGAAGGCCTCGAGAACGGGACAGGCGAGAGTCCGGATTCCGGAGAGGCCGAGGGAAGCCGCGTCCATCGCCGCCTGATTCGCGCGACGCTGCCGCGTCCTGAGAACCAGCAGGTGTTGCGGCCCGTTCCCGAGTTCACCATGCGGCAGCCCACGGGGCGGGCCGGGAAGTTCCACGGCGGGGTGTCGCGGGGCACGGGCGCGCGCCCTGGTGCTGCCGGCGGCGGGCGCGGCGCGGGCAACGAAAACGGCAACACGCGATCGCCGGCGTTCGGCCGGCCTGCAGGAGGCCGGGGCGGAAGCGGCGGCCAGGGAGGCCGCATGTCGGGTCGCACCGAGGGGCCGCGGCAGTCGCGCGGCGGCCAACCAGCCCGCCACGGCAAGAAGCACTAGAGGTGAAGGACAGGACGGGTCGCGATCTTCCAGCCTGACTCCCGTTTCGATCCCACTCCTTGCGACCGCGCTCGCAGAGTCCCGTGCCTCATCCGTCAACGCTCGCTCGAGGCTCTAGATGACCGATCTGTCTGGCCGGCACGGCGTCGTCGTCGGCATCGCGAACAAGCGATCGATCGCGTGGTCGATTGCCCAAGCGGCCGCCAACGCCGGCGCGCGACTCGCGCTGACCTACCAGGACGTGCGCCTCGAAGAGAACGTGCAGGAACTGGCGGCGCTGACACGCGACCCGCTCGTTCTGCCCTGCGACGTGAGCCACGACGACCAGCTGGATCGGTTGTTCGAGAGGATCGATCGCGAGTTCGGAGGTCTGGATTTCGTCGTGCACGGCGCCGCGTTCGCGCCGAAAGCGGAACTGACGGCGCCGTTCGCGCAGACCTCGCGGGAGGGATTCCGGATCACCCTCGACGTGAGCGCCTATTCGCTGATCGCGATGGCGCGGCGCGCGCAGCCGCTCATGGCGCGACAAGGCGGAGGCAGCATCGTGACGCTGACCTTCCTCGGCAGCGAGCGCGTGTTCCCCAACTACAACGTCATGGGAGTGGCGAAGGCCGCGCTCGAGGCCAGCGTTCGCTACCTCGCGTACGATCTCGGGCGCGACAATATTCGCGTGAATGCCATCTCGGCAGGGCCCATCCGCACGCTTGCCGCAACCGGGATCTCGGGCTTCAGCGAGATCCTGAAGATCCACCGCGACCGCGCCCCGCTTCGCCGAAACATCGACGCGGTCGAGGTAGCCGACACCGCGATGTTCCTGATCGGCCCCGACAGCCGTGGCGTGACCGGCGAGATCCTCCATGTGGACGCCGGGTTCCACGCGGTGGGAATTTAGGCGCGGCATCCGTCAGTCCGCGACCGCCAGGTCGTCGGCCCAGTGCTCGGTCCTGATGTTCGTGCCGGGCACGCCGACGCCCGCGAGCAGGCGAGGCACGCCCTCGACAAGCGAGTCGGGACCGCACACGAAGCACCAGGTGTCGGGTCCGTCGATCAGCCGCGCCAGGTCGCCCTCGTCAGCTCGTCCCCGCTTGCCCCGCCACGACGCGGGAGCCTCCCGTGTCACAGTTTCTACCAGCTCGATCCGCCCCGCCTCGGCCAGACCTCGAAACTCGGTCGAGTACGCCAGCTCGTCGGGAGTTCTCGCGCTCTGAAGGACCGCCACTCGCGTTCCGGGTGACCCTGACAGGATTTCCCACAGCATCGCACGCAGCGGCGCAATGCCAGTGCCTCCGCCGATCAAGGCGACTGCGCGCGGGTGTGCTCCGCCGGGAAGAACGAAGGAACCCGATGGTCCTTCCAGGTCAACCAGGCGGCCTTCTCCAAGCTTGGCGACGTGCGATCCAGGGCTTTCGCCATCGACGACCTGGATGAGGAACTCGAGTTCGTGGTCGAGCTTCGCTTGCGCAGGAGCGCAGGCGATCGAGTAGGGTTTCCTGATGGGCTGGCCGTGATCACCGAGCAGGGCGTACTGCCCCGCTTCGAACGCCAGGAGGCGGTTGCCGAGCGCCACCCGCACGATACGGTTGCGCGGTGTCTCACGGATGACGCATGTGATGGGGCAGGTGAGAATCGCCACTCACCCGATCTTACCGTGGGGTCAGGCCTTGAATCTTGGCATTTTTCACTTCTGACCCCGGCAGCCACTTCCTCAGTTCACTCGCGTGCTCGTCTGGACGGCCGGCGCGAGCGTGCGGCTCTCGGGAAGATCCTCGAGGACCAGAGACTCCCGTTGCCTGGAAGCCCGCGAGCGGATGCCCAGGCTCTTGCGCGACTTCTTGTCCCGATACATCCGCCCATCGGCCGTGGCCAGCAGCGCCTCGTACGTGTCGCCGTCCGCGGGGAACACCGCGGCGCCAATGCTGAGGCCGATACGAACCGGGCAACCCGGCGCGGCCTCGAAGATGACATCGTGGATAGCCTGCTGCAGTTCCAGTCGCTTCGCCTCGGCCTCTTCCAGTCCACAGCCGGCCAGGACGATGACGAACTCGTCACCGGCGTAACGGACGCACACGTCGTAGGGCCGAACCGTTTCCCGCAGCAAGCGGGCCACCTCGCGCAGCGCGCGGTCACCGACGTGATGGCCGTGGGTGTCGTTGACGTTCTTGAAATCGTCGAGGTCGAGGACCAGGATCGCGACCTCGGTGCCGAGACGCTCGGCGCGAGCCAGCTCCCGAGTCAGGTGGGCGAACATGTAGCGCGTGTTAGGCAGGCCCGTCAGCGCATCGCTCAACGACGCCTCGCGCGTCTGCTCGTACTCGATCGAGTTGGAGATGGCCGCCGCCGCCTGTTCCGAGATGCGATCGAGGAGCCGGCGATGCTCGTCCGAGTAGAAGTCCTGGTCCACGTGGTAGAGCGCAAGGCTCCCGACAACCCGGTCGTTCGAAATCAGCGGGCAGACGAGCGCGGACCGGAGGCGCGGTGCGGCCGGTGGCATGTCGGCCGCCTCGAAGTCCGCGGCAGGCCTGGCGTTCACCAGCGACCGACGGTTGCGCATGACCCACCCGGCCAGCCCTCTCCCGGGGCGCAGCGCGATGCGCTGGATGTCGTCTCCATCGACGCCAGCCGCAAACCGGCACCGCACGCCCTCGTCTTCGTCGCCGACGAAGAGCGCGCAGCAGGAGAAGGGCACCAGCGCCGTCAGCTTACCGGCAATCAGCGCCATCGTGTCGGCCAGGCCCAGGCTCGAGCCGATGGCCTGAGCAATCTCATACAGCGCGTAGATCTCCTGGTGAGCTCGCGCGATGTTGGCGAAGGCGGCCTTCTCCCCGTTCTCGAGCAATCGACGCGAGCGCGCCAACTCGTGCATATCGTGCTCGCCCGACTCCAGCGCCTGGTCCGCGAGCGGAAGCGTGGGAAGCAACTCCAGGAAGACCGACACCAGGGTCGGATCGAGCGCCTTGCCCGATTCCTGGCGCAGGAGAAGCATCGCCATGTCGCCCGACATCCTCTTGTTGTACGGACGGTCGCGCGTCACCGAGTCGAAGTAGTCCGACACGGCAAGGATCCGCGCGCCCAGCGGAATGTCGTTGCCGCGCAGGCCGAGCGGGTAGCCGGCGCCATCCCAGCGCTCGTGGTGACAGAGCACGAGCGGAGCCACTGGGTACGGGAACGGCACGTGCTCGATGATCTCGAAGCCGACTTGCGGGTGAATCTTGATCTTCTCGAACTCCTCGTCGGTCAACGGGCCGGGCTTCGACAGGATGTGCTCGGGCACCGCCAGTTTGCCGACGTCGTGCAGCAGCGCCGCCGTCGCGATCCCCTGAACCTCATCGTTCGAGACGCCGACGGCGTGAGCGAGGGCCCGCGCGAACGACTGCATGCGGCGAATATGACTGCCTGACGTCTGGTCCTTTGCGTCGATCGCCAGGGCAAGGGCCTCGATCGTCGCCATGTGCAGCCCGGACAATCGATGCTCCCGTATCGCCGCCTCGGCACACCCGCGGCCCCGGCGATGGCCTTCCCACGAGGCGACACCGGCAACCAGCCACAGCCCCCCGGCCTCGATCACCCGGCCGTTCGCCGCCAGCAGGGAGCCGACGACTGTTGCCAGGAGGGCGGTCGGGTAGATCACACCCGGGACTCGATGGTACCACCGCGGAATCCAGGTTCCGGCCGTGCGGGAGCGGGCGAGCCCTCGAAGGGGCTTCAGCGCCCACTCGATGGTGGCGCGCAGGCGGACGGTGAACGGGGTTTGTGGACGATTCACTGCACGGCACCATCGCAAAAGCGCTGCCGTTACAGCGTGACGGTCGAAAGAACTAGATAACTCTTTTTATTCCAGATGTTTAATGGAACATATCAGAATGGGTGTGGCGGGAGGAGAACAAGCCGAGGTGTTCCATTATGTGACAGGAAGGAGCGAACGGTAAGGCTAAGGGGTTAAAAAGACAGTGCTTTAGGGATGTTCTTTAAGTGTTCTATTTTAGCGCTGACGCAGTTGCGGTATTTTCCCTTTAAAATTCAGCGTATTTTCTGGTCTAGGGGCGCCAATGGTCTGTTTTGGTACATTCCGGCGCGGGCCGGTGCAAGGCCGTACTCTGTGATTTTCCGGTACAACGTCCCTCGACTGATCTCGAGCACCTCCGCTGCTTCCTTCTTGTTCCAGCCGACGGCGTCGAGCACCCGGATGATCTGGGCGCGTTCGGTTTCGCGGAGCGACTGAAGGCGCTCACGGGTGGCTTCCCCGGGCGCGGCGTTCGCGTGCAGGAAGTCGACGTCGGTGCCGCGGATCGTTCGACCGGGCGCGGACAGGGCCGCGCGCGACACTGTGCTCTCCAGTTCGCGAATGTTGCCTGGCCACGCGTAGCTGGCCAGTTGCTCCAGCGCCTCGCGCGAGAAGACCTTGCTGTCGATCGGCAGGCCGTTTGCGGCGCAGTAGCGGGCGAGGAACCGTTGCGCGAGCACCGGGATGTCCACCTGGCGCTCGCGGAGCGAGGGGAGGCGAATCGAGAAGGCGTTGACGCGATAGTACAGGTCTTCACGGAACCGCGTCTCGCGGACGAACTGCTCGAGCGGCCGGTTGGTGGCGGAGATCAGCCGGAAGTCCACCTCGATCGTGCGGTTCCCGCCCAGGCGCTCGAACCGCCGCTCTTCCAGCACGCGCAGGAGCTTCGCCTGTGCGACGATAGACATGTCGCCGATCTCGTCGAGGAACAGCGTCCCGTGGTTGGCCAGCTCGAGGCGCCCCGGCTTGCGATCGTGCGCGCCCGTGTACGCGCCCTTCTCGTGACCGAAGATCTCCGACTCGAACAGCGTGTCCGGCAGCGCGGCGCAGTTGACGGCCTGGAACCGTCCGCTGCCCCGCCGGCTCAGCTCGTGGATCATCCGCGCCACGACTTCCTTGCCGGACCCTGTCGGCCCGAGGACGAGCACCGCGATATCCGCCTTGGCGGCCGTCCGGATCCACTCGAAGACGACCAGCATCTTCTCGTCGCGGCCGATCATCTCGCGGAACCGCTGCACGGACAAAGACTGGTCCTCGGGGCTCACCGTCGCCCGTCGCTCGAGGAAGTCGTCGAGCATCCCGGCGACCCCGTCGCTCTCCGGCCGGCTTGCCGCGTAGTGCGTGGGTGTGCCGGGCAGGCGCCGCACTACCCCGAACGCCACCAGTTCTCCGACGCAATTGTCCACGTCGAGGCGCATCCGGCCGAACACGCGCATCAGCGACTCGACTTCGAACCCTTCGGCTGGCTGCGAAAAGAGATAGCGGAGGATGCCGGCGCGCAGCGGTGACTGCACCAGCGTTTGGAATCGAGCCTGCGGATCGCTGCCGCCGCGCTCGACGCGCGGGGAGGGATCGATGGCTTGCCGCGATGGGATCGTCAGCTCTTCGCCCACGTCTAGCCTGGATGGCCGGACCAGCCCGGCTCTTTGTCTATCGGCCTGGCCAGGTCACGTCAACAGGCCGAAGAACGCTGCGTTCGAGGTCTCTCACTCCCGTCGAGCCGGCACGGGCGAGGCCGGCGCAGCCGACAGCGGCGACCTGAAGTACTCGGTCTGATACAGATCGATCAGCTCCTTGATCCGCATCGCATCCCGCTTGCGATGACCATAGCAGCTGATCGGGCTCACGCCCCCGCTGGTCTCGATGAAGACGTCCGAGAAGAGGAGCTTCGTGTCGATCCGCACCGACGCCACGTGGGCGATATGGATGGTGTGTTCGAGCCGACCGATCCACTGGGGCGTGTAGTGGGCGACCGAGGTCGGCGTGACGCGCACCTGGGTCGGAAAAACGCGATTCCCGCGACTCAGGCGGCTTGCGCGGAACACGTCTCCCGTCCCGAACGGCCGTCCTTTCCGGAGCACTACGAAGACCAGCAGGCCGAGAACGACCACGACGATCGCGCCGGCGATGAGCAGTGCCATCATGGCGCCTATTGTCGTCGTTCGGCATGTCCGGTGCAATGCGCCCGGTGCTACTCTGTTGAACCGTTGCGGCCCGCTTCCCGTCTCACCCCAACAAAAGGACAGTGCAGGGCGACGCAGGCGTCGCCCCTACCCCCGCGGCGACGCCGCCAGGTACTCCGTCGGATCGGCCACTCCCGCAGCCTCGAACCCGTCACGCCGTTCGCGGCACTTGCTGCAGAGCCCGCAGTGTCGTCCGCCCGACGGGTTCATGCACGAGAGCGTCAGCTCGAAGGGGACGCCAAGCGACGCGCCCAGCCTGATCACGTCCTCCTTGTGCATCCCCGAGAACGGCGCCTCGATCCGCAATTCGTGCGCGAGGCCCATCGAGAGCGTCCGCGCCATCGACGCGAAGAACTCCGGCGTGGCATCCGGGAACGGGTTGCCGGCCAGGGGGCCGATCACCAGGCACGGGATGTGGTGGAATGCGCAGAGCATACCCGCCTTGGAGAGCAGCAGCACGTTTCGCCCGGGAAGGTAGACGTCTTCGTCCGGCGTGTCGTATGCCGGCGGCGCGCCGCGGCGGGCCCAGTGCGTGTCCGGATAGATGTCGGTGACGTCCAGCGACAGGCGAATCAAAGGCAGCACGCGGGACGCGAAAGGACGGCACTCGAGCAGTCGGGCCACGAGTGCGGCCTCTTCCGTCTCCCACGAGAGGCCGGCGCTGACGTACACCGGTTGCACGGTTCTGGACCTGGCAGCGTGCGCAACCAGCACCGCGCTGTCGAGTCCTCCGGAGAGGAGCACCGCGATATCCGCCACTGGCGCCTCCGTTCTACGATTTCCGTTCCCAGACGTCGAAGATGGCGCGCATCAAGGCCTACTGTACAATCGCAGCATGTACTCAGTCACCAAGCGCATCGAGTTCTGTTACGGCCACCGCCTGCTCGACTACGGCGGCATCTGCAAGCATCCCCATGGGCACAATGCGCTGGCCGAGATCGAGATCCGCACCGACATGCTCGACACCCGCAACATGGTCTGCGACTTCAGCGACATCAAGCGGGGGATCAAGGGCTGGATCGACCGCGAACTCGATCACAAGATGGTCCTGCGACGCGACGATCCACTGGTGCCGCCGCTCCAGGCGCTTGGCGAGCCGATCTACCTGGTGGACTCCAATCCCACCGTGGAACTGATCGCGAAGCTCATTTTCACCTGCGCGAAGGAACAGGGCTTCAACGTCGTGAAGGTTCGCGTCTGGGAGACGCCCACCTCGTTCGCCACCTACATGGGCGAATGACGGGAGGCGTGATGTTCGTCGTCTTCGATCTCGATGGTACCCTGTTCGACTCGATCGGCGACCTTGTTGTCGCCGTCAACCAGCTCGTCTCCGAGCGCGGCGGGCGTGTCCTCGCGGCCGTCGACGTGTCCAGGATGGTGGGCGAGGGAGCGAACCTGCTCCTCTCGCGGGCGTTCGACGCGGCCGGTGTGCCCGGCGATCCGGGTGAGGCGTTGCCGCGATTCCTCGAGATCTACGATAGCATCCTGCCCGGCGAGACGAGGCCTTACCCCGGGATCCCCGAGATGCTCCACGCGCTCGACGAGATGGCGTCGCTTGCGGTCTTGACCAACAAGCCCACCGAGGCCGCGCGAAAGGTCCTGTCGCTGTTCGACCTCGACAAGTTCTTTCGGGGCGTGATCGGCGGCGACGGCCCGTTCTGCCGCAAGCCAAGTCCCGACGGCCTGTTGCACCTGATCGCCGACGAGGGCGCCGATCCCGCCCACACCCTGATGGTGGGCGATTCCACGGTGGATCTCCTTGCCGCCCAGGCCGCCGGCACCCGGGCGTGCATCGTCCGCTACGGGTTCGGCTTCGCGGGCTTCGATCGCCAGTACCTCCACGGCGACGAGGTGTTCGTCGATCGTCCATCTGAGATCGCCGCCCTCGTCCTGGGGCGCCGACATGCAGGTTGACCAGGCGGCGTGGTCGGGCGACGGCGACTTCACGATCAGGCTGATTGCGGCGCTGCAGCAGATCGACGAGGTTGTCTACCTCCGGGTCGAGGACGCCCCAGCCAGCCGATCGGGCGCGGGCTACAACCTGCTGGCCAATGAACTCTACGTCGTGTTTGCGACCGAGCCCAGGCCCGTCGTTGAGCGCTGGCTCGGCATCCTCCCGTGTACCCGGCTGGTCGAGGCACCGACCCTGACGCTTCCCGGTCTGGAATCGAGGCTGGCGGACCTCGAGGGCATCGGCCAGGCCGACTACGTCGATGGCGGGATGGTGCAGTACCTCCGGACTGAACGGGTCGTCCCGCCGTACCAGACCCGCGGCTACAAACTCGTGGAACTGGTCCGCATCTACGAAGTGCGACCAGTCGGCCCAGGCGCGGAAGCTAAAGGCGCCAACCCATCTGACCGACACTGAGTGAGAGAGGCCGTGCGCGGTGGCGCGGCCAGCGGCCGTGGCGCAAGGAGAGCCACTCACTTGGTCAACTCGCTCTTGACTGCCATCGTCCGGGCGGATGGCGACGCGCTGGTCATGCACGTCGGGGAACAACCCTACGTGGTGGCGCCGGCAGGACCGGTGGAACTGTCAGCGCGCCCGCTCACGCTCGAAGCCGTGGCGGGAATGCTCGGGCAGTTGCTGCCAGCCGGCAGCCGACGCGCGCTCGATGAGCTGGGAGCGGTCGAGCACGAGTTACCCACGTCGAGTGCAGCCGACGGGGAGCGATTCACGGTTGTGGCGGCCCGTGGCGGCGACGACATCTGGATTGAAATCCGTCGTCACCGCGGGATGCACGTCGATGTTCCGCTCGAGCTTCCTGCCAGGCCAGGTGCTGAACCGACGACCACCCCATCAACCGAACCGCTGGCTGTCGCTGCCGCGCCATCGATGGAAGTGGAAGTGCCCCTCGACCTGGCGGACTCGTTCGATCTTCCCGACGGTCAGCCTGAGACGGTTGCCGTCCCCGCGGTGGTCGCGGCGCTCGCGCCGCCGGCCCCCGAGCGTCCGACGCTCGTCGCTCCCATTGCTCCTCCGACCGACCAGCGTCCTGTCCCGCGTCCCGAGCGCGTCGAGGACCCGGCGATCGTGGCCGAGACGCTGGCACTGGTCCTCCCGTCCCCTGCGCTCGAGCGGTTTGCCGCTATCCGGTCGGCCCGCTTGGTAGAAACCGCTGCTCCTTCTGCACCACACGCCATGACTGAATACTCCGATCAGACACAAAGTGAATCGAGCCAGGCCGTCGTGCTTCCGCTCGCCCGCAATCCCATCCGGCCCGAGGCGCCGGCCCGCCCGACGCCGCCGCCCCGCATTGCCGGGCTGGACCGGCTGTTGAGGCTGGCGGCTGCGCGCGGCGCAAACACGCTCTACCTGATGTCGAGCGGGCGGCCGTCGATCCGGGTGGACGGCGAAATTGCCGCCCTCGATGGCGAACCGCTGCTGGCCGCGCCGGAGGTGGAGTCGCTGCTCCTCGACCTCGCGCCCGAGAGAAACCGCGAGGCGCTGAGGAACGGCGAGGGTACGGAATGGATGTCCGACGTGCCGGAGGTGGGGCGGTTCCGCTGCCAGAGCTTCCGCGACCACCGGGGCCCTGGCGGGATCTTCCGCATGATCTCGACGCGGCCCGCCACGGTGGACCAGCTCGGGCTGTCGCGCGAGATCCAGGCGCTCTGCGCCGAACCTGAAGGCCTCGTCCTGGTGGCCGGGCCGCGCTCGAGCGGGAAGTCTACGCTCATCTCGGCGTTCGTCGATCTCATCAACCGTGCCCGCAACGACTACGTGGTCACGATCGAAAGCCAGATCATGTGCGCGCACGAGAGCCGCGGCTGCCTGATCAGCCAGCGCGAGGTGAGGGGCAGCGACGAGGAACTTGCCGCCGTGGTGCGCGCTGCGCTCCGCGAGAACCCGGACGTGCTGGTCATCGAAGACCTGCGGTCTCCGAAGGTGGTGGCCCTTGCGCTCGAGGCGATGGAGTCGGGCCACCTCGTGATTGGCGCGGTCTCCGCGCACACCACGACGATGGCAATCGGGCGCATCCTGGATCGGTTCCCACCCGAGCGGCGCGACCACGTACAGCTGATGCTGGCCGAGGGGCTCCGTGGCGTGGTGTCGCAGGTCCTGCTGCGGAAAACGGGCGGCGGGCGAGTGGCCGCGCGCGAGGTGCTGCTCAACACTTCGGCGATCGCCAGCCTCATCGCGGAAGGACGAATCAGTCAACTGCCGCTCGCGCTCGACAGCGGGCGGAAGCACGGCATGGTCCCGCTCAACGACGCCCTGGCCGGCTTCGTCCAGAGCGGTATCGTGGACGTGAAGGACGCCTACCGGAAGGCGTTTGAACGCCAGGCCTTCCTGGCGGTGCTGCGCCGCGAAGGCATAGACACCTCGTTTGTCGAGCGCCTGGCCTGACAAGACTCAGGAGCTATCGTTCCACCAGCATCCCGATCTGCGACAGGAGGAAGTCGAGGACGTGTTCGTCCGTCACGCTGCTGATCGGCGCCTCCGGCCGCAGCAACCCCTCGCTCGTCGTGACGTTCCGACCGCGCGAGCGGTTGGCGCGCGTGGCGATCTTCGGTGGATCGAGCGACGTGTCGAGCCAGACCTCGACGTAGTCCTCGCCGTGACGTTCCGAGACAAGGCGCACGCCGTCGGCCGGCGTGAACACCGTGAAGCCTTGGCCCTCGGCCTTGGCCACGTTGGCGACCATGCGGAAGACCGGCGTCGCCACGTCCCGCAGGAACGCGGAGTACGCCGTCGCCGCCAAGTCCGCCCGCGTCCGCCGTTCCGTCGTCACCGTCCGGGCCTGCTCGAGCGCCTGGCGCAGTCGTCGCCTGATGTCGGAGGTTTCCATATCTGTCAGCATCGTACAATGGATCGAGCCACTCCCGCCGAGCCTCTTTGGTTCCGGCCCGATCGGGTTATGCGGGAGGTGGCGCGATGGCGATCACGGTTATGTCAGGTTTCTGTAATCGCGTGCAATCGCGACCAGGTCTGTCACGAGGGCGTACGCCGTTTGGGTCAGCCCCCCGCCCAGCTGCACGACGGCGAACTCGCCGAGCAGGTCGGTCTCGAGCAGCAGCGCGTTTTGCTGACCGCCCAGCGTCGCGAACAGGTGGTCGGCAGGAAGTTCCTCGACGCCCACCCGCACGACGACACGGCCTTCGCGCCGTTCACCCCGCGCAACCAGCTTCATCCGGCGGCCCAGGTTCACGGCAGCCCTGACGTGTGCGCCCGTAAGGTGACCGATGCCCGTCCGCTCCACCTGCTGCGGCGTCATCCTCGCGCCCATCAGGACGTTTGCCAGGGCTGACGCCTTGGCCGCGGCGTCCCATCCGTCCACGTCGAGCGACGCGTCGGCCTCCGCGATGCCCGCCGCCTGCATCTCGGCCAGCGACGCTCCGAACTCGCGGCCGTTCTCCATCGCGGTGACGATGAAGTTCGTCGTGCTGTTGACCACGCCGCTGAACCCGTTGATCGTCACCGCCGGCAGCGTCTGGCGGACCATGTTGAAGATCGGGATGCCGTCCATCACCGCGCCCTCGAACAGGAAGCCGCGGCCCGCCGTCCTCGCGAGGCTGTTGAGTTCGGCATACGCGAACGCCACCGGCCCCTTGTTCGCGGTGATGACATGCGCGCCGGCGCGGAGCCCCGCGCGCACGTGATCGACGCCCGGCTGCCCGGCGCCGATGTCGAGCAGCGTCGTTTCGACGACGACGATCGGGCGAGTGCTTCCGGCCTCTCGCGCGGCCTCTGCCACCTGTTCGATCAGCTGGACACCTGACGGGACTGGCGCGCCGCGCTTTCTTCCGGCCCATTCCGGCGCCTCGATGGCCTCGAGCGACTGGCCTCGCTCAACGAGGTCCAGCGAGCGCGCGACGTCCAGGCCGCGCAGGTCCCGGGCGCTGCCATGCCGCGCTGTCGCGATGCCAACCACGCGCCAGTCGGCCAGGTGAGCGTCGCGGAGCTCGGAAGCGCGTTCCTCCAGCAGGCGGACGAACCGTCGCCCCACGTTGCCAAAACCGACCAGGACGAGATCTGGAGAGAACATATCAGGCTCCAGGCCGGCCGCCTTCCGACCAGTCAGCGCAAGACCCGACCCTTCAGCGTGAGCTCAGACCCCTGAGCGTGAGTTCCGACCCGTCAGCGTCAGTTCCGACCTGGAGGATACTCTCGAGCCGGGAGAGGCCTTCGAACAGATCGTGCGCGGGGCCGCCAAAGCCAATCCTCAGGTATCCATCCATCCCGAAGTGATCCCCCGGCACCATCAACACACTCTTTTCCTCGCGCAGTCGCGTCGTCAGAGTCGTCGAGTTGACCGGTCTGTGGTAGCGCGCGTAGACAATGGCGCCCGCTTCAGGGGGCGCGAACGAGAAGAGTCTCGAGCGCTGTGACAGCCAGGTGGCCAGCGCGGGCAGGTTGGCGTTCAGGATGCCCCGGGTGCGCTCCAGGAGGCGTGCGCGGCGCGAGGGTAACAGCGCCAGCGCGGCCAGGCGGTCGTTGACCGCGCCAGGAGCGATGCTCGTGTAGTCGTGGTAGGCCCACGTGTTCGCCACGAACGACGGCGGCCCGACCACCCAGCCGATGCGCAGGCCAGGCAGCCCATACGCCTTCGACAGTCCGCTGGTGACAATCGCGCGATCGTAGCGACCCCAGATCGACGGCGTCTCGTGGCCATCGAGCTCGGCGCCGCGGTAGATCTCGTCCGACAGCACCCATGTGCCGTGTCGCCCCGCTTCGTGGCAGATGGCGTCGAGTGTCGCGCCGTCGAAGCACGCGCCCGTCGGGTTGTTGGGATTGCACAGGAGCAGCAGTCTCGTGCGGGGCGTGAGCAGCGAGCGGAGCTGATCGACATCCGGCCGCCAGCGGCCGTCGCGTTCGCGCAGAGGCCACTCGAGCACCGTGCCGGCAAACGCGCGCGCGAGGCCCCACGTCTGCATGTAGTTCGGCGCCATCATCACCACCTCGTCGCCCGGCTCGAGCAGGCTCCAGGTGGAACAGAAGTTCGCCTCCGAGCCGCCGTTGGTCACGTGGACGTGGTCTGGCGTGGCACCGGGGTACATCGCGGCGATCGCGGACCGCAGCGGGATCGTCCCGTTGGTCTGCGGGTAGCCGAGCCCGACCTGGAGCAGGCTGTCGCGGTCATCCTGTTCGTCCACCAGCTCGCCCAGCGTGAGCGGGTGCACGCCGCTTTCCGACAGGTTGATCTCGACCTGGTTCTCCCAGGTGGACTGCATCCGTTCCATCTCGAAAGGCAGGATCTTCACATGGTCCTCCGGCGCGGCCATGAACCGCAACGCTGTGTACGGTATATGCTACCCCGATGCTGACCTCGGTTGACACCGTTCTCTTCGATCTCGATGGCACGCTGGTCGATACGATCCCGCTCATCTTCGTCTGCTACGAGCATACGCTCGCGGCGCACCTGCCCGGGTACGACCCAGGCCGTCGCGTCATCATCGCGAATCTGGGCCGCTCCCTCAACGACATCCTGTTCGATTTCGCGGCGGCGGCCGGAGTGAACGATCCGGCGGCGATGTCGCGCACGATGCTACACACCTACCGGTCGTTCCAGCGCGTGAACATGGATCGCCTGATCCGGCCGTACGACGGGATGCGCGAGGCGCTGGCCGGCTTGCGCGATCGCGGGCTCACGCTGGGCGTGGTGACGAGCAAGGTGGAGTGGGCCGCTCGGGAGTGCTACGAGCATTACGGCCTGGACGAGTTCTTCTCGGTGCAGGTGTTCCACGACGACACCGAGCGTCACAAGCCAGATCCAGAGCCGCTGCTGCTCGCGGCGTCCAAGGGTGGGCTGATGGTCGGGCGCACGGTCTACGTCGGTGACAGCATCCACGACATGGCGGCCGGCCGGGCCGCTGGGATGCAGACGATTGGCGTGCTCTGGGGACCGTCGGAGCGGGAAGAACTGCTGCAGGCTGGCGCCGACGAACTGGCGGTCACGCCGGCGGATCTGGTTGCGATCGTGCAGCGTTAGGGCGATGGCAGTTGCCGCTAGAACCTGGTCCTCCAGCCTACCGACAGATTCCGCCCGGGGGCGTCGATACCCCAGGCGATGCCGCGGTAGTTCTCGTCGCCGACATTCTCGAAATCAATCGTCAGCTCGTGGCGGGTGCCGATCCGGATTCCGCCCCTGAAGCCGACCGTGACGTACCCGGGCACCTCGGTGAACAACGGCGCGGAGTCGAGCGTTCCCAGCACCCGGCTCTGCACCTGCGCCAGCGTCTCGCCCGTGGCAATCAGGATGTCGTCCGCGTTGCCCGCGATCCCATCCGCGCCCGACGTCACCCAGCCCCTGGCCGTAGCGCCGTAGTAGAAGAAGTTCTTGATGTTGGTCCGCGTCCGGGTCGCGCCCGTGCGCCGATCTTCGAGGTCCAGCGTCGAGAGCCGATCCTGGCGCGCCGCGATGTGCAGGTAGGGTTCCGCCCACCACCGGCCAGACGGCGCCAGGTATCGCAGCTTCACGTATCCATCCGGCGCCGGCGTGCCGCCTTCGATGTTCGGCGGCGCCGCGGTCGTCTTGTCCGCGGCGTGCAGATACGTGAACACGGTGTGCAGCGACCACGCGCGCGACGCCTTCCATTCCGCCGTGTGCTCGAAACCGTAGATGCGCGCGTCGCCGAAGTTGGTCCGCACGAGCACCGGTGACGAGCTGGCGGCGACGTAGACGACGCCGTTCGCGTTCTGTGAGGTGATCGCCTGGTCGCCCAGCGTCTTGCCCACGGCTCCCTGCGGCAGGATCAATGCCTGGTACGCGACGTTGTCGTAGACGTCGTTGATGAACGCGAAGAAATCGGTGCTGAACGACTTCACGCGGTAATGAATGCCGCCTTCATAAGAAAGGCTCGTTTCCGGCTGCACCGGCTCGACGGGCTGGGCCGTCGAGACCGCGTTCGCACCGGCCGTCGATCCCACCGTGGCGTTCATGCCAGCCACGCCCGACGCAGACACCTGGAAGCCCGACCCGGTCAGCCCCACGGTGCCGAGGTCCGTGATGTGCGGCGCGCGGAATCCGCGGCTGATGTTCCCGGTGAAACTCAGGCCCTCGACGCCCGGCGTCACGACCACGCCGGCCCGGAACGTGCCATTCGACACGGTCTGCGAATCGTCCGGCCAGAGCGGCTTGCCGTTCACCAGCGGGCTGTCTGAGGCGAGCGATTCGTACGACGCACCGCTGTAGCGCGCGCTCAGCATCACCTGCAGGCGGCCGGGGATCGCCTCGAGAACATCCTGGACGAAGCCCGCGCCGCTGCGGTAGCCGGCGTTGTCCGGCACCCGGCCGCGTCTCACCGCGACAGCCCCGTTGACCGGGTTGTACGAGTAAGACGGCGCGTGGATGCGTTCGGGATAGAACTCGCCGCCGATCAGCAGGTCCTGGCGGTTTCCGATTCGCTTGGTCACCTGCGCCTGGAAGCCGTTCACGTTGGTCCGCTCGAATTCGTGAGTGATCGACGCCTTCGTGTTGCCGTTTCCGCCCTGGTTCACCCGCTCCTCCCGCTGCGAGTTGTACGAGTAGGTCGCCGTGAGCTGATCGAACCAGCCGAGGCCCACCCGCTGGTACTTCGCGTAGAAGAAGTCGAGCATCAGGTTCCGGAGGTCGGCGATCAGGTTGCCGTCGCCACCCAGCAACTGGTCGTACCGCTTCCCATCGTCCTGCTGCGAGCGGCTGTAATAGAGCATCACCTGCTGGTTGGCTGTGGGCGCCCAGTTGATGCGGAGCATCCCGCCGTACTGTGTGAAGCCGGTGTCGGGCAGCTGCTCGGGCATCAGGCGGTCAGACGAGAGGCCGAGGAAGCGGGTCACAGCGGCATGCGAGTCTATGCCTTTGCCGGGACGCAGATCGTTGATGCGGCGTGCCGCGACGTTTGCGAAGATGCCGAACTGGCCGGCCCGATAGCCGGCTGCGAGGTTGGCGCCGGCGTTGCTGTCGGCCGTTCCCCCCCTGGCCGAGAACAATCCGTGCCAGGCCCGGTCGCCGCCGCCCGCGAACGACGGCACCTGGGAGAGGAACTGCACGCTGCCGCCAATCGCGTCGCTGCCGTACTGCGCGGAGTTCGGTCCGCGCAGCACCTCGACGGCCTGCAGGCTGGTGGGTTCGATCAGATCGAGAAACGTGTTGACGCCGCCACGGGCCGATGCCGTGGAGTAGCGGACGCCGTCCACGAACACGCTCACCTTGTTGCCCGTGAGCCCGCGAACGTAGATGCCGGCCATGGTGGGGCTCGTCCGCAGCAGGTGAACGCCAGTCTGCTCCGCCACGGCCTGCGCCACGATTTCCTTGGTGTGTTTCTCGATCTCGGCCGCGTCGATCACCGTCACCGCCTGCGCGATGGCCGCCGTGTCCTGCACGACCCCTCGCGTCGCCGTCACGCTGACCGTCGCGCGCACCCCCTCCGGTGAGATCGTCACTGACACGCCTTCGGTGCCCCCGTCGCCGGGTGCCACCGCCAGGCGCGTCTCCGCGAAACCGGGCGCCACGACGATGAGCAGGTAGCGGCCTGGCCGGACCGACGCGAAGTCGAATCGGCCGGACTCGTTGGTCTTTGTCACAGCGACAATCGCCTGCTCCGCGGTGAGCAGCGAGACGGCGGCCCCGACGACCACGCCGCCGCTGCCGTCGCGAACCACTCCGTTGATTCCCCGGTCCGCCGCGCGCGCACCAGGAGCGGACGCGAGGAGCGCGCAAACGAGAAAAATAAGGGCCAACGAAACGCGAAACATCAGCCAACTCCTGACAAAATGGTATTTGTGGGGTATGCGACTGCGGATCGTGCCGACAATGGTTCGGCACAGTATCGGCCGAAGAGCGAACTACTACCAGCGGTCGTAGACCGGCCGACGACGCGTTCGCCCCGTCCGGGCCCCGTGATTTGTTAAGATTCTTCCCATGGGAGCAGCCAGCAACCCGGCGGACGTGAGTCTCTCGGCCGACGAAGTGCGCCGCTACAGCCGTCACCTGCTGTTGCCCGAGGTCGGCCTGGAAGGGCAGCGGGCGCTGAAGGCGGCGCGCGTGCTGTGCGTGGGCGCAGGGGGATTGGGGTCGCCGGTGTCGATGTACCTCGCCGCGGCGGGCGTGGGCACCATCGGCATCGTGGACAACGACGTCGTGGACTACAGCAACCTGCAGCGCCAGCTCCTGCACATGACCTGCGATGTCGGCCGGCCAAAGGTCGTGTCGGCAGGCGAGCGGCTGAAGGCGATCAACCCCGAGGTGCGCGTCGAGGCGCACCAGGTCGTCCTGTCGTCGGCGAATGCGCTCGACCTGTTCTCGCGCTACGACCTGGTGGTCGATGGCACGGACAACTTCCCGACACGCTACCTCGTCAACGACGCCTGCGTGCTGACCCGCCGGCCGTACGTCTACGGGAGCATCTTCCGCTTCGAAGGACAGGCGTCGATTTTCGCCGCGGAGAACGGCCCCTGCTATCGCTGCTTGTATCCCGAGCCGCCGCCGCCAGGTCTCGTTCCCAGCTGCGCGGAAGGTGGCGTGCTCGGGGTGCTCCCGGGCATCATCGGCACTGTTCAGGCAACCGAGGCGCTCAAGCTGATCGTCAAGGCGGGCGAGTCGCTTGTGGGCCGCCTGCTCATTCTCGACGCGCTGCGCATGCGGTTCCGCGAAGTGCGGCTTCGCCGCGATCCGGAATGCCCGGCGTGCGGCGACCGCCCGACGATTCACGAGCTGCAGGACTACGAGCAGTTCTGCGGAATGAGGCCACCCGTCGAACCGGCCGCAGAGGGAGACTTCGACATTTCGGCCGAGGAGTTGAAGCAGGTGCTTGAGGGTCGACAGCAGCCGGTCCTGCTCGATGTTCGCGAGCCCATGGAGTTCCAGATCAACCGGCTTCCCGGCGCCGTCCTGATTCCGCTGGGCGATCTTCCCGCTACCGTCGGCGACCTCGACGCCACCCGCGACCTTGTCGTCTACTGCCATCACGGCATCAGGAGCGTTCGCGCGGTCGAGTTCCTCCGCGGGGCCGGCTTCCGCGCCCGCAACCTCAAGGGGGGCATTGCCGCCTGGACCGACCATGTCGACCCCACGATGCTGCGCTACTGAGGCGTCCCTTGATCTTCCCGCCTAAGCCTTGTAAAATACGACTCTAGAGGTCGTATATAAGGTAGAGCCTATGCTCAGGTTGTCAAAGAAGGCCGACTACGCCTTGATCGCCATGAAACACCTCACCCTGCGTGACGGGCAGGGGTCATCGAGCGCCCGCGAAATTGCGGAGCAATTCTCGATTCCCGTCGAGTTGATGGCGAAGGTGCTACAGCGACTGGCGCGCTGGGGCCTGCTTTCGTCCCAGCAGGGGGCTCGGGGCGGCTACCAGCTGGCGCGCGGATCGGAGACCATCTCGGTCGCCGACGTCATCCAGGCGATTGACGGCCCGCTGACGGTCACCGCCTGCTCGGCCCACAACGAGCGCTGCGGGCAGTTCGCCACTTGCAACGTGCGCGACCCGCTGTGGAAGATCCGCGAGCGCATCGTCACGGCGCTTTCGACGTGCAGCGTCTCCGAAATGGCGTCCGAGAGTCCCCTGGCCGTTGCAGAGGCGCCGGTCGCTCACGAGGTCGGCCAGACCCACGCCGGGTAGGTGAAGTCATGCTGAGATTTCCGATCTACATGGACAACCACGCGACCACGCCGGTCGATCCGCGCGTGCTCGAACTGATGCTGCCGTATTTCACCGACCGCTTCGGCAACGCGGCGAGTCGGAACCACTCCTACGGATGGCAGGCGGAAGAAGCCGTCGACGTGGCGCGCAAGCAGGTGGCCGAGTTGATTGGCGCGACCGCGAAAGAGCTCGTGTTCACGAGCGGGGCGACCGAGTCGGACAATCTCGCGATCAAGGGCGCGGCCCGCATGTATCGTGAGAAGGGGAACCACCTGATCACCGTTGTCACCGAGCACAAGGCGGTCATCGACACGTGCAAGCACCTCGAGAAGGAGGGCTTCGACGTGACGTACCTGCCGGTGAAGCGGGACGGCCTCGTGGACCTGGATCGGCTGCGGGCGGCCATCACCGACCGCACGATCCTGATCAGCATCATGGCGGCGAACAACGAGGTGGGCGTCCTGCAGCCGATCGCGGAGATTGGCAAGATGGCCCGCGAGCGGGGCGTGTTGTTTCACACAGACGCGGTGCAGGCGGCCGGCAAGGTGCCGTTCGACGTGAACGCGTCCAGCGTGGACATGGCCTCGCTCTCCGCCCACAAGATGTACGGCCCGAAGGGCGTTGGCGCGCTCTACGTGAGGCGGCGCAATCCGCGGGTGCTGCTGACGCCGATCATCGACGGCGGCGGCCACGAGCGCGGGATGCGGTCGGGCACGTTGAACGTGCCGGGGATCGTCGGCTTCGGCAAGGCGGCGGCGATCTGTCGCGAGGAGCTTGCGACGGAGTCGGCGCGGGTGACCGGCCTGCGCAACCGCCTGAGCGATGGTCTTCGCCGGGAACTGGACGAGATCTACATCAACGGCTCGGTCGAGCACCGGCTGCCGGGCAACCTGAACGTCAGCTTTGCGTACGTCGAGGGCGAGTCGCTGTTGATGGGCATCAACGACATCGCGGTGTCGTCCGGGTCGGCCTGCACGTCGGCCACCCTCGAGCCGTCGTACGTGCTGAAGGCGCTAGGCACGAGCGACGAGCTGGCGCACTCCTCGATCCGGTTCGGCCTCGGCCGTTTCAACACGGAAGAAGAAGTGGATTTCGTGGTCCAGAAGGTGTCGGCGGTCGTAAAGCGGTTGCGCGAGATGTCGCCGCTCTACGAGTTGGCGAAAGAACATGAAGAAGTGAAAATCAGGGGTTGATGTTGCATTCCCCCGGAGGGGGCCATGTCGTATTCCGAGAAGGTGATCGATCACTACAACAACCCGCGCAATGTCGGGTCGTTGCCGAAAGGTGATACGGCGGTCGGGACCGGGCTGGTCGGGGCGCCGGAGTGCGGCGACGTGATGAAGCTGCAGGTCAGGGTGAACCCTGAAACCGGCGTCATCGACGATGCGAAGTTCAAGACGTTCGGATGTGGATCGGCGATCGCTAGCTCGAGCCTCGCGACCGAGTGGTTGAAGGGCAAGACGCTGGAGCAGGCGCTCGAGATCAAGAACGTCGATATCGTGCAGGAGTTGAGCCTGCCGCCCGTCAAGATCCACTGCTCGGTGCTGGCCGAGGACGCGATCAAGGCCGCCATTGCGGACTACAAGCGCAAGCAGCAGGACGGACAGTGAGAACTTGGGAATCTTGCGAGGGGGACAGTGTGGCCATCCAGGTGACCGACGTGGCGGCAAAGCGGATTCGGATGTTGATGGCCAAGCAGGGGCTGGCCGAGGGCGGCTTGCGGGTGGGCGTGAAGGGCGGAGGCTGTTCCGGCCTCACCTACACCTTCGCGTGGGAAACGCAGGCGCGCGCGGGTGACGAGATCATCGAAGGCCCCGAGAACACCAAGGTGTTCGTGGACAAGAAGAGCCTGATCTACCTGAACAACACCGTCCTGGACTACGACTCGAGCCTGATGAGCAAGGGCTTCATTTTCCAGAACCCGAATGCCAAGGGCACGTGCGGCTGCGGCACGTCGTTCACCCTGTAACGGAGGGGGCGTGTCAAGCGAAGCTCGTACCCTGACCCTGCAATCGTGCCGCCACTGCGGCGCGGGCGCACCCGCGCAAGTGCATTTCTGCCCCCAGTGCGACCGCATCCTCACGCTGGCGCGCCACGGCGACTACTTCAGCTTCTTCGGCCTTCCGCGGAAGCTGACCATCGACCTCGCCGATCTCGAGCAGCGCTTCCGGGCGTTGAGCCGACAGTTCCATCCCGACTACTTCTACAACGCCTCGACGCCGGAGCGGCTCGCGAGCCTCGAGCGTTCGTCGTACCTCAACGACGCGTTCCGCGTCCTCAAGCAGCCGCTCGACCGCGCGGAGTACCTGCTGAAGGTCGAAGGGCTGGCGAGCGTGGGGCGACACCAGGACGCGAAGGAACTGCCGGCCGGCGTCCTCGAGGAAGTGTTCGCGCTCAACGAGGAGCTCGATGACATCCGCGCCGCCCGCGAGGCCGGCGCGACGCCAGACCAGCTGATGGCGCGGCTCGACGCCGCCCGACGCCCGGTCGAAGAGCGGGCCGCGCGCCAGGAGGCGCAGCTCGAGGCGCTGTTCTCGCGGTGGGACCGGCAGGTGGACGAGAGGTCTTCCCCCGACGTCCGTCGCGCCACCCTCGAGTCGCTCCGTGACCTGATCCAGGAGCGGAGCTACATCGCGAACCTGATTGCCGCTGTGAACCGGGAACGCGGCGAATCGTAGACGACGTCCCATGTCCAAAGTCGTCGGCATCGATCTTGGCACCACCAACAGCCTGGTTGCCTACGTCGGCAAGGACGGCCCGCTCGTCATCCGCGACGGGTCCGGCGACGGTCTCTTGCCATCAATCGTGTCGCTTGGCGCGAACGACGTGGTCTACGTCGGTCGCGAGGCACAGCGGCGCTTGCTCACCGAACCGCTGCGCACCGTCTACTCGGTCAAGCGGTTCATGGGGCGTGGGAGCGACGACGTTCGTGACGAGGCGCGGCTCTTTCCGTTCCGCCTCCGCGGCGAAGCCGGGGGCGTTGTCCGTGTCGGCCTCGGCGACCGCGAGTTCACGCCGCCAGAGATTTCCGCGTTCATCCTCCGCGAGCTGAAACGGCGCGCCGAGGAGCACTTCCAGGAGCAGGGCGAGTTCGACTTCGAGGTGGACCGCGCGGTCATCACCGTGCCGGCCTACTTCAACGACGCCCAGCGCACGGCCACCCGCGACGCCGGCAGGATTGCCGGCCTCGAGGTGTTGCGGATCATCAACGAGCCGACGGCCGCGTCGCTGGCCTACGGCCTCGACCAGCGCAAGACCGGCACGATCGCCGTCTACGACTTCGGCGGCGGCACGTTCGATATCTCCATCCTGCGCGTGGAAGACGGCGTCTTCCAGGTGCTGGCGACCAACGGCGACACGCACCTGGGCGGAGACGACATCGACCAGTTGATGGTGGCGCTGGTCACCCGCGAGATGGGCGCGGGGATGGGCGCCGCCGACGCGAGCCCGGCCCGGCTCCAGGCAATCAGGCAGGCGGTGATCCAGGCGAAGTGGGACCTCTCGGAGCGGGCCGACACCGAGATCCGCGTGACGGAGCCGGGTGGCGGCGACGCCGGCGCGCCCATCTTCCGCCGGTCTCTCTCTCGCGACGAGTTCGAGCGCATCATCCGCCCGGTCGTCGAGCGCACGCTCGGGCCCTGCCGGCTTGCGATGGCCGACGCTGGCCTCGAGCCGGCCCAGATCGACGAGGCAGTCCTCGTGGGAGGCTCCACTCGGATCCCGCTCGTACGTCGATCCGTGCAGGAGTTGTTCGGCCGGCCGCCTCACACCGGCCTGAATCCGGACGAGGTTGTCGCCCTCGGCGCCGCCATCCAGGCACACATCATGGTCAGCGGCAGCCGCGACATGCTGCTGCTCGACGTGACCCCGCTCTCGCTCGGGATCGAGACGATGGGCGGCGCGATGTCGAAGATCATCCTGCGCAACTCGACGATCCCGGCGAGCGGCACGGAGATGTTCACCACCTTCGTGGACAACCAGACGGCGGTGGATATTCACGTGCTGCAGGGGGAGCGCGAGCTGGTGAGCGACAATCGATCGCTGGCGCGATTCAAGCTGCGCGGCATCCCGCCGATGCCCGCCGGCCTCCCGCGCATTCAGGTCAGGTTCCAGATCGACGCGAACGGCATCCTGAGCGTGGGCGCCAGGGAGCTGCGGACCGCGATCGAGCAGACGATCGAGGTGAAGCCCTCGTACGGCCTGACCGACGAGGAGGTCGAACGGATGCTCCTCGAGTCGTTCGAGCACGCCGAGGCCGACGTCGAGGCGCGGTTCCTGATCGAGGTGCGGAACGAGGCCGAGACGGTGCTGCGCGCCACCGAGAAGTCGTTGCGAAACCCAGACCTCGCGGTTGCCGCCACGACCGACCTCGCGCCGGGTGAGCTGGCCGCCATCGAGTCGGCGCTGGCCGACCTTCGGTCCGTCATGGAATCGAACAACCGGGCCGTGATCGAACAGAAGACCAGGGTGCTGAACGACGTGACGCGGCACCTGGCCGAGGTGATGATGAATCGGGGCGTGCGAGCGGCGTTGACCGGGAGGAACGTGAACGGGATCTGATATTGAAGGCGGGAAGGCGGGAAGCCTGCCCGGCTCCTGCCGGCAGAAAGTCATGCCGAGAGTCACATTTGTTCTCGATGGCGAACGGCGGTCGTTCGACGTGGAGTTGGCCACCCTGCCCTACCAGCACCATGGCCTGCCGGGGTCGTTGCTCGATGTCGCGCTGGGTGTCGGCGTGCCGATAGAGCATGCCTGCGGCGGAAACTGCGCCTGCACGACGTGCCACGTGATCGTGACGTCGGGCGCGGAACACCTGAGCGAGCTGGAAGACGACGAGGCCGACCGCCTCGACACCGCGTGGGACCTGACGCCGCAGTCGAGGCTCGCGTGCCGGGCCGTGGTCTCGGGCGACGTGGAGTGCGAGATCCCGGCCTACACCCGGAACTACGTCGAGGAAGGTGGCGGCCTCCGTCTCGGCAAGCACGCGTAGACATCTTCCAGGGCTGAGATCGTCACGGTTGAAGCAAGTTCCTGTGGGGCCCCTGGAATCTGTCTTAGGCGAGGCCGATTGACCGGCCGCGCACGAGGTGTGGCGCGGGCCTTCAGGCCCGCGAGCGGAGTCTTCAATGACCTGGACCGACGCCGAAGACATCGGGATCGCCCTGCTCGAGGCGCATCCTTCGGTCGATCCTCTTGCCGTGCGGTTCACCCAGATGCGGGAATGGATTCTGCAGCTTCCCGGCTTTGGTGATGCCCCCGAGTCCTCGAACGAGGGCAGGCTCGAGGCGATCCAGGTGGCGTGGTACGAGGAGTGGAAGGACGCGCACTCGTGAAGGTGTAGAATCAATGATCATGCGCGCTCACCATGTAGCGGGTGTGGTCGCGGTTGTGCTGCTCCTGGCCCCGGTCGGAAAGGCGCAGCAGCCCCCAGCGGCGACGACACCCCAGGCATCGCCATCGCGGCCGCAGGCGAAAACGTCCCCTCCCTCCGCGGAGTCGCTGGGCGTCTCGCTGAAGAGCATTCGCAGGCAGTTGAAGGATGCGCCGAAGACGAAGAAGGGGTCCGGGACCGGGATGCGCTACGACTTCTTCGTGGACGTGTTCGGCACGCGGCCGGCGATCGACTTCTTCAAGGACTTCGATCTCTCGACCGGGGGCGGCGTGCGATGGGGCGGCGCCACGCACCAGGAAATCCTCGACGCGGTCACGCCGTTCCCCTTCCGCAACTACGGCGGGGGTGTTGACCTGCTGTCGATTGGGAGAAAGAAGAAGTAGGGCGGGCCTTGCCCGACAGCGACGGCGTCAGCGCCGCCGCGCGGGGTGGATCACATCCGCGATCGCCTCGGCGGCGTCCACCAGCCTCGGGCCTGGCACCACGAACTCGTCACCCACCAGCAACGCCACTCGGCCTTCCCGTACCGCGGGCACCGCCGGGAGCGTCTTCCACGCGGCTCGCTCCTTGTCGATTTGTTCGGGCGTCAGGCTGCGGCCGTAGTGCAGGTCGATGATGACCTCGGGGGCCGCGGCGAGAATCGACTCGATGCCGACCCGGACCGCCTCCCGCTTCTCGGCCGCGAAGACGTTGTCGCCGCCTGCGAGGGCGACGATATCGCTCAGGAACCCGATGCCCCCGCTCGCGTCGATTGCGCGAAGCGCGCCAGGTTCCCGCCCGAAGACCAGCAGCGTCCGCGGGCGCGGTCGCCCGGCCACGCGCTGCCGGATTGCATCGAGCCGCGCCTGGATCGCGGCCGCCTGTGCTTCGGCCTCCCGCGGCCTGCCGACCACCGCGCCGAGTTGGCGGATGGTTGATGTGAGGTTGTCGAGGCCGCCCATGACGTACGGAAACGTGGCGATCCCGGCCCGCTCGAGCTTCGTGCGGGTCTCGGGCTGGGTGCCATACACCACGACCAGATCCGGACGAAGCCGGATGACTTGTTCGATATCTGGATCGAGCAGCGCCCCGACCTTCGTCAGTCCCTTCACCTCGGGCGGCCACGTGTCGAAGCTGCTGACGGCGACGACATTCGGTCCGGCTCCGATCGCGAACAGCATCTCGGTGACCGCCGGGACGATCGACACGATGCGCTGAGGCGGCCCGGTACGAGGCTGGCCGGTCGCATGCGACGCCGCCGGCTGGCTGCAGCCGTCGCTGAAAGCGGCACACGCGATGAGCATCATGATGACGGGGACCCGTCGGCAGGCCGAGGCTGGCGCAGTCTCCAGGCTCGTGCTGTTGCGACCCGGCAGGGCGACGCCGCCGTGGCGCACGACTTCAGTCCGGTGCTCCACGTGCCTGTTCGAGGGTGCGACAGCCATGACATCTCAACTCCGCCCAACCCTACGGTCAGCCGCCCGCCATTCGACACGCGCCATTCCGCGTCGCGGTACTCGACCCGGCCGGGAAGCCGATCGACCAGGATGACCCGGCCGGCGGGATGGCCCTGTCAGGGTATCACGTGCGCGTGCCCACGCGTGTTGGAGCGGCGTCCTCGGGTGCGCTGACGCCGCCATCGAAGAGATCTCGATTCGTGGTCGCCCGTCAGCCGCGGCGGATGAGAAGCCAGAGGAAGAACGGTCCGCCGATCATCGCAGTGAGAATGCCCACCGGAAGCACCATCGGCGCGATCAGCGTCCGGGCCGCTACGTCGCACACCACCAGGAACGCCGCGCCGAACAGCGTCGAGGCCGGCAGCACCACCCGGTGATCGGCGCCGACCAGCAGCCTCACCAGGTGCGGCACGATGATGCCGATGAAGCCGACCGGTCCGCCGAGTGACACGGCCGCGCCCGTCGCCAGTGACGCGCTGAAGAAGGCGAGCCGCTGCGTCCGCAAGACATCGACGCCACGCGCCGAGGCGGCATCGGCGCCAAGCGTCAGCAGGTTGAGCGACCGCGGCAGCCACGCAAACACCGCGAACGCCAGCAGCGTGAACGGCAGCGCCGCCAGGATCGGCGCGTAGCTCCCGACGTCGAGATCGCCCATCAGCCACCGCACCGTCCTCATCGTCTGCGAGAAGTCGGCCAGGTACTGGATGAAGAGGATGAGAGACGAGAAGAACGCGTTGAGCGTGATGCCGGCCAGCAGCAGGACGTTGGTCGAGAGGCCATGTCGGCGCACCGTGGACAGGGCGTAGACCACACCCACCGCGCCGAGGGCGCCCGCGAAGCTCGCGATCGGCACGGTCGAGACGCCGGCGAATGCAAGCGAGATCGGGAAGGTGATGGCGAGCATCGCGCCGAGGGCCGCGCCGGCCGAGACGCCGAGCGTGAACGGTGTGGCCAGCGGGTTGCGGAGCAGCGCCTGAAAGACGACGCCGGACGCGGCCAGCGCCGCGCCGACGAGCGCGGCCGCCAGCGTGCGGGGCAGGCGCGAGATGAAGAAGATCTGCGCGTCGGCATTGTCCGCGAACGGCACGCTCCGGTCGAAGACGCGCCGGAGCGAGATCGGGGCCGACCCGACCATCGGCGCAAACACACACGCCGCCACGGCCATCAGGCCGAATAAGAGAACGGTGAAGAAGACCCGGCGTCGCAGAGACATCGTCTGGGATTCGATCGGTGTTTAGTCCCGGGCCCGTATTCGACGAAGCGGCACGACGGTCAGGTGGCCGGCCGCCTCGTGGTAGTGAACATCCGCCTCGACGTCGTACAGGGCGCGGACCGACTCGCGTGTCAGGACCTGGTCGGTCGGCCCGGACGCGATCACCCGGCCCTCGCGCAGCAGCACCAGTTGCCGGCACAGCCCCGCGGCCAGGTTGAGATCGTGTGTCGCGATGGCCATGGTCACGCCGCGCTCGGCGTTCAGGCGTCGCAACAGCGACGCGATCTCGACCTGGTAGCCAGGGTCGAGCGCCGCGGTCGGCTCGTCGAGCAGCATGAGACCGGCCGACTGCGCCAGCGCGCTCGCGATGACCACCCGCTGCTTCTCGCCGCCGCTCAGCGTCGGAAAGAGCCGGTGTTCGAGCGCCAGCGTGCCGGTCGCCGCCAACGCCTCGCGCGCGATCGCCACGTCGTCCTGGCTCTCCAGCTCGAAGGCGCCGAGGTGAGGGTAGCGCCCCATCAGGACAACCTCGAGCACCGAGTACTCGAAGGACAGCCTGGTTTCCTGGGGAACAACCGCGATCTGTCGCGCGAGATCGCGGCGCGATATGCGCCAGAGGTCGCGGCCATCGATTGTCACGCGCCCGGAAGCCGCCGGCAGCATGCCGCCGAGTACGCGCAGCAGCGTCGTCTTCCCGGAGCCGTTCGGCCCGAGGATGCCGACCAGGCCCCCGCCCGGGACGTCCACAGAGACGCCGTGCAGGCCGGCCTGGCCCGGTCCGTAGACGAAACTGACGTCAGCGGCCTGCAGCAATCCTGACCCCGATTGTGGCGTTGCGGCCGAGCGCCGGGAAGCCGAACGTCTCCTCGTAGCGTCGATCGAACACGTTGCCGATTCGCCCGATCACCTCGACAAAGGAGGCGATGCGCCACGACGCGCCGGCATCCACGACGGTGAAGCCTGGGTTGTAGAACAGCCCGCCGTAGGTGCCGTACGACGGTTCGACGTCGAGCGAACGCGCGCGGCCACCGACGCGGGTGAACGCGGTCAGGCCGCGACGGGTGAATGTCAGGTCGAGCGAGGCGGAATGCCGAGGCCTTCGCAGGAGCGGATCGCCAACCTGGAACGGGATCGGCGCACGTTCGCCCAGCCGATCGACCGCCAGGATTTCCGTGTCGAGGTAGGTGTAGGAGAGCCGGGCGCCCAGGCCCCAGGCGGTGCGAAGAGCGCCCGCCAGTTCGACGCCGATCGAGCTGGCGTTCGAGATGTTGTCGGTGCGGTAGCGGCTCGCGTCCGCCAGCGCCGGGCCGACGGCGACGATCAGATCGTCATACCGGTTGAAGAAGACGGTGGCGCTGACGACCAGGCGTTCGCTCGCGGCCGCCTGGTCAACGCCCGCCTCGACGCTTCGGCTGCGTTCGGGTTTCAACCCGGGGTTGTCGGTGAACGCGATTTCCAGGGCATCGGGCGCGCGGATCCCGGTGCCGGCCGCGGCATGGACGCGCGTCCAACCGAGCGTGCCGCCGCGCGAGCCGGCAAACAGGAATGCAGCAGAGATCCTGGGGTTCACAAAGGTGCGCACGTCGGTGTCGAACGCCGGCCGCGGCGAGTACGGATCGAGGTTTCGGGAGAGACGATCGCGCTCGATACGCTCTGCGCGGACGCCCGCGGTCAGCGTCAGTGGCATGACCGGCTGATAGCGGACCTCCGCGAACGCGCCGGCAACCCATCGCCTGATGGGCACCGGGCCGACAGTCTCCGCCGTGATGAACGTGCTCGTCGCACGCTCACGCTGAACCTCGGCCCCGGCCGAGACCGCAAGCGCCGTGGACAGGTCCACGTCGGTTTGCGATCGCACCCCGGCCCGGCTCGACGCGGATGCCGACAGGCCGTAGGCGCTGGTGAAGTCGCTCGTCAGGTCCAGGTAGTTCGCGCTGATTGTCTGGCGCACGCGGTGGCCGCCTGGGGCGAACGGCTGCGTCCACCTGCCGCCGACCTGGCGCGTGCCCGTCACCCCGCGCGAGAGTCGATCGATCTGCGTATACGCGCCGATCGGATTCGACCCGAACGGACCGGGGAAACCGCGATCGCTCGACGTGATGTGTCCCGTCGCGCGAAGATCCGCTGCGTTCGCGGCGCGCCAGCCCGCCGAGAACGACGCGTGCGTCGAGAGGAAGTCGTCGTTCGATATGCGCTCGCCGGTGGCAGGGGCGACGCCGGTGAAACCGTTGCTGGCCACGCGCTCGCCAGACACGCCCCAGCTCCACGCGCCACGCGATCCCCACGTCCCGGCGGTCACGCGCGATGTCCCGAAACTGCCGCCCTCGATCGCCCCTTCCAGGCGGGGTGACCCGCCGTGCTTCGTGATGACCTGCACGACGGCGCCAATGGCCTCCGCCCCGAAGAGCGCGCTCTCGGGACCGCGCACCACCTCGATACGCTCCACGTCGCCCGCCGACAAGGCGGAGAAATCGTAGCCGCCGCCAAAGGCATTGGCCTTGATCCCGTCTACCAGGACCAGCGTGAAATCCGATTCGCCGCCGCGCGGGAACAGCGACGTGACGCTGCCACGCCCGCCGTTGCGGGCGACCGTGAGACCGGGCACCGACCGCATGGCGTCCGCAACCGTCTCAACCTGCGCCGCGAGAAGATCGCGGGCCGAGAGAACCGTGATGGAATCTGCCGCGCGTGCGAGCGGAACTTCGACTTGCGCCGCCGAGACGACCACCGATTCCGTGACGGCGCTCACGTGGAGGCTGACGGGTACTCGCGCCTCCTGTCCCGGCGCCACCGCGACATCGATCGGATCGGCCCGAAACCCTTCTGCCATCACGCGAAGCTCGTAGCGGCCCGGCGCCACCGGCGAGAAGCGGAACTGGCCCTCCGTGTCGGCCTCGGTCGTGGCCACGACCGACAGCGCGCTGGCGAGCACGACCCGGGCACGCGGCACGCGCGCCCCATCGGGATCGGTGACCGTTCCCCGAACGCTCGCGGCGGGCGGGTCCGCGGCCACCTCGAGCGACCGGTGCGCACCCGCCGCGGGTGAGATGAGAGTCCCCGCCTCTCCGCCGGGCGCGGGAAGCAAGAGGAAGATCAGAAGAAAGAGAGAGAGGCCCCCCGTCCGGAGGGCGAGTCGCGGGATCTGCAGCATGGACTGTCCTTCGGCGTCTGTCGCGCCGAACTCCCGGCGGGATCCGTAGGAACGGACCTGCACGGGGAGTAGAGGGACGTGCCGGGCGGCCAGGTTTCCTGACTCGCGGATCCGCGCGAACGCTGCCGCCTTCCCATGCCCTCAGGCACAGTGACGGGATCTCTCTGGAGATCCTCTGCGGCGTTCGCTCCCCGCTTACAGTGGCGTGACCGTGTGGGCTTCGAACCCACTTCGCTTGGACGCCGGCGAACCGTCGGTTATCGGTGGTCAGTATAGAACAGAACGCGGGTCAGCGGGTCACCCTCCATAAACCTTTGCGATCTTCTGCACGATCTCGTCGTGGCTGGGGAACTCGAACTGCGACGAGGCGACGAAGCTGTAGCGGATCACGCCCTGCCGGTCGATGAGGAAGAGTGCCGGCCGCGCGATGTTCCACGCGTCGAACCCGACCGGGTGCCACACGCCGTACGCCTTCACCGTGTCCCGGGAATCGTCCACCAGGATGTTGAACGGCAGGCCGGAATCCTCGATGTAGCGTCGCACCTTCTCGGATCGCTGCGCCACGACGGCGACGACCTGCGCGCCGTACGACAGGTACTGCGCGGAGTGGTGTGCCAGTTCACCGAACTGGCGGCGACAGTTCGGTCACCAGGTGCCCCGGTGGAAGGCGAGCAGCACCGGTCCCAGCATCAAGTAGTCGGTGAGCGACTTCATCTCGCCGCGCTGGTTCGGTAGCGTGAAGAGCGGGGCCGGTGTGCCTGGCAAGAGCGTCGGGTGGCGCATGAACGTGGCCTCGGCGCGGAGCGCAGGGCGCCCGCGTCAGAAGAAGATGACTTCCACCATCTGTCCCTTTTCCACGATGTCGGTCTGCGCAGGGATCTCGATGTAGCCGTCGGCCTGCGACATGCTCGTGATGTCGCCCGAGGCCTTGAACGCCGGCATCGCGGTCCCGTCCTCGACGCGCACCGTGTAGAACTGGTGGCGGCCGGTGGTGGATACGACCCGCTGGCCGAGCGGGATCAGGATCGAGCGCGGCGCGACCTCGGGCAGTCGCGCAAGCCGCCGGAGCAGGGGCACGACGAGCATGTAGCCGTTCGACAGGCATGACGTGGGGTAGCCCGGCATCCCGAGCACCGGTTTGCCGTCGACCAGCCCGAACAGCGTCGGCTTGCCCGGCTTCACCGCGATGCCGTGGAAGACCACCTCGCCGCGGGCCGCGATCGCATCCAGGATCAAGTCCCGTTCTCCGACGGAACTTCCGCCGGAGAAGATCACGAGGTCTTCGGCAAGGGCGACGTCCAGCGCGCGGTTGAGATCGGCGAGCGTGTCGGCCGATGTCGGGTGCGGCACAGGCACGGCGCCGTGCTCGGCGATGATCGCGCCGAGCGTGAACCGGTTGATGTCGTAGATCTGGCCGGGCGCGAGCGGCTGCCCGGGCGAGACAATCTCGTTGCCCGTGGAGACGATCGCGACCCGGGGCCGGGCGAACACCTTCACCCGATCGAACCCCAGCGCCGCAATGGCGCCGACGCGGCTCGGCGTCAGGTACTCGCCCGCCGAGAACAGCGCCTGGCCGGCGCGGATGTCGGCGCCCTGCCGGCCCACGTTCTGTCCGGGATAGACCGGGCTGAAGACGCGCACCTGGCCGTCGTCGTCCTTCTCGGTCTTCTCCACCATCACGACAGCGTCGGCCCCGGCCGGCATCGGCGCACCGGTCGCGATTTCCGCGCACCCGCCGCGCGCCACCCCAAGGGTCGGCATCTGCCCGGTGTAGACCTTCTCCACCACCCGGAGCACCTTCGGATCGAACGGCCCGGCGCCGAAGGTGTCCTCAGCAATGACCGCGTAGCCATCCATCGCCGCGCGCGAGAAGGGCGGCACATCCTGATCGGCGACGATGCGGTGCGCGAGAACCCGCTGGTGCGCCGCCTCGAGCGGCACCGTCTCGACGCGCGCGATCGGCTGCGCGGCGTCGAGCAGCAAGGCCCGCGCCGCCTCGAGCGGGATCGTCCCGCGAATCGGTCGCATCGATGCCTCGCTCATCGGGACGCTTCCCTCACCAGGTGGCCCAGTTCCGGCAGCACGAGCTTCGTCATCGCCAGGCGGACGGCGTTCTCGGAACCCGGCAGCGAGATGATCACTTTCTTCTGCACCACGCCGGCGCAGGCGCGGCTGAGCATCGCGGCCGAGCCGATCTCCTGGAAGCTGAGCATCCGGAACAGCTCGCCGAAGCCGTCGAGCCGCTTCTCGAGCAGCGCGTCGATCGTCTCGAACGTCGTGTCGCGGGACGTGATGCCGGTCCCGCCCGTGGTGATGACCACCTGCACGTTCGGGCTGGCCAGCTGATCGCCAATCGCCGCGCGCACCTGGTCGGGCTCGTCCCGCACGATCTTGCGCCCGGCCACCTGGTGGCCCCCTGCCCACAGCAGGTCGAAGATGGCGCGCCCGCTGGCGTCTGTGGCCTCGGTGCGGGTGTCGCTGATCGTCAGGATGTAGCAGTTGGCCACGGCGGGCGATTGCGCCTTGTGCTCGAGATGTCCCATGGGGCGATCATACCGTACGGTTTCCCGCCAGGCGGAGGGCGGAGGGCGGAGGGCGGAGGGCGGCCGGCGGGTGTAGGATGCTCGCAGGCAGCTAGCAGCTGTCAGCCGGCAGCGGTCAGCCGTGGCAACGGACCAGCGGGCTGCGGAGCATCGGCCGGGCGAGAACTGCGGAAGAGGCGGTGACGATGCCGCAAGTCGAAAGCCGCGAGCCGCAAGCCGGCTCTGCTCCTGTGTTCGAGATTCGCGGCCTGACGAAGATCTACGTCATGGGCGAGGTCCGGGTGCACGCGCTGCGCGGCATCGATCTCGACATCGACGAAGGCGGCGTTGTCGTCATTCTCGGCCACTCGGGCAGCGGCAAGTCCACGCTGCTCAATATCCTGGGCGGCCTCGACGTCCCGACTGCGGGGCGCGTCCGCTACCGGGGACAGGACCTGACCGCGGCTGACGAGCGGGCGCTCACCGCGTTCCGACGCCACCGGGTCGGCTTCGTCTTCCAGTTCTACAACCTGATTCCCAGCCTGACCGCCCGCGAGAATGTCGATCTCGTCACCGAAATATCCGACAACCCGCTCCCGTCCGAAGAAGCTCTCGCCCTGATGGGTCTTGCCGACCGGGCCGACCATTTCCCGGCGCAGATGTCCGGCGGCGAACAGCAGCGCGTGGCCATCGCGCGCGCCATCGCAAAACGGCCCGACGTCCTGCTGTGCGACGAGCCGACCGGCGCGCTCGACATCACCACCGGCGTCATCGTCCTCGACGCGCTGGCACGGGTCAACCAGGAACTGGGCACGACCGTGGCGGTGATTACCCACAACGCCGCGATTGCGGGCATGGGCGATCGCGTGGTCACGCTGGCTGACGGGCGCATCGTGAGCGACCGGACGAACGATACGCGGATGGATGCGAGGGAGATCAGGTGGTGAACGCGGGCACCTCGCGGTCGTCGCGCGCGCGGAGGGGGCTCTCAGCCCTGGACCGCAAGCTCCTTCGCGACCTCTGGGCCATCAGGGGTCAGGCCATCGCCATCGCCTTCGTGATGGCGGCGGGCATCGCCGTGTTCGTCGCGATGATTTCGACGTTCGATTCGCTCGACCTGTCGCTCCGGACCTACTACGACCGCTACCGGTTCGGAGACGTGTTCGCGTCGCTGACGCGGGCGCCGTTGTCGCTCGTGCCGAAGATCGAGGCGATCCCCGGGGTGGCGACGGTGGAGCCCCGGGTCGTCGTGGACGTGACCATCGACGTCGACGGCATGGCTGACCCAGCGTCGGGTCGCCTGATCTCCATACCGGCGGATCGCCATCCGGCGCTCTGTGACGTTTTCCTGCGCGACGGGCGCTACATCGAGCCCGGGCGCCCGGACGAGGTTCTGGCGAGTGAGTCGTTCGCCCGCGCGCACGGCCTCCGGCCAGGCGATTCGGTCGGCGCGGTGATCAACGGCCGTCGTCGCAGCCTGCAGATCGTCGGTCTCGCCCTGTCGCCGGAGTACATCTACTCGGTGAGGCACGGCGAGCTGCTGCCGGACGAGGCGCGGTTCGGCGTGTTCTGGATGGAGCAGCGCGCGCTGGCGGCCGCCTTCCAGATGGACGGCGCGTTCAACAATGTCGTGATCAGGCTCATGCACGCTGCCTCTGACAGGGAAGTGACGAAGCAGCTCGATGCCCTGCTCGAGCCGGACTACGGCGGCTTCGGTTCGCTGCCACGCGCGCTCCAGCCGTCGCACTGGTACCTGAACAGCAAGCTCCAGAACTTGCAGGGCGCGGGGCGCTTCATCCCGGCGATCTTCCTCGGCGTGGCGGCGTTCCTGCTGAATGTCGTCCTGTCCCGAATCGTGCTGGTGCAGCGCCCGCAGATTGCCGCCGTGAAGGCGCTCGGCTACAGCAACGGCGCCATCGCCGCCCACTACGTGAAGTGGAGCCTGATCGTCGCCCTCACGGGTGCGGCCATCGGCGTCGCGGCCGGGGCGTGGCTGGGGGCCACGCTCACGCGGATCTACGCCGGGTTCTTCCACTTTCCGATCCTGGTGTACCGGTTGAACGTCCGCGTCGCAGCCGCGGCCGTCGTCATTGGTGCCATCGCGGCGCTCGCCGGAGCCTTCGGCGCGGTCCGACGGGCCGTCAGCCTGCCGCCAGCCGAGGCGATGCGGCCCGAGACGCCGGTGAGCTTCTCGGAGAGCTGGATCGAGCGGACTCTGCCGAGACGCGCGTTCTCGCAGCCGGCCCGGATCATCGTACGGACGCTTCAGCGGCACCCGGAGCGCGTGCTGCTGTCGGTGCTGGGCATCGCCCTCGGGGCCGCGCTGCTCGTCCTCGGCAACTACACGAGGGACGCGCTCGACGCGCTGAGCGACACGTTGTTCAACGTCGCCCAGCGGTACGACGTCATGGTGACGTTTGCGCAGCCGGCGTCGGCCCAGGGGCTCGATGACCTGCGCCGGCTGCCCGCGGTGATCGACGTCGAGCCGATGCGCGTGGTGGCGGCGAGGCTGAGCGCCGGACCGCGCTCCCGCACCGTCGCTATCACGGGCGTGGCTGCCGGCGCGCGGATGAACCGCGTGATCGACGGCACCCAATTGGTTGTGAGCCTGCCCCCCGACGGCCTCGTGCTGTCGCAAAAGCTGGCCGAATTGCTCGGGACGGGCGAGGGGCAGCGTGTCTGGGTCGAACTGCTCGAAGGCACGAAAACCACCCGTCAGCTGACGATCGCGGCCACCGTATCGGACTACCTGGGAACGAACGCGTACATGGATCTGGAGGCGCTTCACCGCCTGATGGCCGAAGGCCAGACACTCTCGGGCGCCTACCTCCAGATTGATCCGGCGGGGGAGGAGGGGATCTATCGCCAGCTCAAGGCGACGCCGCGAGTGGCCGGCGTCCTTCCGCGCCGCGCGGCCATCGCGAGCCTCGAAGACACGGTAGCCGACATGCTTCGGCGCGTCCAGGTTGTCTATGCGATCTTCGCCAGCATCATCGCGTTCGGAGTCGTCTACAACAACGCCAGGATCTCGCTCTCCGAGCGGAGCCGCGAGCTTGCGACGCTGCGGGTCATCGGGTTCACGCGCGGTGAGATCCCGTACATCTTGCTCGGCGAGCTGGCCCTGGTGACAACCGTGGCCGTGCCGATTGGGCTGGCGCTCGGCTATGGCGTTGCCGCGGCGATGGTCAGGCTGGCGAGCACGGAGATGTTCCGGCTCCCGCTCGTGATCGGCATGAACTCGTACGCCGAGTCCGGGCTGGTCATCGTCGCAGCCACCGTCCTGTCGGCGCTCGTGGTGCGGCGGCAACTGGTTCGGCTCGACCTGGTTGAGGTGTTGAAGACGAGGGAGTAGAAGAGTAGTTGCCACGAATGACTGGATGATCGTCATGACAAGAACGACGAAGCGGCGGATCGCCTTCTGGGGCGTCATCGGCATCGTGATCGTGGGCGCGCTCGTCGCGGCGATGATGCCAAGGGCGATTGCTGTGGACATGGCGGTCGTGACGCGCGGCCCCCTCGCGGTGACCCTCGACCATGAGGGGAAGACACGGGTGCGCGAGCGTTACGTCGTGTCGGCCCCCCTCGCCGGGCGCGTGCTGCGGATCGAGCTGCGGCCGGGCGACCGCGTCGTCGCGAACCAGACCGTGATTGCGACATTCGCGCCGGGGGCGTCGCCGCTGCTCGATGCCCGGAGCCGGGCCGAAGGGCAGTCGCGGGTCAGCGCGGCCGAGGCCACGGTGGAACAGGCCAGGGCGCAGCGCGAGCAGGCCCTGGTGCAGAGCCGCCACGCGGTCGAGGAGCGAGATCGGGCGAGGAACCTGACCCAGTTCGGGTTGATGACCGTGGAGGCCCGGCAGACTGCGGACACCGAGGCAGCAGCGCGCCAGCGTGCCGTAGACGCGGCCGAAGCGGCCGTGCGGGTTGCGACGCACGACGTGGAAACCGTGCGCGCCGCGCTGCTCGATCCCGGCTCGCGGGCGGCCCGGCCAACGCCCGGGAGCGCGACGCTGACGCTTCGAGCGCCGATCGACGGCGTCGTCCTCGAGCGCCTTCGGGAGAGCGAGGCGGTGGTTCCCCAGGGCGAGCCGCTGGTGACCGTCGCCGACACCGGGTCACTCGAGGTGATCGCGCACTTCCTCTCCACCGACGCCGTGAAGATCCAGCCGGGCATGCGGGCGCTGATCGATCAATGGGGCGGAAGCCAGCCGCTCGACGCGCTGGTCCGCCGCGTGGAGCCCGCGGGATTCCTGAAGGTCTCGGCGCTCGGCGTCGAGGAGCAGCGGGTGTGGGTCGTCCTCGACGTCAAGGACCCGGCCTCGGCGGGCCGCGCACTGGGTGATGGCTACCGCGTCGAGGCTCGCGTCGTGACATGGGAGGGGCATGACGTCGTGATGGCGCCGGTGAGCAGCCTGTTCCGGCGCGGCGATGGCTGGGCGGTGTACGTCGAGGAGGGCGGCATCGCTCGCGAGCGGGCGGTCAAGATCGGCCACCGCAACGGAACATCTGCCGAAATCCTGTCCGGAATCTCCGCCGGCACCAGCGTCGTCATCTATCCGCCGGACGCCGTGGCCGACGGCACCCGGATCACCACCCGGTAGCCGGAGGCCGGCGGAATCGTTCATACGGTCTTCTGGGTTCTCCGTCGTCCGTTCTCCGTGTTTGGTCCTCCATTTCCAGTTTTCCGTTTTCCGTTTCCCGTTTCGGGATTACGATCCTTCCACCTATGACCACCCGCCATCCTCCTGCCGTGGTGTTCTCCGTGTCGTTCTGCCTGGCCGTGCTCTCGCTGGCCGCGCTGCTGGTAGCTGCCTCGCCCGCGAAACCCGCGCTCGACAAAGTGGCCGAGAAGTGGGTCCAGGACACGCTGAAGAAAATGACGCTCGACGAAAAGGTCGGGCAGTTGCTGGCGCCGTCGATCGACGCGATGGTCACCAGCACCGACAGCGATACTTGGGAGAAGAAGCTGCACCTGGTGCGTGACCTGAAGGTGGGCGCTATTCACGTGTTCGGTGGGTCCGAGCTAATGCCGGCGGCGCTTCTTAACCCGAACTACCCGTCAGGCGGCAGCGTGGGGCGTAAGGGCGATCCGCTCGCGGCGGCCACCTTCCTGAACCGGTTGCAGCAGGCCTCGGCCATCCCGCTCCTGACGACGGCCGACTTCGAGGGCGGGGCCGGCTACATCCTGAACGGCACCACGCGGCTGCCGCGCGCGATGGCGATCGCCGCGACCCGCGACCCGCAGCTGGCGTTCAAGGCGGGCCAGGTCTCGGCGATCGAGGCGAGGGCCGTCGGCGTGACGGTGGACTTCTACCCGATCTTCGACGTCAACAACAACCCGCGCAACCCGATCATCAACATCCGATCGTTCGGCGAGGACGTGGGCCTCGTCTCCGAGATGGCGACCGCGTATATGCGCGGCATCCAGGCCGGGGGCGCGCTCGCGACGGCAAAACACTTCCCGGGCCACGGCGACACGAACGTGGACACGCACCTCGGCCTCGCGGTGATCGAGCACCCGCGCGAGCGCCTCGACAAGGTGGAACTCCCGCCGTTCCGGGCCGCGGTTGACGCGGGCATCGATGCCTTCATGTCCACGCACATCATTCTGCCGGCGCTCGACCCGGCGCCTGGCATTCCCGCCACGCTCAGCCGCCCGATCCTCACCGGCCTGCTGCGCGGCGAGATGAAGTTCAACGGCCTGATCTTCACCGACTCGATGTCGATGTATGCCATCTCGAAGAACTTCGGCAACGACAAGGCCGCGATGATGGCGGTGAAGGCCGGGGTCGACTTCGTCCTGCACTCGCCCGACGATGACGCGGCGTTCAAGGCGATCAAGGCAGCGGTGGAGTCGGGAGAAATCAGCCGCGATCAGGTGGACCAGTCGGTGGAGCGGATCCTGAGGGTGAAGGCACGGCTCGGCCTGCACAGGTCGCGGATCGTGGACGTGAACGAAGTCGAGACGAAGATCGGCGGGCGGGCGCACGAGGCGGTGAACGCGGAGATCTGCGAGCGGGCGCTGACGCTGCTCAAGGACGACCGCAACCAGGTGCCGCTGAAGGTGGGGAAGGACGCGAACATCCTCTACCTGTCGGTGATCGACTACCCGAGCGGCTGGCGCGAGGGCGTGCCGAGCCGGACGTTCATCCCCGCGCTGAAGAAACGCTGGCCGAACGTGACGGCGCTGGAGATCTCGGACAAGACGACGCCGAGCGAGCTGGACATGGTGAAGGTGCTGACGCGGCGGGCGGACGCAGTGGTGGCGTCGGTGTTCGTGCGCATCGCGTCCTACAGCGGGCGGATGGACCTGTCGCCGCAGGCGGTGTCGCTGCTCGAGTCGGTGGCGAACGATCAGCAGAAGCCGTTCGTCACCGTGATCTTCGGCAACCCATACACCGCCATGGCGCTGCAGAAGCTGCCGGCGCAGTTGCTGACCTACGAGTTCACCGACGCGATGGAGACGGCGGCCGTGCGGGCTCTGGCCGGGGAGGTTGCGATTGGCGGGAAGCTGCCGATCACGCTGCCGGGGATGTATCCGTTCGGCCACGGCCTGACGCGCGCCGCGACGAACCCGGTGCCGGCGGCGCCGGTCCAGGTGCCTTCGGGGTTTGCGCCAGGGGTGGCCAGGTCGAAGGCTCCGGGCGTCGTGATGCCCAAGGTTATCCGGGAATCCAAGCCGCGCTACACGCGTGAGGCCATGGAGGCGAAGATCGAGGGGACCGTGTTGCTCGAGTGCGTTGTGCAGGCGGACGGCGCGGTGGGCGAGACGCGCGTCGTGAGGTCGTTGGATACACAGCACGGCCTGGATGACGAGGCCGTGAAGGCGTTGAAGCAGTGGCGCTTTTCGCCGGGCACGAAGGACGGCAAGCCGGTTCCGGTCGTCGTCGAGCTCGAGATGACGTTCACGCTGAGGTAGCGGCGGGCGTGACCGTCCCGCCTGTTCAACCCACAGGCGCGTGCCTTCGGATTCTCCCTTCCGCACGCCAAACCAGTCTTCTAATCCGAGGCACCTGCGGCGACCTATTCGTGAGGGTCGTCGCTCGACCACCATCCGTTTGTGGAGCCACAGGCACGAACACAGTCGATTGTTCGGCCGTTCTCGGCTTGGCGACCTTGTGCAGAAGAGCACAGACACGCCGCGGTGGGGTTCCTACCATTTGGAGCTAGGCAGCCCCTTTCTGGGACCTCACATCGGGTGCCTGTAGTCGGGAGGTTCAGCAATGCGTGATGCTCCAGCGACGGTCGGTAG